>WNFI01399999.1_pt1 | contig 19015 bp, 19 predicted proteins | sample 5400471 | NCBI WGS metagenome assembly WNFI01 (sample SAMN13153348, study PRJNA577476) | soil metagenome | isolation source: 100 cm saprolite on Douglas fir-dominated hillslope | place: USA:California | collected 2013-09-17 | reverse complement strand
CTCCATGTCCCGGTCCATCGCCCCCTGGCCTATGCCGCCGGGCGCCTTGCGCTCGGTATCGAGGCGGTCAGACAGGTCGGCGATCGCCTGCTCGAGGCTCTCCGCGATGGCCGCGAACTGCTGCTCGTCGCCGGCGATCAGCGCCGGGTCGGCCTTGCGGGCGAGGCGGTCGGGAAGGTCAAACGCGCTGGTAGTCAGCGGATTCACGTCATCAGCTCCGATCTGAGGTCGCCTGCAACCGTCGGGCGCAGCAAGGCGCGTGGGCCGAAATGACGAACCTGGTGGCCTTCTGGGTCCTGGCTCGACGATCACGTGTGGTTCACGCGGACACTGGCGGCCTTTCTCGGCTGACCGCGTCGAGCAGCAGCGTCGCGGCCGCCGTCGCCCCGTCAGTGCGGATCGTGCCGGCCACGGCGGTCGCTCGTGCGCGGGTCTGGGGGGTCAGGGCCGTCCTGAGCGCTGCTGACAGGGATTGGGTGGTCGGTGCCGGACCGTGGTGTGCCGTGCCGATGCCCAACTCGGCCACCCGGCCGGCCCAGTATGGCTGGTCGGCCATCCGGGGTACCAGGACCTGGGGGGCGCCGGCCCGGGCGGCGGCAGTTGTGGTGCCCGCGCCGCCGTGGTGGACGACGGCGGCCACCCGGCCGAACAGTGCCTGGTGGTTGACTTCGTCGATGGCCAGGCAGTCGTCGCGGTCGCCGGTCAGGGCCAGGCCAGCCCAGCCGCGGGAGACCAGTGCGCGGCGGCTGTGCGCGCGGATCGCCTCGATGGCCACCCGGGCGATGTCCTTCGGGGCTGGCATGCTGCCGAAGCCGACGTACACCGGTGGTGGGCCGGCGTCCAGGAACGCCACCAGCTCGGCCGGGAGCGGGCGTTCGTCCGGCACGATCCACGCGCCGGTCTGCACGACGTCGAGGTCCGGGGTCTGCTGCCAGGGGGCCCGGGCCGGGTCGGCCGCCAGCCAGCGGCGGGTGGTGCGGCGACGGCAGGGTGGTCGGGACCAGCGCATCACATCCCTCGGCTGCCGCGGCGAGTGTGCCGAACTGCGCGGCGATTATCTCGGCCGCAAGCCGGGGTACGTCCGCCGCCGGCGGCGGCGTCGCCCCGTGCACCAGCGGGCGCACCGGCGGGCCGGTCGGCACTAGCGGCACGCCGACCTCGGCCAGCCGCTCCGCGCAGTCCGGCGGCGCGCACACCCGCACCTCCGCGCCGAGTGCCCGCAACCGCACCGCGAGTCCCACCAGCGGTTCGACGTCCCCGCGCCCCCCATACGTCGACAACAACACACGCATTTCGCGACTCCCATGTCCGCAGGTTCTGGCCCCGGCCAGCGATTATGCGGCACCACCCGGGTCTTGCCGCAAGCCCCCCGGTGCGCTATATGTTGGAAGTGGAGAGGAGTGGGTAATCTCCTTTCCCCTGATCGTCCGCTGTGGACGGACAACCTCCTCGCGAAGCGGCGGCGCGCCGCCTACGGCAGTACCGCCGGCCCAGGAGGATCTTCCATGGGCCGACGGATGCAGCCGCGGAGCCGGGGCGGGCACGGTCGACCGGGCTCGGTCCGGTTTTGGGCCACCTTTGACGCCCGGATATGGGACCCGTCGATCACCGAGCTCGACCAGTCCAGCGCGCCCGCGGCGTGCAACTCCGCCAGCAACGACTCATGCATCTGTTGCCAGACACCGGCGTCGTTCCAGTCACGCAACCGCCGCCAACAGGTCATCCCCGACCCGAACACACCAACCTATTCCAAGATCATTCTGGTAGGAGTTCTTAGGCGGCGTAACAGGACGCGGCGGCCGGTCACGCCGATCACATTCGAACCGTTTTAGGGCTTAAACCCCGGCAGTAGGGAGACACTTGAGTCATGCGCTATCTGGACCTGGATACGGCCAAGAAGGTTTCCAAAATCGGCCTTGGCACCTGGCAGTTCGGTTCCCGTGAATGGGGTTATGGCGATGCCTATGCGCGTTCGGAGGCAAAGGCCATCGTCCGCCGGGCGCTCGAGCTCGGCGTCACGCTCTTTGACACCGCCGAGATCTACGGCTTCGGCCGGAGCGAGCGGATCCTCGGCGAGGCGCTTGGAGACGACCTGGAGTCGGTTTTCCTGGCGACGAAGATCCTGCCGGTGATGCCGGTCGCGCCGGTGGTCGAGCAGCGCGGCGTCGCCAGCGCTGCCCGGCTCGGCGCGCGCAAGCTTGACTTGTACCAGGTCCACCAGCCCAACCCGGCGGTAAGGGACGGCACGATCATGCGCGGTATGCGCGCGCTGCAGCGCACCGGCCTGGTGGACGAGGTCGGCGTCAGCAACTACTCGCTGCGCCGCTGGATCGCGGCGGAAAACGCGCTCGGCACGAGGGTCCTCAGCAATCAGGTCCGCTACAGCCTGGCCGACCGAAGGCCAGAACGAGACCTCGTCCATTACGCCGAGGCGCACGGCAGGGTCATCATCGCGTACAGCCCGCTGGCCCAGGGGCTGCTGTCCGGCCGGTACGACGCGTCCAACCGGCCGGCCAATCCGGTCAGGGCCAACAGCGCGCTGTTCCTGCCGGAGAACCTGCGGCGGGCAACAGACCTGGTGGCGGCGCTGCGCCAGATCGCCGATGCCCACTCGGCAACCCCTTCGCAGATCGCGCTGGCCTGGCTGATCCGCAATCCGGTCGTGGTGGCGATTCCCGGCGCGTCCACGGTCGCGCAGCTGGAAAGGAACGCCGCGGCCGCGGACATCGACCTGTCGGACGAGGAGTACACGCTGCTGAAGGACGAGTCCGACCGGTTCACGCCGGTGACGGGGCGCGCGGCGCTGCGCAGCCTAATCAGGAACCGGCTCGGTCGCCCGGATCGGTAGCCAGCAGCGGCGGGGCCGTCCTGCCGTACCCCGTCGCCGACTCGAACGCGTGGGCGACCGCGAGGAGCGGCCAGTCCTCCCGGCGACGGCCGACGAGCTGGAGACCGACCGGCAGGCCTTCCGGGGTGAACCCGGCGGGAACGGAGATGGCCGGCAGTCCGGTCGCTGAGATCAGGTAGGCCGACGCCATCCAGTCCAGGTACGTATGCAGCGGCACGCCGTCGATCTCATGCACCCAGTCGAGGCCGATGTCGAACGGCGCAACCTGGCTGACCGGGCAGGCGAGGACGTCGACGGTCTCGAAGAACGCGCTGACCCGCTCCGCCAGCGCGGCGAGCAGCTGGGTGGCGCGGCTCAGGTCGGCCGTGGCCAGTTCGAGCCCGCGCCTGACGTTCCACGCGACGTTCGGGCCGACCTCGTCAGGATGCTTGGCGAGCAGCGGGCCGAACGCGGTCGCGTACCGCTGTGCCCGCCAGATCCTGAAGCCTTCGTCGGCACCTGTCAGGTCCGGGGTGGCGTCGATGACCTCGCAGCCCATCTCGGTCAGCACCTGCCTGGCCGGAGCCAGAACCGCCAGCACGGCGGGGGCGACGGGCAGGCCGAGGTCCGCGCTCCACGCAACCCTGACGCCGCGCATGTCGCGCGTCAGCAGATCTATGATCCGCGTCGGCTCTGACAGCGCTGGCGCCGGGGCGTCGAGCGCGAGCGGTACCCTAGGGTCGGGTCCGGAAATGGCCGCGAGCAGCAGCGCGACGTCGGCCACCGTGCGACCCATCGGGCCTTCGACCCCCAGCCAGTCGGCAACGTCGGAGAACGGCCAGGACGGAACCCGGCCGGGCGACGGGCGCAGGCCGACCACGTTGCAGAAGCTCGCCGGGTTGCGCAGCGAGCCGCCCAGGTCGCTGCCGTCGGCGAGGGCGAGCATCCGGGCAGCGAGCGCTGCCGCCGCGCCGCCGCTGCTGCCGCCCGAGCTGCGGCTCGGGTCATAGGGGTTCCTGGTCGCTCCGAACACCGGGTTGACCGTGTGCGATCCGGCACCGAACTCAGGCGTGTTCGTCTTCCCCAGGCTGATGGCCCCGGCGCCCGCCATCCTGCTGACGATCAGCGCGTCCCGGTCGGGAACGTGCTCGGCGAAGAGCGGTGACCCGAATGTGGTGCGGACGCCGGCGGTTTCCACGAGATCCTTGTGCGCGACCGGGAGCCCATGCAGCAGCCCTGGCCGCTCGCTGCGCGAGAGCGCGTCGTCGGCTGCCGCCGCCTTGGCGAGTGCCTGGTCGAAGGTCCTGGTGACCACCGCGTTGACGACCGGGTCGACCTCCTCGATCCGCTTGATGTGCGCGGCGACGACCTCGCGGGCCGATACCTCGCGGCTGCGGATCAGGGCGGCGAGGGCGACCGCGTCGCTGCCGCACAGGTCAGTCATCGAGCCGGCTCGGTCATCTGTCTGGCTGTCCCTAAGTCAGGCGGCGCTCGGCCGCCCAGCGGGTCAGCTGATGGCGGGTGGAGAGCTGCAGCTTGCGCAGCACCGACGATACGTGGCTCTCGACCGTCTTCGCCGAGATGAACAGCTCCCTGGCGATCTCCTTGTAGGTGTAGCCGCGGGCGATCAGCCGCAGCACGTCGCGCTCGCGCGGGGTGAGCTGGTCGAGCTCGCTGTCGAACGCCGGGCGCAGCCGCTGCTCTGGCTGAGCCGAGGCGAACGCGTCGAGGACGAACCCGGCCAGCCTGGGCGAGAAGACCGCGTCTCCTGCGGCGACCCGGCGGATCGCGTCGACGAGCTCGGCGCCGGAGATCGTCTTGGTCACGTAGCCTCGCGCACCCGATCTGATCACGGCGATGACGTCCTCGGGTGCGTCGGAGGCGCTTAGCGCGAGAAACCGCACTGCCGGGTGCGATTTTGTTATTTCTGAAACGACATCCTGTCCGCCGCCGCCGGGCAGGTGCACGTCGAGCAGGACCACGTCGGGCTCGCTGCGCGCGATCCCCTCGATCGCGGGCTGCACGTCATCGGCCTCGCCGACGACATCGACCTGATCGCCGAGCTCGGACCTGACTCCCGACCTGAACAGGCTGTGATCATCGACGATGAAGACCGCCGGCCTGGCCGCCGTATCGGTCATGTCGCCGGGCTCGGCTCGCGGTGACTGGCGGTCCGCGGCATGGTCAGCATGACCTCGGTTCCCTTGCCTGGCATGCTGCGGACCGTCGCTGAGCCGCCGCGGCGCTCCATCCTGGCCGTGACCGACTCGGCCAGCCCCTTGCGGTCCTTCGGCACGGCCGCGGGGTCGAAGCCACGGCCCCGGTCCCTGACGAAGACCGAGACCGCGCCGGGCTCGACCTCGGCGAAAAGCGACACCGTGCCGGCGCCCGACCATTTGGCGGCGTTGACCGTCGCCTCGCGCGCCGCGGCGAGCAGCGCGGTTAGGTCGTCGTCCAGCGCGCAGTCGCCGACGCTGATCGCGTCGACGACTATGCCGTGCTGGGCCTCAACCTCCTGCTGGATCAGCCGCACCCCGTCGGCCAGGGTCGCGAGCCCGTCGAGCGAGCCGGGCGCCCTGCCGTCGAACAGCCATGACCGCAGCTCGCGTTCCTGCGCCCTGGCCAGGCTGATGACCTGGTGCGGGTCCTCAGCCCGCCGCTGGATCAGCGCGAGCGTCTGCAGCACGGAATCGTGCACCCGGGAGGCCATCTCGGCGCGCTCCTCGGCCCGGATCCTCGCCTGCCGCTCGGCAAACAGGTCGCGGGCGATCCGCAGCCACCATGGCCCGAGCAGCAGCACGATGGCGGCGATGACCGCGACGACGCCGCTGAGCGGCCTGAGCAGCGTCCCGGTGAAGTGCTCAGAGATCAGGATGGCCAGGCCGGTGATCAGGAGGATCAGGGCAATGATCAGGCGCAGCCGGAACCTGGACGGGCGGCGCGAGCCGCTGTCGGGCGAGCCGAGGGCCCCACCGAGGATGGGCTCGGTCAGGCGGCGCATGACCGCCTGCTCGTCCGCCGACGCGTTCCGCCAGATCAGGACCAGGCCGGCCAGGGCGATGACGGGCGGCCAGGACAGCGAGCCCAGCCAGCCGACATGGAGCAACGAGGCGATGAACAGAATCACAGCGAGCAGGGACGCGGTGCCGGCGGCCAGCGCGATGCCGCGCCGGTCTGACTGCGCCCGGCTCGCGATAGAGCCGTCGTCCCCCACGGCGGGCACGAACAGCCAGGCCAGCACGTAGACAACCGCGCCGAAGCCGCCCATGAACGAGCTGATCACGAAGACCGTGCGGATGATGTTGGCGCTAATTCCGGTGCGCGCGCTGATGCCTGCAGCCACGCCGCCGACGAAGCGCCCCTGCACCTGGCGGCGTAGCGGCCCGCCGTCGCGCGGCCAGGCGCCACGCCGAGACGGCGCCAAGGCAGCGCGCACGCTCCCCTGCCGGTCGGTGCACCGTGAGGCTTCGGGGCTCTGGGGTTGTCCGTCCACCCATCCATCATCGCGCCTGATCCGGAGTGCTGCCATCAGGAAGGTCCCTGATCCGGCCGGCCCGGGTTGGGGGTGGAATCAGGGTTCTTCCCGATGGCCCCCGCACGTAAGGCGCAGCAGGCTTGAGGCATGAACACCACGCAGTCACAGTCAGATTCCAACATCGAGGCCGACGCCGCCGACAGCGCGGGCCAGGGGAGCCAGCACAGCAGCGCCGGCACCGGGCCCACCTGGTCGGGTAGCTCGGGACTTCCCGGGCTGCACGAGCTGCGCCGTCCGGTCAACAACCGCATGATCGCGGGAGTCGCCGCAGGCATCGCCCGCTATCTCGGCGTAGACACCAACATCGTGCGCATCGCGTTCGTCGTGCTGGCGTTCGTCGGCGGCGCCGCCCTGCCGCTGTACGCGGCGGGATGGCTGCTGATCCCCGAGGATGGCGCCGACCAGTCCGTCGCCGGCGAGCTGTTCAGCTCGCTGGAGAACCGGTCGCGCTAGATGGCCCAGCCAGACCCAGGAGGTCACACCCAGATGTCACCGCAAGGCAGCCCGTCGTGGATGAGCAACTCGCCGTGGGCGGCCGGATACTCCCGCCGCCGCAGCGGGCCGGCCAACCCGAACCTCCGGGTATCGGACGCGGAGCGGGCGGACGTCGCTGACCGGCTATCCAAGCACTACGGGGACGGCCGGCTCGATCAATCCGAGTTCAACGAGCGGATTGAACGCGCTATGAGCGCCAAGACGCAAGGCGACTTCGCCGGGCTCTTCGCCGATCTGCCTGATCTGGCCAACCTGAGCGAACCAGGAGCCTCGCCCCCCGCCAACGTCACCCCACCACCGTCAAGGAGTCCCATGTACCGGCTCGTCCTTCTCATCGTGATCATCGTGGCAGCGGCGCTGCTCGGCCAGGCGCTGATCCACTCCTTCTTCCCCTGGCTGCTGCTGGCTGTGGTCGCGTTCCTGTGGCTGCGCAACGGCCCCGGGCATCGCCATCACACGTAGGCGGCAGGCCCGCCCGGGGCCCCCGGGGGGCCCGGGGGCCTGGGCGTCCGTCCGGAGCGATCGCTCCGGGCGGACGTTCGCACTCTCGGCTCGGGTGACGCCGCCGACGGCACGACATCTAGCCCGGCCATGGAACACTGTCGCCCGGCGGGTCCTCACCGGTGACCCCGTCCACCGACTCGCGGATGAGGTCGGCATGGCCGACGTGCCGCGCGTACTCCTCGATCAGGTCGACGAGGATGCGCCGCAGACTCGGTGACCGGCCGTCAGGCCAAACGAACCGGGTCACTTGCTCCAGGCCGCCGGCAGTCAGTGCTTCAGCCATTGCGGCGCGAGAGCGGGCCACAGCCCCCTCCCAGAGTTGATAGAGCTGCTCAGGGGTGTCGTCGGCGGCCGTGCGCCATTCCCAGTTCGGGTCAGCGTCCCAGTCCACTGCGTTCCACGGTGGGCCGGGGTCGCGCCCGAGCAGCTTCCGGGAGAAGTAGTAGTCCTCGATAAGGGCCAGGTGCTTAAGCAACCCGCCCAGGGTCATCGACGAGGCGCCCACTGTGGCCCGCAGGCCGGCCGCGTCCAGTCCCCCGCTTTTCCACGCGAAGGTCGCGCGCTGGCGCTCCAGGGAGCCGAGGAGGGTGGCGGTCTCGTCACCGGCCACGGGAGGTTCAAGGTAGGTCATGGCGAATGAACCTACTAGCCGCCACCGACAGGGCCGGGCGACCTTCCCGTTCGGCCGCGGGGCCCGCGGTCGCCTCCTACGATCTGAACGCATGCGGGTGGTCGTGGCTGGGGCTGGATTCGCCGGGCTGATGGCGGCGGACCTGATCGCGCGATCCGGGCATGAGGTGATCGTCCTCGAAGCGCGCGACCGGGTCGGCGGCCGGGTGTGGTCGGCTGAGCTGGTTCCCGGCGACCCGCGCACGGTCGTGGAGCGGGGCGGCGAGTTCGTGCTCGACGGCTATGACGTCATGCGGATGATGCTGTCCGAGTTTGGCCTGGACCTGGCCGACACGACCATGTCGTACTACGAACGCGAGTCGCGCGGCCGACACGCGACAACGCTCGAACAGCTAGCCCGGTGCGCGCGGGTGGTCGCGGCCGCCGCCGCGAGCGCTCCGCCCGGCACGTCCGTCGCCGAGGTTGCGCCAGCGTGGCAGGGTCCGCCAGCCACGCTAGCCGCGTTCCTGGCCCGGGTAACCGTCACGCACGGGGTCAACGCGGAGCGCCTGTCGGCAGCGTCGGTGGCCAGCGTCGCCTCGGACTTCACCAGGCGCCCGACCTGGCGAGTCGCTGGCGGCAATCAGCAGCTTGCCGAGCTGCTCGCCGCCCGGCTCGGCCAGGCCGTCAGGCTCGGCAGCCCCGCCAGGTCGATCGAGCATGACGAGGACGGCGTCCGCGTACTCACCGATGACGGTGCCGTGGCCGCCGACGCGGCCATCGTCGCCGTGCCGATGGCTGTGCTGCGGCAGCTGCCGTTCTCGCCCGCGCTGCCTGAATACGTGGTGGCCGCGTGGCGCCGGGCCGGCCTCGGCCACAATGCAAAGCTGCACCTGCCGCTCGCCGCCCCGACGCCAGCGTCGGCAGTGAAGAGCGTGCCCGATCTGTTCTGGACCTGGACGGCGACCGACGGATCCGGCCTCGTCCAGCCGGTGCTGCACGCCTTCGCCGGCACCGAGGAGGGCCTGGCTGCCCTGGAGGTCGCCCGGGGCCCGGCGACCTGGGCCCGCCGGGCGGCGGCGCTGCGGCCCGAGCTCGCCCTGGACGTCGACCGGGCCATGCTCACCACCTGGAACGACGATCCGTGGGCCGGGGAGTCGTACTCCGCGCTGACGGTCGAGCATATGCCCGGAGACGACCGGCTGATCGGTGCTCCGGTCGGGCGCGTGCACTTCGCAGGCGAGCACACTGCAGGAGCTTGGTCAGGGCTGATGGAGGGAGCGGTCCGCAGCGGCGTCCGTGCGGCCCATGAGGTCCTCGCGCGCTGGGCATGACGGGCGCACGCGGCCACCGCAAACGAGCTCAGCCAGCGGGACCGGCGTCACCAGGGGTAAACGAGGTCGGACGCGCTCCGCGCATGTTTCCTGGAGCCACATCGGCGGCCGCCGACGCGCTCTTTCCGCCCCACCGGTTCTCGTAGCGTGCCCAGGCGGTCGGCGGGCAGGGGTCGCGATGTTCGGCTAGTCACCTTTGTCGAGGCGCCAGTACACCGAGTTGACCCAGATCGTGGCGAGCGTATCGATCGCGCGCTCGTCGTCGAACTGGACGTCGGCGCGTTCGCCGCCCTGGCCGAGCCAGATGTAGCAGAAGTGCTCGAGCATCGCCGACAGCGCGGAGGCCGTCAGCACCGGGTCGATGCCGGGGCAGAACCCTTCGGCCTGTGCCTGCCTGATCTGCCTTGCAATCCTGGCGACCGCCTCGGCTCTGATGTCGAGCCAGCGGTCCAGGAACTGGCTGTCGAGCATGGCGGCCTGGAAGACGCCGATCAGCTCCCCGCGCCGCTTGGCGTAGGTGCGCCAGAAGCCAGCCACGGCCTCCCGGAGCGCCTCCTGCCTGGTCAGGCCGCTGCGATAGGGCAGCACGGCCATCTGCGTCGCCTCCGCGTGGAACTCCTCGGCCAGGGCGATCAGCAGGTCCGCCTTCGTGTCGTAGTAGTTATAGAACGAAGCCACGGACTTGCCGGCCTCGGCCGCGATGTCGCTGATCTTGGCATTGAGATAACCATCGCGCGCGAACACGGTCCTGGCCGCCGCGCGGAACGCCTCGTCGGTCTCGCGCCCCTTGCGCGTCGCCCGTTCCGGCCGGTCTACCCGGTCGGTGACTCGCGGGCGTGCGATCGTGTGCTTCCTCATGCCCCGCGGAAGGCTAGACGCGCACGGCGCGGTCGGCCGCCGTCTTCGGCTCGTGCCGCACGTCGCCCGGCTGGCCCATGACCCGACGCCAGGACGCGAACTCGAGCAGGATGCCGTCCGGGTCCTGAAAGTAGAACGAGCGGACGAAGACGCCGGGATGCAGTTCGGCCGCGAGGCCGAACTCGCTGTCGTCGTGATCGATCACCGGGCTGACCCTCACACCCTTGGCTTTGAGCTTGGCCCGGTACTCGAGGAACTTCTCCTCGGGCACGTCGAAGGCGACGTGGTTCATCGAGCCGATGGCGCTCGTCCATTCGCCGAGGCCAGGCACCGTGACCGGAGCGGAGACGCCGGGCACCGGGTCGGGCGCGTCGGGGAACCAGAAGAACGCCAGCGCGTTGCGGCCGCCCATATCGAAGAAGAAGTGCTGGCCGGATCCGCTCGGCAGGTTGATCGTCTTTATCAGCCGCATGCCGAGCACCTCGGAGTAGAACTCCACGGTGCGCTTCATGTCCGAGCAGACCAGCGCCAGGTGGTTGACGCCGCCCAAGTCGAATTCCTCGTTCCGCCACTGCATTGCTGGCCTCCCGCAAGCTAGGACCTGGTGCGGCTAGATAACTAAATCTAAACTCAGTTTCACCCGCGCGCCAGGGGTGTCTGTCCCCGCGCGACGGGGGTGTCTGTCCCCGCGCGCCTGGGCGCTTCGCTCCGCGGGCCGCCGGGCTCTTCACCCGCGCGGCAGGGACTCGCTCGCCGGAAGGACGACATGAGCGCGATCGTCAGGGAATTCATCGGACTGCCGTCGCCCGCGTTTCCGCGGGAACGAGGCCCATTTCCTGCTCGACCACGCGCTGGCCGAGATCGGGGTCGGGGTGCGCTGGCTGCGGGAGCAGGCCGGAGCCGAGCGCGTCGTGCTGCTCGGCAACTCAGGCGGCGGCTCGCTCATGGCGGCCTATCAGTCGCAGGCCACCGAACCGAACGTCACCCCTGCTCCCGGAATGCGGCCGCTCGGGGCCATCGAGGACCTGCCGGCCGGTGACCTCTTCGTCGCGCTGGCCGCCCACTCGGGCCGGCCCGAGGTGCTGACCAACTGGCTCGATCCATCGGTGACCGACGAGTCAGACCCGATCTCGGTCGATCCGGCGCTCGACCCGTTCAACCGGGAGAACGGCCCGCCGTACGGCGAGGACTTCCAGCGGAAGTACCGGGCTGCGCAGGGAGCGAGGAACGAGAAGATCACCGACTGGGCGCTCGCGCAGCTCGCAGTGCTCGAGAGCACCCGGGCCAGGGACCGCCTGTTCAACCTGTACCGCACCTGGGCCGACCTGCGAATGATCGATCCGGACATCGAGCCCTCCGACCGCAGGCCGAACTGGTGTTACCTAGGCGAGCCGGTCAAGGCCAACTACGGCGTCTTCGGCATCGGGACGCTGAGCACACTGCGCAGCTGGCTGTCGATGTGGAGCCTGCGCACGTCCCAGTGCACGGCCGCGCCGCACCTGCAGCGAGTAACCGCACCGTCGCTGATCGTGCATGCGACGGCGGATGCCTGCGTCTACCAGAGCGACGCGAGAGCTTTGTTCGACGCCATCGGCGCGGCCGACAAGCGGCTCGAGTTCATCAAGGCCGACCATTACCTGCTCGAGCCCGCGGGCGCGCGCACGCAGGCCGCCGACCTGATAGCGGCCTGGGTTGCGGAAAGGAGCTAGACCAGCACAGGTAGTCTCGACTCTCATGACTGCGGGGAAGAGAGTTCTTGTCACTGGGGGAGCCGGCTTCGTCGGTGCCACGCTGGTCCGTCAGCTTGTTGAGGCCGGCCACTCGGTCCGCGTGCTCGACAACTACTCGACCGGGGACCCGGCGCACCTCGCTGGCGTTCCAGCCGAGCTGATCGAGGGCGACATCCGCGACGAGGCCGCGCTCGATGCCGCGGTCGCCGGGATGGAGGCGGTCATGCATCTCGCCGCCGCCGGATCGGTCATCAAGTCGATTGAGGACCCGGTCAGCAATTTCGAGGCGAATGTTCTCGGCACGTTCCGGGTCCTCGACGCGGCCAGGCGGGCCGGCGTGGAGCGGACCGTGCTAGCGTCCACGGGCGGCGCGCTGATCGGCAACGCCACGCCCCCAGTGGACGAGACCTCGCTGCCGAAGCCGATCTCCCCCTACGGCGCGAGCAAGCTCGCGGGTGAAGGCTACGCATACGCCTTCTCCCAGTGCTACGGGCTGCGCGCGATCGCACTCCGCTTCGCGAACGTTTACGGCCCGTGGAGCGAGCGCAAGCAGGGCGCGATGAACATGTTCTTCAAGGCCATCCACGGCGGCGAACCGATCGTGATCTACGGCGACGGCACATCGTCGCGCGACTATATCCATGTCGACGACATCGCCGCGGCGCTGCGGCTGGCGCTCGAAGGCGACGTCCCGGGCGGCACCGTCCTGCACATCGCCTCGGGCGTCGAGACGACCGTCCAGGAACTGGCCGACCTGTGCCGTGGCGCCGCTGGGGTGGGAAGGTGCTCGGATACGCGCCGACCATCGGCCGCGAGGACGGAATCCGCCGCACCTGGCAGTGGTACACCGAGTCGGTCTTCACGCCGGCCGGGCCCTTCATCGCGGGCTAGCGCTTAGCCGACGGCCCGCGAGGCCTATTCTTCTGCTGTGCAGAAAGGGCAGGCGCAGCGGCAGAGTGCCAAGCCCGCCTATCCGATCGCCTCGGTGGACAATGCGCTGTGCTACCTGGACGCCGTGGAGAGCTCGCGCGCGCTGCGCGTCGCCGCCCGGACCGGCGCGGCGCTGCCCGCGAACTGCACAGCGTCCGGGAAGGCGATGCTCGCCGCCCTGCCCGAGCCCGAGGTAACGGCGCTGTTCGGCGAGGCCGCGCTACCGGCGCTCACGAAGCGGTCAGTCACCCGGCTCCCTGACCTGCTCGCCGAGCTGAACCGGGTCCGCAAGCGCGGTTACGCGCTCAACCGGGAGGAGAGCCAGGACGGCGTAGCGTCGGTCGCCGTCGCCGTCGCAGGACGAACGACTCGCCCGTTGCCGCGCTGGTCATCTCGGCGCCCGTGACTCGCCTCAACGCCGAGAGCGCTGGTCAGATCGCCAAGCGACTGGCCGCCGAGGCGGACCGTCTGGCCGTTTTGTCCGGCCCGCAGCCGGGCCCTGATGCACCGCCCGCCCGGTTGCGCAGATGATCACGCGGGTGTGGCACATCTTTGCGCACAAGGCGCGTGATCATAAAGGGGGACCGGGCGGTCTAGGCGATGCCGGCGCCGCCGTCGGAACTGACAATGGTGCCCGTAATGCCGCGGGCGCGATCCGAGGCGAGGAACACGTAGCTGCCGCGTGATCGGCACCGGTCAGCGCGACATGCAGCAGCGTCCTGTCCTTTAGGCCGGCTTCCCTGCCTGGCGCCGCGTCGAGCCGCTGGCCAGCCAGCCCCATGCTGGCCGGCCCGGTCAGATCACGAGCGTGCCCCCCGTATCTCGGGCGCCAGTTCGTGCGCGAGTGCAATCACGCAGCCGCGGACCGCGAACTTCGACGCGACATACAGGACGCCGCCCCGCCCCGGGTAGCACCCCGAGGTCGAGACCGTCAGCACGACAGAGCCCCGGGACCGGCGCAGCTCAGCCAGCGCCGAATTGAAATCGCGACTTCAGGCTGCGGCTTCGCGCTGCCTCGTCGGGCCGCTCCCCGGGGCGGCCTGAGCGGCCAACGCCGCCGGGGAGGTTCGGAGGGACGTCTCAACTACGGCCTGCCGCCGGCGCGGATCCATCAGGTTGACCCCCATGACGGCCAGGTCCTCAGGTCCGGGAGTTAGCACCGTCACCTTGACTCCTGCCGTCCGGAGTTCCCTGACTTCGCGCATGAGCAAGTAGGTGAGCAAGGACCTGACCCGTCGCTCGAGGTGCATGTGCGGCGCGTACCTGCGGTCGGCCACGAGGCTGGCCATCGGGGCTAGCACGCATACTTCATCGACGTCCTGGCCGGCCAGCAGGCCCAGCGATGTCACCGATCTGACTCCGCCATCGACGTACCTGCGGCCGCCGATGACCACAGGCTCGTACCACCCGGGCACCGAACACGAGGCCGCGACAGCCTCCGCAAGCGCGGCGGGCGGCGCGCCCGGGCGGCCGAACACCACTCTGCGGCCGGAGTCGTAGTCGACAGCGGCGACCCAGGTCTGCTTGTCGACCCAGCCGGGCGCGGCGGCAGCGGCCGCCGTGGCTGTCAGGTGCGCGCCGGCGGCCTTGGATGGGATCCGTGACTGCAGCACGTGGATCATCGCGTGCAGGCTCTCGTGCTTCTCCCTGCCGATCGGCAGCCATGCCGAAGCCTGGACGGCGGGATGAACCCGATGCGGCGCCGTCAGCGCCGCGAGCGCGAGCCTCGGTGATCCGAGCCTTAGCCTCGGCGGTCGCGGCCACGGACCGGCGTGTACCTCGCCCAATCCGGCAAGCACGCCGATCGGCTCGCCGCGCTGATAGGCCACGAGTTCCTCGGTGCTGACCCCGCACCGCAGCGCGGCGGCGAGCACGCTGCCCGCGCTGGTGCCGAGCATGAGGTCGACGTCACCGAGCGCGCACTGAAGCACTTCCTGGGCGACCACGAGCGCTCCGGTCATCCAGGCCGCGCCGAGGACCCCTCCAGCCCCCAGCACGAGTGCCCGGCGAGGGCGGGAGTGCTTGTCACGGACCTGGCCAGGGTACGGGCCACTGGCTGCGCTTGACCCTGCGCTCGCCTGTTCGTCTGACTCGTCGTCTGACTCTGCATCTGACTCTGCATCTGACTCTGCGTCAGCCACGAGGCCGATCTTGTCCCGCGCTGAGCCAGAACGTCCGGCCTTGGCGGCCTCGGCGTTCCCGGCCCTGTTGTCAGCCATATCGCTTTATACGCCGTTCGGAGGCAGATGTACACCCAATGAGTAACACCAGTATCAGTAATACCAGCTTCCAGCGCCGGCTACGGCCGCTTTCAGGTCCCGTCGGCAGGATGCGCGGGCGCGAGCGCACGGACGCCCGCGATGAACAGGTCCACGCCGAACCGGTAGTGAAACTCGGGGCCGTCATCGCAGGAGGTCATCGGTACCGCCGCCTCGACCAGCCGCGGGTAGCGGTCACGGGGCAGCGAGGCAAGCTCAACCTGCTTGCGCCACTGCAGCTCGGTTCGCTCCTGCTCCGTGAGGCCGGGGTCGAAGCCCGGCTCGCTCATCACGAGCGTCAGCCCGGTCCACAGGGCGGACCTGGCGATCTCGCTCGCGTGCTGGGGATCGAAGCCAGCGCTGCGCAGGATGTCGAGCGTGGTCTCGGTCGCCCCCCAGTGGGACGGCCCGAGCTTCTCGCTGCTCAGCAGCAGCGCGGACGCCGATGCGTGCGAGCGCAGCACGACGATAAGCGACTCGAGCATCAGCCGCAGCTGGTCCGGCCAGGGCGACGCGCGGTCCACGTCGGTGCGGATCTCGCCCCAGATCCGGTCGGCGACGCCGGCGATGAGCTCTTCCTTGCTGCGGAAATGCCAATAGAGCGCCATCGGCGTGACGCCGAGCTCGGTCGCGAGGCGCCTGATGGTCAGCGCGTCCACGCCAGCGCGGTCGGCGAGCGCGAGCGCGCGGTCCACCACGGCCGGCCGGCTCAGCTTGGTCCGCTCGGTCTCGCTTGTCTTCGCTGCTGCCATCACTTGACAACTATACGGCGTACAGTCAATGCTAGCAATGTACATCGTACAGGAGCGACGTATAAGCAGCGTGTACAGGAACGTCGCCTCCCGAAAGGAGCGAACCGATGGCTAGACGCTGGTGGGCCCTCGTGGCAGTGAGCCTCGCCACCTTCATGACCTACCTCGATAACAACGTGACGAATGTCGCGATCCCAACCATCCAGCGCAGCCTGCACCTGTCGATAGCCGGGCTGGAGTGGGTCGTCAGCAGCTACATCCTGGTCTTCGCCGGGCTGCTCCTAGCCGGCGGCAGGCTGGCCGATGTCTATGGACGGCGCAGGGTCTTCTTCGCCGGAACGATCGTCTTCACGCTGGCGTCGCTGGCAGCCGGGCTGGCCGGCAGCGGCGGCTTGCTGATCGGCGCCAGGGTCGTCCAGGGACTCGGCGCTGCGCTGCTCGTCCCCACCACGCTGGCCATGATCATGGCGACGTTCCACGACGCGCGGGAGCGCACGGCCGCGATCGGCATCTGGACGGCGATCGGCGCGATGGCCCTGGCGTTCGGGCCGCTGATCGGCGGCTTCATCAGCCAGCACCTGCACTGGGGCTGGATCTTCTTTATCAACGTGCCGGTCGGCATCGTCGCGCTGGCGATCGCCGCCGTCAGCATGGATGAGTCACGGGACCTGACCGCGGTGCGCAGGCTCGACCTGCCGGGCATGGTGACCTCGTCGGTCGCCCTGTTCGCGCTCACCTATGCGCTGATCGAGGGCCACGACAGCGGCTGGACCTCTGCCGTCATCCTGGGCGCTTTCGCGCTCGCAGCCGTGGCAGCGGCGGCGTTCGTGGCCGTCGAATCGCGGACCACCCACGCGATGGTGCAGACCACGCTGTTCCGCTCGCCGCTGTTCAGCGGCGGCACGGTCACGATGATGCTCTGGGCCTTCGGCATCTTCGGCATCTACTTCTTCACCTCCATCTACCTGCAGGACATACTCGGCTTCTCGCCGACGAAGGCCGGCCTCGCCTTCGTGCCCATGGCGCTATGCCTGGCGGCCGCCGCCAGCGTGGCCGGACCGGTCTATGCCAGGCTCGGCGCGCACCGGACGGTCGCGGCTGGAATGGTCGTAATGGCGGTCGGCCTGTACCTGTTCTCTGTGCTGGGCGCGGCCGCGACGTTCGCCAGCCTGATGCCAGGGTTCCTCCTGTTCGGCGCTGGCGCCGGCCTGATGCAGGTGCCGCTGACCAACTCCGTGCTGCACGGCCAGCCTCCAGAGCGCTCGGGTGTCGCATCAGCGTTGCTTAACGCGTCCCGCGAGGTGGCCGGCCTGCTCGGGATCACCGTGATCGGCGCCATCCTGCGCTCCCGCCAGGGCGACGCGCTGCGGCACGGTGCCGCTCCGGGCACCGCGTTCCTTGACGGCTATCACGCGGGCCTGCTAGTGACGGTCGCCATGGTGGCGGCCGGCGCCGTGATCAGCTACATAGCCTTGCGGGGCGCTCCCAGCGCAGCGCCAGCCCTAGCACCCGAACCGGCCCCCGCCGCACCCGCTCCGCCCAAGGAGTTGGCCGGGTCAGCCCACCGCTAACCCCTTTCCGCGCACATCGCTGAACCCCTGATGGCGTCACAGCACCATCGGGGTTCAGCGTTATGTTGCGGGCCAGGGGCGGAGGCAGGGTGCGAGGCAGGGGCGGAGGCAGGGTGCGGGCCAGGGCCGGAGGCAGGGAGCAGGCACGGAGCGGTGACGGTAGGTAATCATGTTGGCGGGGCCGGTAGGCTGGGAGCGTCCGGAAGGTGTCCCGCTCAACCAACCGGCGCGAGACCGCCAAACTGGCAACGGGCATGAGCGTCATGGAGATGAGTCACCGCGGCTCGGACTTCATCCGCATCGCCGAGTCCGCCGAGGCACGCCTGCGCGAGCTCATGGCGATACCCGAGGACTACCGCGTCCTGTTCCTTCAGGGCGGCGCCACCGGCCAGTTCGCCGCGGTCCCGATGAATCTGTCGGCGCAGGACGCCGCCGCGGACTACGTGATTACCGGCATGTGGGGCAAGCGCGCCCACGCCGAGGGCGCGAAGTTCCTCGACCGGGTCAACGTGGCCGCCAGCAGCAACCCGAGCACCTACGTGCCGCCGCAGGACGAATGGCGGCTCACGCCGGGCGCCGACTACGTGCACATCACGCTGAACGAGACCATCCAGGGAGTCCGGTTCGCCACGGTGCCGGACACCGGCGCCGTCCCGCTAGCGGCCGATGTCAGCTCGATCATCTTGAGCGAGCCCATCGACGTGAGCGACTTCGGCGTGCTCTACGCGGGCGCGCAGAAGAACATCGGCCCGTCCGGCCTGGTCGTGGTGATCGTCCGCGAGGACCTGCTCGGCCGGGCGCGCGCCACCACGCCGCTGGTGTGGAACTGGTTCGAGAACGCCAAGTCAGGCTCCATGCTGAACACGCCGCCGACCTACGCCTGGTACATCGCCGGGCTGGTCTTCGACTGGGTCGCCGGCCAGGGCGGCGTCGCGGCGATGGCAGAGGTGAACGGGCGCAAGGCGGCCAAGCTGTACGCGGCCATTGACCAGTCTGGCTTCTACGCCAACCCGGTCGCTCCGGCCAACCGCTCCCTGATGAACGTGCCGTTCACCGTGGCCCAGCCCGACCTTGAGCCGGTCTTCCTGGCCGAGGCACGAGCGGCCGGCCTGGTGAACCTCGAGGGACACCGCAGCGTCGGCGGCATGCGGGCGAGCATCTACAACGCGATGCCCGAGGCCGGCGTCGAGGCGCTGATCGATTTCATGAAGGAGTTCGAGACCAGGCATGGCTAAGTTCCACGTACGGACCTATGACGCCATCTCTCCCGTCGGGCTGCGGCGGTTCAGCGCCGACTACACGGTGGCCGCCGACGCCGAGCAGCCCGATGCGATCATGCTGCGCTCCTTCAGTTTGCATAACCAAACCATCGACGAGACTGTCCTCGCGATCGGACGGGCCGGAGCGGGGGTCAACAACATCCCGGTCGACGCGATGACCAACCGCGGCGTCGTGGTGTTCAACGCGCCTGGTGCCAACGCCAACTCGGTGAAGGAGCTCGTGGTGGCCGGCATGCTGCTCGCCGCCAGGAACCTGCCAGCCGCGCTCTCCTACGCCAGGACGCTGCCGCCGCAGGACATGAAGAAGGCCGTCGAGCGGGGCAAGAAGCAGT
>WNFI01291651.1_pt1 | contig 19017 bp, 19 predicted proteins | sample 5400471 | NCBI WGS metagenome assembly WNFI01 (sample SAMN13153348, study PRJNA577476) | soil metagenome | isolation source: 100 cm saprolite on Douglas fir-dominated hillslope | place: USA:California | collected 2013-09-17 | reverse complement strand
GCGATCCGGCAGCTGCGCAAGCTCGGCCCGGAGGAGCCGAAGAAGTACGACTACCACTTCAAGCACATGACCACCGTGGGCGAGCCCATCGAGCCCGAGGTCTGGCGCTGGTATCACTCCGAGGTCGGCAAGGGCAATGCGGTGATCGTGGACACCTGGTGGCAGACCGAGACCGGCGGTTTCCTCGGCACCGGGCTGCCTGCGCTCAATCCGATGAAGCCCGGCAGCTGCGGTCCCGCGGCGCTCGGGATCTACGCGGTCATCTACGACGAGAACGGCGACGAGGTCCCGGACGGCCGGGCCGGCAACATCTGCATCCGCAACCCGTGGCCGGGGATCTTCCAGACCATCTGGGGCCAGCCCGGCCGGTTCGTGGACACCTACTACCGCAAGTACAACTCCGACCCCGCCAGCACCGACTGGCGCGACTGGCCGTACTTCGCCGGCGACGGCGCAGTCCGGGCCGCCGACGGCTACTTCCGGATCCTCGGCCGGGTCGATGACGTGATCAACGTGGCCGGGCACCGGCTCGGCACCAAGGAGATCGAGTCCGCCGCGCTGACCGTCGGCGAGGTCGCCGAGGCGGCCGCGGTGCCGGTGATCGACGACATCCGGGGCCGCGCCGTCGAGGTGTACGTCTCGCTCAAGCCCGGCATCCAGCCCAGCCCCGAGATGGAGAACAAGGTCACCAAGGCGATCGAGACCGAGATCGGCAAGATCGCCCGGCCGAAGAACGTCTGGATTGTGCCCGACATGCCCAAGACCAGGTCCGGGAAGATCATGCGCCGGGTCATCGCGTCGATCTCCAACTTCGCCGACGTCGGCGACGTCACCACCCTGGCCAACCCCGAGATCGTCGACGACATCCGCCACCACGTGCAGAGCGCCAAGGTCGCCCGCGACGACGTCCCCCGCCAGCTCACGGAGCTCGAGTACGAGGAGATCAAGAAGTTCGGCGGCGAGTAGCCGGCCGTGTCCACTACCAGGGCCACTGCCTAAGGCGGGAGCCGGCTGCCGCTCACGAGAGTGGCCACCCCGGCAATATGGCCGTCCCGCCGCATCGCGGCGGCCGCGCGAAGTGAGCCCGCCAGGTACCGGTCCAGGAAGTCGACGGTGACCCGGGCCACAACGGGCTCGGGCGGCCCCTGGCCTTCATAGGGCGGAAGGTGTCCCGCCCCGAACAGGTCGAGGTAGAAGCGCGGGCCCGTCGTGTCGGCCCGGTACATCTGGATGCTGGCCGCCGGGGGGTTGATGTTGTCGGCGTCGCCCTGCACGAACATGATGGGCGGGGTCGCCATCGCGAAGTAGGAGCCGCCCATCGGTGGCCACTCCGCGCCGGCCAGCACGATCGCGGCCGTGACCGCGCGGTCACGGCAGCAGGGGTTGCCGACGAGCGCAGCCACGGTGTCGCCGCCGTCGGACTGGCCCGCCACGGCGATCTTGCCCGGGTCGACCAGGCCGGCCAGGAAGCCGCGGGACCCGCGGCTGACCGCCAGCAGCCGGCGGATGACGTAGGCCATGTCGGCGGGCTGATTCACGAGATCGTTCTCGGTGGGGTTGGTGAGGTGGCAGTTGCTGCGGGGGAAGTCGACCCCCGCGACCACGTAGCCCGCGCTGGCCCAGGCGTGCAGCAGGGATCCGTAGTTGACAGCGCACTGCGCGAACCCTGGCGCGAAGACCACCAGCGGGAACAGGCCGCGGGCCAGCCGGCCGGAGGCCGCAGCCGCCGGCGGGATGACCGGGGACAAGACGGTCGTCGGCAGCGCGCGCGGCCCGAGGCGGACCCGGGACCGGTCGACCAGCCTGAGCACATGCTCGGTGACGGCGTAGCCGCCGATCGCTGCGACCGGCAGCCGCTCCGGCGTTCTGGATCGTGCCCCCGGGGTCGGGCGCATCGTGCCCGACCTGGTGGGAGAGGCGGAGCGACGCGGAACCGTGCCAGTTGTCGCGCAGGCCGCGACGAGCGCGCCGATGGCCAGCACGGCCGCTGCGGCGGCGCCGACCACGGTGTGACGCCATGGCCGACCACCGGAAGACCTCCTGCGGCGGCTCGGCGAGGCTGGCGCATTGACGCGAGTGCTCCGGCTCACGCGTGCAGGGTATCCGTCTCCGCATTACTTAACCAGATCTTAGTAATTCACTCAGTCAGATCTTAGTGAATCTCAGGGGACCTTACCAGAGCTGAAGCATTCTTAACCACATCTGAATTCGTCAGTATCAGGCGCACGGTAATGCCTTAGGTAGCATTCGGGAATGACTTCAGGCAAAACTCTGGATCTGGGGGATGCCGATCAGCCTGCCAGGCATCGGCTGGCCCGTTACGCCACGCGCCACGCGGTTCGCCGCCAGCGCCGGCCGAGCACACGATCGTTGCCGAGGCCGGACTCGTGACCGGACGCCGCCCGGAGATTCCCGTAACGGCCGGAATGCTGCAGCCGGGTTCACGCTAGCCTTGGCGAAGGCAGCGCTGTGTGTCCGGCCGCGGCCGTGCGATGCCGTCGCCCTGGGCAGTGAGGTGGCATGAAATTCACAGGCAAGCCGGCCGGCCCGCTCGGACTCGCGCTGCTGGCGGTCACCGCCCTCACCGGCATCGTCCTTGCCGTCCATGGCTGGTCTGCGCGCCACTCAGGGCTGGCCCCGGGCACGCTGGCGGGGAACGTTTCATCCCCGGCGACGGTCAGACCTTCGCGTCCGGCCGGCTCGCCCGGCCCATCCGCGTCGGCGGCGCCCAGGGCCTCGGGTGCGTCACCGGCAGCCAGCCCAGGACCGCTGCTCAGCGCGCAGTCGTACGCGCAGTACTCATTCCCGGTATGGCCTGGGACCCCAGGAGCCGCAGCGCAGCAGGCGCTCATCGGGCTGTCCGTCAAGGTCCGCCGTCAGGGCTCCGGCATCATGGTCACCGCAGGCGTCAACGGCCAGCCCGGTGCCGCTCCCCGTTTCTACTCCGGCGGCACGCGGGTCTATGTCGTGGAGGCCTCGCTCGGCGATGACTCGGGCAACAGCGACTACAACCTGGGTGACGATGCCCTGGTCGTTACGGACGCTCAGGGCAGGATCCTGCCGTGAGCCCAGACAAGCGCCGGCCATCGGCGAGCCGCGTGACGGCGCCCGCCCGGCCGCGGCCAGCCGCATCCCCGAATCGACTGGACGAGGCCGGGCGGCTGGCCGGGGACTGGGCCCCGACCGTGGCCCGGGTGCTTCTCGGCCTGGTGCTGGCCTGGTTCGGCTATCACGAGCTGGTCCAGCCCTCGCTGTGGACCGGGTATGTCCCGCTCGTGTCGACGACATCCTCGCTCGCGGTAGTCCTGGTCCTGGCCCACGGCTGGCTTCTCCTGGTCCTGGCCGTTGCCATGATCGCCGGGATCGCGCCGAGAGCCGCCGCCGCGGCGGCGGCCATCTTGCTGCTTGAGATCGTCATATCGCTGGCCGTCACCGGCGGGCTTTCCGACCTGACCGTGCGCGACCTGGGCATACTCGGCCTCGCCGTCTGCCTGACCGGCCGCCACACCCAGCGGCTGGTCCTCAGCCGCTAGCGGGCTCGCGGTCGCTCAGCGGTCGGGAACGTCGGCCTTAGCCCGAGTGCGTGGCCGGTCAGCTGGCCTGGCCGGCCCGGCCGGCCATCGCGCCGGGCGGTGCCATCCTGGCGGATGTAGCACGAGGAAGATCCACTATCACGGTCAGGCCGCCGCCCTCCGTGCGGGCGAGCCTGGCTGAACCGCCGCTCGAGCTGGCGAGCCGGTCAACAATGGCCAGGCCCAGGCCCGTTCCGCCTGCGGCGCTTGCGGCAAACCGGCGGAACGCCCGGTCCATCTCGGCCTGGCTCATCCCTGGCCCGTTGTCGGCCACCACCACCTGGACGCGGTGGTTCGTGGTCGTCGCGCTCACCGTGACGCTGCTGCCCTCCCCGGCCGCCTCCACGGCATTGGCTATCAGGTTGTCCAGGATCTGCTCCAGGTAGCCGTCCGCGATCAGGACGCGCGCCGGAGGCATCTGGGGTGAGGTGAGCCGGATTCCCTGTTCCGCAGCGACCGGGGCCCACGCCGCGATGCGCTCGCTGATGACCTGCTCAGCCTGCACGGGCAGGGCTGCCGGCGAGGCGTTCTCGGCCCGGGCCACAGCCAGCAGCCCGTCGACGAGGCGGGAGAGCCTCGCGACCTCGCCGAGAGCCCCGGCGAAGTCGGCGGAGGCCTCGCCTGACTCCTGCGCGAGCAGGTCGAGTCTGAGCCGCAGGGCGGCGAGCGGCGTCCGGAGCTGGTGCGACACGTCTTCAATCACCGCGCGGTGACCGTGCACGAGGGTCTCCAGCCGCCCGGCCATGGTGTTGAACGTCTCGGCGAGGGGGCGGAACTCCGCCGGACAGCCGGCGGCAGCCGCCCGTGCTGACAAGTCTCCGTCCCCCAGCTTGCGCGCCGCCGCGTCCAGCACGGCCAGCGGCCTGGCCGCCCACCGGGACAGGCCGAGCCCGATCAGTACCGCCGCCACGAGCGCGGCCAGGGCGATCAGGACGAGAGTCAGCCAGAACGTTCGGAGGGCATATTCAAGCCGTTCGGTCGGGCGGAGCAGGGCCACAAGGCCTACGGTCTGGCCGCCGCTCCGCACGGGCACGACGACGAGCACCTGGTCGTGGGAGACGTCGGTCACGAGCGTGCCTGCGCGCTCAGCCTGGCCGATGAGGTGACGCGGGACCGCGAGCGGAGGACCTGCTCTCCTGATGACGCTGCCGTCCGGCGACAGGATGGCGAGGCCGTCGCCGTCATGACCGGCGGCGGCCAGGTCCTGGGCCAGCGCGGAGCCCGCCAGGCCGTCGGCGAGAAGTTCTTCCGCCGCGGCCGCGGCGGTCCGTGCCCGGGACTGGGCGTCCTCCAGGTACGCGGAGTAGTCATGCGCGGAAGCCTTGTACCCGAGCGGGATGACCGCCCCGACCAGGATCGCGGCGGTCAGCCCGACCAGGGCCAGCAGGAGGCGCCGTCTCACCGGGAGTCAGCCAGCCGGAATCCTCGGCCGTACACGGTCTCGATCAGCTTAGGCTGGCCGAGCTTCTTGCGCAGTGACGCGACGTGCACGTCGAGGACCTTCATCGGGCCGTACCAGTGTGCGTCCCAGGCCCGATCCATGATCTCCTGGCGGGTCACCACCCTTCCCGGATCGCTGGCCAGGCACTCCAGGATGCCGAATTCCTTGGGCGTGAGCGATACCTCTCGGCCCGCCACGGTGACCTTGCCGGTCCGCAGATCCACCACGAGATCGCCGTGCCTGAGCAGTTCGGTGTCTTGCGGCCGGCTCCGCCGAAGCACCGCGCGAATCCTGGCCAGCAGCTCAGCCAGGCCGAACGGCTTGATGATGTAGTCGTCGGCGCCCTGATCGAGGGCCAGCACCCGGTCGGTTTCCTCCCCGCGCGCGGTTATCACGATGATGGCCCCATCCGAACGGGCCCGGAGCTGGCGGCATACCTCGACGCCATCGATGTCAGGGAGCCCCAGATCGAGAAGCACTACGTCCGAGGCCGGCCAGCTGAGCGCGTCACCTCCCGTGGCCACGCTCGACGTCTCATACCCGGCCAGGTTCAGGCCGCGCACGAGCTGCGTCGTGATCGCCACGTCGTCTTCGACGACGAGCACGCTCACCGGGCAATCGCCCCGGTGCTGAGGCCTGTCAGCCGAAACGCCCGCCACCGTCACCGGGTTCCTTGTCTAGCGCGCTCGCTCATGGTTGACCTCCAGCGTATGGAGACTTGGGCCCGCTGACCCGGCGCGAGCCGAAGAAGAAGGCCCTGGCTGCCGGCCGGGCTGGTCATCCGGCCGCGCCTTTCGCGGCGGGGGGCGGCGGGGTCCTGGCCGACATGGTGAAGAAGTCGCGTGCCCACCACGACTGGAAGTACCGGTCCGGGTGGCCGAACATGCCGGGCAGCAGGTCCGTCCCGTTCGCTGGCGTGGCCAGGCCCGTCGGGCTGTGCGGGTGGTAGGTCGCGAAGCTCACCCAGTCGGTGTTGATGTCGAGTTCCATGGCGCGAACGGCTCCCGCCCGGGCCAGGATGTCGGCGAGCGTGGTGATGTTGAGGCCGGGGCCGCCCGCGTAGACCAGGGCACCGTCGGCGGTGATGCCCACGCCCGATCTCCAGACGTAGACGGCGTTGCCGAGCGTGAAACCCCACTGCGTGGTGTCGTTGGGGTTGAGACTGGTGACCGGCTTCCCGTGGTCGACGAGCAGGTCGAGATTCTGGCGCACGGCTACGACGTCCGGGGTGAGTCTGGCATCCCGGCCCCAGTCGGCGATGTTGACCGAGCCGTTGCGGTAGATCACGAACGACGCTGCGCCGTTGCGCAAGGGCATGACCGTCCGGCCGTCGGTGTAGTAGCCCCCGTTCGCGTTGCTGATCAGGAACCCGGCGTTGAAGGCGGCCACCAGGCTCCTCGCCGCGCTCGCGCTGACCGGGGCGCCGTGCCGGTACGGCCCGCCGCCGGGGATCAGGCTTCCCGAGTACAGCGTCGCCCGCAGCAGCCTGATGTCCATCCAGGCCACGCCGATCACCAGGCTGGTATGGACGGCGTCCGGTCGCACCCAGGTCTCATAAACCGCGGGAATCCCGCCGACCGGCCGCCCCATGGGGTGCCAGACCCCCTCGCCGGGTAGCAAGTGTCCCGCGGGCGACGTCATCCGCGCCGGGACCGGAAGATGGGCGGGCCCGGATTTCGCCAGGGCGCCGCGCTTCGCTGACCCCTCCAAGTCAGGGATCGATGCCTTGGCCGGCGTGCCACCGACCGGCGGGGGATGGTGGGAGTACCACACGTTCTCGGCCCGGTTCACGACGGAACTTCCCCCGTGCTCGCGGAACCACTCAGCGCCCCGGGCCCCTACGGAACTCCCCAGGCTCGGGTTCGTCAGCGCGCTTCCCAGCGACACCCAGACCGGCGTCAGCGCGACGACGACCGCGCACAGGCCCGACAACAGCGGGTGCCGGCCGGCAATCGTCCGCCGCGCGGAACGTATTGCCCGGCGGCGAGCGCGACGCTGCGACCGGCGAGCCCAGAACGTATCTCTACCGGCCCCGCGGGTCCGGAAAGCCGACTTGGGCGGGCTTGGCGGACCGGGCACTGCTGAGGGTCGAGCGGCCGACGGCTCCGATTCGGGCGACTTTGCTGTACCTGGTTCTGGCCGCCAAATACCGTTTGGGGAGTCCTGGCGGTGCGTCCCCCTGGTCAGGTCCATCCCTCGACGCGCCGCGTCGCGCCACTGACGCTGCCGGCGATTCCCCTGCACGGGTTGACTTCCCCCACCTCATCGATGCTGCCCGCGGATCATGATGCTGCCAGGAAGCCCAGTTTGCTGCAGCCACCCGAAGGCACCCGCACCGACGAGACGCTGCCTAGCGCCGTACGGCTCGCCTCAAGCCGACCCTGCCAGGCTCGGTCGCAGGAAATGCCCATGTCCCGAGGCTTGTAGATACCAGCGTGCGGTACAGCTGGTCATGAACCGGTTCAGGAAACGTTCGCGACAGGTAAAGGTTACCCGCGACCCCAGGACCATCAGCATCGGCAGCGCCGTTTCGATCGCGGAACACACCTGAACCACCCGGCTGGGCGCGGGCGGCGGCCCCGGTGTCAGTGCCGCGGGCTATACGTGGTGACCATGACCTCAACCCCCCTGCAGCTCTGCGTGCACTAGCCGTCCAGGGCGCCGGGCACGCCCTCGAAGGTGCGCCCGCTGGCCGCTGGTCATCGTCTGGCCGGCATACTGGCCCATTTCCGCGGCGTCAGCGGCCGGCAGCGCCTTGAACTCCGGCGGGCGGGCTCAGTCAGCCGGGGACCTGCGTTCAGGGTGGTCCTGGTCTTCGAAGACCCGGGCGGCGTACGCGGCTGCCTGGGTGCGGCGCTGCATGCCGAGCTTGGCGAACAGCGCGGAGACGTAGTTCTTGACCGTCTTCTCAGCCAGGAACATCCGCTCGCCGATCTGCCGGTTGGTGAGCCCGTCCCCGATCAGCTCCAGGATCCGCCGCTCCTGCCCGGTCAGCGCCGCCAGCGGGTCAGCGCGGGTGGCCTGATCGCGCATCCGGCGCATTACCCTGCTGGCCGCCTCCGGGTCCAGCAGCGACTGCCCCGAGGCGACGGTGCGAACCGCGCCGACCAGGTCGGTGCCGCGGATCTGCTTGAGCACGTATCCGGCCGCGCCGGCCATGATCGCGTCGAACAGCGCCTCGTCGTCGCCGAACGAGGTCAGCATCAGGCAGGCCACCTGCGGCATCCGCGACCGGATCTCGCGGCACACGCTCACCCCGTCGCCGTCGGGCAGCCGCACATCCAGCACCGCGACATCGGGCCGCAGCGCCGGGATCCGGGCCAGCGCGGACGCCGCGGTTCCCGCCTCGCCCACCACGGTGAGATCCGGCTCGGCCTCCAGCAGCTCACGCACCCCGCGGCGGACGATCTCGTGATCATCGAGCAGGAACACGCCGATCCGGCCGGCCGGCGCCGTCCCGCCCCGTTCTGGCTGGCCTGTGTCACTCATCTTCCGCTGGCATCTTCCGCTCGTCTCTCGCCCGGCTAGCCCTGTCGCACCCAGCCACCCTAAACCTGGCGGTGATTCCGGATCATGATCCGGGTGGTCGCCGGACGTCCCTGCTCCAGCCGCACGGACGCCAGCAGCGTCGGCTCGCCGTGCGGGTCAGGAAGCGCCCAGATCAGCGGCTTGGCGGCGCGAGCTGCCATCTGGGGCAGCCATGACTCCCAGCTCCAGGGTCGCCGCCATGTCCGGTCCGGGCCAGGGGCGTTAGCCAGCCAGCGACCGGGTCTTTGGTCCCGCGAGCAGGACCTGGCTCGGCGCCGGGCCCTGACCGGTGCACCGGCGCACTTCGCCAGGACTTGAGCCTGCAGGATCCGCCGTGGCCGCCGCCAGGGCATGCGGTCGGCGTGCACCCGGCCTTCTACCTGGCCACTCCAGAGACAATCTCGCGGAGCCGGACCCGTCGGCCGGTGCGAACAATGGCTCTGCGGTAGATGCTGGTGGCAAGCCTCGCGACGCCGACAGTGCACAGAACACTCAGCGCCGCTGAGGCCGCGAACTCCCACCAGGTGGCCGCTCCCAGGCCCACCAGGACGGGCATGGCGAATGGCGCGGTCGGCGGCAGGTAGGCGAGCACCTTGAAGAAGGCGGAGGGGCTTCCCGATCCCGCCGTCGTGAGCGCGATGATGTAGCCGAAGACGATGGGGAGGCTGAGCGGGAAGGCCAGGCTCTGCACCTGGTCCTGGCGTTCGGCCATAGAGCCCGCGGCTGCGTAAACCCAGCAGTAGAAGGCATACCCGAGCACCGAATCAGGGTACGTGCCATCCCAGGGCAAGGAGCGCAGATCGGGCCGCGGCATCGGCGGGACCTGGAAGGCCGGCCCGGCTGACGGCAGTCCTAGGATTGTGCGAAGGAACAGTCATGGCCTTCAACGACCGCGTCGATGCCGGACGGCGGCTGGCGGCAAGGCTGCGGCACCTGCGCGGCGAGCCGACCGTGGTGCTGGGCCTGCCCCGTGGCGGCGTCCCCGTTGCTGCCGAGGTTGCCCGTGCGCTCGGCGCGCCGCTAGATGTGATCGTGGTCCGGAAGCTCGGCGTGCCGTTCCAGCCCGAGCTGGGGATGGGCGCGGTCGGCGAGGACGGGGTCCGCGTGATCAACCCCGCAGTCGTCCGCACCGCCGACGTCTCTGTGGCCGAGCTGGCCGCGGTGGAGGCGCGCGAGTGGTCAGAAGTTGCCCGCCGTGCCGGGCGCTACCGCGGCGGGCGCCCGCATACGCCGCTTGACGGCCGGGTCGCGGTGATCGTCGACGACGGCATCGCCACCGGGTCGACGGCCCGGGCCGCGTGCCAGGTCGCCCGGGCGCTGGGAGCGGCGCGGGTGGTGCTGGCGGTGCCGGTCGCGCCGCCAGGCTGGCAGGAGCGGATCGGGCGCGACGCCGACGAGCTCATCAGCCTCGCCACGCCGGAGCCGTTTTACGCGATCGGCCAGTTCTATCGGGACTTCTCCCAGACCAGCGACGAGGAGGTCGCCGCCTGCCTGGGGCGCGCTGCCGAGCGGGGAGCCGACCCCGCGCGGAGGTAGTGGCGACGATGCCGGAACGCGCCGGTGCACGGCCGGATCAGCGCCCGCGACATCGGCTATCTTCGTCCGGCTTGCGGCCCCGGCCACCAGCGTTACGGCATGACTGCGGACGCCGAACGCTGCGGCCACCGCGGCCAGGGCGGGCTGACCAGTTAACGGCCTGATCATGCCCGAGACGGCGAGCCGCCCGGCAGGGACCATGGTCTGGTCACCTTCCCCAGATAACACGCTACTTGCGCAAATAACACGCTACGCTGACGCATGAAGAGTGTCCGGTTTTGGCGACCCTGCGATAGGGGCGAACGTCACCAGCTGCGCGCGATTCGGCCCGAGGGTCGATCGCGTCCCGGTCGGCCGCTAGGACCTCAGCTCGCCGACGGCGGAATCATGGAGGGACGGGCCGACGCTGCTGAGCTAGCGGCGGCGCGGCAGAATGCCCCTGTTCGGACGGCGGAGCACAATCCGGGTGCAAGCATCGAGGGCACCCGGCACACGTTGTCCTACGGCCAGTACCGGCTGGCCTACGAGGTCTACGGTTCGGGCGACCGGGTGCTGGTGTGGCTGCACGGCCTGCTGCTCGACGCCAACCTGAGCCGTGGCCTGGCCCGGGCACTGGCCGCCCGGGGCAACCGGGTCGTGCTGCTCGACCTATTGGGTCATGGTCGAAGCGACAAGCCTCGCCATGCTGGCTCCCATCGGATCGACCTTTACGCGCAGCAGGTGCTGTGCCTCCTGGACGAGCTCGGCGTGGATCAGGTGGTACTCGGAGGCTTCTCGCTGGGTACCAACGTGAGCCTGATCACCGCGGTGGAAGCACCTGAGAGGGTCCGCGGCCTGATCCTGGAGATGCCGGTATTGGAGTGGGCCGTGCCCGCGGCGGCCCTGGTGTTCCTGCCGCTCCTACTCTGGGTTCACTACGCCCGGCCCTGGGTGCGATTGGTCTCCCGGGCGGGGTCCCGCCTGCCGCTATCCGGGCTCGGTCCGCTCCAATCGTTCATCAATGCCGCCGTATCGGATCCGGACGAGACCGCCGCCGTATTGCATGGCGTCCTCCTGGGGCCCATCGCCCCCACCATCGGACAGCGCCGGTCCATCACCGCACCGGCGCTGGTCCTGGGACACGGGATCGACCTGATCCACTCGTTCAGTGACGCGAGAAACCTCGCGCGGCAGCTCCCTGACGCCAGGCTCATCCGGACCCATACCTTCGCAGAGCTGTGGGTCCGGCCCGCCCGCCTGACCGCGGAGATCGGCGAGTTCCTCGACCGCGTCTGGACGGATGCCGGACTGCGGGAACCGCGAGGCGAAGCCGTCTGAGGCGGCTGCGCCGGTGATGAGGGTGCGGCGGACCGGGCTGCCCGGCTGCTCGCGGAGGGGCCGGTCCGGGCTGAGCCGGCCGTCGCCGTCAGCGGATCAGCCATCGGGCGCTGACCGCGAGGGCGGCGACGGCGACGACGGCGAAGATCGTGACCCAGGCTCCGCCCGGCACCGGCGTGAGCCGGGCCAGCTGGTCGGCGTCCGAGCGCCGGGTCCGGCCCCGCCGCCGCTCGCGTGCCAGCTCGATCACCGGCCGCACGCCGCCCAGGACCAGGAACCAGGTCATCGCGTAGCCGAAGCCGGCCTGGACCACAGCCGAGGCGAACAGGCAGACCGCGGCGACCGCGCCCCCGGTGACCAGCACGGCCAGCATGCCGTAGGCGTTGCGGACCGCGACCGCGAGCCCGGCCAGCAGCACCAGGCTGAGCAGCAGCATGCCGGTCAGGTGCCCGACGGCCAGCAGCGCCGCCGCGCCGAGGCCCAGCAGCGACGGCGCCGGGTAGCCGGCCGCGGCGGTGAGCGCGATACCCGGGCCGTGCACCCGGCCCGCCGAGACGGTCTCGCCGGCCGTATTGCGGTACAGCCGGATCCCGGCCAGGCGGCGGCCCGTGGCCAGCGCCACCAGCGCGTGACCGCCCTCGTGCACGATCGTCACCACGGTCCGCGCGACTGGCCAGACCCGGGAGGAGGCCACGACGGCGAGCGCGAGCGCCCCGCTGCCCAGGACCAGCAATCGCGGCGGCAGAGGCTGGGCAGCGAACGCGTGGTGCCACACGCCATCGGCGCGCTGCCCTAGGTTGCTGAGGACTCCAGAAAGGCTGTGCGGCGGGCCGGCGATGTGGCGCGGCGCCTGGCCCGGTCGCGCCATGTTCGTTCCTGTCCCAAGCATCCGCCCTGCCCTGAGGTTCGCGGCGGCCGGTGGGCCCGGCGCCCGGCGTCGCACAGCCAGGGTAGGCGAGCGCCGCCGCCCGCCGGACCCGTTCCCTGGCCTGCGCTGCCTTTGCGCCGCTGCCTATCTCGTTCAGGATCAGGGGCGGCGGCACGACCTGCTCGCAGGCGACGGCCCGGATCGCCAGGGCGCCCGGCCCAGGTGCTGCGGTCCCCTGGCCGTCGCTGCAGGCCCGCCGGACGATGGCCGAGGCTTCAGGCGCTGCCGGTGGCCGAACGGTGGGATGCTTAGGTGGTGACGGTGACTGCCCGTGTCGAACATGTCGGGAGCCTGCTGCGCCCGCCGTTCCTGCGTGACGCGCGGGCGGCCCGCGCGCGGGGTGAGATTACGCCGGCCGAGTTCAAGGCGGCCGAGGACCGCGCTGTGCGGCAGGTCGTCGCGCTGCAGGATGAACTGGACCTGCCGGTCGTCAACGACGGGGAGATGCGGCGCGAGTCGTTCCAGGCCGAGCTCACCGCGGCCTGCGACGGCTTCAGTGGGGTCAGCCTCGATGCCTGGCTGTGGGGGGCCTGGCATTCCGACGCGGTGGGCGACGCCACGACCGAACGGCCCGCAGACCTGGCCGTGACCAGTGTGCTGCGTAAGCGCCGTAACCTCGCCGCCGAGGAGTTCACGTTCCTGCGCGGCTGCACCAGCCGGCAGGCCAAGGTCACGCTGCCCAGCCCGACGCTGTTCGCCAACCTGTGGTCACCGGAGAAATCGGCGGGTGCCTATCCGAGCCTGGACGCGTTCATGACCGACGTGGTCGCGGTCATGTGCGATGAGGTCCGGGAGCTGGTACGGCTGGGGTGTACCTACATCCAGCTGGACGCTCCCCATTATCCGCTGCTCATCGACTCGGCCTGGCGCGCCTTCTACGAGTCGCGCGGGTGGCCGATGCAGCGCTGGCTTTCCTACGGGATCGAACTCGACAACGCGGTGATCGACGCCGGGCGCCCGGCCACATTCGGCTTCCACTTGTGCCGCGGCAACCAGCTCAGCCGCTGGCTGGTGGCTGGCGGGTATGACCCGATCGCCGGCCCGGTCTTCAGCAGCGTGCACGCGGACCGGCTGCTGCTGGAATACGACGACCAGCGCTCAGGCACTTTCGACGCGCTCGATCTGGTGCCCGCCGACAAGGTTGTCGTCCTAGGCCTGGTGACCACCAAGACGTCGCGGGTCGAATCCGCGCCGGAAATCACGGCCCGGATCCGGCAGGCCAGCACGCACGTCGGAACCGAGCGGCTGGCGATCAGCCCGCAGTGCGGTTTCGCCACCTCGGCGGCCGGCAACGCCATCACTCCGCAAGCACAGCGCGCCAAACTCGCGCTCCTGGTCCAGACCGCGCGGGATCTCCTTGGACCATGACCGGAGACCGCCCAGCACACAGGCTCACACCTGGATCTCCCGGACGCCGGGCCGGGTGAGCGTGCGAGGGTCGAGGGCGGCCTGCTACCACCTGAGCTGGGCGATCTGGTCATAGTCGGCGGAGGAGTACCCGACCAGGCCCTCGGACAGGGCGAAGATCCACTCCGCCACGCCGAGGGACAACGCCAGGCGGCTGCAGCGGGCGCAGAAATGAGGCTCCTGCAGCCGCACCGAGTCGTCCGCCTCGAGCCGGACGTAGATCAGCTTCGATTCCGGCAGGTTCCGCCAGCCATCGCCGTCACGCGCAAGCGTGATCGCCCGCTGCTCGGCGTGGGTCCGGCAATAGTCATGATGGCCGAACTCCCCCACCTTGCAGTAGCAGTGGTCTTCCCCCGGAAAGGGCACCCCGTTGGTCCCCCAGGCCAGCAGGCTGCCGTCCCTCACCAGCACCGCCGCGTGCCGGGTCCGGGCGTGGGAATCCCTGGCCAGCTCGGCAGCCCGCTCCACCATCTGCTCCGCCACATGGCTGTCGTGGCGTTTCAGCGGCCGCCGCTGTGGCCCTTCTCCTGGCTGCACGCCTACCACCCCCTCGCCGCGAAGACCAATTCTCCACCGCAGACCACCGTCCCGGCCCGGCGACCACGGGAGGAGAGGGCCTGCGCAAGGCATGGGAAACCCTGCATGCGCCGCCGGGTCACTCAGCCCTGGTAGGCATGGGTCGCCAGCCCGGTGACCCCGGCCCGCACGCAGAACAGCTCCCCGCCCGCGCGGCCGGGGCCTGCCGCCGTCGTGATGTAGAGCGTTTCCAGGTCCGGGCCGCCGAAAGCGCAGCTGGTGACCCTGGGCGTGGGCAGCTTGAGCGAATCGGTGAGGCGGCCGTCCGGGCCGAACCGCAGCACCGCCCCGCCATCCCAGAGCGCTACCCAGACACCGCCCTCGGCGTCCACGGCCAGGCCGTCCGGTATCGCGTCGCCCGCGTCGATGCGCGCGAACGGGCGGCGGCCGCCTATCGCGCCGGTCGCCGGGTCGTAGTCCAGCAGGTCGACCCGGCGCGTCGGCGAGTCGACGTAGTACATCCGGCCGCCATCCGGGCTCCAGCCGATCCCGTTAGAGATGGTCACCCGAGGGATGATCACGGTAACGCTGTGATCGGGGTCCAGGCGGTACAGCGTACCGCGGTCGGGGGCCTCGTCATCTGCCATGGTCCCCGCGAAGAAGCGCCCGGCCTGGTCGCAGGCACCGTCGTTCATCCGGCAGCCCTCCGGGAGGTCGAGGGTGACGAACGGAGCCACGGCACCGGTCCCGGGATCGAGGGTCAGGAAGCCGTCCCGGGCGGCCAGCACCAAGCCGCCGGACGAGCGGACCACGACCGCTCCGACCGCCTGGCCGACATCCCAGCTCCGGAACGCGCCGTCGCCGTCCAGCCGAAGCACCCGGCCGACCTCGATATCGACCCAGTACAGAGAACCAGTCGCGCTGTCCCAGCAGGGCCCTTCGCCGAGCGTGGCGGCGGGCACGGGCAGCGGGGCCGGCGTGGCGGTCACTCGGTCTCCCCCACCACCGCCTCCTCGAGCATCGCTTCTCACCTCGCCGGATCGTACTCCGCATGTCATCAGAAGAACGTGTGCACCGCGTCGATGACGCGGTCGTCGTCATCTACCAGGGAGACGACCCGCCACTTGTCGAAGGTGGAGCAGCTGGTGATGGGTTCCGACTTCGGTGGCGATCTCTTCTAGATCCGGCGGCTTGTGCATCACAATCGGTCCGCATGGCGTCTACGAGTTGGTTCCCGGTTCAGGGAGGATGGCTGGGAGGTCGAAGCCGCGGAACGCGTCCGGGGTGAGGAAGGCGGTGATCTCCTGGATCTGCGCGCCGCGCAGGGTGAGCACGTCGACGGCGCGCGGCATGAAGCTCTGTGTCGTGTCATCCCAGGCGTAGGCGCCGAAGGCGAGCTGCCCGTTCGCGCGAGCGGGGATGAGGCGCCAACGCGTCGTCCCTGCCAGCGGGCCGCCGCCGAGGAAGATGGCGACCTGTTCGCGGCCGCGGTACCAGGCCGGCAGGGGCGGCATCGCCAGCTTCGCGTCGTCGGCGAGCATGGCAACGACCGCGTCGACGTCGTTGCGCTCCCAGGCTGTGACGTAGCGCTGCACGACCTGTCTTAGCGCCCCGTCGCTTAGTGAGCGAAGCGTCGCCTGCTGGCTTTGTTCCGGCAGTCGCTGGCCTGCTGTCTTGCGGGCGCGCCGCAGCGCGCTGTCGACCGAGATGGGCGTCGTTTCGAGTGCCGTGGCGGTTTCGCGGGCCGAGAAGCCGAGCACGTCGCGCAGTATCAGCACGGCGCGCTGTCGCGCGGGCAGGTGCTGGAGTGCCGCGATGAAGGCGAGCTCAACGCCCTCGCGCTGCTCATAACGGGCCTCCGGGCCGGCTGGGCCGCTGCCGAGCCCTAGCGGCTGATCCGGGTAGGGTTCGAGCCACACCGCCTCGGTCACTGGCTCGGCGGGGCCGTCGTGGGGGTCGGCGGCGGGCCCGTAGTCGACCGGAAGCACTCGTCTGGGCCGCCGCTCGATCGCCCTGAGGCAGGCGTTTGTCGCGATCTTGTAGAGCCAGGAGCGGACCGAGCTGCGGCCCTCGAACCGCGGCAGGCCGCGCCAGGCGCGCAGCAGCGTCTCCTGCAGCGCATCCTCTGCGTCCACGTTCGAGCCGAGCATCCGGTAGCAGTGGGCGTGCAGCTCGCCGCGGTAGGGTCCGGCGAGTCGGCCGAAGGCATCGTCGTCGCCCCGCTGGGCGGCCTCGAGCAGCTCGCGCTCGCTCGCGGCCAGCATCGTGCCAGCCGCTTTCTTCCCGCGTTCAGGCTCGGCCGTCATCGTTTTGCCTGCCAGATAGCGAGCTCGCCGCACTGCGGGGCCGAAACGACACTGCGCCATCCGGTCGGCCCCTCGCGCGGCCCCAGCAGCACTGAGGCGCCGAGCTGGCGCGCGCGTTCGGTGGACTCTTCGATCTGGTCGACCTCGACGTAGGGCAGCCATAGCGGGCGCGCGGTGCCGCATTCGACGATGCCGCCGCCGAATCCCCCGCCCAGTTCGAGGGCGAGGTAGGAGCCGGACCCGGCCTCGATCAGCTGCCGGCGCCAGCACAAGAGTTTCGCGTAGAACGCGCTCGCCCGTGCCTGATCACCGGTGTGGAGCTCCAGGTGAACGACGGGCCTGGGACTGGACATATGCATGCTCACCTTACTTGTGATCCGCGCTTGGGCCGGAATCCATTGCCGCCGCAGCAGAATCGGTGAGCGAGATCCCGGCCGCGAGGGTGTACCGAGACCGTCCGGACTAGCTGCTCATTGTTCGTCACGGACCGCCGCCGACACACAGCCGCCATCCAAGCCCGAGCAGGGTGGAGCCGGCGCCAGGCGCAGCTTTCGCGGCGAGCGATGGATTGCGCGTTTCGCCGGATCACCACCTCCAGAAGCGGCGACGGGGCCCTGACAGCGTCCCGGCAACCCGGCGCCGATCAGATCGCGCGCGGCCGCTGACCGGCCACAGAACAGTTGCGCCCTAGCGGCACATGAAGGCGGCAAGGTCACCGGAAGTGATAAAGGCGCCGTCGTTATCGATCACGGCCTGCACCTCCCGGCGAACGTCCTCGACGACATCCGGCCAGGGACGGGCGACCTCGTCCTGGTAGTGGCTGGCCAGGCTGGCCACGTAGTCTGCGGCCACCGCGGCGTCGTGGATCACGACCGGCGGCTGGCCGGGCGGGCGCACGCAGGTCACGGTCCCGAACGCCCCCCTCAGCTGCGCTGCCGCGTTCTCCGCCGTGAACGCCTGCGTGGCCGGGTTCATCCGCCAGCCGGGCGTTCCCTTGCGAACGGCACGCTCGACAAGATCGCGCAGCGAGCGCGTGTGCCGCGCGCCGTTGGTCACCCCGACACACATGCCTCCCGGCGCCAGCACGCGGCGCAGCTCACGCACGGCCGTTTCCCGGCCCGGCACGTGATAGAGCATGTGCACCGCCAGGACGACGTCAAACACGCCGTCGCGCACCGGCAACGCGGCAACATCAGCACTGAACAGCGCCGGGTGGGCTGCCGATCGCAGCATCCCCATCGACAGATCACACCCCGCCGCCCGCACCTGCCGCCCGGCCATCGCGCGCAGGTAGAAACCGTTCCCGCAGCCGGCATCCAGAACCCTCATCCCGGGTGCGAGCCCGGCCAGATCCAGCACCCAGCCCACGATGTCGAAGTACGGGCTCTGATGCCGCCAAAAACGCTGGCGGGCACGGAGATTGCGGTCATCGGCATACTGGCTCGGCTGGTTCAATGCCACAACCACAGAGTGCCCTTTCTGCGCGGCGCTCACAGCCACGGCGACCAAGCGGGCGGGCACGCATATCGGCGCGCCTATTTGGTCGGCTCATAACGTCGCGAGCGTTCCACCTACCATCATGGGCGTCCACGGCGCGGTGGCGAGCGTGGCCCGCATATTTATGCAGCCACACCTGTACCGAGAACGCTCGCACAGCCGGGTGGCTGACCAACGTGTGAAAGCGCACGGCGGACTCCAGGTGGGACACCGCTTCCGGATCGGTGGCCCACTTCACAAACCACCGCCGCCCATCGATCTCGACACCAGCAGAGGTGTTGTTCGAGTCGTGTCCGCGATGCACCACGAACACCTCTCCCAGGTCCCGCAAGAAAACCTCGACGTCATCGGCCTCGAGGCTGGTGAGGTCAGGAAGAAGATGGCCGCCCACGCTCCTCACCCTGCCAGCCGGCGCCGGTCACGTCACCAGCTGGTGCTGCCGCGCGGGGACTCCTCCAGCCGCCGCATGTACCCGTCCAGCCAGCGGTGCACGCTGCCGGCGTGCCCGCGGCGAACCATGGCCTCGGCTGCCATCGGGCCATGATTGGACAGCCAGCCGTCGAACTCCGGTCCCGTGACGTGCAGCCGCTCGTATGCCTCCTCCAGTGTCCCCGCCGCGTCGGTTGTCATCACTGCCCTCCGAGCGAGCGTCTAGCCATATTCCGCATTCTGCCCCGTCAGCCTGCCAGCGGCCTGGCGGCCCGGCGACGTGCAATGGCTGAGCGATCGCCGCCGCCGGGTCCGCTTGTCCCAAGCACCAGAGCCAGTTACTCGACACGCCCGTCTAGACGCCGATCTGCGTGGATGGCTTGGCTATAGGCAGCGCCGCCAGTGGTGGTACGGATCTGGCTGATCTGCGCGGGCGGGTAGCCGGCCGCTAACGGCAGGCTGAACGGCCAGGTGCTGGTGCGGGCCGCCAGGCGGCTGCGGCTCGGGCGCCGGTCAGGTCAGGAGGCTGCGCGGCAGCCC
>WNFI01709268.1_pt2 | contig 19019 bp, 18 predicted proteins | sample 5400471 | NCBI WGS metagenome assembly WNFI01 (sample SAMN13153348, study PRJNA577476) | soil metagenome | isolation source: 100 cm saprolite on Douglas fir-dominated hillslope | place: USA:California | collected 2013-09-17 | reverse complement strand
GAGCGGTATCGCCAGAGATATCAAGGGCCGGGGAAAGAGATGGGTGCGCTCACCTTCAGCGACCTGCAAGTTGACGTTCTTGGCCCGGAAGCTGCGTTTGTTCGCGGGAAGTGGCAGCTCAAGATGTCCGACGGCCAAACGCCCGGTGGCAAGACGCCTGGCGGCCTGTTCACTCTTATCTTCAAGAAACGCCACGGTAGCTGGCGCATCGTACACGACCACACGTCCACCGGATAGCGCGACCGAATTATTTGCGGCTGCGCGCTTGCACTCGCTGCAGCTCGCGGTAGAGCTCGCTCTTGGAGCGGCCCTGCTCTTTTGCCAGGAGCTTGAGCGCGGCCTTTTCGTCGAGCTGCTGGTCCTGCATGATGGTTTTGAGTCTGGATTCCAGGTTTCCGGCGTGACTCTCGGGCCGGGCTTCGGTTTTTCCGATCAGCAGAGTGATCTCGCCTTTAAGGTCTCGCTCTTGAAGGGTTTTCAGAAGTTCGCCTGCGCTTCCGCGAAGAAATTCTTCATGGATCTTCGTCAGCTCGCGCGCAATGACTACAGGAACAGCCGCACCCAGAACCTCCACGATGTCCTGGATAGTCTCTTTGATTCTGTGTGGCGCCTCGTAGAGCACAATCGTACGCGCGGTTCCGCGCAGTGATTCGAGCATGGTCCGGCGCTGGCCGGACTTGGCGGGAAGGAATCCGCGAAACTCAAACGCGTCTGTCGGCAAGCCGCTGGCGGCCAGAGCAGCGATCACAGCCGAAGCTCCGGGAACCGGCACTACACGGAAGCCGTGCTCGATCGCGAGCTGCACCAGACGGTATCCGGGATCGGAAATTCCGGGCATGCCGGCGTCGGAGACCTGGGCGATGGTGAGTCCGGACTGCAATTTTTCCAGCAGCTCTTGTGCGCGCTGCTGCTCGTTGTGTTCGTGATAGCTGATGGCAGGTTTCCTGATGCCGTAATGATCGAGCAGCTTCTGCGTCTGGCGCGTATCTTTCAGAATAGCATCAGCAAACTGCGGCAGCGCATCTCACCGGACAAAAGGAGCAGAGCAATGAAGTTGAAATCCTTACACGACTTGTTTGTGGAAGAGCTGCAGGACATGTATTCAGCCGAGAACATGATCCTGAAGGCGCTTCCCAAAATGGCGGAACAAGCCACCTCAACCGAATTGCGGGATGGTTTTGAGCAGCACCTGGAACAAACCCGCGGTCATGTCCAAAGACTCGACAAGATCTTCGATCAGCTCTCCGGCGTGGACCGTCAGGGCAAGAAATGCAAAGGAATGGAAGGCATCATCAAGGAGAACAAAGAGCTGCTGGAGGCCGACGCTGAACCCGAAGTGCTGGACGCGGGCATGATCGCCGGAGCACAACGAGTTGAGCACTATGAGATCGCCGTCTATGGCACCGTCCGCACCTATGCCCGGATTCTGGGCCGGGACGACTGGGCACAGATCCTGGAACAAACTCTGGACGAAGAAAAAGAAACAGACGCGAAACTGAACCAGCTCGCGGAAAACATCAACGTAGACGCCAAAGCGGCCTGACCCGCAAACGCCAGCTTGCACGAAATCCCGACGTAGAGACGTGGCATGCCACGTCTCTACGTCAAGATTCTCTCGCATAACACGGGCTTGATTGACGTGTTTTCCGCGCACACCCTACAATCGAGAAAAGAAATTTCTTACTCGGGAAGGCTGATGCTGTGCCCCTCTACGAATATCAGTGTAAGAAGTGCAAGCACCGCTTTGAAAAAATTCGAAAGTTTTCCGACAAGCCTCTGAAGAAGTGTCCTGAATGCGGAGGACCGGTGGAGCAGTTGCTCTCCGCGCCCGCGGCCCATTTCAAGGGCAGCGGATGGTACGTAACGGACTACGCCCGCAAAGGCAGCGGCTCGTCAGAAGACGGCAGCTCGGCAAAGCCTAAAGAAGAGAAAACCGAAACCAAGACCGAAGCCAAAAAGGCAGACTCAACCACGGAGTCAAAGCCTGCGGCCAAGACCGAATCCAAGTCAAAGAAAGAAAAATAAGCCGGCAGGGTTTCTTCGGTGCCGGCGCACAAACGTCCCCACACCAGCGAGTGTGGCTGGACCGCGTGGTCTACGCGGCTTTCTTTTTCGGGACCTTCGCTCCCTTTTGCCGGGCTTTGGAAAGACCGATAGCGATTGCCTGTTTGCGGTTCTTCACCGGATGTTTTCCGGAACGCATGTGATGCATCTCAGTCTTGACTTCCTTGCCGGCTTTCGGGCTGTACTTGCGCCGGCTGGAGCGTTTCTTCGAACCTGATTTTGCCGCCATTGTTTCCCCCTTTCTGTTTGAGACGCTCCAGCTACGGCGAGGGTTGGACAGCGCTACTTCTTGTTAACTTGCCGGACGCAGCACTACGCGACCCTTGGCCGGTTGGGTCTGCTGCATGGCCGCATGATAGCTGTTGTAGGGGCGCTCGAATACTGCGCTCCATGATGCGGGAAACACGCAGGCGCGGGCGAATAAGCCATATTTTGTGCAAGAATCGGCACTCTTTTCGTTCTTCTGGTGTCTGATGGAAAGGAGAGAGTCATGCCGGACAAAACTCTTCCCGAGCCGGGAGCGCGAACGAGCCGCTGGCCCATAGTGGCCGCTTTTATCATAGTCATCATCGCTGTGGCGTTTGTCGCAGTGCTTCCGCTGCTGAGCGCTGAAGTCCCTCCTCCGCCGGCTTTGCGTGTGCCGGATGCGCCCACGCCCATCAAACTGCAGCCACAAAAGGTGGCGCCCCATCGCGCACAAGGCTTTGAGGGATGTGATAACCCCGGCGGCGCCGGGGAAATACAACTGACCGAGTGCGTAAAAATCTGAACCGCGCGTTGAACGAGCGGACTCAAATTCGATTGAGAATCATGACCGCCAACCATCTGCAATCCGTGTTGATCCGTCTGCAAACGCAGCTTGATTCGTTGCCGCTCGTGATCGGAGACGCGAAGGACGAAAAACTCAAGACACGTCCCGCGTCCGGCAAGTGGTCTGCGCAGGAGAACCTGGCGCACCTGGTACAGCATTGCCGCGTGACGGTTGGCCGCATTGAGCGCATTCTTGCCGAGGACCGTCCACTCCTTGGCAGCTACAAAGCGGAAAATGACCCGGAATGGCCGGCGGTGAGCGCGCTGTGCAAAGACGAAATTCTCAGCCGACTGACAGCAGTGCGCGCCGAGTTAAATGATCTGGCCGCTCACCTGTCTCCGGAGCAGGCGCAACGCACGGGTCTTCACCCAGCCTTCGGAGAGATGTCAGTCCTGGAATGGCTCGATTTCTTCCTGCTCCATGAGGCGCATCATCTCTATGTGGCGATGACGCGCGCCCGGGGATAACAGCAGCTACTCGAAGATGCCAAACAGGATTCTTCCGATACTCCCGCTGGGCTTTTCGACTCCCAGGATGGCAGCAAGGGTTGGAGCAGCGTCATTCATGGTCACCGGCTGCTGGTAGACTCCGGCTTTGATTCCAGGGCCCATGAAGATCAGCGGCACATGCGAATCATAGCTGTAAGGTTGGGCATGAGTTGTGCCTGTAGCGTAGTACATCCAGTAAGGCTCGGGCAGCAGGAACAGATCGCCTGAACGCGGTCGGCGTTGTTCTTTTTGACTGTATCGTAATTCAGATACATGAAGCCGCCACCGTCAAAGAGAAACCAGTCGCCGGCGCCGAATTTAGCGGAGAGCGCCGTGCTAATGGTCTTGGTAATAGCCGCTGAATCCAGCCGTCCACCGGGCATTTTTCTGGCTTGATTCACTTCCGGCACCGGCGCTACGCCGTGGTCCGCGGTGAACACGACCAGAGTATTGCCCGCGCCCAGCCGCGCATCAATAAAGTCCAGTAGTTTCCCAATCAGCAGATCAGTACGGAGGGAGATATCGCGGACCTCAGGTGCGTCCGGCCCCACGGCATGGCCGACGTAGTCATTCGATGACAAGCTGAGGGCGAGAATGTCAGTGCTGTCATGCGTGCCCAACTGTTCGTTCTCGATCGTCTTCTCCGCAAAATCCTCCAGAAGTTCGTTGCCGAAGGGCGTTGCTTCAATCGCCCCACAGAATTTAATGTCGGCGCCCGCGGTCATAGTGCAGAACGGTTTATCGCCCGGTTTGGCGTCGATCGGCATCCACGGCTCACCCAGATATTTGTAGAGTGGCCGGTCAGCGTTGACTTTCTTCACCCACGGCGGCAATTCCTGCATGTAATAACTGCTGGTCACAAACTGGTTCGAGTCGGCGTCGAGCCAGTATGCGGCATCGGCCATATGTCCGGCGGTAAGGATCGCGCCCCTGTCCTTTATGGAAATGCCGATGACCTTGGAGGTCTTGCGCGCCATCTTCAATTCATCGCCTACCGTGCTCACTAACATCCGGTTCGGCGACGATCCCGTCAGTCCAGGGCCGCCGCCCAGCAGACGCGTAGATGCGTCCGACACGCTGGTCACAGCCTTTCCGCTGGTCCGGTCAAACCACTCATTGCCGATGATCCCGCTCACGGAGGGAGTAGCGCCGCTTAGAAATACCGAGTGTCCCGCCGCAGTCACGGTGGGAAATTGAACATAGTGCGCGTCGGTGAAGACAGCGCCGTGCTCGAGCAGACGCGCCAGCCCGGCGTGGTACTCGGAACGAAACCGCAGCAGGTAGTCGTAACGAAACTGGTCCACCACAAGGGTAACCACGAGCTTGGGCTTCTTGTCGACGGCGAAACCGGGTGTCAGCAGGAACAGCAGGACAAAGATCAAGCAGAGGCCGCGAAGCTTCTTCATTGCGATTGCATTCTCCTGAAAAAAGTCGCACGAATTATCGCACGCGACCAGATAGCCGCGATCACCAAAGGCGGGTTTTTACCTGAGATTAACAATATGCTGGCGTCTCGAAGAATTGCCGAACGGCTTAACGACGACATTCACTCATTTCGACTAGCCGAAGATTGTGCGCGGGCTTTTGTCGTCTGTGACCGTAATCAAAAAATAAGTGGGTTCTTATGCTGAAAGACGCCTCGGCTTCTTATTTGAGTACATTTGTAACGCGTTTTTCGAGCTTTGGCTGGAATTTGTTACCTAAGTCATGTATCACCTGAACGCGCTCTATGAAAATATTCTAATGAATACGCTTGCAGGAGACGACTTTATGTTTGGCAAAACGAGCGCGCGCAATTGTTCGGTGCTTGGCCTGTTTCTGGTAATCTTGGCCGGACAGCCAGGGTTTGCGGACAGTTTATATGGCAACAACGTAAGCGCGAGCTCAACCTCGCTCGGAGGCGCGGTCGTAGCTTCGCCGAACCAGCCGCTGGATATCATGACCAGTAACCCCGCAGGTCTGGGCAAGGTAACTTCTCGGGATCTCAGCATTGGCTTCGCAGGCATGTTTACGCAAGGAAACTTCAGGAACGCCTCGAATCCCAATGCTTCAATCGACGTGTTTGCCGGCGCGGTCCCGTATGCGGCGTTTGTTACACCGATACGTTCCAGCCGCGTTAAGCTCGGCTTTGCGGTCACGCCGGAGAGCTCGCTGGCAGCGCACTGGCATTATTTTGACTCGCCCGGAGGTCTTGGCGGCACGTCTTATGGCATTCAGGAAAACCGTTCGGCAATCCTGGCGATGCGGTTTGCCGGCGGAGTGGGCGTGGCAATAAATAAAAAACTCTCATTGGGACTGACCGTGGGCGCGGTTTATAATTCGAACTCGCTGAAGACACCCTACGTTTTCCAGAGCAATCCTTTGTTGAAGGGTTTCAAGACGCTGATTGATCTGCACACGCAGGGCTGGGCGCCGAATGCGAGCGCCGGCCTTCTGTACGCTCCAACCTCCAAACTGCAATTCGGCGTTAGTTATAAGGCGCGGACCTCGATTCACACGCACGGTGACCTGGACGGAAACGCTGCGGCGCAGTTGGCGACGCTCGGCGCGCCCTTGCGGCCGGATTTCCATTACGACGCCCAAGTGGACAATGTACTGCCCCAGATGGTCAGCGGTGGATTCTCCTGGCAGATGGCGCCGCGCGTGCGGCTAGCCATGCAGACCGACTGGATCAACTGGAACAAGGCATTCACGACCCTGCCCATCACGCTGACCAACGGCAACAACTCCGACATCAATGGCTTCCTGGGAACGAGCACCCTGAAGGACGGGATTCCCTTGAACTGGAGCAACCAGACAGTTTTTCGCGTAGGCGTGGAAAGCTCGCTCACCGAACGGACGGCGTGGCGCATAGGTTATTCGTATGGCAATAACCCTGTTCCCGCGTCGACCGTCATGCCATTGACTGCCGCGATCATGCAGAGCGCGCTGGCCAGCGGCATTGGTTACCACCGCAGCCGGTACGGACTCGACGTGACTTATCAATATCAACTGCCCAACACCGAGCATGTAGGCGTGAGCGCCTTGCAGGCTGGCGAATACAGCAACAGCCGGATACGGATTGGAATCCAATCGGTTGCGGCAACAACTTCAATCCATTTCTAAGGACCAGTCCGGCAAACCGTGAATGCAAGGCCTCCCCAGATGTTTGAGCTGTTCAAAACTCGAAAGGCTGGAAAGAACGGAGATCGCGCCGCCACCGAAGCGACTCTGGAAAAAAGCCGCGACCAGGTCTTTCGGGCGCTGATCGAAAACGCCTCCGATGTCATTACGATCCTTTCCGCCACCGGCATCATCGAGTACGAGAGCCCCTCGGTAAAACGCGTACTGGGTTTTTCTCCGGAAGAATTAGTAGGCCGAAGCGCGTTTGACTTTGTGCATCCTGACGACTTGGGTGGGGTGGTGGCCAAGTTCCGCGAGGTGATCGCAACCGGCGCCGAGGGCCAGGGAATGGAGTTCCGCTTTCTGCACAAAGACGGAAGCTGGCGATATCTCGAGCTGACCGGAACGAACCTGCTGGAAGACAAACTGGTCGAGGGCATTGTAGTGAACTCCCGCGACCTCACGGACCGCCGCCGGGCGGAGCAGTCGTTGCGCGAGAGTGAAGAGCGCTATGCCCTGGCTGTACAGGGCGCCAATGACGGATTGTGGGATTGGAACCTCGAAAAAGAGCAGATTTATCTTTCACCGCGATGGAAGTCCATGTTGGGCCTTTCTCACCATGAAGTGGGAGATCGTCCTGAGGAATGGCTCGACCGCACCCATCCCGAAGACCGGGAGCACCTGCAACTGGCTCTGGCCGCGCATCTGGAAGGCCGGACTCCGCATTTTGAAAGCGAATACCGCATTCGCCATCAGGACGGGGAATACCGCTACATGCTATGCCGCGGGCTGGCCGTACGCAGCATGAACGGACGCGCCCAGCGCATTGCCGGTTCGCAATCCGACATCACGGACCGCAAGCGCGCGGAGCAGCAGCTCATTTACGACGCGCTGCACGATGGCCTTACTCGGCTGCCGAATCGTGCTTTGTTTCTCGACCGCCTGCGCGGGGCTGTGGCCCGCGCCAATCGCCGCAAAGGTTACTTGTTTGCCGTGATGTTTCTGGACCTCGACCGCTTCAAAATCATCAATGACAGTCTTGGTCACAGCATAGGCGATCAATTGCTGGTGGAAGTAAGCCGCGTGCTCGAAAAATCTGTTCGACCTGAAGACACAGTGGCACGCCTGGGCGGCGACGAGTTCATCATCCTGATTGACGATCTTCAGGACCGGGAACAGGCCATCTCCATCGCGCGAAGGGTGCACGATCTGTTGATCATCCCTTTCACCGTCAAAGGCCACGAGGTCTTCTCCACCGCCAGCATTGGCATCACGTTCAATTCTCCCGACTGCGAATTGCCGGAAGATTACATCCGCGATTCCGATATTGCGATGTATCGTGCCAAGGCGCTGGGAAAAGCCCGGTCAGAAACGTTCGACACTTCTATGCGCGCGCGGGCCATGCATCTACTTGAGTTGGAAACTGACCTGCGGCGGGCTGTGGAACGCAAGGAAATCGAGGTTTGGTACCAGCCGATTGTAGATATTCAAAGCAAGCGGATCACCGGCTTTGAGGGTCTGGCCCGCTGGAAAAGCCCAACCCGAGGCATGGTGATGCCGGCAGACTTCATTCCCATCGCGGAAGAGACTGGTCTGATTGTGCCGATTGGCTTAAGCGTGTTGAGGGCTTCTTGCAAGCAGCTTCGGTACTGGCAGCACGAGATGGGCGCATCCGAGTTGACGCTGAGCGTCAATCTCTCCATACGCCAGTTCACTGAGCCAAACCTGGTGGAACAGATCAAGGAGATTCTCGCCGCCAATAGCCTGCAACCTTCCCACCTGCGCCTGGAAATAACCGAGTCGGTCGTCATCGGTGACCTGGATGCGACCAAGCGAATCATGGGACGCATACGCGACCTGGGCATCAAAGTCTGCCTGGATGATTTTGGGACGGGATACTCTTCGCTCAGTTATTTGATCCGTCTGCCCATTGATACCCTAAAGATTGACCGCTCTTTCGTGCGCGGGATTGAGTCCGGACACGAACACAGCGACGTGGTTGACACGATTATCAGGCTGGCCAAAAACCTGGACTTGAATGTTGTCGCGGAAGGCGTGGAGACAAACGAGCAGCTCAGCCAGCTTTCCGCTCTGCGCTGCGACCAGGCGCAGGGTTATTTGTTTTCCAAACCGGTCGAACCTCAGATCGCGACCGAGATGCTCAAGACTTTTATCTTTCCGGCCAATCCAGCGGCGACAATGCCTGCAGACAAGAGGCCTGTTCAGTGCGACACTGCGCCCTTCGCACCCGGCCGTCGCGCGCTCTGAGACTAAACTCCAAGGTAAGCGGCGCGCACCATCTCATTCGAAAGCAGGTTCTTGGCGGAATCTTCCAGCACGACAGCCCCGTTCTGCACTACATAGCCACGGTCGGAGATGCTCAGGCCGCTGACCACATTTTGCTCGACGATCAGCATTGTGATGCCGGTACGGCGCACTTCCTGGATTTTTTCAAAGACCTCTTCTACGATTTTCGGCGCCAGGCCGAGCGAGGGCTCATCGAGCAGAAGCAGCTTTGGTTTCGCCATGAGGCCGCGTGCTATAGCGACCATCTGCTGCTCGCCGCCGGAGAGCGTTCCCGCAAGCTGATTCAGCCGTTCGCCCAGACGCGGGAAGATAGCGAGTTGTTCTTCCATCAGATGCTTTGCCTGCTTGCGCACTCGCGGAGCGTACGCGCCGAGTGAAAGGTTCTCTCTGACCGTCAGGAACGGAAACACCTGACGACCTTCCGGCACGTGACTCACGCCGCGCATGACCATCTCATGCGCAGGCACATATGCCACATCCTGTCCGGCAAAGCGCAGCGATCCGGTACGCGGATGCTTGATGCCGGATATGATACGAAGGATCGTAGTTTTACCCGCTCCGTTCGCGCCGATCAGCGCCACGATCTCGCCTGCGATCACGCGCAGTGACACGCCAAAGAGCGCTTGCAAATCGCCATAGAAAGCGGTGACGTTCGCCAGTTCCAGCAGCGGCGCGGCTGGCGCGGAAGGTGGAGGCGTTGGGGATGCAGTGCTCATCCCGTCAACTCCTTGTATTTCGGACCAAGATAAGCTTCGATCACAACGGGATCGTTTACCACTTCAGCCGGTTTCCCTTCCGCGATCTTCGCGCCGTAGTCGAGCATTCCGGCAAAAACAGCACCACCAGCACGATCAGCACTCCATATATAAGGAGGTGGCTTTCCTTGAACTGGTTCTTGAAGACTTCCGAAGCAGTCAACAGTAGTACTGCGCCAATGATCGGACCAATCAGAGTGCCTGCGCCGCCCAGCATCGCGTTTTCCAGCACCGTGAGGTTAGGCAACGGCTTTACGATCTGGAAGGTGCGTCCGATGCCGAGCCGTGCTGTATTGTGCGGGGCGGAGCGGGAGATATTTCGTCCGCAAAAAAGTATCTGGCCTTCGTTGGGATGAAAGAAGCCACTGATCAGATTGAAGACCGTGGTCTTGCCTGCGCCGTTCGGTCCAATCACAAATACGATTTCACCTTCATTCAGCGTGAAGGAAACGTTTTTGACGGCAGTCAGCCCGCCAAAACGTTTGGTGACGTTTTGCAGTTCCAGATTCCGGCAAAAACAGCACCACCAGCACGATCAGCACTCCATATATAAGGAGGTGGCTTTCCTTGAACTGGTTCTTGAAGACTTCCGAAGCAGTCAACAGCAGTACTGCGCCAATGATCGGACCAATCAGAGTGCCCGCGCCGCCCAGCATGGTGATGATGGCGATCTGGACCGATATGTCGAGCGCGAGCATACTCTCGGGAATGATGAACTGAAAAGCGCTGGCGTAGAGCGCGCCCGCGAGCGCAGTAAGGAATGCACTCATCACCAGCGAGAGGACTTTGACCTGGGCAGTGTCAATGCCAACCGTACTGGCTGTGTCTTCATCTTCCCTGATGGCCATCAGGTAGTAGCCAAAGCGCGAGCGCGAAACCCAGAAGTTCACAGCAAATGCGAGCAGCGCCAGCACGACCGCTGAGACATAGAACAACTTCCAGAAGAGCGGACCGGTGAAGAGCGAAGGCGTGCTCAGCCCGATGGCGCCGCCAGTGATCTCCAAATTGGTCGCGGTCAGGCGCAGGACTTCAGCAAAGGCAATCGTGGCGAGCGTGAAGTACGGTCCGCGCAGGCGGAAGGCCAGGCGGCCAATGATGGTCGCAAACAATGTTGCCACCAGCGCCGCCAGCACCACTGAGATCCACATTGGAATTGACGCTTGAGTAAACAGCGTCAGGCCGTATGCGCCGACACCGAAGAACGCCACGTGACCCAGCGAGAGCTGCCCGGCATATCCGCCCACAAGATTCCACGCCAACCCGAGTGCCGCGAACAAAGCAATGCGAAAGAACACCTGCATCAGATAATCGTTATGCAGGAAAAGCGGAGCGAAGGCGCAAGCCACCGCAGCTACAAAGATACCGAGCTTCCAAGGCGTGATCGAATTGTGAGATGCAACGGTCATTGCGATTTTGTTTCTTTATCCCGAGCACAGCGAGGGATCCATATAGTCGCGATAATCTTTGGGATCGCAGTCCCGGTCCCCGAGTGAACATCGTGGCTATATGGATCCCTCCTTACGTCGGGATAAAGAAAAAAGTCCTATGCCCTCTGTCTTCCAAAAAGTCCGCCTGGCCGGAACGACAGCACCAGGAGAAACAGCACAAAATCCACGGCCAACGCCCATTTATTGCCCCAGTACAGGCTGGTGAGATTCTCCGTGACACCCAGCAGCAATCCGCCGAGCGCCGCGCCCTCAATGGAGCCCATGCCTCCGAGCACTACGATGACAAATGCTTTCGTTGTGTAGTCTTCGCCCACGCTGGGAAACAGATAAAGCGCGGGCAGCAACAGACCTCCGGCCACGCCGGCCATGCCGAGTCCCAGCGCGAAACTGAGTCCCTGGATGCGCGAGACATTGATCCCCATCAGCGAAGCTACTTCCGGATTTTGGGCAATCGCGCGCAGCGCCTGACCGGTAAGCGTCTTCGATACGAAGAGCGTAAGCCCAACGATGAATACCGCGGCAATCGCGAAGGAAAGCGCGGCAGCCGCGTTCACTGTGAATGGTCCAAAGCGCAGCGTCTTGTTCACGAGTTCGATATTGGTCTGGCGATAATCGGCGCCAAAGATAAGCTGCGCGCCGTCAATCAGGATCAGGGCAATCCCGGTAGTCATCAGGATTTGCATGAAGTGCGACTGGTTGCGTATGGGACGAATCAGTCCCGCGTAAACCAGAATGCCGAACACAAACAGAAGCACGCCAGCGGGCAGAAATCCCAGGTAAGGATTGATCTTGAATTTATCGAACAGCACGAACGTGACGTACATTCCCGTCATCAGAAAAGCGCCATGCGCAAAATTCACAATGCGCATGACGCCGAAAATCAGCGCGAGCCCCATGCCAATCAGCGCGTAGAGCGCGCCGGTGAGCAGGCCGTCCATGCAGGCTTGGAGAAAAGAGGTCAAATTTCAGAACTTTCCTGTTCCTACTTGCGTTGCGACCACGGTGGCGCGGGAATGATCGGTTTCGAGTCCGCGTCCTTCGGCGGGTAAACCACGTGATACGCCCCGCCCTGCACCTGGGTCATCAGTACCGTGTGCTGGTTTTGTCCGTTTACGAACTTCACCGGACCGAACGGCGTCATCTTGAGATCGGTGTTCTTGATGGCATCGCGAATCTTCGCCGGTTCCAGGCTCTTGGCATTGTTGATCGCCTGGGCTGCCACCATCAATGACTCATAGGCTTGCATCGCGTGGTATGCCGGATGTGTGCCGGTGAGCTTCAGGTACTTGGCGTCGAATTCTTTTGACCCGGCCCACGGCGCTTCCGGCAGCCACTGAGACACCGAGAAGGTATACTCCGCGTTCTTTCCTGCGCCCTTAGGCGTAGGAAATTCAGCAGCGGCAAATCCAGTGCCCGCGGATGTGTAGTACTTGGGGTTCAGGTCAATCTCCTGGGCCTGGCGCATGAGAGTGGTCGCGTCGAGCAGGTAAGAGCAGAAATAAATCACATCCGGATTTTTCTGTTTCACCCGCTGCAACACGGACTTGTAATCCGGCGACCGGGCTTCATACGACTCCACCGCCACCAGGTTCATTCCAGCGGCTTTGGCAGCGGCTTCCATGGCATTCTTGTTGGACTGTCCGAAGTTGGTGTTCTCATACACAATCGCAATAGTCTTGGGGTTGCCGTTGTTCTTCAGGAAATCAATGGTGGCTTTGGCGTAGTCGTTGGCGCCGGCGCAGATACGGAAAATCCACGGCGACTTGCTATCCATCACATTGTCCGCAGTGGCAGTGGGAATAATCAGCGGAATCTGGTGCGTCATCACCGGACCCAGGATGGCCTTGGTGTTCTCGCTGGAATAAGCGCCCAGCAGCATGGACACGTGGTCCTGATCCACCAGTTTCGAGACGCCCTGCACTGCCTGATCAGGCTTGCTCTGGTCGTCATAAACGTCGAGTTCCAGCTTTTTTCCCAGGATTCCACCCTTGGCGTTAATCTCGTCCAGTGCGATCTGGTAACCGTTCTTGTGCGCGTTTCCAAATGCCGCCTGGCTGCCCGTAAGCGGCGTAATCACGCCGATCTTCACTGTGTCCTGGGAGATTCCCGGCAGAGACATTGCGGTGCAAGCGACCGCCAGAATTGCCAATCTATTGAGACGCATTTTCCTATACCTCCAGCTCCTGGTGCATTCGAGAGCGAATTATACACATGTGCGGATGAGTTTAGCTCCAAGTTGGTTATCCCGAGTACGATCAACGGAGTCGGGCAGAACGTAGAGGGCGCCGATGGTCAGAACCGTGGAGCACAGGCTCTTGCCTGTGCTTGCGTCCATCTAGAGAATTACAGCACAGGCAGGAGTGTGCCTGTGCTCCATGTCAAGAGCCTTTGCGTTGCGCTAATTTTCATCGATGGTTACTCACTTCTCCTGTTCCAAATGCTGAATCTGAAGGAGCAAGCCTTCTCGTATACTCTTGTTGGAAATTTCAAAGGTGAGATCTTGAAGGCTGAAGAGATTCTGACACTCGCTGAGATCGAGGGTCTGGCGGAAAACTGTATGTCGCCTATGGCCATGGCTTACGTATGCGGAGCCGCCGCGGACGAGCTTACCCTGCGCGCCAACTGTGAAGACTGGAAGCGCATACGGCTAATGCCCAGGGTGCTGGTGGATGTCTCCGAGATTGACTTGCGCACGAAGATATTAGGCCAGGGCTTCGATCTGCCGATCCTTCTGGCGCCTGCCGCGTTCCATCGGCTATGCCATCCTGAAGGCGAGTTGGCTACAGCGGCGGGAGCCAACCAGGCGAAAGCAGGGGTGGTCTTGAGTTCGCTCTCCACGGTTTCCGTGGAAGAGATCGGCAAAGCAATCGAGCAGCCGCTGTGGTTCCAGTTGTACGCACAGCCCGACCGAGGTTTGACTCAGGAGATGATCCAGCGCGCACACACCGCCGGATGCAAGGCCATGTGCATCACAGTGGACACACCGGTTCTGGGCGCCAGACATCGGGAAGCGCGCTCGCGTTTTCAACTGCCGCCTGACTTCAAGCTGCCCAACTTGAATCTGGGATCAGTGAGCCACCGTCCAGTGCGCGGCGCAATCTACAGCGAGCTGCTCAATCCGCGGCTGAACTGGAAAGACGTGGAGTGGGTTTCCGCCGTCAGCAAAGTACCCATTCTGTTAAAAGGAGTACTGAATCCTGAGGATGCAGTTCGCGCAGCCGATGCCGGCGTTGCCGGGTTGATCGTATCGAATCACGGCGCACGCAATCTCGATACGCTGCCCAGCACGGCGGAGGCCCTGCCCCGCGTCGCGGAAAAACTAAATGGTCGTCTTCCCCTCCTGGTGGATGGCGGCATCCGTCGCGGAACCGATGTCCTGAAAGCCCTGGCGCTGGGAGCACAGGCGGTGCTGGTGGGCCGTCCTTATTTGTATGCGCTCTCGGTCGCTGGCGCGGAGGGTGTAGCTCGGGTGGTCGAAATCCTGCGGACAGAATTGATGATGGCAATGGCCCTGACCGGACGCACGCGGATTGCGGAGATTGATCGTTCGGTGTTGTGGGATGCTTAGGCGCTATGAAGAAAATCTCAACACAGAGGAACAGAGGACGCAGAGGATTTGTTATTGCCAAAATCGGGTAATCGGGTAATTGAAATCTGAAACGCCTTTCTCAATTTCGGCAATTACGGCGATTTGGCAATTATCAATCCCCCTCTGTGTCCTCTGTTCCTCTGTGTTGAGGTTTTGTCTTTCTTCCCACAAAATAAAAACACCGCCGTCTCCGGCGGTGTTTTCTGCAAATCAACTAACTTACTGCGACAGCAGCTTCACGCCGTGCGGCACCAGCCACGGAGCCACGTAGGCATAGAACATCACGATCAAACCTACGATCGCTCCCAGCGCAATCGAGTGCCAGAAAACGAAGCGGAAGATCATGCCTTCGTTGCCGACCTGGTTCGTTGCCGCAGTGGCAACGCAGATGGATTGTGCGTCCACCATCTTGCCCATCACGCCGCCGGCGCTGTTGGCCGATGTCATAAGGATTGGATCCAAATGCAACTGCTCGGCCGTGATTCGTTGCAGGCTGCCGAACAGTGCGTTGGACGACGTGTCACTACCGGTGAGCGCAACGCCCAGCCATCCCAGGAAGGTTCCGAAGAACGGGAAGAACCACCCGGTATGGGTGAACGCCAGTCCCAAGACGGCGTCAGTCCCCGAGTATCTAGTCACGAAGCCCAGGCCCAGCATTGCTGAGATGGCCACCACGGCCCAGCGCATTCGGAAAAGAGTATGGCCGAAGACCTTAAGAAGGGTGATGGGGTTGACGCCACGAATCAAACCGCCCACGATGGCTGCAAGGAAGCAGCCGGTCCCGGTAGCGGCGAGCCAGATGAACGGGAACTTGGCGCCTTCCGGCGTGGGTTTGGGGACGACCGGTGTGTTACGCGAGATCTTGTTATGGATTGGGGTGACCCAGCCGCCGTTTGGCTTACCCTCCGCCGTTACCCAGGCCGGCGTGGTGTGTACGTTCATCCAGGTCTTGACCGGCTTGTAGCCCCATAGAAATACAAACACAGAGAGAATGATGAAAGGCAGCCATGCCTTGATCACTTGACCTTGGGTATGGTGTGCCCGCGCTGCTGCGGCGATCGCGGGGTCGGGATCTTCGGCAAATCGCCATATCTTCTTCGGTTTCCAGAAGAGCAGGAAAGCAACAGTACATAGCAGTGAGAAGAGCCCGGCGGTGATATCCACCAGGTTGCTGTCCATTTTGTTGGACCAGAAGAACTGCATGGCGGCGAAGGAGATGCCCACCACCAGAATTGCCGGCAGAACCTCAAACGTTTCTTTCCAGCCCACCATGGCGCGCACCAGCCAGAACGGGACGATGATCGCGGTAATAGGCAGAATGCGCCCGATCATAGCGTTCATGTCGGCTTCCGGCAGCGCAGTTACCGTCGCCAGCATGTGGACAGGCGTTCCGATCGCGCCCCACGCCACCGGCGCGGTATTGGCAATAAGGTTGAGCGCGGCGGCATGGAAAGGCTTGAATCCCAGCCCAATCATGAACGCGCCCGCAATCGCTACGGGAGAACCGAAGCCCGCGCAACCTTCAATGAACGCGCCAAAACAGAACGCGACCAGCAGAAGTTGCAGGCGGCGGTCGGCGGTGATTCCGCCCACCGAAGCCTTCATGATTTCAAAGTCTCCAGTGCTGACCGAAATATCGTAGAGATAAACGGCCGCCACCACGATCCACACAATGTTCATGAGCCCAGTGGCCACGCCGTAGCCAAAGCTGCCGGCGGCCAGCGAAAAAGGCATCTTGAACACGAAGTACGCGACCAAAACAGCGGTGGTGGCCCCGGACAACGCCGCCCAGTGCGGCTTGACTCTCAGCCCGGCCATCAAGGTAAACAACACAATGATAGGCAGTGCGGCCACCAGCGCCGAGAGCCACCAATGTCCAAACGGATCATAGACCTGTACCCATTGCGGCATTTAGCACCTCACAAAGGAGTTGGGACGGAATCGCGCGAATTATAGTCAGTGCTGTCTTGGCTAACAAGGCTTTTTTCTGAGGCTCACTTTCCGAAACCCCGAAGCCTTATGAAACCCCGAAGCGCAGCCCGATCAGCACTCCGGCGAGGAAGACCAGTATGCCGCCGAGCATGACCTGCATGGTGGCTGTGAACCAGGGAGATTCCATGAAGCGGTGTCGAATCCAGGCAATGATCGCGAGTTCAAACACCACCACGATCGTAGCCACGGTCGTGGCCACGGTGAAGTTGGGAATAAGAAAAGGAAGCGTGTGGCCGATGCCGCCGATGGCCGTCATTAATCCGCAGACCAGGCCGCGTACCCACGGATGTCCGCGGCCGGTGAGGCTGCCGTCGTCAGAGAGTGCTTCCGCGAACCCCATGCTGATGCCGGCGCCAAACGAGGCAGCCAGTCCCACGGCAAAAGCTGTATGCGTGCTGCCGGTGGCACGCGTGGCAAAAGCGGCGGCGAATACGGGGGCCAGCGTGGAGACGGAGCCGTCCATCAATCCGGCAAGGCCTGGCTGCACGATCTGCAGTACGAAGAGACGGCGATTAGCGTCGTCTTCCTGCGCGCGCGTAGTTTCATCGAGCTTGCCGCGGCCCAACTCTCCGGCGCGGTTCTCATGCTCGCGCTCTTCCTGCGCCAGATCATTGAGCAACTGCCGTATGCTCGCGTCCTGCATGCGGTCCACGGCTTTTTCGTAAAAACGGCGGGTCTCGACTTCGAGCGTCTCCGCCTGCTTACGGACTGCGTCCAGCCGCAGCGGCTTCATCAGCCACACCGGACGCCGGGTCACGAACCCCCGCACGTCATGGCGGCGGATCAGCGGGATGTGCTCGCCAAATTTGGTGCGATACAGATCAATCAATCGCCGCCGGTGGCCCGACTCTTCTTCCCGCATGCCCTCGAACAAAGCAGCGGTGGCGGGAAAATCCTTGCGCAGACCCTCAGCGTAGTCGGCGTAAATGCGCTCGTCTTCTTCCTCCAGCGAGACCGCCAGGGCCAGGATCTCTTGCTCGGTAAGACTCTCAAAAGTTCGCATCTCGAGTGTTCTGTCCGCAACGGGCTTAACGGAAGATTGTAATTGGTTTGAGAAAAGTTGGTGCTAAGAGCATAACCACAGAGGACACGGAGGAGCACAGAGGCAGCGAAAATCTCGTGGCATGGACAACTCAAAGAGCCTAGCTTTCATTGACAACGCTCTCCGGTTCGCCGAATATAAGCGCCATGAAATCCAGACAAGTCTTAGTAATTGCGGGCCTGCTTATCATGGCTGCTGCTTACGCCCAGCAACCGGAAGCGCCAAGACCTCAGCGAATTCGCGTCTCAAGCGGAGTCGCCGAAAGCCAGTTGGTCCACAAAGTGGAACCGAGATATCCCGACGAAGCACGTCGGCAAGGGATTCAGGGCAATGTGGTCTTGACTGGGATCATAGGCAAAGATGGCCAGATGGGGCAACTGAAAGCAGTGTCAGGCGATCCAATCCTCGTCGATGCCTCCATTAAAGCTGTAAAACAGTGGCGATATCGCCCCTATCTCCTGAAGGGTGAGCCCGTGGAGATAGAAACGACGATCACGATCAAATATCACATGTAAGCGGAGAGGAAAGGCCGATCCCGCTAACAGCTAACACTAACCACCAACTACTGTTCTATACTTCCCGCCATGAAACGCACAGCAATCTCCTGCATCTTTCTTGCACTCTTTTGTGTGACCGGCCTGGCCCAGCAGTCGAGCTTCACCGTGGGCACAGCCACCGCCGCAGCCGGGCAAAAAGCTACCGGCTACATAGAAGTTCCGGCTGGCGTTGACGCCGCTACCGGAATTCCAGTGATCGTGGTTCGTGGTGCGAAACCTGGGCCGGTGCTAGCGCTGATTTCCGGCGCGCATGGGACGGAGTATGCCTCCATCATCGCGCTTGAAAAGCTGTTGCCGCAGCTTGATCCCACGCAGATTTCCGGCACGGTGATCCTGGTGCCATTGGTGAACGTGCAGTCGTTTCTGCAAAAAGTCCCGCACGTGAACCCGGTGGACGGCAAGAGCATGAACCGCTTTTATCCGGGCAAAATGGACGGCACGCAGACCGAGCGCGCGTCATATCTGATCACCAAGCAAATTGTGGAGCGCTGTGACTACCTCATTGACTACCACGGCGGCGACATTGATGAAGACCTGCGTCCTTATAGCTACTGGCCTAAGACCGGCAACGAGAAGCAGGACGCCATCACGCGCGACATGACGCTGGCGTTTGGCCTCAACCATATTATTGTGGTCACCGACCGGCCTAAAGATCCGAATGCATCACGCTATCTCGACAACACCGCCAACACGCGCGGCAAGCCGGCCATCGCTGTGGAAGCCGGACGCTCCGGGACGGTCGAGACTGATGACGTAAACCTGCTCGTGAATGGCACGCTCAACGTGATGCGCTATCTGAAGATGCTGCCGGGAACGGCGCCGTTCGTCGCAAACCCGGTGTGGATCGGGAAACTCGACAACGTG
>WNFI01002855.1_pt2 | contig 19022 bp, 18 predicted proteins | sample 5400471 | NCBI WGS metagenome assembly WNFI01 (sample SAMN13153348, study PRJNA577476) | soil metagenome | isolation source: 100 cm saprolite on Douglas fir-dominated hillslope | place: USA:California | collected 2013-09-17 | reverse complement strand
TAACGTTTAACTGAGCGGAGTCACCAAAAGTCACAGGCGAACGTGGAGCATCCCGGCCGCCTAGCGTTTTAACCCGCCGAGGTCGCGGATCTTGATGTTACGGAAATACACCTCGTCGCCGTGATCCTGGAGCACGATGTGCCCGCGACGCCGCTCCGCGAACCAGGGCATCGTATGGTACTTGCTCCTGGCGAGCGCGGAATCCATAGCCGGCGTCCCGAGGACGAATTCCAGGACCGCTTCACCATTGAGAAAATGCTCGCCGTAGTTCCCGACCAGAACGATCCGCGAGCTGTTCCACTCGCCGACGGGACGCAGGTGCTTCCTGTCGTTCGCCGGCACGAGCTCGTACAACGCGGCGGCTCGGTGAGTCGCCAGCTTGCCGTCGGGGTGGCGGTCGTCGTCCAGCATCTGGTACTCGAAGGCCTTGGCGGCGTGCTTGGGTGCCACGGACGTCGACAGCTCCTCGGAGACATTGTACTTCACGCCGCTGTTCGCCCCTGGGGTGACCTTCCACTCCCATGACAGCTCGAAATCACGATACGTCGAATCCGTCATGAGGTCGCCGCCGTCCACGGGCTGACCATCGGCCTGGACCTTCACGGCGCGGCGTTCTTGGCTGATGCCACCGGTGGCGACCTTTTTGATCGCGCCATTCTCGACGACCCAATGCTGTTCAGGAATGCCGGAATACCCCAGTCCGCGCCAACCGCGGAGCGTCGTTCCGTCAAACAGCAATTGCCAACCCTGAGCGCGTTCGGCGGCCGTCAATGTGTTAGGAGTGCCGCCGCCCTGGGCAAGTCCACGCGGTGCGGTGCCGATCAGCAGGCAGGCGACGAGGACGGCTTGCAGTCGAGGCTGAAGCATCGAGTGACCGTATGGATGCGGCATGGGATTCAATGTGTGATCGGCGCGCGAGATAAACAGCGTGATTCGGCGCTGCCAACTATATCGTTTAAACCAACCGCGTCAACTACCCAGACGCATGGCCCGCGGTACCACATGATCAACGCGCCTTCCCTAGGAGGCTGAGCTGCAGTGAGACGAGTCCGATGCGGATGTCGTCCTCGCCGCGAAGCGCGCGGAGGTCGCTCAGCTGGAAACGCCACTGCGCGGCCCGAGATTTCTCGCCTGGCCTGAGCACGCCCCCTTCCAAAAGGGGGCTGATGTCGATGACCGATCCCGGGCCACCGTCACCCTCGCTGATACCGGTCATGCGAATTCCACTTGCGATCGCCGAGGAGAGCCTCACGATCCGACCCTTGAGCGGAGCGATGAGGGTGTCTTTGGAGCGGTTCTCCAGCTGCGCGGTCACGAACACCGTGTTCGTCACCCGATCAAAAGCGCTGCTTGTCAGGTTGAACGCGACCTTAGCCGTCACATCCTCGAGCAGCGCGAGCGCGCCGCCGCCGTTTTTCGCCGCGGGCGCGTTGACGGTGATTGGCGCCGTCCAGATCTGTGATTTGCCAGTCCGGTTGTCGATCCAGAACGCGTGGAACACGCCTCCGGCATCGGCCACGACATTGGCGTAATCGCCAGCATTGAACTGACGGCGTTGCAAGGCGACGTTGATCGAGATCGGCCCGGGCGTTGGGGGATCCCGCCGGGTAAATCCGCCCGTGCCGCCACCAAGCGAACTGGCATTCGTGAACAGGAAAGTCGACTCGGTCCAGAGATTCGATTTTTCCGAAACCTTCACGCTCGGAAGCCACGTGTCTCCACCATCGAGCGAGGCCCGGAAACGGATGTCCCAGCCCATGTTGTCCGGATGGTCACGGCGGTCATACCACATCACGCCCACGACTCCGTCTTTGTTCACCGCGACGCTGGACATGAACTGGTTGGGTCCTTTGCCGTTCGCCCACGTCTGATCGTCACTGATGACGGCTGGCCGGCTCCACGTCTTGCCCTTGTCGCTCGATGTCGCGAAGAAGATTTCCGAGCGGCCCGACCGTTCGTCACTGAAAGTGACGTACAGCCGATCCTTGAACGCTGCGCTCCCTCGATCGGCGTCGATCGACGGCGGCGATGCCGCCAGGGTGGGAGCCCACGCCATCCAGAAGTCATCGATTTTCGATGCGCTAGTGATCGACTCGCCGCCGTCGCCTGAGCTGAACACATTAAGAATTGCCGACGCGTAGTCGTTGCGGTTCTTTTCGAGGCCCGATCCTCCGCCGTAGTTCTTGAGCTCCCCGAACACGGTGGCGAGTGTTCCGTCGGACATGATGACGCTGTTGCCAACGCCAAGGGTGTAGCGATGGTCCGGCGAAAGCATCTTGAGGTGGTTCGGAAACGTCTTGCCGCCGTCTTCAGAGACCCACACGCCCATTCCATTGGTTGCCGGCCGGCTTCCATCGGTCGTACGCACGCTGCTCTCACCGGCGATGTAGACGCGCCCATTGTATTTGCCGCCTGTTTGATCGGCGACGATTGATTCCCGGTCAATTCCTTGATGCTTCATCGAAATGGCAGGTTGCGCCTGCCAGCTGGCGCCCCCATCGGTCGACAGATACAGGGCGCCGACGTACGGGTCCGGGAACCGCGTCGCAATCGCGAAATGATGGGCGGCGCCGTCGGGTCCGATGGCGCACGCCGGATCAGCCGAATCCTCCCACTGCTTTGTCTCGAGCGTCATTCGCCATGTCGTTCCGCGATCGGTCGAGAGATATACCGCGGTCCAACGGCGATTCTCCTCGGGCGAATAAACGATCCCGCAGCCGAGCAGATGATTAGGATCTTTGGCGTCGGCGCTCAACCACACTTCACCGAGGGGGGAGTTGGCATGGGCAACGGAAACGTGAACGTTGGGGCCGACCATCACCGTGGAGTGTTGCGCGCCCAGCCGGGAAGCGACGAACGACAAGGCGATCGCCGTCCAAATGACGGCCGATGGCCGAATGGCCGTGAGACAGTTGCGCTCAGCCAATTGCCTCACCACGGCTCTGGCCGAAGTGGGCTGATTTTGGGCGACACCACCACAGGCGATTGGTTGCGGCCCTTCTGCGTGTACGGAATACCCTTGTCCATCCACTCCGGGCGCGCCGCGCCCATGAGATAGTGATCGAAGAACTGCTGGACGCGCATGTCCCAATCCATCCCGTTTGCGCGCTTGGTCGTTCCGTGATCGTCGCCGTTGTAGTCGAAGAGATAGGCCTCCTTGCCGAGACGACGGAGCCCGATGAATAGCTCGATCCCCTGATACCAGGGGACCGCTCCGTCATTGTCGTCGTGCATGAGCAGCAGCGGCGTCTGCACCTTCGGCAAGTGGAAGAGCGGCGAGTTTTCCAGGTAGAGGTCTGGCCGGTCCCACGGCGTCGCACCGATGCGGCTCTGTGTCTTCTCGTACTGCATCGACCGATTGACTCCGGCGCCCCAGCGAATTCCTCCGTAGGCGCTCGTCATGTTGGCAACGGGCGCGCCGGCGCTGACGGCCCGGAAGATGTTCGTCCGCGTGACCATGTACGCGGCCTGGTAACCACCCCAGGAGTGTCCCTGGAGGCCGACTCGCTTCGGATCGACGAAGCCCTTGGCGATGACGGATTGGACCGCGGGCACGACCGCCGACAGCGCGCTCTCGCCCGGATGGCCATTCGTGTACACGATGTCCGGCTCGAGCACGAGGTAGCCCTTCGAGACATACGTCGTCGGTGTGATGTTCGCCGAGTTCGGCACCGGCGGATCGTAGTTGTAGAGGCCCTGCGAGAGCTTTTCGTAGATGTAGACGATGAGCGGGTATTTCTTTCTTGGGTCGAACCCGTCCGGCTTGTAGAGAATGCCCTTGAGCGGAACGCCCTTGCTGTTCTTGAAACTCACGAGCTCCGCGGTGCCCCACGCATAGTTCTTCTGCTGCGGATTCGCGTCGGAGATCCTGGTCAACGAGATCAGACTCGGCCCGGTCCAGAGATCCGGAGATTCCGTGAACGTCTGCTCCGTGGCCAGATACTGATCGGCGTCCCGCGCCTTCGCGAGCAGAGTGAACCGCTTCGGCATCATGATCACCGGTTGCGGCCCCTTTGCCTCGCTCAGCGTGGCGGTCCAGATGCCCGACTCCTTGGTGTCGTCGTTCGTCGCGCTAAGCAGGAGGGGCTTGGACGGATTGATGAATGTCTCATCGCGGTCCCCCACTCGGGTAACGCGGAAGACGATGTGCTTCGCTCGGCCAACTCCGCCGGTCACGTTGCGCGGCCTCTCCGCACCCGTGGGATCGATCGCCCAGACATCCCACCGGTCGTTGACGAGCACACGTTTTTCGCCGATGGTCCATCCGGCGACTCCCCAGGGATTCGCGGCGGCGGGGTGGTCATCCGTCTCGTTGTCGAACTGAACGCCGGGAATTGCGCTCGTGAGATCGACGCTTTTTCCCGTGGCGGCGTTGTACGAGACCCAGCGGTTCTTGTCCCACATCAACACGTAGGCGCCGTTGGGAGAATACTGAATGTCGCTCGAGCTGACGGAGCGCGACGGCCCCGGCGCGTCGCCGCCAGTCGACATCATCCTCTGCTTGACGAGGCTCCATTTACCGGTCTTCGCGTCGACAAGGAACACGTCATATCGTAAATCGCCCCACATGCCCTGAACGGCATACGGATAGATCGACACCGCGAAGCCACGCTGAGCGTCTTCGCCGACCCGCACATCGTTGGTGGAATCGTTGCCCAGCTTCACCCAGCTCGAGGCAGTCGGCCAGTAGATGGACGTGTACCACGGTGCGCGAAGTTGGGCCGCTGCCACTTGCTGCGACGGCTGCAAAAATGGATCGTTGTAGCTCCAGAGGTCGAACACCGCACGCTCGGTGAGCGAATCCGCCGGCAGCGCCTCGATCGGCTCCGGACCGACACCGAAGAGCAACGCTTCGCCATTCCGAGAGAATTGCAGCGTGCCGTTCGGGGCAACGAGCAATCCCCCAGTCACCGAATCGTGCGTCACCGCCGGGCGTGCGGGCCCAGCGACACTACTCCGATAGTAGTAGAGCGCGTACCGCCCTTTCTCTCTGGGATATTCGTCCTTGTCCGTGAGGAAGGCGATCTGCTTGCCGGCGCGATCGAGCGTCAATGATTGATACCGTCCAGCGCCGGCCACCAGGGTCGTCACGGACCCGGACGCGAGCGGTCCGCTGAGGGATCGCAGGTACACGCCGTCGGTGGCACCGTCCTTCGTCGAGACCGCGTAGGTAAGCACCGTCCCGCTATCGCTGAACGCGTACGAGCTGACGTCTGGAATCCGGACCTCGTCGCCCGAGCTCAGGTTGCGCAATACGAGCGGCGTCCCAGGCTGTTTGATCTTGGACGTATCATTTGACGGACTGGAGACATAGCCGGCTGCTGCCATTGCCGGCGTGCGAGACGCTGAATCCTGCGCGGTGGCCGAATCGGCTTCGAGCAGGTAAGCGACGAAGGCGCCACGATCACGCGGAACGCGGAACGACCGCACGCGTGAAACCGTCGTCGCCTGGCCCGTGGTCAGGTCCATGATGCCCAAGCCCGCCTTGGGCTGCTGACTCGGGCGTTTCTTTGCGCGACGCGCGACTTCGACCGCATCGCGCGGCGGCTCGATGGTGAAGATCGCCCATCGCGAATCCGCCGTGATCGCCGCCGCAGTCTGGATGAATCCCCCGCGCGCCGACGGCACGAGATTCGGCCGCGCGACGAATCCGCGGTCGTGACGATACTCGGTCGAGCCCGACGTCGCTCGGGCGACGAACGTCCCCTCACCGACTTCCGGCGTCAGCGTGTAGATGGCCCATCGGCCGTCGTTCGACAGCACAGGACTGGAGATGGACTTCCACTGGTCGTAGGCGTCCTGAGTAATCGGACGACGGGCACTCGAGGCGCTTTGGGCCCCGGCAGCGAGACCGACGAACGGAAGGAGCGCGGCAACGGTGATCGCACGCGTAGCGGACATGACGAATCCTGACGTGGTGGGTGCAACGGAGAGGACAGCCCGGGACGGCACGCCCCGTTCGCGGCGACGCCGCAGCATCGACAAAGTGGTGCGCGAAAATGGACGCCCGCAAGACGCTCAAGCCGAAAACGCCATAGGATTTGACCGGAAGCCGCGCCTGTGGCGCGGCGTCGGCAAAAGACCGCCGTCAACGACAAAGCCTCCGCCGAATGGCGGAGGCTGAAGTCGGGACGGCGGGATTTGAACCCGCGACCCCTTCCACCCCAAGGAAGTGCGCTACCGGACTGCGCTACGTCCCGCCGCAGACCTTCGCGGTGAGGGGGATGAGTATAGCCGCGGCAGGGATCGCCGACAACTCACCGAATCGCCTTCAATATCGCCCGATCTGGCTGGAGGCGCATCACGCCCCATCATAGGCAGTCTGTAGACCCCTGATGTGGATCTTCTTCATTTGCAGCATCGCCTTCATGACGGCTTGCGATTTCTTCGGATTCCTGTCGCTAATCAGCCGCGGCAACGCCGATGGAATGATCTGCCACGATAGCCCGAACTTGTCCTTGAGCCAGCCACACTGCGATTCCTTTCCGCCGTCGGCGGTGAGCTTTGCCCATAGCGTGTCGACCTCTTCCTGTGTCTCGCAGGCCACGAACAGCGAGATGGCTTCGGTGAACGGAAAGAGCGGACCGCCATTGAGCGCCATGAACTGCTGACCGTCGAGCTGAAAGGTCGCGGTCATGACCTGGCCCTTCGGGCCCGGCCCCGCGTCACCGTAACGGCTGACTGTCAGCACCTTGGAGTTCTTGAACAAGGAGACATAGAGGTTGATCGCCTCTTCGGCGTCGTTGTTGAACCACAGGAACGTCGTGATTTTCTGCATCTCGTTTCTCAGTTGAAGTATTGCTTAGACGGCTGCCAACAGGCCGGCCAACGCGTCGAAGCCTCGCGCGATTCCTTCCTTCATGGGCGACTGGAGAACCGCGTCGCGGATCGCCTTCGAGTCGTAGCGGAGGTTCATCGTCATCGTCGTCTTCCCGGCCCTCTCCACGAACGTCACCGTCCCGATACACTCCCCCTCATACCAGGGCTGATCGAACCTCTCCGTGGTCACGAGACGTTCGGGCGTGACGACCTCGCGATAGGTCCCACCCATCCCCAGTTCGGCGCCGTTGGTGTTCCGCCAGACGTAGCGGTACGTCCCACCCACTTTCAGATCAATCTCGCACACCGCCAGCGACCAGCCGCCGCCGACGCCCAGCCATCGCTTCAGGAGCTCCGGCTTGGTGTACGCGTCGAAGACCAACCGCCGCGGCGCCTCGAACACGCGCGTCATCGCGATGTCCCGATCGGAGGGGGTGCTGACCTGCAATCCTGCAATCCTGCTCGCGGCGCTCGTCATCGTGCTCTCCTATCGAGTGGTCCGTCTGGTTTTCTTCTTCGACGCCTTCATCTCCACGAGCAGGGCATCGAGCCGCTGATAGTTGGCCTCCCAAAACTGGCGATAGCGCTCGAGCCACTTCGTGGCTTCGGCAAGCGGTTTCGCTTCCAGCTTTCGCGGCCGGCGCTGCGCGTCTCGGCCGAGCGAGATCAGCCCGGCCCGCTCCAGCACCTTGAGGTGCTTGGAGATCGCTGGCTGGCTCATCGCGAACGGCTCCGCCAACTCCATTACCGACGCTTCGCCCGACGCCAGGCGAGCGAGAATCGCTCGACGCGTCGGATCAGCGAGCGCGGCGAATGTCGCGTCGAGGCGAGCGGAAGTCTCGTGTGCATAACCTGAAGGTTGCATAACTATCAGGCTATATACAAACGACGTAATGGGCCGTCAAGCCCCTCGACTCATGAGGAATTGGGGATCGGGCTGAGATACCGCGTTCCATTGGCAGGGCTCGTCCAGAATTCAACGATCCAATCCCTCGGCCGGGGCCTCTTCGGGCCTCCATCGTGGCGGCGGCATCCCTCGTGCGGTGGGAACCACGACGCAATCAGTAGGGGTGCATGGCTGCCGGTCGCTACAGTGAGGATTTCCCGCCCCCGCAACTCCTCGAGGAGATTAGGGAGCGGTTGCAAGGGGTATGTGCCGACTGGCCCAGGTCGCTCTTCGAGAGCGTGACCGCGCGCGCCGCCTGGATCGAGTTCAAGTACGATCGCGCCATGACGGACAGCTTTCGGGCAATATCAATGCGTGCCTCGCTCCAGATGGGTCGCGACGCTGACCAAGACGACAGGACAGCGCCCGGCGGACCATAACCCGGCCCGGTTCTTTCCTATGTCCGGACGGTGCATCCGGACTGGCTGGGGGGGGAACCGCAATGCCGCACCGAACATTTCGCGACGACGAAGGCCGGGAGTGGGAGGCTTGGGAAGTAGTTCCGACCGCGGTCGAGCGGCGGATGGCGCGCGACGGCAGCCGGCGCAGCGCTGCCGCCCAGGACCGGCGAAGGGTCCAGGAAGCACGCGTCCTCGTCCCGGAAGAGCTTCAATTCGGCTGGCTGGCTTTCCAGTCGGGAGCGGAGCGCAGGCGACTAGCGCCCATACCGGACGACTGGGTGGAAATGACGGCCGAGGAGCTGACCGATCTACTCGATCGCGCCGATCGGAGGTCCCGGCAGCGCAAGGCCGCCGAATAAACCCGAGTACTCTCGGCGCTGCAGGTTAGATGCCGAGCTCCTCATCCAACTCGCGCTCGGCCGCGATATCGTACTTGTCCCGGTGCGGCGCGGCGATATCGACCACCGGGGCTCCAACGAGCGACCGGCTCGGGTGCGGTCGGGTCCAACCGAACACCTTCCGAGCCAACCACGAGAGCAGCAGCGCGAAGAGCATCAGCTTCAACACGAGGACTCCGAGGGCGATCGCCCCCCCGAGGAGAATCGCGGCCGCGGCGATCGCCACCAGGATCAACAAACCGGCAATAATTGCCGGAAGCCCGACGGAGAGGAGCGCCGTCGCGCCAATGACTCCCCCGACGGCGAGCACGATCAGCACTGGGATCCCCACGACCGCAAGGGGAACGAGAATCGCCACGCCGATCCCAAGGGCCACCAGGCCGGCGACTGCGCGAGCAAGAAACCGAACGGCACTCATACGATTACACACTCCCAGCGGTGGATCCGGCGGGGTCGACGGTTCTCGGCGCGGAATGAGTCATGCGCCAGAAGAACGTCGCCGCCGTCCACACCAGCCAGATTGGAAGGACGACAAAAAGGAAGATTTTGAGCGCGACAAGGCCTATCGTCAGTACGAAAAACAGGCCAGCCATGAGCAGCGCGGCCACGATGAGCACGAGAAAAACCGGCAGCCCCAACAGAAAGAGAACGAACATCACTGGCGCCGCCAGCACGCCAAGCACGATCAGCACCGGCAAGCCAACGAGCTTGAGAAGAAAGGCCAACGGGACGAGAAAACCGAGGCCCACGAAGCTCTTGATGGCCCACCGAATCGCGGCGAGGCGGAGAGCGATCGAGCCGATGGTGGCGAACATTTGTCCTGGCCGGAGATGGGGTAGTCAACAGTACGTCCGGCTCACCGGCGGAGTTTCGATGCCGAACGTGCCTCGCTATGGCCCACCATCCAATCATCCCACCATCCACCGGCGCACTAGCCAACTCGCTTCCCCACAAAGAACTCTCCGAATTCCGCGTACTTCGCGCTGACCTCGTCGAACCGCATGTCCGTCACGAGCTTCTTGAAATCGAGTGGATCCTTTGCGAACAGGGTCACACCCCACTCCCAGGAGTCGAATCCGATGGCGCCAGTGATGATCTGCTGGACGCGGCCGGCGTACCGCCGGCCCGTCACGCCATGGGTCTGCATCAACCGGCTGCGCTCGTCAAGCGACAGCATATACCAGTTCTGCCCCGGGGCGCGCCGCTTCGACATCGGATAAAACGAGACATAGGGCATGTCCCCAGGCGGCGGCGGGTAGAGGCGTCTCTGAACATGGCCAGCGCTCCGCTCTGCCGCTGCGCGCTCGCCCATCGCCGCAAGATACGTCTCGTCGCCGACGGTTCCGCCGCGCGCCGCGGCCTCCTGCGCGAGTTTGGCGGTCAGGTGATACAGGCCAGCTTCGGTCACGCTCAAGAAGGCGTATTCGAGGTCTAGGTGATCCGAGATTGGAAGCGACTCCACGATTCGCTGGACCTCGCCGATAGCGTCGAGGGTTGGACGAAAGTGAATCACCATCAGATCGGCCATCGACCCGATCAGTTGAACGACGACGCTCCAGCCATCGTGAACCAATCCCAGCCCCCGCGAAAGTGTCTCGGCCGCGGTGTTGGCGGATTCGACAGATTCCGTGTCATCTCGAAGCGCATGCCACGTGTAGATCTGATGCAAAGCATACCAACCCTCGAGCGTCTCGGGCGGGTGGGCGATCGGCGTAAGCGCGGATGACATCAGCGGTTGGGTGGGTTGGGAGACAAGATGATCGGGGTCGGCACGTTGCGGCACTCCCCTTGCCTTATCGGGTAGAAAAGCTGCACCAGAAAGTCGTCCCGAAGCACGAGTAACGTCCATGTCCGGTCGTTCTGAAGAACCGAGTGAGATGGCAGGTGCCCGCGATGATCGTCATCGCGAGCTCCGCGAGCTGCTGGTGCACGCGGCCGATGCCGCGCGCCAAACCCGCCAGAACGCATTGAGCGCGACGCTCAATCGGGCGGCTTCCAGAGCGGTTCGCGAGCGCGTCTCGGTTTTCCTCGCGGCGGCGCGCTAGGGCGCCCCAGTTCTCAGCGCCGCTTAGGAGCGGCGCGCGAGTCGATGCGTTTTCGAATCGGCGCCACTCGCGCCGCAGCAAGTAACTCTTCCAACTGCGAGTCCGGCAGGGCCGTCCACCCGTCGGGAATCGGCTGCAGCCGCCGCCGTTCGCCCTCGCGTTCAAAGCACAGCCATCCCTGCGTGAGTCGCGGGGGACGCTGCCCAACGGCAACCCGACGACTATCGTTGCGCCGGTCTTCGCCTTCGGCCACCTGCCCGGTCTCACCCTCCCGACGACGGTCATAGCTCCGCCGCTCGTCCGCGTGCGGCGTGACGTCAAAGACGAACCATTCGGTTCCGGTCGAGTCCGTGAAATCTTTGTAGGCCATGATAAGGCCGCCTGCGGTGCATGCGGGATGCCAGCCGCGACCGTTCCAGCGTGCCTCAGTCCGCCACTTCCATGGATTTCGGCAACGTTGCCCGGCTCGGTAGGAAGCGAGCGATCAGCGGGTCGCGGCCAAGGCGGCACTGATCCGCGGGAGGAGCGCCTCGATCTCTGCCACCGACACAACACCGATCGACAGCCGAAACCAGCCAGAGTCTCCTGGCAGTCCAAAGGCCTGAAACGGCACCGCGCCAAGCCCGGCCTCGGTTAGAAGATATCGGCGGATCGCATCGTTGGTGTCGAGAGCCGTTCCGTCGGGCGCTTTGCGCCCGCGGAGATCAAACTGCGCGCTCACATAGATCGCGCCCTGGGGGCGGATACAGCGCACCGGCAAGCCCGCGTCGCCCATGGCCGAAAGCCCGGCGGACAGGGCCACCAGACGCGCGGTAGCTTCGCGCCGCATACCGCTGATGTAGTCATCGACGGCGTGCGTGTCGCAGAACATCTTGGCCGTCGCCACTTGCTCCGGCCGCGGTGCCCACGCGCCTACGTGCCCGCTGATGTCCGACATCGCGCGGATCACGTCCGGAGGGCCCAGCGCCCAACCGACGCGCAGTCCCGTGGCGGCGAAGGCCTTCGAAATCGCGTCGATGACGATCGTGAACGGCGCTAGCTCGGGGCGAAGCGCGAGCGGCTCCACATGCTGCACGCTTCCCGCCGTCACCATCCAATAGACTTGGTCGTACATCATGAACAACGGCCGCTCGCCCGGAGGCCGGCGAGCGTTCTCTTCGAGCACCAGATCGCAGATCTCGGAAAGCGTCTGCCGATCGAACATGGTCCCCGTCGGATTGAGCGGCGAGTTCAATGACAGCAGGCGCGCGCCCCGCAGCTTTGGCGCGAGCATCGCCGCCGTCGGCAAGAAGTTCGTGGATTCGTCGCAGACTACGACCAAGTCCTTCGCGCCGACGATCTGCGAGTAATAGTTGTTGTTCCAGGACGGAACGCCGTAGACAACCCCGTCCCCTTCGCTCACCACTGCGCGGAAGAGGGAGTAGATCGCGGGCCGAGCCCCGGCAGTCACGAGAATGGACTCGAGCGGATAGTCGAGCCCGACCTGATCGACATAGAACTTTCTGAGAGACTGACGGAGCGAGTCGACCCCGTTCGACGGCGGATAGTTGAACTCGCCCCCGCGCAGCGCATCGGCAATGCCCTGCTCCAGCATGCGGGGAATGCGGAATTCCTTTGGACTGAAGTCGCCGATGGTCAGGTTGGTGACCGGCCGCCCGGTCGCGGCCACCGCGCGAACCTCGGCGGCGATGCGGAGAATTTCCGAGCCCGAGAGCTCGCTCGCGAGGCGTGAAAGGCGCTGCGTCACGCGAGGAATAATAGGGTGATAACGCCCTCGTGCTAGTCGGCACCCCCCCACGGGACCACGCTAGCTTTCAGGAATGTCGGCACTCCGCGACGTCGTCATCCCGAAACAGGCCACTTGGGCCGACATCGCGCCGTTCTATGAGGAGCTGCGCGACAGAGAGCTCAACGCGGACAATCTCCGCCCCTGGCTCGATGACTTCTCGGCGCTCGACGCGGCGGTCGACGAGGCCTATGGGTTGGCCATGATCGCCTATACCGCCGACACCGGCGATGCTGAGCGCGAGGCGACATACCGGCAATGGGCGACGGAAGTTCTTCCTCCGCTCCATGAGGTCCGGGTTCGGCTGGGCAAGCGACTCCTCGAATTTGCCGATCACCTTCACGATCTGGCGACTTTCCTCCGTGAGCTGAAAACCGACGTGGAGATCTTTCGGCACGAGAACCTCCCGCGAATGTCGGCGCTGGAAGAGATGGAAACGACCTACGACAAGATCGCTGGCGGACTGACGGTCGACTGGGACGGAGCAGCGAAGACAATTCCGGAGCTCCAGCCCTACCTGCTCGACCGCGACCGCCGCATTCGCGAGCGCGCCTTTCGCCTCGGATCCTCGGCATACCTGGCGAAGCGCGAGGATATCGGACGGCTTTTCGACAAGATGGTCGCAACCCGACATGCGCTGGCGCGCGAGGCGGGATTCGAGAATTATCGGGACTATTCATTTGCCGCGAAATACCGGTTCGACTACTCCCCTGCCGATTGCTTACGCTTTCACGAGGCAGTCGAAGTCGCGGTGCTACCGGCAATTCTTCGGCTTCGTGCCGACCGACGTCGACAGCTCGGAGTCGACTCGCTCAGACCCTGGGACCTCCAGGTTCAGCCCGGGCGCGATTCGCGCCTGACGCCGTTCTCGACCATACCCGAGTTTGTCGGCGGCGTGCAACGGATGTTCGATCGCGTCGACCCCGAGCTTGGGGGATTCTTTCGGCGGATGGTCGACCAGCGGTTGCTCGATCTCGAGAGCCGCCAGGGAAAAGCGCCGGGCGGCTACTGCACGCGCCTGCCCAAGCGTGGAGAGCCGTTCATTTTCATGAACGCCGTCGGCGTGCATGACGACGTAAACACGCTCACCCATGAAGGCGGACACGCCTTCCACACGTTTCTTACGCGTCCGATTCGCTACATGTGGCAGCGCCCGTCAGGCCACGAGGTCGCGGAGCTCGCCTCGATGTCGATGGAGCTGCTGGCCGCGCCCCACATGGAAAAGCCCACTGGATTCTACTCCGCGGGCGACGCCGCCGCGGCCCAGATCGATCATCTCGAGGACGTCCTCATCGGGCTCCCGCACATCGCCTGCGTGGATGCCTTTCAGCACTGGATTTACACCGACGGCATCAGCGCCTCACCGGCGGAACGGGACCTGAAGTGGCTCGCGCTCCGCGCGCGGTTCGAGCCGGGCGTCGATTACTCCGGTCTCGATGCCGAGCGAATCTCACGTTGGTACCGCCAGAGCCATATCTTCACCACCCCCTTCTACTACATCGAATACGGCCTCGCGCAACTCGGGGCATTGCAGGTCTGGCATCGCTCACGCCGCGATCCGATCGACGCGCTGGCGCGCTACAAGGCCGCGCTGGCACTGGGGGGGACTCGCACGGTGCCGGACACGTTCGCGACCGCCGGCGCATCGCTGGTCTTCGACGCGCGCACGATGATCGACCTTGTGGCCGAGGTCGAAGCGCGAATCGCCGAGCTTCAAGTCGAGGCGAAGCGGCTGGCGGCGTGAACCGAGCCCCCGGCCTCTTCCTCTGCGCGACCATCGGTATTGCCGGCTGGATCATGCAGCTCGCGGAAACGCGGCTCCTGGGGCGCGCATACATTGAAGGTCTCGTCGTCGCGATTCTGCTCGGCGCCATGATTGCCGCCGTGTGGCCGATCCCGGCGCGTTTCACGCCCGGCGTTGAGTTCTCGTCACGCCAGCTGCTCGAGCTCGCGGTCTGCCTGATCGGCGTCGCGATTGACACCAAGTTGCTGCTCAGCACCGGCCCGCTCCTCTTTGCCGGCGTTGTCGCGATCGTGGGCCTGAGTCTCGTCGCAACGTATTTCGTTGGCCGCGTTGCCGGGCTACCCCACCGACTCGCTGTGCTCGTCGCCGCGGGGAACTCCATCTGTGGCAATTCGGCGATCGCGGCGGTCGCGCCCGTCATCGGCGCCGATCCGGAGGACGTCGCGTCGGCGGTTTCTTTCACCGCGGTGCTCGGCGTCATCGTCGTCCTCGCGCTGCCCCTTCTCGCCAAGCCCGCAGGTCTCGACGCGGCGCAGTACGGAATCGTGGCCGGTCTCACCGTCTACGCCGTGCCGCAGGTGTTGGCGGCGACGCTTCCCGTCAGCGCCGCGGCCGGGGCGATGGGAACACTCGTCAAGCTGATGCGCGTGCTGCTCCTCGGCCCGTTGATCATCGGATTCGGGTTGGCGACGCACCGGTCGCGCGCCGCGTCGCGCGGGGCCCTTGTTCCCTGGTTCATTATGGGGTTCGTCGGCGTGGCCGCGCTCCGTTCGTTCAACGTGTTCTCACCCAACGCGATCGACGTCATTCGATGGAGCGCGACCGCGCTCACGATCGTCGCCATGGCCGCCCTGGGACTCAGCGTCGACTTGCGCGCGCTCCGGCGCAGCAGCGCACTGGTGATTGGCGTGGTTTGTGTGTCGTTGCTTCTCTTGTGCGGAATGAGCCTGGTATTGGCCCGCTCGCTCGGAGTGTGACAGATTGTCCCACCATTCTCGCGGGAGGACGACCATGCGTCGGAGCGGAATCGCGATCGCGCTGTTCGCGACAGCGGCTGGAGCACAGGACTCCCTGACGAAGAGTCAGCCGGCCTACGACCCGCCAATTCCCGCTCGGTCGATCCTCGCGCTGCAAGAGAAACTTGAATTGTCTGACGCCCAGGTCTCGAAGCTCAGAGCTCTCGAGAGAACTCAGGTCGCCTCGCTGAGTCGGGCGACTGCGGCTTTTCTGCGCGCGGAGGCGGATCTGCTCGACGCGGGCCGCCGCGACGACATCGCTCTCTACAGGGTCGCCCTCGAAAGGCGCTCCAAGGTCGCGATCGACGCCGAAATTGTCCGGCTACAATCCGAGAAGGATTCGAGGGCAGTATTGACCGCGGATCAGCGCTTGACGATTGGAACGGTCGCTGAGTCGCGAGAAGTCGCCGGCATGCCAAACGAGGTCACGGTGTGGCAGTCGATCGTCGCGCCACCCCCGCTTACGCGCACCGTCCACGTCGCGCCTGTGCTCGACTCCGCCGAGGTCCGGATTTCCGTCATGCCGATCTATGCCGACATCTATGTCGACGACATCAAGATCGGAAGCGGTCGGCATTTCGTGAGGCTGCCAATCGGTCAGCATATGCTGTTGTACCATGCCGCCGGGTGCACCGACGTATCGGTGCCAATCAGCGTCGTGAAAGGCCCGCCCATCGTCGCGCCGCGCCAAACTCTTGCCTGCTCGGGTTTTGAGCGTTGAGCACTGAGTCAGTGAGTGAGTGAACGGCAGTGTCGTGAGTGGTGAAATGAGTCATGGGGTGAGTCCTGAGCGCGGTTGTGAGCCTTGAGTCGTGAGTCTGAACTGACCGCCCCGGACACTGAAAAAAAAGAGGGCCGGTCAATTTCTGACCGGCCCCCTGAGCACCTACCGCGAGAACGCGGTGAGTGTGTTTAGCGACCGAGCTTCGTCACGTTCTCGGCGGCGGGACCCTTCTGGCCCTGCACGATGTCGAACTCGACGCGCTCGCCCTCGGCGAGCGTCTTGAAGCCCTGGCCCTGGATTGCCGAATGGTGCACGAAACAATCCTTCTGGCCGCCTTCAGGCGTGATGAAACCAAAGCCCTTCGCGTCGTTGAACCACTTCACGGTGCCGGTCGTACGCATGTTCCTACCCCTTGATGATGTTGTGTGCTGTGTTCGGAGTGCGGTGATGCCGTACGTGCCGACACAACGTCGTTCTCGTGATCGATCGCCCTCACGATGGGCTCCGCCATTCGGCGGACGGACTAAGTCACTAACGAAAAAGAGGACCCTCGCGTTGTCGCCGGGCCCTCTGCTCGCTCGGAACTATCGCATGCAAAATAAGGCATGTGTCGCTCGGTCCAATGTAAGCCCTATTCGAGGGGAGTCAACGGGGGCTTTTGGGACATGGGATTGGGCGCCGGCTATGGGCGTTGGGCCCGGGCCGGAAGCCAAACCCAAGGCCCGGGCCCCAACGCCGACAGCCGCCTGCCCAATCCCACGCCCGTTTCTACTTCTGCGCGGGCGGGATGCTCAACGTCAAATCGTACTTCTTCAACGCGACACTGACCGCCGGCACCCTCGCCAGGAAGGCGTTGCCCTCGGCGATCGTCTTTGGCAGGGAGGCCTTGAGAATGCTGTACTGCCTGCCGAGTGCCTCGCTCGGTATTTCCCAGATGCTCTGCATCTGCATTTTGAGCATACCCACTTTGTTGACGACGTTCGCAGAATCTGCAGGGTTCGGAGCGCCGCCTCGGCCGCCGCCGCGTCCAGCACCGGGCGCCACGACAGGCACCGGTATGCCGAACCTTGGTCTGACCGCGTTGAACTCGCGATTGAGCGTCGCGAACTGCGTCTTCACCGAGTCCGGCATGTCGGCGCGTCCGTCGATCTTCGACGCGATGTCGGTCATCTGCGGATAGAGTGCGCCCAATGCGTTCGCCACTCCCGTCGCCCGCCGTTGCATCGCGTGGAGCTCGGCCGTGACGGCGAAGTACCGCGTTCCCATCTGATCGGTGTAGTTCAGCGCCGGATCGAAAACCACCTTGAGTGTTTTGGCATCGAGTGTCTTGCCACCCGCCACGAGCGCGACGGAGTAACTCCCAGGCGCGACGTACGGTCCGGCTCCGGTGCCACCGCCCCCGCCGAATCCTCCGCCACCACCCGCGCCCGGGCCGCCAGCGGTGGTGCTACAGGGATTCGCCGGCAGATACCCCGATGTTACCTGGGGTAGCGGCGAACTGAGGCCTGTCGCGGCGGCCGCAGCCCCACGCCCGGCCCCGCCGCGACCGCCGCCGCCGACCACCGCTGCGATCGAGTCGAGGCGCATGTCCCAGCACACTGTCTGAATGCCCTTCTGATTCGATCCGGGCGGGACGGTCAGCTCGCGAACCACTCTTCCCGCGGCATCCGTGATTCTGAGCTTGAGATCCGGGACCGGCCTTCCGAGATAGAGCTGAATGATCGCGTCGGGCGGCGGATTCTCCCCAACCCAGAACTGATGCCCCCAGAACTCCGCATTCTGATCGTTCTTGGTTTTCCACTCGAGCGCGGCCGGAATCGAAAAGAGCTTCGCGTCAGCGTCCGCCGCCGTGGTCGCCGTGTACTGCTGGATCGCCTCGAGGTGATCGAGGATCCAGAGCGCGCGGCCGTGCGTGGCGACCAACATCGCGTTGTCGCGCGGGTGCAGGGTAATCTCGTCGACGCGCACGGTCGGCAGGTTCGCCTTGAGACGCCGCCAGCTCGTGCCGCGATCGAGTGACAGGAAGATGCCCGTCTCGGTTCCGACATAGAGTACGGCGGCGTTCCGGTGATCTTCGGTCAGGGTCTTCACAACCTCACCTGAGAGGTTGGCGTTCATCGAAGTGAATGTCGCGCCAAAATCGCGGCTGACCCACATGTGCGTCGCGTAATCGTTCAGCCGGTGATTATCGACCGTCAGGTACACCGTCGCGGCGTCGAATTTCGATGGCACGACTTCCGAAACGAAGGCCCCAGCCGGGAATCCCGGTATGTGACTGGTGATGTTCGTCCACGTCGTGCCGCCGTCGCGCGACACGCTGACGACGCCGTCGTCGGTCCCGGTGTAGTACACCCCAGGCACCTTCGGCGACTCGGCAAAATTCACGATGGTCGAGTAGGCGCTGATGCCATCGTCCTTCGCGATGTGGATGTCGCTGCCCTTCACGCCCATCGTGACGACCGTGTCGCGATTGGTATTCGTAGTCAGATCCGGACTGATCGGAGTCCACGAGTCGCCGCGGTCGGTGGACTTGAAGAGCCGATTGGCGCCCACGAGAAGAACGCCGGCATCGTGGGGCGAAATCATCATCGGCGTATCCCAGTGGTAGCGCAGCGACTCGCCGGCCTTGAGCGCAGGTGTGTTCGCGGCTGCCGGGCGGATGCTCTTCGACTCGCCGGTCACCTTGTTCTTGCGAGTGATGTTGCCGTCCTGCGACTCGGTATAGATGATGCGCGAGTCCCGTCGATCCGGGATCGCGACGAAGCCGTCGCCGCCCTGAACCTGGAACCACTCGAAGCTGTAGATGCCGCGACTCTCGCGCGACGCACTCGGTCCACACCAATCGTAGTTGTCCTGCATGCCGCCGCAGACGTTGAACGGCGTCTCCATGTCGTAGCCGACGTGATAGAACAGTCCGACCGGGATGTTCTGCATGACCAGCCACGTGCGTGCGCCATCATACGAGCTGGCCATGCCGCCGTCCCCGCCAATCATCACGTGATCGGAATTCGACGGATCGATCCAGATCGCGTGGATGTCGTCATGCACACCCTCGTCCTGCCGCGTATTGAACGTCGCCCCGCCATCGCTGCTCATGTGGAGGCTGACGCCGCCCATGTAAATCCGGTTCGAGTCGTTGGGGT
>WNFI01067316.1_pt1 | contig 19027 bp, 20 predicted proteins | sample 5400471 | NCBI WGS metagenome assembly WNFI01 (sample SAMN13153348, study PRJNA577476) | soil metagenome | isolation source: 100 cm saprolite on Douglas fir-dominated hillslope | place: USA:California | collected 2013-09-17 | reverse complement strand
CCACGGACGCTTGTCCATCAGCGCCTCGGCGTACAGCGTCGCGGCGTCCCAGTCCTCGGGATACCGTTTCACGACCTCGCCCATGCCGGCGGCGTAGGCCGAGTCGAGCGCGGCGCGATCGGCGGGCGGGTTCGACGCATAGCGATGCGCGAGCGCGGCGATGTAGGCTCGCTCCCGGGGGCTCGCGTGCTGCGCACGCGACTGCGCCTGGCGCAGGGCCGCGTATGCCGCAACAGCGGCGGCCGAATCCATTCCCGCATTCACGTGCGGGCCGTACGCGTAAGCCACGCCCCAGTAGCACATGGCGCAGTTCGGGTCCAGCCGCGCGGCATGATCGAACGAGCGGATCGCCTCACCGTGGTTGAACCCGTACAGCAGGCGCATGCCTTGGTCGAAGTACCGCTGGGCCAGCGGGATCGAGGTCGTAATCGGAACGTGATGGTCGCCCAGGTCCGTGTAGAGCGGGACCGTGTCACGAGCTGGGCCGGCGAGCGCCGCTAGCATCACGAACAGGGGCTGCAGGTGCATGGAACCTCCGCTAGACGCGCTTCTTGCTGAGACTCCGCAGCCGGTTGATATCGTGCTGCGTCAGACCCCGTCCCCCGTACCGCTCTTCTTTCCACGGGTCGCCACGCATGTGATAACCGTTCTGCTCCCAGAACCCCGGAACATCCTGATCGACCAGCGTGAATCCCCGTACCCACTTGGCGCTCTTCCAGAAATACAGGTGCGGCACCAGCAGCCGGGCGGGCCCCCCGTGCTCGGGCGTGAGCCACTCACCGCTCCACTTGAGCGCGATCAGGTTGTCCGGGCGATCCAGATCCGTGAGCGCTAAGTTGGTGGTGAACCCCTGCTCGGCGCCGACCAGGCAGTACTGCGCGTCGGGCTTCACCCGCGCGCGTTCCAGCAGCAGGTGCACCGCGACACCCTCAAATGTGTTGTCGAGCCGGCTCCACCGGGTCACGCAATGGATATCGCACTGCACGGTTTTACGCGGCAGCGCGAGCAGCTCGTCGTATGTCAGGGTGAACGGTCGATCTACGAGGCCAGCAACGTCGAAGGTCCAGCTGCGCGTGTCCACCTGCGGCACGTCCCCATAGTGGAGCACGGGCCACTTGGTGGTGAGAACTTGCCCCGGAGGCAAACGACCATCAGCCACGGGCGAGCGGCTGCGCAGTGCATCCAGGAATTTCGTCACGGGGAGCTGTCTCGACGCCAAATGCTCCTTCGAAGCCGTGAATAACCGCGGCCACCGTCTCATGCCAGAGTGCCCTGCTCCCTGCGCCCAGCTCCCGTTCGACCGACGTCATCTCGACTCCGGCGATGCCGCAAGGAACGATCCGCTCGAACTCGGTGAGATCAGTCGTGACGTTCAGCGCGAACCCGTGCCACGTGACCCATTGCTTCACGTGGATCCCGATGCTCGCGATTTTTCGACCACGGGTCCAGACGCCCGTGTAGCCGGCGTTCCGTTCGGCGGGTATACCGAGCCTATCGAGCGCCTCGATCAGCGCCTGCTCCAGCGTACGGAGATACCAATGCAGATCCGCCTTGTGGCGGCTCAGGTCGATGATCGGATAGCCCACCAGCTGTCCCGGGCCGTGGAACGTCACGTCGCCACCGCGCTCGGTCTCGAACACCTCGATGCCGTCGCGCCTCAGGAGATGACCCGCGTCGGACGTACGCCCCAACGTCACCACCGCGGGATGCTCGAGCAGGAGTAGCAGATCGGTCCCCAGGCGGCCGTCGATGCGGGCCTGGGCGAGCGCGCGTTGCCACTCGAGCGCCTCCGCGTACGGGATCAGGCCGGCCTGTAGGACCTCCATCACCGGCCTGGTCACGGGCCGTCCCCCATGGCGCTTCCTTCGTCGCCACCGGCGGCGCCGGCGATCGCCCAGCGGCTCGCGGCCGCGCCGACCGCGACGCTCAGCAAGCCCCACGCGATCAGGCCGGGGAAGCCGAGCAGTCGGTCCGCTACGGCGGCGAGGAATCCCACGAGCAGCGCTCCTACTGCGGCGAGCACGCCGATGACGCCGTTCTGCCACAGGTTGTCCAGCGGCCGGCTGCGGCGCCAGCCGAATATGCCGGCCACGGCGACCCCCGCGAGCAATCCGGCGAGCAGCGGGTCGCCCGCGGCCTCGCGGTAGCGGTCGGGCTCGAGCCGGCCCTGCAGCAACTTCACCACCAGTTGCGCGAGTGTGATAGTCGCGCCGCCGAGTCCCGCCCCGCAGGCGAGGGCGCCGAGCCCGATGGCCAAGGGGTCCCTGCGGACGTCGGTCACATGTCCACCACGCGACCGAGCGAATCGAGCGCGGCTTGAGCCACGGCTTCGGACATGGTCGGGTGCGCGTGAATCGCCAGCTCGACCTCTTCCACCGTGTATTCGTTTTCCCGCGCCACCGTCAGCTCGTGGATGATCTCGGACGCCTGCCCGCCCACGATGTGCGCGCCCAGAATCTCGCCGTACTTCTTGTCGCGCAGGATCTTCACGAAGCCCTCGGTCTCGCCTGTCCCGCGCGCGCGACCGTTCGCCGAGAAGGGAAACCGGCCCGCCACGTAATCGAGCTTCCGCTCCTTGCACTGGTCCTCGGTGAGCCCAATGCTGGCCACTTCGGGGTGGCAGTAGGTCACGCTGGGCACGTTGTCGTAGCGGATCGCGTGCGGTTTCTTGCCCGCGATGATCTCGGTGACGGTTACGCCTTCCCGCATGCCTTTGTGAGCGAGCATGGGCGGCCCGGCGACGTCGCCGATGCCGTAGTAGCCGGGCGCCGTGGTCTGCAGATTTTGATCGACCTTGATGAAGCCGCGGTCGGTCAGCTGCACGCCACATTCTGCCAGGCCGATGTTCTCCGTGTTCACCGCCCGGCCCGCGGCCATCAGCACGGTCGCGACCTCGATCTTCTGCGTCGCGCCGTTCGCCTCGACTTCGAGGGTGACCTTGTCCTTCCCGACCGTGCCCTTCTTGACCTTGGCCCCGGCGATCACCTCGATGCCTCGCTTCTTGTAGCTCTTCGCGAGGGCGTCCGACGCCTCGGCGTCCTCGAGCGGCAGGATGCGGGGGAGCGCTTCGATCAAAGTCACCTTGGTGCCGAAGGCGTGGAAGATGTTGGCGAACTCCATCCCTACGGCACCCGCGCCGATGATCGCCATCGACGCCGGGGCCTGCTCGAGGAACAGGGCCTCGTCCGACGAAATGACCGTGGTCTTGTTGATCTCGAGCCCGATCTGCGGCAGGCCCTTCACGCGCGATCCGGTCGCGATGAGCACGGCTTTCTTCGCTTCGTATACATCGTTCCCGACCTTGACCTTGCGGCCGGGTTGGAGCACCCCTGCACCCTTCACGACGGTGACCTTGTTCTTCTTCATCAAGAACTCGACGCCCTTCGAGTTCTGATCGCTCACTTTGCGGGAACGCTGCATCGCGACGCCGTAGTCGGTCTTCACGGCGCCGGCCTCGACGCCGAATTCCTTGGCTTCACGCAGCAGGCTCGCGATGTAGGCGGAGTGGAGCAGTGCCTTGGTGGGAATGCATCCGATGTTGACGCAGACGCCGCCAAGCTTGTCCTTCTCGATCAAGGCGGTGCTCATGCCGAGCTGGGCGGAGCGGACGGCGGCCACATAGCCGGCGGGGCCACCGCCGAGAATGATTACGTCAAACGAGTTAGCCACAGGTACTCCTCAATTACAAGAGCATCGCCAGCGGGTTTTCCAGCATCTGCTTCAAAGTCCTCAGGAACGCCGCCCCCGTCGCCCCGTCGATCACCCGGTGATCGCAGCTCATCGTGATCCGCATGCGGCGCCGGACCGCCGGTTGACCGTCCACGACCACCGGCTTCTGGACGATCGAGCCGACGGCGATGATCCCCGCTTCCGGCGGATTGATCACGGCCGTGAACTGGTCGATGTCGAACATCCCCAGATTCGAGACGGAAAACGTCGCCCCCGTGTACTCGTTCGGCTGCAGCCGGCGGCTGCGGGCTCGGTCGGCCAGCTCCTTCGCCTCGCGGCCGATGTCGGCGAGCGACTTCAGCTCCGCGTTCCGGATCACAGGCGTGATGAGCCCGTCCTCCACCGCCACCGCCATTCCAATATGCACCTCGTTCCAGTAGCGAATGTGATCCTCCTGGAACCAGGCATTGCAGGCCGGATGCTTGGTGAGCGCGTGCGCGGTCGCCTTGATGATGATGTCGTTGAACGAGACTTTGCCCCCCTGATCGCCCAGCTGCTTGTTCAGGGCGTCCCGCGCCTCGCTCGCCCGCTCCATGTCCACTTCGGTCGTGAGGAAGAAATGGGGAATGGGACCGAGCGACGTCGCCAATCGTTTGGCGATAGTCTTCCGGATCTGGGTGAGGGGCACGTCCTGGTACGGCTCGCCTCCCCGCGTCACTACCGGGGAGCGGGGAGCGGGGAGCGGTACCTCCCGCTGCGGGGCGGGCTGCGCGACAACCGCGCGAGCTTCCAGGTCCCGCTTGGTGACTCGACCACCCGGACCGGTCCCGGTCACCAGCTTGAGATCGACCCCCGCTTCCTTCGCGATACGACGTGCCAGCGGCGATGCTTTGACCCGAGTGGCGTCCGCCGGCGTTGCGGCGGAGGGAACCGCTCCCCGCTCCCCGCTCCCAGAGACCGGCGCCGGGGTCGGCTTGGGAGCGGACGCCGCTGCCGCGGTGATGGCCTCGCCCGGTGCGGCGATGACCGCGACGACGCTTCCGACTGCGACGGTCTGACCCTCGGCGGCGGCCACCTGGCGCAGCACGCCTTCGGCGCGCGCCACGAGATCCATTACCGCCTTATCAGTCTCGACCTCGGCCAGCGTCTCACCGGTTTTCACGGCGTCGCCGTCCCGCTTGAGCCACTTCACCACGCGCCCCTCCTCCATGGTGGGGGAGAGCGCTTCCATGTAGACGTTGGTGGCCATGGGTGGGGGGATCAGTCGAGATAGAGGACGCGGCGCGCCGCGGCAACGACCCGCTCGGGGGAAGGCTTCGCCAGCCGCTCGAGCTGCTTGTTGTAGGGCATCGGGACGTCGGCCTGCGTGACCCGCAGCACCGGCGCGTCCAGCTGGTCGAAGGCCTCGCGTTGGATGATGTCCACCACCTGCGCGCCGATCCCGGCGTGAGGCCAGCCTTCTTCGATCACGACCGCGCGGTTGGTACGCGCGACCGAGCCGACGATCGCCTCCTCGTCGAGCGGGCGCAGCGATCGCAGGTCGAGCACTTCGGCGGATGCGCCCTCGCGCTCGGCCAGCTGCTCGGCGGCCTTGAGCGCTACGGCGACCGTCTTCGAGTGGCACACGAACGTCACGTCGCTCCCCGGCCGCTTCACGTCCGCCCGCCCGATCGGGACGATGTGCTCTCCCTCTGGCACCTCACCCTTGAGGTTGTACAGCATTTCGCCCTCGAGCACGATCACCGGGTTGTTGTCCCGGATGGCCGACTTGAGGAGGCCCTTCGCGTCCGCGGGTGTCGCGGGGGCCACGACTTTGAGGCCCGGGATGTGGGACAACCATGACTCCCACGCCTGCGAGTGCTGCCCGGCGAGCTGCAGGGCCGCGCCGTTCGGGCCGCGAAACACGATGGGGATGGGAATCTGGCCGCCCGACTCGTACAGGATCTTCGCGGCGGAGTTGACGATCTGATCGAGGGCGAGCACCGCGAAATTCCACGTCATGAACTCGATCACCGGGCGCAGGCCTCCCATGGCGGCGCCGACGCCAATGCCGGCGAACCCCAGCTCGGCGATCGGGGTGTCTACGATCCGCGTCGGCCCGAACTCCTCCAGCAACCCGCGGCTCACCTTGTAGGCGCCCTGGTAGACCCCGACCTCCTCGCCCATGAGGAACACGTTGGGATCGCGCTGCATCTCCTCGCGCAGCGCCTGGTTGCGTCGGCGAAGCGCACCGCTTGCTCGGCCTCCGCCCGCGCCTCGGCATCCAAGGCCTCGAGCCCAGCCTCATCCAGAACCCCGTCTTCCTTCAGCTTTCCGGCGAGCTGCGAGATCGGATCGCGCTTGCGCTGCTCCTCGACCTCTTCCTTGGTGCGGTACACACCGTGCAGCGGATCGGACATGGAGTGGCCCATGAAACGGTAGGTCCGGACCTCGAGCAGGGTCGGGCGGCCGCCGTTGCGTGCCCGCCCGGCGGCGCGCCGAGTCGCCTCGTACACCGCCAGCACGTCCATCCCGTTCACCAGCTCCGCCGCCATGTCGTAGCTGCAGGCGTGCTCGACGACATCGGTGACTGCCGCGACGCGCTCGAACGCCGTGCCCATGCCGTAGCGGTTGTTCTCGCACACGAAGATCACCGGCAGCTTGTACACGGAGGCCATGTTCAGCGTCTCGTGGAAGGCGCCGATGTTGACCGCCGCCTCGCCGAAGTAGCAGATGCAGACCTGGTCCCCGCCCTTGTAGCGGATCGCGAATCCGAGGCCGGCGGCGAGCGGGATGTGGCCACCGACGATCCCGTGGCCGCCCATGAAGCGCCGGCCGGCGTCGAACAGGTGCATCGAGCCGCCCTTCCCTTTCGAGCACCCCGTCGCCTTGCCGAACAGCTCCGCCATGATCGCGTTCGCCGGCACGCCGCGGGCGAGCGCCTGCCCGTGCTCGCGGTAGGACGAGATCACGTAGTCGTCCTCGCGCAATGCCGAGAGCGAGCCGACGGCCACGGCCTCCTGGCCGATGTAGAGATGACAGAAGCCGCCGATCTTGCCCAAGGCATACGCCTCGGCGGCCTTCTCTTCGAAGCGCCGGATCGCGAGCATCTGGCGCAGCATGCGACGCTCCAGCTCGCGCTGGGCGGACGTGTCGGTGGTCTGGGCGGTTGCCGTGGCCATGGTGATGGATGAGCGGTCTAGCGGGTGGCGGTCGCTCGCTCCACCTGCTCCCACGCATGGTAGCTCGAGCGCACTAATGGGCCGGCTTCTACGTGACGATAGCCCATCTCGAGACCGTGGCGGCGCAGCGCGGCGAACTCGTCGGGCGTGTAGTACCGCGCGATGGGAAGGTGCCCGGTGGACGGTCGGAGATACTGGCCGATGGTGAGGATGTCCACGTCCTGCGCGCGCAGGTCGCGCATCGCGACCAGCAGCTCGTCCCACTCTTCACCCAGCCCGCAGATGATGCCCGACTTGGTGAGCGTGCCGCGATCCATCTCCTTGGCCCGTCGCAGCAGCTCGAGCGCGCGGGAGTACCGGCCGCCCGGTCTCGCCAGCCGGTAGAGGCGCTCGATGGTTTCGAGGTTGTGGTTCACGATGTCGGGCTTTGCGTCCACGACAATGCGCAGCGCCTGCTCGCTGCCCTTGAAGTCCGGGATCAATACCTCGACCGACGTGCCGGGCCGCCGCCGCCGGATCTCGGCGATCGCCGCCGCGAACATCTCGGCGCCGCCGTTCGGCAGGTCGTCCCGGTCAACGCTGGTGATGACGACGTGCTGGAGCTCCATCTGCTCCACCGCCGCCGCGAGCCGGGCGGGCTCATCCGTATCGAGCGGCGCCGGCGTCCCGTGGGCCACCGCGCAATACGCGCAGTTCCGCGTGCACACGTCGCCCAGGATCATGAAGGTGGCGGCCCGATGCTCCCAACACTCCCCGATGTTGGGACAGTGCGCTTCCTCGCACACCGTGTGAAGCTTCAGGTCCCGCATGAGATGCTTCAGGGCCAGGTAATTCGGGCCCCCGGGGGCGGGCACTTTGAGCCAGGCGGGCTTACGGGGGGCGAGCTGGGTGAGCGTAGCGGCCATGTGGATTGTGAAGATAGCTGAGGCCGGAGGGTGGCAAAAGACTGAATTTCAACTAGATGGTTGATCGCCCGTCGGGCCCTTCCGCTGCTTCAGGCGTCGTAGCTCCTCCTCCAGCTCCGTCGTGGTAGATAGCATCCCATCCGAGATCTCGGCGATCTCCTCGGCCTCTTTCCAGTGGCGCTCCAGCTCCTCGACCTCGGCGCGCTCGTCGACCGCCATTTCGAGCGCGAGTCGCCGCTCCCCGCCCAGGCTGCGCAGGGTGAGCTCGCGACGCGCCACATCCCTGATGAGCTGCTCGGGCCCGCCCGCGGTCTCCACCAGCCGGGCGGCATCCTCGACGCGCTGCCGGCTGCCGCGGGCCAGCGCGAGATACGTGAGTCCCTGGCGCAGGGCGGCGTGCGCATCGCGGCCCGCCAGCGTCGCTCCTTCCCTGCGGCAATTGGGGCAGCTCAAGATCACAGCGACGTCATCCTGCGCCTGCGGTACGACCCGCGCATAAGCCACGTGCTTCGCTCGCAGGTGCAACACGCTGCCGCAGCGCTCGCAAATCGGCGGCTCGACCAGACTCACCAGGCGCCGGCCGATGATGCCGGTGTACATCACGCGCGCCAAGTTGGGCATGTTCCACACGAACACGCCCAGCGAGCCGCCGGCGGCCACATTCACCGCGACCGCGAGGCCCACGGCGGCGACCGTCACGGGCACGACGAATTTGAGCTGATCACGGCGCCGCGCCTTGAGCCGCTCGCCGTAGCGCCACGTCGCGAACTCCATGCGACGCGGCTTCCCCACTCGCACCAGGTCGTAGGTCTGCCAGCGGACCAGCGCGACGTGCTCCGTGGCGGCGGCCACGCGACCCTCGCCCGCGGCGCGCGCCAGCGCTTCGATCTTTTCCAGGCGGTCGTCGAGCGGCGCCAGATTCCAGCGCGAGCACTTCGGGCAGATCACCCACAGGCGACCCTTCCACTCGTCGAACGCGAGCCGCCGTCCGACGCCGAGCCCCGAAGGGCCGCCGTCACCGTCGAGCTTGCCGTTGCAGAAGGCGCAGGTGCGGTACATCAGTTACCAGTCGTAGGCGCAAGCCGCAAGCGCGATCGTACGCCTTGCGGCTTACGGCTTGAAACGGTCAATGCTCAACGACGCAATGTCGACGTCGGGGATTCCGCTTGTGAGGAGATCCCCCGTAATCTCACCGGTCAACGCCGCGAGCAGGATCCCACTCCGGCCGTGCCCCGTCGCGTACCACAGGCGCGCCACCTCGGGGTCCCGCCCCAGGATGGGTCGTCCGTCGGGAGTGGCGGGACGGAGTCCGGCCCACATGCGTTGCACCGGCTGCGTCATGAGCGCGGGGAGCAGCCGGACGGCGCCGCGGAAGATCTGGGCGAGTCCCTCGTTCGTGACGTGCGCATCGTACCCGGCCCGCTCCATCGTGCTGCCGAGGAGGGCGTCGCCCCCGCGGGCCAGGACGTAGCCGTGGTCGTGATAGAGGATCGCGGGCGGGCAGCCGTCGGGCCACGCGGTGGCGGCCATCTGGCCGCGCAGCGGCTCGACGGGCAGGGGGCGCGGTAGCCCGCGGATCTGCGGAGACCACACGCCGGCCGCGAGCACCACATGCTCGACCGGCGTCGTGCCGCTGGCGGTGACGACCCCGGTCACGCGGCCCTGCGCGGTGGCGAGCGCTTCGACTTTTTCGGCTTGGAGGGTGGCCCCCAGTCGGCGTGCATCGGCGAGGCAGGCGCGCGTCAGCGCCTGCGGGTCCAGCGCGCCGTCTTCGGGGGCGAGGAGTGCGCCCCGGCACTCGGGCGCGGCACCCGGCCAGCGCTCGCGCACCTCGTCGCCGTCCAGCCAGTCGCAGCGAAGGCCGGCTTGCCGCTGCCGGGCCACCTCCTCCTTGAGGCGATTGGCCGCCGGCTCGTCGAACGCCACGGCGGCGATTCCCGAGCGCCAGAACCCGATGTCGATACCGGTGGTTTCCCGAAGGGCGGGGGCGAGCGGCTCGTACAGGTCGCGGGCGCGCACCGAGAGGGCGACCAATACGTCGTCGGCGGGATCGATTTGGGCGGCCAGCATCCCGGCGGACGCCGGCGACGCGGCGGCGGGATCGGGGCCGGGCTCGAAAATGGCGACTTCCAGCCCCCGCAGCGCCGCGGCGCGGGCGCACGCCGCGCCCACGGCCCCGCCGCCTACGATCGCGACATCGACGGCCTTCACCGCCTGGCGCCCTGCTGAAACCTGCTGCTACATTGCGACGTACGGCCCGAGCGTCGGGCCACACGGAGGAATCCGCCCATGTTCCGCAGCATTTTCGGCTTCGCAGTTTTCGCTGCTCTGGCGTTCGTCGCGCTCAACATCTTCTTCGGCATCCTTGGTGGCCTGTTCGGACTGGCCCTGTGGATCTTGAAGCTCGCCGCCATCGGCTTCGTGCTCTACTTCGTCCTGCGGCTTATCAGCCCGAGCACGGCGGATAAGATCCGCGACATGATCAAGGGTCGCCCGGCCGACGCGTAGCTAGCGCGCGTCGAGCTCGCGAATCACCGCCCACGCGAGTAACGGTATCAGGATCTCGTGGTGGCCGGTGAGCTGGATCCCTCGCCCGCCTGCCAGCGTCGGCCGTTCCACGACGTTCATCCGCGGTCGGTAGTGGCGCTGCATGTCGCAATCGCATGCCGTGAACCCCGTGGGCTTGCCGCCGCTCAGGTTGCGCGCGACGGTGAGGGCCTTGAGGAACACTTCGGGCATGACCACCGCGCTTCCGACATTGAGGACCACGCCGCCGTCGTGCAGCGTGGGGAGCGATGCGGCGAGTCGCTTGAAGTCGCGGTAGCTCGTGGCGCCGAGCGCGGCGCCGTCCGCCGTGGGGTGCTGATGGATGATGTCGGCCCCGAGTGTAGCGTGCACGGTGACGGGGATGGCCCGCTCCGCGGCGGCGAGCAGGACGGAGGCCTCGCGGGCCGCGAGCTGGGGGCGGCGGGCCAGGTAGTCCGCGAGCGCCTCGCCCATGCCTTTGCCGGCGCGCGCGCCGTCGGCGATCGCGGCGTTCATGTCGCGGCCGGTCTCCTCCACCATGCCGAATGTGCCGTCTGCCAGCCCGGCGGCCACATCTTCGCTCGTGCCTCCGTACGCGGCCAGCTCGAAGTCATGGATGGCGGCGCTTCCGTTGAGCGCCAGATGCGTGATGACGCCGCGCCGGATGAGCTCGCGGAGCAGGGGTCCCAGGCCGACCTTGATGACGTGCCCGCCGAGCATCGCCACGACGCCGCGCCGCCCCGCGGCCTGGGCCAGCTGCCGCGCCACCGTGCGGATGTCCTTGGCGGCGAGGATGTCGGGGAGCGAATCCCAGAAGGCGGTGAAGCTCGGATCGCCGCCGGGCGGATGCGCGAGCAGGGAGGGGTCGACTTTGTTGGGGCGCTGCGCGATGGGGACCGTCTTCAGCCGGGAGAAGTCCGCCTCGCGGTAATCCGTCATGGGTGCTCCGGAGGGGCGGCGGAGTTCGCCTTGATCGAGCCGATCTCCTTGAGCTTGAGCGTCACCTGCCCGAACGAGAACTTCGACTGCAGCGCCAACATGACGCGCAGGCTGTCGTCCGAGAGCCACATCCGCGCGTCGGCTTTCTCGGCGAAGATGCCGCCCCCGTTCGGGATGCGCGGCCGGACGACGATGGCGTCCCACTTCTTCCCGGCCACGCCTACGCGTTCGCGCTTCAGCACCTCGACGATCACCGGGTTGCGCTCGGGGCGGAAATACCGGCGATACTCGTAGCGTTTTCCGACTTCGAGCGGTACGGTGCGGATCCAATAGAGGAAGGCGGCGTCGTCGAGCGGGTCGGTCACGGTCGCGACCGCCGTATCGCGGCCGGCTTCACGGTAAAACCCGGAGTCCGGGTAGATATCGAATCTCCGCTCCCACGATTTGCCCTTTTCCTCGGTCTGATTCAGGAAGCGACGCGAGCGGAAGTCGTGCCGTCCCACCCACGACTCGAGGTTCTGGTGGATGTGATACCACAGGGCGCCGCCGTCGATCAGGAACACGAAGTGGACTGCCTCGACGCCGCGGATCGTATCGATGCCCGCGACCTCCATCGTGGCCGTGCCGACGCTGAACGGGCCGTATCGCGCCCCGTAAACCAGCCGCTCACCGACGGGGAAGGGCACCGCGGCGGGCGGAGGGACGATCGCCATGTCTTGCGGAAATGTGGCATGGCTTGAGTCGGCCCGCGCCGAATCCGTTCGGGATGCCGGGCCGCGCGGATGACCGAGCGGGCCCGCCACGCCTCGAGCAATTGGCGCCACGGCTTCACGCGCGATGGGCGCTGCACCAGATCGTACCGCGCCGCCGCCGGGACGGTGTCCAGACGGCGGGCATGCGGCGCCAGGCGCGCGACCAGCTCCGCGCTCGCGCACCAGCCTTCGGTCTGGAGGAACTGCGGCGTGTCGCGGCGCAGCGCCTGGCGCAGCACGACCAACCGCAGGGCGAGGAACCCCGACACCGTATCGCGCAACCCCGCGACACGCAGCAGCCGAGGGGTCCAACGGCGTGCGAGGGCGAGGGCCCCAGAGATCCGTCCCCGTTGCTCCACCAGCTCGGCGACCACGAGGTCCGCCCCCGACTCGAGATGCTTCACCATGTCCTCCATGCTCTCGGGGGAGTGCACGAAGTCCGCGTGCAGCGTGATGGCGCAGTCGCGCTTCGGCCGGTCGGTCCGCTGCAGCGCGAGACGCAGCAGCTCCTCGAGACTGCGCGCGTATCCCCGCCGCTCGCGGTGCGTCACGATGGTCATGGGCAGCACCTTCGCGTACGACGCCAACACCTCGTGGGTGTCGTCCGTCGAGGCGTCGTCCAGCACCAGCAGCTGATATTCACGCGGGAACGCCGTGAACACCTGCCGCACCTTCCACAGCACGAGGCCCGCCGTACGGGCTTCATTGTGCACCGGAACGCAGACGTAGATCATGGCCCTGCAATCTAGACGAGCGAGCGATACACGGCCAAGACGCCGGCTGCCATGGCGGAGGCGGTGAACTGCTCGGGCAAGGGGGCGGGGGAGGGGTGGTCCAGCGCCTCGATCACTCTCCGCGCGAGGGCGTCCGCGTCTCCCACTGGCACGAGCCGCCGGGCGGGCACGACCTCTGCCAACCCGCCGCCCGCCGTCGCGACGACCGGTTTGCCCAGCGCCAGCGCGTGAAGCACGACGCTGCCCAGACCCTCCGCCTGCGAGGACATCACGACGACGTCGCTCTCCCCCAGGAGCGCGTCCGCCCGCGCGACATGACCGAGCAGGTGTACCCGGTCGGCGAGGTCGAGCTTCCCAACCTCCGCGGTAAGGGCGCCGCGCTCCGGCCCATCTCCCGCGATCACCCAGTGGAGATCCGGCCGGGAGCGCCGCGCGGCGTGCGCCGCGCGAACCAGCGTACGCTGATCCTTCGCGGGCTCCAGGGCGGCAACGTTTGCGACCAGGCGCGTACCAGGCGTGAGGCCGAGCGTCTCGCGGATGCCGAGCGGCGGTGTCGCTGCGCAGCGCACCTCGTCCGCGTCGATGCCGTCGTGAACGACCACGATCTCGCCGGGAGGAAACCCTGCCGCGACCAACGTGGACCGGACCGCCGCCGAGATGGCGACTACGAAATCCGCCTGGTGGAGCGCGCTGCGAGAGCTTACGGGGAACACGACACGACGTGTCGCCACGATGCGGGGCAGGGACCCTGCGAGACGGAGGAAACGCCGGGCCCAGACCGCCAACGTGACCGCGTGGCCGTTATGCGCGTGGATGATATCGGGGGGCCACGCCAGGGCTTCGACGACCAGCCGCCACCAGGCCCGCGGGTCGAGCCCGAGAGCCCACGGGATCGCGCGGACGGCGATGCCCGCTGCGGCGGCACGGCGCGCCAGCTCGCTGCCGCGCCGCGTGACGAGCCGCTGCTCGACGCCGGGCTGACGGTCCAGCTCGCGGGCCAGCAGCCGGACCTGGTTTTGACCGCCCCGAAATTCCCGGCCGGAGTCGACGTGGAGGACGCGCACGCCCCTCAGGCGGGCTGCTTCGAGGCGTGGCCCAGCGCGGCGCGCAGCTCGGCTAGCGTGAACGGCTTGTGGAGGTAGGGCCGGCCGAGCGCTTCGAGGAACTGGAGCGTGTCGCCGCGCACCGTGTCGCCGGTGGCGAAAATGATGCGCTCGGCGACCCGCGGGTCCTGCCGCGCGAGCTTGGAATACATCTCGCGCCCGGAAAGGTGCGGCATGCGCAGGTCGCAGATGATCACGTCGAACGGGCCGGCTAGGGCGCGCTCGAGCGCATAAGTGCCGTCGCTCGCCACTTCGACGGTGTGGCCCCAGCTCTCGAGGGTGGCCCGCATGTAATGCAGGATGTGCGGTTCGTCGTCCACCACCAGGATGCTGAGCGGTTTGGACTCGCCCGCGGGCGCCGGCGCGACCTCGACGCGCGCGGGGCGCGCGCCGATCGGCAGCTCCAGCGTGAAGGTCGCCCCGCCGCCGGGTCGGGTGTCGAGGGTGATCCGGCCACCGTGCTCCTTCATGATCCCCTGGCTGATCGACAGCCCCAGTCCCGTGCCCTCGCCCTCCCGTTTGGTCGTGAAGAACGGCTCGAACACGCGAGCGGCGAGGTCCTCGGTCATCCCGGGGCCCGAGTCCGTGACGCTCACCGCAATGCTGTCGTGCACGCGCCGCGCCGCGATCCAGATGCGGCCTGAGGGCGCGTCGCTGGCGATCGCCTGGCACGCATTGTTGATCACGTTTACGAACACCTGCTTGATCTGGTTGGCATTCACTTCGACGTCGGGGAGCCCGGGCTCGACTTCGAGGGTCGAGTCGAGCAGGGCCCGAATCGGCTGCCGGGTGCGCTCGCCCTCCTGGCTGCGGGCGAAGGACAGCAGGTTCTTCACGATCGTCGCCGCGCGCTCGGCCTCCTGCCGGATCACCTGGAGCGGCTCCTGGAGGGAGGGCGGGATGTCGCCCGCCTCGGCGAGGAAGTCGCTGAAGCCCACCACGGAGGCCAGGGGGTTGTTCAGGTCGTGCGCCACCCCGGCGATGAGTTGACCGATCGCCGACATTTTCTCAGACTGTATGAGCTGCTCCTGCAGGCGGCGCCGCTCGGTCTGATCCTCGAACACGAGGACCGCGGAGCCCGGCTCGGCCATCGGGATCGCAGTCAGGAGCAGCACGCGCTCCCCCGCGCGGATCTCCGCCGTGCTGGCCGAGGGCTCCGCGATGGCGCGCGCCACGGGGTCCGACCAGGCGGGCGGCAGGAGACCGAGCCACGGCCGTCCGGGGATCGCGGTGACCGCGATCTGGATCAAGTCGGCGAACACGCGGTTGGCGCGGCGCACCGTGCCGTGGGCATCGACGATGCAGATCGCCTGGGAGATGGCATCGACCGTCTTTTCCCACTCGCGCTTGGCGGAGGAAAGCAGCTCCACCAGGCGGGCATTCTCGAGCGCGATCGCGGCCTGCGCGAGCACCGCGGAGACGAGCGTCAGCTCGACATTTCCCAGGACGCCGGGCCGGTCGCTGGAGAGCGACACCGCACCCATGGTGCGACCGGCGGCGATGAGCGGCGCGCCCAGCCAGGAGCCGGGGGCGGTGGCGGCGCCGGGCAGATCCGCGCCGCGTCGGCGGGCCTCTTCCCGCACGTCCTTGGGGAACGCGAGCGGCCCGCGCCGCAACGCGAGCTGCAGCAGCGGGTCGTCGGTACGCGCCGGAACGGGGTGCGTGTCGTAGGTCACCGCCAGGCGGTTCGACTCGGCATCTAGTAGTATGACGGAGAGCCGGTCGGGCTTGAGCAGCTCGGCCAGCGCGCGCGCCACCAGCTCGACCACCGTGGCCGGCCGGAACGCCCCGGCCAGCTCCTGGGCCAGCGTGGTGAGGCGCGCCAGTAACTCCGGCGCGGGTCGGGGGGTAGCAGCGCTAGAGGGAGGTTTGGTCATGATTCTCGCCAACGTCCGTGGTCGCCTGCGCGCGCAGGACTTCCTGCTGGTCGCGATCGCGCTGGCGCGCGGTGACGCGGCGCGCCGGACGCGGTACGAGCGGCTGCTGCTCGAGCAGGGACCCGATGAGCTGCTCGACGAGCCCGACCTGCTTGCGGCCTTGTTGGCCCTGCGCACGCTGATGGTCCCGTCGCCGGCGCTGTTCGCCTACGTGGCCGTGCGCCACACGTTGCGCGCTGCCGGCGTCGACGACCGCGAGCTGGCCGACTACCTGGCGGCGCTGCTGCTCGAGTTCGGCGACCATGACCGGCATGTGCGCATCCGCCGCACCGACGACGAGACCTACCACTATCTGGTGGACATGGTGGAGGACCTCACGGGGCTCGACGACGCCGGGGAACGGGCCTTTCTGCTGCGTGCGCATCTCGGCAATTACAGTCTCTGGCTCGCCGGCTTGTTTCCGGACTACATCGCTGCCCGGCGCTCCCGCAAAGGCGGGCCCGACCTGCCGTATTACGACGAGCTGGGGCGACAGGGCTTTCGGCTCGCCGCGGAGCACCGCCTTGCCGAACACCTCGGCGTCGCCACCATCTACCGCGCCGCCGCCGAGCGGTTCCCGACGCTGCGGGTGGCGTTCAATCGCCTCAGTGACCGCGTGTTCTTCCCGAACGTGTCGACTCCCGAGAAGATACTGCGGAATCTTTGATCGGTAGGGGCGCAGCATGCTGCGCCGCTACATCGGCTTCCCTATTCATCCAGAAACCGCGTCGGCACCGTAGTCGCCGCTTCAACCAGCTGCTCCGCGGACTTTACGAAACGCACCACGATCGGCAGCGACCCTTTGAGCAAGAGCTTGCGCTGCATGATCCCGGCGATGGGGCCGAGCTCTTTCCGGATCACGCGCTTCCAGTGCTGATAGTCCCCCGAGATCACGAACGCAGCCCGGTCCGCGTCGCCCTGCGACACCACCTTCGCTTCGCGGCACGCGCCCCGGTCGAGGTCGAGCCAAATGCCCACCGGCTCGCCGATCCCGATCTCGGGCTGAGGATTGACGACCAAGGCGACCGGACCGTGCGTCCATTCGAGTGAGGCGGCGCGATACGCGTCACTGGCGTTGATCGCCGAGCCGTAGGCGCTCACCCATTCGGCTGACGGGAACGCGATGCTCACGCGATCGCGTCCGCAAAGCCGCGGAACAGCGCGCCCTCCACATCGTCCTCGGGATGCCACTGGACCGCCAGCGCCCAGGGGCCCCCGGGATCCTTCCGCTCGGCTCCCTCGATCACCCCGTCCTCCGCCCAGGCGTTGACGCGCAGCGCCGGCGCCACGTCGCGGATCGCCTGGTGGTGCCGGCTGTTCACGCTCGCTTGCGCGGTCCCGAGTGTACGGTGGAGCAGCGTACCGGACTCGACGCGCAGCCCATGGCGCGAGCGCGCATCCGCGTGGTCGACGGGGCCGGGCCGCTCGCTCGCCAGGTCCTGGTACAGCGTGCCCCCCAGGGCGACGTTGAGGATCTGGATGCCACGGCAGATGGCGAGGATCGGGAGGCCGCGCCGCTCGGCGCCCGCGACGAGGGCGACCTCGACCGCATCCCGGGCTCGATCGGTTTCACCCAGCTTGGGGTGGGGCGCCGCCCCGTAGCGGCCCGGCTCGACGTCCTCGCCCCCCGACAGGACGAGACCGTGCACTCCGTTGAGCGCGGCGCATGCCGCTTCCGGGTCGAGAATGGGAGGCACGACGAGGGGAACGAGCCCGGCGCGCATGAGGGCGTACACGTAGGCGGTGTTCAGGGCGACGCGCTCCCGCCCCGCGTCGGTGCGGCGCGTCGCGCTCACGGCCACGATGCGCGTCACTGCGCCGAGCTTGGGGAGCCCGCGGGAGGAGCGCCCAGCAACGGGCACTTCGGGTTCGAGACGCCTGCCCAATCCACCCGCACGCCGTACAAGGGGATCGTCCGGGCGTCCCCACTTAGGGCGCCGATGCTCGGATACCCCTCGGGTATAGATCAACACGCCCTGCGCTCGCTGCGTGGAATCGTCCACCACCAGCACGGCGTAGGCAGTGCTGTCGCTGACCGAGCCGGCGGGGAAACCGGCCCCCTGGTGCTCCATTGTCAACGCACCCTTGGTGTAGCTCACCAGCACGGCGCTCTGTTGACCGGTGCCGACCACTCGGACGGGAAGCGTGCCCGGCAGCCCGCGCGGTGCGACGGTGAGCACGAAGGGAACCTGCCGCAGCCGGTCCTGGATGAGGGATGGCCCGATGAGCTGCGCCATGCCGCAGGTGGGGGAGCGGGAGCGGTCGCCACCACAAGACAACAGCGGCGTCAAGAAGGACAGCGTCACGACCAACGGCCTCACGAGGCACCGTGTCATGGAGGTGACACTACCTCGAGGACGGTCGCCGGATATGGGGCGTCGAGGCTGACGCGCTTGAGCTCCAGGCTGTCTGCGTCGGGGACGAGAGAGGTGCCGAACCGCAGGGTGTCGCCCACGAGCCACGCCGCCGTGCGCGCGCGCGCCCAGGCCGGCTTCTCGATCTCGACTCCGATGATGAAACGCCCTTCGCCGCGGAGCGGGCCCGCTTCGACCTTGCTCCGGTCGGGCTCGCCCCGATAGCGCCGGTACAGCCTACCCGAGATCCAATCACCCACGTGCGTCTCGAGCGTGATGCGCAGGTATACGGTGGAGTCGATTGGCACGGCGCGGGTGGAGGGGACGGGGCCGGCGCGGAAGATGCGGGTCAGCTCCCAGGTACCGTTGAGCGGGGACGCCTGCACGGTGTGCAGCAGGAGCATGGCGACGACGCCACAGGGTCCCATCATCCCACCAATCTAATACGTCCACGTGAGGACCAGCGAACCCGTACGAACAGGCTCGAGCGTCCGGGGGACCAGGTTGTAGATGTAGTTGAGCGCGTTCGCGACCTGGGCTCGCAGGGTCCACGGTCCCCAGGCGGCGCTCGCCCGCAGGTTCAGGACCTTTTCCGCCACGCGAGGATCGGTCTCGTACAGCTCGACGCGCTCGAAGCGGCTAGTATAGCGGAAGTCCCCCCCGACACTCACCGCGCCGCGCTGATAGTCGGCGCCGAGCGTGACGAGATGTCTCGGGCGGAACGCGAGCGGTCGCTCCGGGATGCCGTCGTGCGCGAGCTCGCGCGCATACAGCAAGGTGTAGGACAGTGTCGCGGTGAGTCCCCGGGTGAACGGCATCGTCGTGAGCGCCAGGTCGAGGCCGGCGAGCCGGGCCCGGGCGACGTTCCGAAACTGGATCCTCGCTCCGCTCGTGTCCACGGTGGGCTCGATCAAATCGTAGGCCTCTGTCCAGAACAGGGCGGCATCGGAGCGCACCGCGGGTGAGAT
>WNFI01043288.1_pt3 | contig 19027 bp, 21 predicted proteins | sample 5400471 | NCBI WGS metagenome assembly WNFI01 (sample SAMN13153348, study PRJNA577476) | soil metagenome | isolation source: 100 cm saprolite on Douglas fir-dominated hillslope | place: USA:California | collected 2013-09-17 | reverse complement strand
AGCTCCGTGCGGAACTCCTTGACCTGGATCGGCTCCTCGCGTTTGGCGTTGATCGCCATGCGCAGGAAGTTCGCGACCGACACACCGGGAATCGACACCGGGTACTGGAAGGCGAGGAAAAGCCCCGCCTTGGCCCGCTCGTGGGGCTCCGCCTCGGTGATGTCCTCGCCTTTGAAGACGATCGATCCCTGGGTGATCTCGTAGGACGGGTGGCCCAGCAAGGTGTTGGCCATCGTCGACTTGCCCGAGCCGTTCGGGCCCATCAGGGCATGGATCTCGCCCCTGCTGATGTCCAGGTCGACTCCGCGGAGGATCTCGCGCTCCTCGATGCGCACGTGCAGGTCTCTGATCTCGAGATCGGCCATATCGGGTTTTCAGGCTCCAGTCGTCAGGGGTTCGATTTGCAGGGCGGCGGCGGCCATCGGTGGGCTCACCAGCAGGTCGGCGAGGGTCGTCTCGCGAAGGGTGTTGATGATCGAGAAGCGAACCCGCGTCCAGAGCAGCTTGGTCGGGCAGACGTGGTCGAGCTTCGACTCCCGGGCGCAGACGATCGAGCCGTCGGCGGCCTCGGAGATGCACTCGATCGGAGCGATCGAGCCCTCGAGGGCTTCGACCACCTCGGCCATCGTGATCTGCGCCGCGGGACGGGCGAGCAGGTAGCCGCCGCGAGAGCCACGGCGGGAGTCGACCAGGCCGGCCTTGCGCAGGCGCGCGACCAAGTGCTCCAGGTAGGCCAGCGGCATGCCGTCGCCGGACGCGATCTCGGCGAGCGGGATCGGCTCGCCGCCACTGCGCCGAGCCAGCTCAACCATCACGCGAACGCCGTACTCGGCCTTTGTAGAGAACATCATCGTGATTTCCTACCTGCGAGCTAGGGTATCAGCCGCTTCGCAGCTTCCCGACGTCGTGGACGAGCGCTTCGGGGGTCAGCTGTTCGGCGCCGTAGAGCACCCGTTCGTGGCCCCCGGAGTCCAGCAGGCGGACCGTCGCGTACCTGGCGAACGTCCCGGCCCCTGCCGAGGCCGGACGAACGCCGTAGGCCTTCCAGACCTCACTCAGCCGGGACGTGGCCCCGGTCAGGTACTCCGCGCGGCCGCTCAGCGAGACGTCCGCGAGGAAGCGCCTGACCGATGCGGGTCTGTCGCCGGCCGGGTCGGCGCTGACGATCACAACGGCGACGGGGTGGCCGCCCAGTTCGTCCAGCGCGCCCCGGATCTGCTGGGCGATCAGCACGCAGGGCCCCCCGCAGTGCGAGTACAGGAAGGCGAGTACGACCGGCCCCCCGCGCAGCGAGGCGAGCGACACGTTCCGGCCGTATTGGTCAGTGAGGCTGAAGCCCGGCGCGACCTTCGAGCCGGGCAGGGCGGCGCCGTCGAAGCCTCCCTGCGAGGGGATCGCGGGCTGCGTCGAGGCCGGCGGAACGCTCCCGGCCGGCGAGCTCGTCGTTTTCGCGCCTTCTTCGGACGCGACGATCGCGAACACCAACGCCGCGATCACGAGCAGGCCGAGGGCGGCGGGAAGCAGCGGTCGTCGCCGTCTCATCGCGCGCACCCTACGGCAGCCCCGGGGCTCGGGCGGAATCGCTGCAGAATGTAGGTTCAGAGCGGCCCCGCCGGCCCATTTCGTGGCGCTATACTTTATGAAGTCTATGAATCCCGACCTTCGTTTAGGAGTTTCAGGATGAGCACGTCCGGTCCCGAGCTGCTGCGGCAGATCAAGAACAGGATCGAGGAGGTAGACCCCTCCGAGGTCAAGGAGCTCGCCCACGAGGGCGTCACGATCGTCGACGTCCGCGGCAGCGAAGAGTTCGCGACCGGCCACCTGCCGGGAGCCAAGAGCGTTCCGCGCGGCCATCTCGAGTCGCGCATCGAAGGCGTCGTCCCCGACCGCTCCTCCCAAGTCATCCTCTACTGCGCCTCCGGCCAGCGCTCGGCCTACGCCGCCCGCACGCTCACCGAGGACATGGGCTACGAGCACGTGCGCTCGATGACCGGCGGCATCACGCTGTGGAAGGACCGCGGCTACGAGATCGAGGTGCCCCGTGCGCTGAGCGCCGAGCAGCGCGACCGCTACTCCCGCCACCTCCTGATCCCCGAGATCGGCGTCGAGGGGCAGCAGAAGCTGCTCGACGCGAAGGTGCTGCTGCTCGGCGCCGGCGGCCTCGGTTCGCCGACTGCCCTCTACCTGGCCGCGGCCGGCGTCGGCACGCTCGGCATCGTCGACGACGACGAGGTCGACCTGTCGAACCTCCAGCGCCAGGTGATCCACTCCACCGACCGCATCGGCGTCCCCAAGGTCGACTCCGCCGAGCAGACCATCCACGCGCTGAACCCCGACGTGAACGTCGTCAAGTACCAAACTCGCATCGACGCCTCGAACATCATGGAGATCATCGAGGGCTACGACGTGATCGTCGACGGCGTCGACAACTTCCCCACGCGTTACCTGCTCAACGACGCCACCGTACGACTCAGGATCCCGGTCGTATCGGCCTCGATCCTCGGCTTCGACGGCCAACTGTCGGTCTTCAAGCCCTACGAGGGCCCCTGCTACCGCTGCCTCTTCCGCGAGCCGCCGCCCGCCGAGCTCGCGCCCTCCTGCGGCGCCAACGGCGTGCTCGGCGTGCTGCCCGGCACGATGGGCCTGCTCCAGGCCACCGAGGTCGTGAAGCTGATCCTGAACATCGGCGAGCCGGCGATCGGCCGCCTGCTCCTCTACGACGCTCTCGGCGCGACCCTGACCGAGGTCAAGGTCCACCGCGATCCGGAGTGCCCGATCTGCTCCCGCGACCCCGGTGAGATCACCGACGAGGAGATGGGCGTGTTCCCGGATTACGAGGCATTCTGCGCCGCCGCGGGTTAGCGGCCCGCGAGCCTGCGTCATGCTGCGTCCTCAATCGCTCGTGTGCTACTCGCACACTTCGCTCATTGCGTCCTTGCCTGACTTGACTCGCGAGCCGCTAACGAGCGCTGGGGCACGGTAACCTGCCGCGAGTTATGGCGACGATCAAGATCCCACCGGTGCTGCGTGCCTCCGTCGGCGGCGAGAAGGAGGTCGGCGCCTCCGGCTCCAACGTCGGCGAGGTGCTCCGCGATCTGGCCTCCAGCCATCCCGCCACCGAGAGCCAGCTGTTCTCAGCCGACGGCGCCCTGAATCGCTACGTCAACGTGTACCTCAACGACGAGGACGTAAGGGTGCTGGACGGCCTCGAAACGGCCGTCGGCGAGGGTGACACGCTGCAGATCCTGCCGGCGATGGCCGGCGGGCGCTGAGCCTGGGTCAGCCGTGGACGCGGTGGTAGAGGCTCTGCGCCGCGGCGATCAGCTGCGCACGCGTGGGACCACCGTTGGCATGCGCTTGGAAGCCGACCAGGTAGTAGTCAGGGCCCACGGCGAAGGCGACATTCGCGTTCGGTCCTTGGGAGCCGTCAAAGCCGAAGCCGCGGGCGCCGGGGATGCCTGCCACCGTGAACGCGGATTCCCCACGGCCGATCGCCTGCTGGAGCTGGCTCGCGACCTCGCCGCTTGCGCCGCCGGCGGAGCGGTACTCCGCGGCGAGTGAGACGCCTTCACCCATCTCGCCCGGGCTGGCCGCGAGCTGTTGGGAGACCGCGGCGACGAAGCCGAGCGCCTTCAACCTTGCCGCTTCCGCGGACCTCAGGCTCGGCGGATCTTCGGCGGTAAAGCTCTGCGGGCTCGTGGCCAGCGTTGGGCTGCCCCGCGGGACAAGGCCACCGAGCTCGTTCGCGACGAGTAGCGGCCCGTGGACCCGGCGCAGCGCGGCGGGAGTGCCCTCGGGCAGCGGCGCCTGTGCGCCGCTCGCGGCTGTCGCCGTGTGCGACGGAGTAGAGCCGCTCGAGCTCTTTCCCCCGCCGCCGCAGCCGGCGAGCGCGACCGCCGCCATACAACCCACCAACAGGGCTCGCCTGCCCATCTCTGCAGACTAGTCCTTTTCCACTGGGCGGATTTCCCGGTCGGGTCGAGTCAGGTCGGGTCGCCGCGGGCGCGCTAACGCGCGGGGCGCGCGCTCGTCCGTGTGTCCAGCGACGCGGTTCGTGACCGCGCCGCCGAGGGTTGCGCGCCGATAGGAGCTGCGATGGCCGCGCTCCTCAGACGAACAGCGGCCATGGCATGTGCGGGCGTTCTGCTCGCCGCGGGCCCCGCGCTCGGCATGGCCAGCCACGAGGGCTGGCCGCTGACCACCCACCACGTCGGCCATCCCCGCAACGAAAGCGGCGTCGAGCGCGGTCTTCCCGGCACTCACAACATGCTGCTCGGCGGGGACGGGAACGACACGATCTGGGCCGGCAACGTGGGCGACGTGATCTGGGGCGACTCGCACCCCGACGACCCTCCCGGTCAGAGCGATCAACTCCATGGCGGCGCAGGCCCCGACTGGCTTTACGCGAGCATGGGCCACAACGTGATCTGGACCGGCGCGGGCAACGACCATGTCGCCCTCGTCTACGGCTACGGCACGGTGTTCTGCAACGGGCCGGGCGTGAAGACGATGGTGATGCGCTTCCTGCCCGCCAACCGCCACTACAAGCTCGTGGGCTGCGCCCACAAGGTGATCGTCCCCTACCGCGCCTAGGGCGCGGCCTACCGCGCGCAGGCTACGCCGTGGCTCACACGGCCGGGGCGGGCGGCACAGCGGCGACGGTCGGCACCGCAGCGGGGACCGTCGACACTTCTGCGAGGGACGCTCGCGAGGCATCCCGCTCGCCGGCCGAGTCGATCGATCGCGCCGCCGGTGGGATCGCGCTCATCGCGTGCTCGGCTAGTGCTGTGATCGTCAGCGAGGGGTTCACGCCGACGTTGGCGGGAACCGCGGCGCCATCGCAGACCAGCAGGTTCTGATAGCCGAACACCCGCTGGCTGTCGTCGACGACGCCCTGCGAGGGGTCGGGCGCGATCACGGCGCCGCCGAGGATGTGGGCGGTCGTGGGGATGTTGAAGAGCGCCTCGGTGACCGAGCTCTGGGCGATTCCGCCGGTCCGCTTCGCGAACCATTCGGCGGCCTTGTTGGCGATCGGGATGAAGGTCGGGTTCGGGCGCTCGGGGTCCTGCTCGGTCTGCAGCCAGAAGGCGCCGAAGGGTCCTTTGCGGGGCCGCAGCGCGATCGCGTTGTCGAGCGTCTGCATCACGAGCAGGATGATCGTGCGCCGCGACCAGTGCTTCGCGAAAAGGATCTTGGCGAGACGGCGGGGGTGGAGTGCGAGCTGGCCGAGCAGCTTCAGCGGGCGCGTGACGCGCGTCCCGTCTCCCGTCAGCAGCGTGTACAGGAGCCGCATCGAGTCGCCGTCATCTCCGTAGGTGACGGTCTCGATGTGGGTGTTCGGGTCGGGGTAGATCGAGGAGGTGATCGCGACGCGTTCGATCAGGTTGTCCTGGTAGTCCTCCGGCACGGTGACGGTGAGGATCGACTCGGAGTTGGTCCGCACCAGCTCGCCCAGCCGTGGCGAGATCGCCGGCAGGGACCCCTCCAGGCGGCATTTCGCCAGCAGCCGATTGGTCCCAAGCGGGCCGGCCGCGACGACCACTCCGCGCGTGCGGTGGACCTTGCGCTGCTTGCGCAGCCATGCGCCGGAGCGGACCGATTCGACCTCATAGCCCTCGCTGCCGTCGCCTGCGCCGATCGGGCGGATGTCGACCACGGTTCGTTCGGGCATCACATCAGCCCCGTGCTTCTCCGCGAACCACAGGTAGTTCTTGACCAGGGTGTTCTTGGCACCGTGCACGCAGCCGACCATGCAGCGCCCGCACAGCAGGCAGCCGGTCCTATCGGGTCCATCGCCGCCGAAATATGGATCTGAGACGGTACGGCCGCGCTCTCCGAAGTAGATGCCGACCGGCGTGCGTTTGTAGCTCTCGTCCACGCCCAGCTCCCGCCCGAGCTCTCTGAGCAGCTGGTCAGCCGGGTCCTCGTGTGGGTTTTCGACGACACCGAGCATCCGCTGGGCCTCCGCGTAATGGGGAGCGAGCTCCGTCTCCCAGTCCTTCATGCCCGCCCACTGGCGATCCTCGAAGAACTGCTTCGGCGGCACGTACAGCGTGTTGGCATAGCCGAGGCTGCCGCCGCCGACGCCGCAGCCCGAGACGACCGAGACGTCCTTGAAGGTCGTCAGGCGGAAGATGCCCTTCATCCCGAGCCGGGGGTTCCAGAAGTAACGCTTCAGGTCCGCGGTGGACTTCGGGAACTCGTCGTCGGCAAAGCGCCGCCCGCACTCCAGCACTCCCACCGAGTAGCCCTTCTCGGACAGCCGAAGCGCCGAGACGCTGCCGCCGAAGCCCGAGCCGATGACGAGCCAGTCGTAGTCGTGTGAGTGCTCGCCGCCGGTCATCGCGCCGCCCCCTCCTCCGGGGCGTGACGGATTCTAGAGGTTGTCTGGCCGGCTGGCCAGAAGATGAGGGACGAGCGCCGGTCGCAGCTGTTCGAGAGTTGCCCCTGACCAGCCCGGCCCCCCAGACGCAGGGTCGCGGCATGTGATCGGCACGCGTAGCCCTGGCCGGGCGGATCGACCCGTCGCGGAGCGACCCGAGAACCGGTCGACCGGGGCGGAGCGCCCCGCTATATTCCGTGAAGTAATGGCGGTCGAGCGGCTCAGGAACCGGCCTTGCGGGGGGCGCTACGGCGACGTGGTGCAGTCGATCGGCAACACGCCTCTGATCGAGCTGCCGGGCCTCTCGCCGAAGCCTGGCGTGCACATCTGGGCGAAGCTCGAGTCGCGCAACCCGACCGGCTCGGTCAAGGACCGGGTGGCACGCGCCCTGATCGAGGACGCCGAGGCCAAGGGAGCGATCGCGCCGGGCTCGACGATCCTCGAACCGACCTCGGGCAACACCGGCATCTCGCTGGCGATGATCTGCAACGTCCGCGACTACAAGCTGAAGGTCGTGATGCCCGAGAACGTCACGCCCGAGCGCACGCAGCTGCTGAAGATGTACGGCGCCGAGATCGTCTACTCACCCGGCGACCAGGGCTCCAACGGCGCCGTCGCGATGGCCCTCGAGATGGCTGAGGCGGACCGCTCGGTGTACATGCCCTACCAGTACGGGAACGAGGCCAACCCCGGCGCCCACTACAACGGCACGGCTGTGGAGATCCTCGAAGAGCTCGACGAGGTCGCCGCGTTCGTCGCGGGGCTGGGCACGGGCGGCACCCTGATGGGCAACGGCCGCCGCCTCAAGGAGGCGTTCGGCGAGAGCGTCAAGATCGTGGCTGCCGAGCCGATGCAGGGCGAGCCCGTGCAGGGCCTGCGCTCGCTCGACGACGGCTTCATCCCGCCGATCATCGACATCTCCCTGCTCGATCGCAAGATCTTCGTGACCAACCGCGACGCGATCGTGTGGACACGCAAGCTGCTCGACGAGGAGTCGCTCTTCGCCGGCGTCTCGACCGGCGCAATCGCCTCGATCGCGGTGCGCATCGCGAGCGAGCTCGACGAGGGCAACGTCGTGTTCGTCGTCGCCGACGACGGCTGGAAGTACCTCTCCAGCGGCATCTACACGCTGCCGGTCGACGAGATCGAGAACCTCGAGTCGACCGTCTGGTGGTAGGCCGGCGGCTCCCAGCCGCCATACCGCGATGAGGATCTCCAAGCAGCTGCTCGACCGGGTCGTCGCACACGCTCTCGAGGATCCCGGTAACGAGGTCTGCGGGCTCGTCGCGGTCAGCGACGACGACAAGCGGACCGCTACGGCCGTGCTGCGGGCGAGGAACATCCATGAAAGCCCGATGAAGTTCGAGATCGACCCGGCGGAACTGCTCGCGCTCTACAACGACATCGAGGACGCGGGCGATGAGCTCGGAGCGATCTACCACTCCCACGTTCGCAGCGCCCCCTATCCCTCGCAGACCGACGTCAACTTCGCGCGTTCATGGCCGGGCGTCGAGTGGATCATCGTCGGCGTGGCAGCCGGCCGGGAGCCCGAGGTGCGCTCTTACCTGATCGAGGCGAGTTACATCGAAGAGGTGCCGATCGGCGAGACGGCTCCATGAACGGGCAATTCGTGCGCTGCCCGAGCTGCGAGCGCTCCTACCCCGCGAGCGAGCGCTTCTGCGAGGACTGCAGCATGCCCCTGGTGCAGGCCGGCGGCGGTGAGCACGAGCCGACCGAGCGCCAGCGGCGGGCCCGCAAGATCAAGCCCGAGTACTCCCAGGGGCCGCTCGTCAAGATCGGCAGGGCATCGAACCAGCCCGAGGCGGAGCTGATCGAGACGCTGCTGCTCGAAGAGGGGATCCCCAGCATGCAGCGCCGCTCGGGCGGCGCCGACGTACCCGACTTCCTCGCCGCCGGCCCACGCGACATCCTCGTCCCCGAGTCCGGCGCGCAGGCGGCGCGGGAAGCGCTGACACCCCAGCAGGGTTAGACGAGAACGGGCTGCCCGGCTTCGCTGGTGATCGAGCGGATCTCCTCCGAGGCCCGGTCGAACTCCGCGTCCGACAGCACCGGCGTCCCCTCGAAGGGGAGTTCGCGCTGCAGCTGCACCCAGGCGTTGGGTCCCATGTACTCGTCCTTGACCTTGACGGTGACAGGACGGGGAATGCGGTAGGTGCGAAGCAGGAGTACGTGCAGCGGCTGGCGCCCGCGCCAGCCGAGGCGCTTTTCGGCGTAGTCCGGCGTCCACACGTAGAAGGGGGAGAGCGCATCCACGCAGCGCGGGTCGACGATCGTGAACTGATCGGTCACTTCCGCCCAGGCGCGGATCCGGACCCGGTCGGGCTGCTGCACGGGCGCACCCGAGACGAACGTGTGCAGGGGCGGCTCGCCGTCGCTCCACACCCCCTCCTCCAGCGCGCGTCGCAGCTCCGGCTGGTGTGACTCGCGGACGAGGTCGCCGGCCTGGTGGTCGAAGGTGGGGTAGAGGAAGAACCGCTCGTGAGCGAGGCGGAAGGGTCGCTCCGCCTGGGGCATAACACCCTTACGGATCGTGAGGAGCTGCTCACCTTCCGCCAGAGCGCGGACGGTGACCGCCCATTCTTTGAAAGCAATTGGCATGAACTGAGATGAGGGGGACGGCCTCTGCTTCACCGCCTCCGCAGCCCTCGGCAACGTTGCGGCGGGTTAAAGATACGAAACCTTGGCGAAAATCCCAAATCCCCTGCAAATGGGCCTGTTTTTCACGGAATCCTGACTGACTGGCCAGTCAACCTGTGAAAAACCCCCTCACGGGGCCTTCCGGGCGCCACTCTCCTCTCAGGCGCGCCGCGCTATCCCTCCAGGCGCCGCCCTGCCAGGCCCTCAGCGGCCTCGATCATCGATGCGTAGTCCTCGTCGCCGTACCCTCGGCCGGCCGCTGCGCTGAGCAGGTCGCGGGCGTGCGCCGCCGAGGGGAAGGGGACCCCGGTGCGCTGTGCCTCCTCCAGGCACAGCCGGACATCCTTGAGCATGTGGTCGGTCTTGAACAGCGTCGTGTAGTCGTGCGAGCGCATCGCTCCCGACTTCAGAGCGAGCTGCGCGGAGGCGCCCGAGCCGGCGCTCGCCACCTGGACGAGCGCATCGAGTTCGATGCCGGTGGCCTCTGCCAAGAGCAGCGCCTCGGCAACCGCCGCCGCGTTCGCCGCGCCGAGTGAGTTGTTGATCAGCTTCAGGATCTCGCCCTGCCCGAGCGCGCCGACGTGGACGATCAGCTCGCCCACCGCCTCGAGTAGCGGCAGGGCGCGCTCGAAGTCCCCGCGATCGCCGCCCACCATGATCGTCAGCGTCCCGTCCTCGGCGCGCGGGGAGGACCCCGTGACGGGGGCGTCGATCATCGCTGCGCCACGTGCGGCCAGCGCCGCGCCGATCCGTCGCGTATCGGGTGGGGCGATCGTCGAGCAGTCGACGAACAGCAGACCGGGCCGTGCCGCCTCTATCGCGCCTCCCTCGCCGAGCAGCACCGAATCGACCTGGGCGCCGTCCACGACCATCGAGACGACGATCTCGCTCGCCGCCGCGACCTCGGCCGGCGTCTCGTGCGATCTCGCCCCGTGCTCGGCCGCCCAGGCCGCGGCCTTGCCCGGCGTGTGGGTCCACACGGCCAGCTCGAAGCCGGCCCGGGCCACGTTGGCCGCCATCCGCGAGCCCATGATGCCGAGGCCGAGGAAGCCGATGCGCTCACCCTGCGGGGCCATCGCCGAATCCTCCCCCACCGGGCGTTTCGATGCGCAGCCGCTGCCCGCCCGCCAGCGTCCCGGCGGCCTTGCCCGGGAGCTCCCGACCGTCGAGCAGGTCACGGCCGGGCAGTCCGTCGGCGCCGCCGCGCGCCCCCCGGGGGCCGTGACGGCGCCGCTCGGCGATCAAGGAGAAGGACATCTCCCGCAGCGCCTCGAGCTCCCGCACCACGCCGTCGCCGCCTCGCCAGGCCCCTGTTCCTCCGGATCCGCGCCGCAGCGAGTACTCGACGGCGCGCAGCGGGAATTCCCGCTCGAGCGCCTCGATCGGGGTGTTCAGCGTGTTGCTCATCGCCACGTGCACCCCGCTCGGGCCGTCGGCATCCGGGCACGCTCCCTGGCCCCCGCCGAGCGTCTCGTAGTAGGAGAAGCTCTCGTCTCCCAGGCTCAGGTTGTTCATCGTGCCCTGCCCCTGCGCCATGCCGAAGGCGCTCAGCACCATGTCCGCCACCCGCGATGAGGTCTCGACGTTGCCCGCCGCCACCGCCGCGCCGGGCCGGGCGTTCAGCACGCTCCCCTCCGGGGCTCGCACGTCGATCGGGCGGTACGCACCGGCGGTGGGGGGGATGTCCGGATCGGGGAGGACGCGCACGGCGAACATGCAGGCCGAGGGGGGCACGGCCAGCGGGCAGTTGAGGTTGCCGTCGTGCTGCGCTGCGCTGCCGGCGAAGTCGAGCACCAGCCCCGCCGGCGAGAGCTCCGCCCGCAGTCGCAGCTGCAGGTCCCGGTCGGGAGCCTCCAGCACGTCGACCCATTCGCGGCTCCCCACCCCGAGCGCGGCGAGGCCGGAACGGGTGCGGCGCTCGGAGTAGTCGAGTACCTCGTCGGTGCCCTCCCGCAGCCGCTCGTGGCCCAGCCGTGCCGCCAGCTCGACGAGGCGTCGCGCGCCGGCGCCGTTGGCGGCGAGCTGCGCACGCAGGTCAGCCCGCCGCTCTCGAGGCTGTCGCATCGCGCTCGCGAGCTCCGCGAGTGCGGCCTCCGTCAGCGGGCGGGGCGAGATCACCACGCCCTCTTCCTCCAACGTCCGGCTGTCGGCCGGCATCGAGCCGGGCTGGCGGCCGCCGACGTCGGCGTGGTGGGCCCGGCTCGCCGCGAACCCGATCAGGGCCCCGCGGTCGAAGACGGGGGTGATGACCGTGATGTCCGGCAGGTGGGTGCCGCCCGCATAGGGATCGTTGAGGATCCATGAGACATCGGGCTCGTGGCGCTCGTCCAGAACGGCCCGCACCGACGCCGGCATCGCCCCGAGATGCACGGGGATGTGCTCGGCCTGCATCACCATCTGGCCGTCCGCGTCGAACAGGCCCGTGGAGGCGTCGCGGCGCTCCTTGATGTTCGAGGAGTGGGCCGAGCGGACCAGCACGACGCCCATCTCCTCGCAGGCGGCGCGCAGCGCTCCACTCAGCACCTGCAGCTCGATCGCGTCGAGGCTCACTGCGAACCTGTCCCGGCGAGTGACACCGTGCCCTGCGCGTCGACGCTCGCCGACCACCCCGGGGGCACGAGCAACGTCGCCTCGGGCAGCGCGAACAGCGCCGGTCCCTCCGCGCTCGTCCCGGGCTCGGGCTCTCCGCGCAGGACGCTCGCCTGAAGCGCCTCGCCGCCGAACACGATCGTGGCCCGCTCGCGGGGCTGCCCGCGCACGCCCGTCGCTCGCGGCTCCAGCGACGGCGCCGCTCCCCATGCCGACGCCCGCAGGTTCACGAGCTCGATCTCGGCCTGCTCGTCGCGGTAGCCGTAACGGGCTTCGTGCGCCTCGTCGAACGCCTCGCGCAGCCGCGCCTGCGACATCGCGGGGCCGTCGTCGTCGCGGTCTTCGTCGACGGGAAGCTCGAAGGACTGGCCCCTGTAGCGGAGCTCGTACCTCACACGCGATCGGACCGGCATCTCGCCGAGCGCCCCGGCGACCTCCGCGAGGAGGTCACGGCGGTCTCGCTCGAGCGAGGCGCCCCCGAGCTCGGCTTCGCTGAGCATCACGGTTCGCCCCGCATCTCGGCGCGGCGTAGAGGCCGCCAGGCCGAGCGCGGAGAGCACACCGGAGGCGCGCGGACACAGCACCCGTGAGATCCCGAGCCCCTCGGCCAGCGCCGCTGCGTGCAGCGGCCCCGCGCCGCCAAAGGGCATCAGCGCGAACGAGCGGGGATCGATGCCCCGCTCGACGGTCATCACGCGCAGCGCGCCGAGCATCTCCGCCTCGGCTACGCGGACGATCCCCTCGGCGCAGGCCAGCAGCTCCAGGTCCAGCTGCGAGGCGAGCTCACCGACGGCGTGCTCGGCGGCGGCGACGTCGAGCTCCACACCGCCCGCCAGCGGCGCCCCGGCGAGCAGCCGTCCGAGCAGCAGGTTCGCGTCGGTGACCGTGGGCAGCTGACCGCCGCGCCCGTAGCAGGCGGGCCCGGGATCTGCCCCAGCCGAGGCTGGACCGACGCGCAGGGCCCCGCCGGAATCCCGCCAGGCGAGCGAGCCGCCGCCCGCGCCGACGGTGTGGATGTCCAGTGCCGGCAACGCCACGGGGCGTCCCGCAATCACCCGCTCGGCGGTCTCCGGCACGCGGCCGGACTCGATCAGGCATACATCGCATGAGGTGCCGCCCATGTCGAAGCACGCCACGTCTGACTCGCCGGCCAGCTCTGCCAGCAGGAGGGCGCCGGCGACGCCGCCGGCGGGACCCGAGAGGACCGTCAGAGCGGCATGCTCGCCCGCCCGCACCGCATCGGTCAGCCCGCCGGAGGACTGCATCACCTGCGGCGCCGCGAGCCCCTGATCCCCCGCCCGGGCGCCGAGCTCATCCAGGTAAGCGGCCAGAGAGGGCGAAAGGGACGCGTCGAGAGCGGTCGTCGCGGTGCGCTCGTACTCGCGGAACGTACCCACCAGATCGCTTGAGAGGGAAAGTGCCCGGCCGGGCAGCAGCTCGCGCAGCCGCGTGCCGAGCAGCCGCTCGTGAGCGGGATCGCGGTAGGAGTGCAGCAGCGCGACCGCGACCGCCTGCGGTTTGCTCGCGCCGACCCGCTCGGCGAGCGTCTCGGCCGTGTTCGCGGCGAGCGCTCGCAGCGTGCCCTCGGGCCCGACCCGCTCGGGCACCGCGAAGCGCAGCTCCGCCGGAACCAGCGGCGGCGGCGCCGATTGGCACAGGCGATCCGCCTGCGGCGGGGCGCCTGCGCGGTCGAGCACCTCGGCGACAGCCCGCATCACGCCTGTCGCCTGGTTCTCCGGCGTGCTCGGGACCTTGGCTGTGTGCACCGCGCCATCCGGCGAGACGAGGACGGCGTCGGTGAACGTTCCGCCGACGTCGACCCCGAGGAGCATGAGGGTCAGACTAGGACAGCTCGCGCCGCCCCGTCCGCCGGAGCGGCGAGTGAATCAGGCGGCGGCGAGCTCGCGGTCCTCGGTGTCCGCGAGGTGCTGGTGGGACGGGCAGTAGCCGTTGCGCGCGAGCGGCGTGCGCTGACAAGCCGAGCCCTTGCGTGTCGTCGCACGACACTGAGGCGGAGCACCGCTGACCGCGGTGTAGCCCTCATGCGGGTGGGCGGCGAGGAATCGCTGCGCGAGCCCGATGTAGCGCGAGACCACGAGGTGAACGCGGGCCTGTGCGGACATCGGGAAGTACCCGCGGATGTCGCAGAACAGGGTGCGCTCGGGGCGGGCGAAGTAGTGGCGATCGATTGCCATCCGCGTGACCACGGCCTCGCAGGCCCGCAGCACCGCGGCATGGTTCTCGCCGGGGGAGCCGGAGGTCGGCTCGTAGATCTGGGGAGCGAGCTCCCGGTAGATGGCGCGACTGAACTGATACATGACTACTGCTCCTGACCCTCTCTCTCGATCTGGATGTCTCCTTGGAGCACGCCCGCCATCTCTCTCAGACTCCGACCGCCTGAAACTCCTTCCGTGAACGCAAACACGACCTCGATTCAAAAGGATCGAGATAAAGACCACCTGCTGGATCTTTAAAGACTTCACCCTGCATGGGCGTTCATAGAGACAGTGCGGCCGGCGGCGTCGGCCGGATCAACGCCAGGTCTCCCAGCGCAAGGCGTCCTCGCCGCTGACGACCGCGTGGCGGTTGTCGAGCGCGGGATCTCGGTCGGGGAAGTCGGCCCGCAGGTGGGCGCCGCGGCTCTCCTCGCGAGCGAGTGCGCAACGGGCGATCAATCGTGACAGCGGGTGCGGGCTGTCGAGCAGCTTGCTGATTGCCTCGGGACGGCGCACGATGCCCGCGTCCCGCCAGAGCGCCTCGCGGGTCTCGCGGTTCGCGGCCGGCGGTTCGCTCGCGGCAAGACTGGAGAGCTCCGCGGTGCTCGGCTCGCCCTCTCGGAGCGGCTCGGCCGCGAGCGCGTGGGCGACGGCCCGGCGCGCGAACACAAAGCACTCGCTCAGCGAATTGGACGCGAGGCGGTTGGCGCCGTGGAGTCCCGTGCACGAGGACTCGCCGACCGCATAGAGCCCCTCGACCGTCGAGCGGCCGTCGAGATCGGTGACGATGCCGCCCATCATGTAGTGCGCCGCGGGGGCGACCGGCACGAGCTCCTGCGAAGGGTCGAGGCCCGCCTCGCGCAGCGCGGTGACGACATTCGGAAATCTCGCGGGATCGATCGAGCGCATGTCGAGCCAGACGGAGCGCTCGCCGGTGCGGGCGAACAACGCCTCGATCGCCCTCGTCACCTCGTCCCGGGGGGCGAGCTCGTCGACGAACCGCTCGCCGGAGGAGTCGAGCAGGGTCGCCCCCTCGCCGCGGATCGCCTCGGTGACGAGGAAGCCATCCCGGCCGGGCACGCCGATCACGGCGGTCGGATGGAACTGCATCAGCTCGAGGTCGGCGAGCGCCGCCCCTGCGGCATGGGCGAGGCCAAGGCCGATGCCCTGCGAGCCCGGCGGGTTGGTCGTGCGGACCCACAGCGCGGCAGCGCCGCCCGTGGCGAGCAGGACACCGTGCCGGGCCAGCACGAGCTGGGCGTCGCAGATGACCGCGCGGCAGGCGCCGTCGCGCTGCCACAGGGCGCGCGCCCTGGACCCCTCGAGGACCGTGATGCGCGACTCCGCGACGGCGAGGGCAGACAGCTGCCTCACCACCCGGCGGCCCGTCGCGCTGCCGCCGGCGTGCACCACGCGGCGCACGGAATGCCCGCCCTCGAGCCCGAGTGCCAGGCGGCCGAAGCGATCGGCGTCGAAGCGCACCCCGAGCGACTGCAGATCGCCGACGCAGCCGGGCGCCTCGTTCACCAGCACCTCGGCCGCCGAGCGGCGAACGAGGTAGCGCCCGGCCCGCTCGGTGTCCTCGAGGTGGCGCTCGGGGCTGTCGTCGGCCGCGAGCGCGGCCGCCAGGCCCCCCTGGGCCCAGTAGCTGGCGGTCTGCGCGAGCGGGGTCGCCGAGATCAGCACGACGCTCGCACCCTCCCGGGCGGCGCAGATCGCCGCGTAGAGGCCGGCGGCGCCCGCGCCGACCACGGCGATGTCGGCCTGGTGCCTAGTCGCGGAGGGGCCGGCCATCGCCCAAACCGTATCCGCAGCCGGTCGGCCCGCGTCGGCCTGCGATCGCGCCGCCTACTTCGTCGCGGGCTGCGGGGCGTTGGCTTTGCGGGTCTTCGTGCCGGGTGCTTTGGCGCCGCCTGCGGCGGTGGTCGGGGTCGTCGGCGTGGTGGTGCCCGTTGCGCCCGGGGCCTGCGCGGGCGCGCTGGTCGCTCCCGGTGCCGTCGTCGCGGGGGTCGCGGGCGTCGTGGGGGTCGCGGGCGTCGTGGTGGCCGCGGGAGGAGGCGCTGTCGGGGAGGCCGCGGCGGCGGTGGTGACGGTCCGCGTGATCGCTGCGGGCGCCGGCCCCGAATCGCCCGCGAGCTTCACCAGCGCCGCTGCCAGGACGCCGAGCGCGATCGCTGCAACGACGGCGAGCGCGACGATCGGCGCCCTCCATCCCGGCGCCGCGGCGAGACGCGTGCGAGCCGCGGCTCCACAGTGCAGACACCACTCCTGATCGGGAGCCAGGGGAGCCCCGCAAAGCGGACATGCTTCGCTCGGCGTCACTGCCGGCGGCGCGGCCGGCGCCGGCGCCTCGGTCGGCGGAGCCGGTGCGCTCACGACCCCGGAGACTGCGGACGGAGGATCTCCGTCGGTTCCTCTGGCCCCGCAGTAGCAGGCTCGGCGGGAGCGGTCGGGCTCGATTGCACGGACCGCGCGGGGGGGACGGGCGCGCGTCCGGCGCCTGGAAGCGAAGCGCCGACCGGCGCCCGATGCTGGGCGGTTGCGGGCTGCTGTGGCCGGGGCTGTGCAGATGTGGCCGGCGGCGCGCCGGGCGACTGGCCGCCGGCGTAGGCGGGCGGGGTCGTGGGGTAGGCCGGCTGCTCCAATGGCTGCTGGGCCGGCTGCTGCGGCTCCGGCTCGCCCGCGGGGGCCCCGGCAACCGGGAGGTCGGCATGGCGGGACATCGGCAGGCCGCAGTTGGGGCAGAAGCGGTCTTCGCTGCCGTGGATCGCCGCACAGCGCGGGCATGCCGTGATACCCGCCTCGCGCAGCACCGTCACCGAACGGCGCTCATCGAGGGCCGTCTCGATCGCGCGCAGCTCGGTGTCGATGTGGGAGAGGGTGCCGAGCTTCGTGAGGACCAGAGCGTCGTTGCGCTGGCCAAAGCGATGCAGGTTGAAAACGAGCCCGCCGAGGTCGCGGTAGGCGAGCTCACGGGCCCGGCGCAGGAAACGGGCGCGCCGCCGGGCCTGCCCACGCGTGCGAAAGCCGGGCTGACCGGCGGAGTGGGCCTCGGCCGGCGGGCCGTCCTGTGGAGCCTGCGCTGCTTCTGCGTCTGGGGGATTCGTGCCGGATGTCTGATCCACGCCCGATTAACACTACCCACACGATTACGCGGAGCCGCCAAGAGCGCGCAGCCAGGCCTCGCGCACGTTGCTCGCCATCGCGCCGGCCGACCACCGCTCGGCCGATGCCCGGCCGGCGACGCGAGGCTCCTCCGCGACGAGATGCGGCGCGAGCGCCTGGGACCACAGCGAAGGGTCGAAGGGCGCGCACAGCGTGCCCGCGATGCCGGCAAGGGCCTCGGCGTGGACGCCCACGGGCGTTGCGAGCACCGGCACGTCGCAGGCCAGCGCCTCGAGCACGGCGAGCCCGAAGCCCTCCCGCGCGGAGGGCACCAGCACCGCGTTCGCCGCGTTCACGAACAGCGGGACGCGCTCTGGTGTCACGCCCTCGAGTGCGATCAGCTCGGCTCCGGCGAGCGCCGCGACCTCGCGGGCACGGTCGAAGCGCTTCTCGGCGCGGGCGGGATCGGCGGAGAACAGCAGCAGCGGTCTCTTAGGCGCGAGGCCCAGCTCTTCGCGGCAGCCCTCGCGCGGCAGCGGACGGAAGCGCTCGGTGTCGACCCCGCACGGCAGAACCGCGGCCCGCGCCGCGGCGCGGCCGGGGATCTCGCGGGCCAGCGCCGGGGAGACGGCGGCGGGCAGATCGATCAGCGGCAGGACAGCGCGCGTGGCGAGCCGGGTGCGCGGATCGGCCAGGTCGGTGCCGTGCATCGTCAGCGCACGCACCCTGGCGGGAACGGCGAGGGCGGGCCAGGCGGTCAGCCCGAAGTGGGCATGGACGATGTCGAAGCGGCCACCGGGCGGGTGCGCGAAGCGACGGCGCAGCGAGGGGAAGGCAGCGGCGAGCGCTCGCTGCCCGGGCGAGAACTCGAAGAGCTCCACCTCGACGTCCTCGAGGCGGGCGAGCGCGGACACCTGATCGCGGACGAACCGGCCACGGCCGGGGTGGGCGGCGTCAGGGAGCATGTTCGACACGACGAGCGCCCGCACGATCCCCCGACCGTAGCGCTCTGGAATGATGGCCCGCGTGAACGGCGAGAACCTCCCCACGCGCAGCTACGAGCGCTCGGCCGCGGAGCTGCGGCCCTGCACGATCGAACCGGATTTCATGCGTACAGCCACGGGATCCGCGCTGATCTCGATGGGCGAGACGCGCGTGATCTGCACGGCCTCGGCTCAGGAGAGCGTTCCCCGGTGGATGGCCGGCAGGGGTCGGGGCTGGTTGACGGCGGAGTACGGGATGCTCCCGGCCTCGACGGGCGAACGCAAGCAGCGGGACGCGACGCGAGGGCGTCAGGACGGCAGGACCGTGGAGATCCAGCGCCTGATCGGCCGCTCGTTACGTGTGGTGGTCGACTTCGAGGCGCTGGGCGAGCGCACGGTTTACCTCGACTGCGACGTCCTGCAGGCAGACGGCGGCACCCGCTGCGCCTCGATCACCGGCGCCTACGTCGCGCTGGCGCTGGCCTGCGCGAAGCTGCAGCAGCGGGGCCTGCTCGAGCGCAGCCCGCTGACGGGTTCGGTCGCGGCGGTCTCCTGCGGAGTCATCGCCGGCGTGCCGCTGCTCGACCTCGACTACAGCGAGGACTCCAAAGCCGAGGTCGACGCGAACGTCGTGATCACCGGCGAGGGCGGCCTCGTCGAGCTGCAGACCACGGCCGAGCGCACGCCGCTCTCGAGGGCGCACCTCGAAGATCTGCTCGGTCTCGCCGAGGCGGGCATCGCGCGGCTGCGGGAGGTCCAGGAGCAGGCGATCGCCTCAGGCGCCGCCAGGGCAGCCGCGGCGGCCGCGCCCTGAGCCGCCGATGCGGCTGCTGCTCGCCACCCACAACGACCACAAGCGACGGGAGTTCGAGCGGCTGCTGTCCGGCGGGGCTGTGCCGATCGAGCTCGACCTCCTCGAGGGCTCGTTCCGGCTGCCGCCCGAGGAGGGCGAGACGTTCGCCGAGAACGCCCTCGGCAAGGCTCGGGCGGCCGCCTCCGGGCTCGGCCGTGTGGCGATCGCCGATGACTCCGGGATCGCCGCCGCGGCGCTCGGCGGAGCGCCAGGGGTCCGCTCCGCGCGCTTCGCCGGGCCA
>WNFI01697073.1_pt1 | contig 19031 bp, 17 predicted proteins | sample 5400471 | NCBI WGS metagenome assembly WNFI01 (sample SAMN13153348, study PRJNA577476) | soil metagenome | isolation source: 100 cm saprolite on Douglas fir-dominated hillslope | place: USA:California | collected 2013-09-17 | reverse complement strand
CGGATCCGCGCGCGCTGCGACCTGCCCCTGCTCCTCTTCAGCTACTTCAACCCGCTGCTGCACTACGGGCTCGACGCGCTGTCGCGAGACGCCTTGGCCGCCGGCGCGGACGGCGTCCTGGTCACGGACCTGCCCCCGGAGGAGGCGGACGGATGGATCGCGCACGCGCGGCGCACGGGTCTCGATACCGTCTTCCTGGCCGCGCCCACCAGCCCCGACGAGCGGCTGCGGCGCGTGGCCGCCGCCTCCCGCGGCTTCGTCTACGCGGTGAGCCGCACCGGCGTCACCGGCGAGCGCGACGCGATCTCGGGGGAGGCGGCGCCCCTGGTGCGCCGGATCAAGGCGCTGACCGCGGAGCCGGTCGTGCTCGGCTTCGGGCTGTCCACGCCGGATCAGGTCAAGGCGGCGGCGGAGGTCGCGGACGGCGTGGTCGTGGGCAGCGCGCTGGTGCGCTTCCTGGAGGAGCACCCGCAAGGCGACGTGGCGGGTCAGGTGCGATGGCTCAAGAGCGCGATGTAGACGACGAGATCGACCAGTGGCGCCGCCGCATCGACCTCATCGACGGCCAGCTGATGAGCCTGCTCAACAGCCGGTCCGCCTGTGCGGTCGAGATCGGCCGCATCAAGCGGCGCCTGGGGCTGCCCGTGTACTCGCCGGAGCGCGAGGCCTGGATCCTGGAGCGCGTGATGCGCGACAATCCCGGGCCCCTCGATCCCATGGCGGTGAAGCGGGTGTTCGAGCGTGTCATCGACGAATCGCGCCGCCTGGAGCGGCTGGCCGCGGACGGACCGGAGCCGGCGTCGGGCCCCGGTGGCGATGGAAAAGGAGATTGAGGATCCCATGGTGATCGTGATGGAGCCGACGGCGACGGAAGAGCAGATACAGAAGGTCATCGAGTCGCTGGTGGAGGTGGGCTACGACGTGCACCGGTCCACCGGCGTCAGCCACACCGTGCTGGGCGCGGTGGGCTCGCCGCGGATCGTGGTGGACCCCACGTCGCTGGAGCTCATCCCGGGTGTGCGCGAGGTGGTCAAGATCTCCGCGCCCTACAAGCTGGTGGGGCGGACCTTCAAGTCCGCGGACACGATCGTGGACATCGCCGGGGTCAAGGTGGGTGGGCCCGAGGTCATCGTCATGGCCGGCCCCTGCTCGGTCGAGAGCAAGGAGCAGGTGACGCGCGTGGCCAAGGCGGTGGCGGCCTCCGGCGCGCGCGTGCTGCGCGGCGGCGCCTTCAAGCCCCGCACCTCGCCCTACGCCTTCCAGGGCCATGGAGAGGAGGCGCTGCGTTGGATGCGCGCGGCCGCCGACGAGTGCGGCCTGGCCGTGATCAGCGAGATCATGGACGCGCGCCACATCGAGATGATGGGCCGCTACGTCGACTGCTACCAGGTCGGCGCGCGCAACATGCAGAACTTCGACCTCCTGAAGGACCTCGGCAAGGTGCGCCGTCCGGTGCTGCTCAAGCGCGGTCTGAGCGCGACCATCGAGGAGCTGCTGCTGTCCGCGGAGTACATCCTGGCCGGGGGCAACCAGCAGGTCATCCTCTGCGAGCGCGGCATCCGCACCTTCGAGAACGCCACCCGCAACACTCTCGACATCTCCGCCATCCCGGTGGTGGAGAAGCTCAGCCATCTGCCCATCCTGGTGGATCCCAGCCACGGCACGGGGCGCCGGGACAAGGTCATCCCCATGGCCCGCGCGGGCGTGGCCGCGGGCCCGTGCCCGCCGCGGGAGGCCGCTGATCGCGCGGCGCGGACCGGCGCTGGCCGCCCTCGCCGTGCTGGCGGCGGCGGTCTTTCTCCTGCTCCGCGCCGCCCTCGTCCATACCGGCGGCCATCTGGTGTACGCGCTCGACGACGCGTACATCCACATGGCCGTCGCGCGCAGCCTGGCCCAGCACGGCGTGTGGGGCGTGACGCCGTACGCGTTCACGTCCTCCACGTCGTCGCTCGCGTGGCCCCTGCTGCTGGCGCTGGCCGATCTCCTGGTCGGCGTGCGCGACACGACCCCACTGATCCTGAACCTGATGTTCGCCGCGGGTTCGGTCCTTCTTGCCGACCGCCTCCTGCGCGGCGCTCCATCTTTCTTACGCGCCACCGCGGTGATCGCGTTCGTCTTTTTCACCCCGTTGCCGACGCTCGTCCTGGCCGGGATGGAGCACACCCTCCAGATCGCCGCCGTGCTCTGGCTGCTCGACCGCGTGCGCGCGGCGGAGGAAGAGGCCAGCCCGCGCGGCCGGACTCTCGGCTCCCTGGCCGCCGCCTCCGCGCTGGCCGCGGCCGCACGCTACGAATCGCTGTTCTTGATCGCTCCCGCCGCGATCCTTCTCTGGCTCGCTCGCCGCATACGGCGCGGTGTCGGTGGCCCACGGCTGGCCGCCGCTGCCGAACTCGCTGCTCCTCAAGCGGGCCGCCTTCGCGGGCAGCGGAGTGGCCGGGATCGTCGACCGGGTGGGCGGCCACGCCGTGCGGACGCTGGCCGAGGCCCCGCACCTCCTGGTGCTGCTGGCGGCGGTGCTCGTGCTCTCCGCGCTGCTTCCCACCCCGCCCGCGGTGCGCCGATGGGACGCGATCTTCGTGGCCGCGACCTTCCTGCACCTCCAACTGGCGGCGATCGGCTGGCTGTTCCGCTACGAGGCCTACCTCGTGGCCATCGGCGTGGTGCTCGTCGCGCGCCATCTGGCCGACGCGCCGGCGATGACGGCGCATCCCGGCCGCGTACGCGCCGCGCTCGCTCTCGCCGTCTGCGTCGCCGCCGCCCCCCTCCTGACCCGCGCGGTCGAGGCGATGGCGCAGGCCCCGCGCGCGGTGAAGAACATCTACGAGCAGCAGTACCAGATGGGACTCTTCCTGCGCGGGCTGCCCGCGGGGTCCACGGTGATGGCGAACGACATCGGCGCCGTCACCTATCTCGCGGACGTGCGCCTCATCGACCTCTACGGCCTGGCCACGCGCGAGACCGCGGAGGCCCGGCGCGAGGGCCGGGTGGACCGCGAGCTACTCGCGCGCCTGGCCGCGCCCGCCGCGCCCGCCGCCGTCGCCATCTATCGCTCCTGGTTCGCCGACGCCATCCCGTCCGACTGGATCCAGGTGGGGACGTGGAAGGTTCCGGAAGAGGTGGTGGTGGCCGACCGCACGGTGACGTTCTACGCCACGCGTCCGGCGGACGCGGCGCTCCTCGCGCGGGCCCTCCAGGCCTTCCAGGCCCACCTGCCCCCGTCCGTCTCCGCGCGCATCGCCGACGCCGGCGCGCCATGAAGACGGTGGGCGCGTTCCTCCTGTTCCTCGTCCTCGCCATCGCCTGGACCTGGCCGGCGCGGGGCTGGCCCATGGTGTTCGACGACCTGCACCTGGTGCGGACGTTCCGCGGGTCGGAGCTGGCCGCGGCCTGGACGGGGCCGTGGGATCCCGATGGCCTGGAGACTCCGGGATTCCGGCCCCTGAGCCTGGCCTTCAACCATGTGCGCGCCGCGTTGTTCGACGACCGGGTGATCGGCCATCGCCACGCGCTAGCCGCGTTGTTCGCGCTGGAGCTGGCCCTCCTCGTGCCGCTGGGCCGATACCTCGACCTGGGAGCGGGCGCGTCCATCGCCGCCGGCCTCGTGATGCTCTTCACGCGCTATAGCGCGTACCACCTCGTCTGGATCACCGACGGCAACCACCACCTGCAGGGGCTCGCCTTCATGGGATCCGCGCTCCTGCTCGTCCAGGCCCTGGAGCGGACCTCGCGCGCGCTGCTCGCGGCCTCGCTCCTGGCCATCGCCCTGGGCCTCTGCGTGCGCGAGGACACCCTGGCCGCGCTGCCCGCGTTGGCCCTGATCGCGTTCGCGCTCGGACCGCGACGTCTCGCCGCCGCGTACACGATCGGCCTGGGCACGCTGGGTGTGGGGATGCTGGCCTGGCGGCGCGCGTTCGTTCCCGCCGCCCAGCCCCTCGGCCTCGATTTCGCGGGGTTCGCGCGAGCCGTCGCGCACGCCTTCGATCCGGTGGGAGTCGGCGGGTTCGACTTCGCCAGCCGGGTCCTCAGTCACGGGTGGTGGGCGCTTCTCGCCCTCACCATCGCGGCCCTCGTCGCCACCCGCGACCGCGCGGCCTGGAGCTGGGCGGCGAGGTGGGCGCTGGCCGCGGTGGCCTCATGTACTCCAGGCCTTCTCCTGCAACGGGACGACCTCCTGTTCTTCGCATCGCTGTTCGTGGCGCTGATGCTCGCCACCGCCGGGCAGGCCCTCTGGCGCTCACGGCCGTCGCTGCGGCCGTTGGTGGGCGTCGGCCTCGCCTGGTCGGTCCTGGGCGGGGCCTGGACGGGAGCGCGGCTGGCCGAGAACTTCCATCCCGCCAGCGCCCGCGCCATCGACTGGAACACGGAGTTCCTCTACGGCCGCTACGCCTCCGCCCGCATCCCCGAGGAGCGCCGCCGCCGCCTGGTCACGCAGCTCGACACGCTGGGGATACGCGCGGGCGAGCAGCCGCGCCTGCGCGTGCGCGCGCTCATCGCGGAGGCCAGGGAGGCCGGGCGCCGCCGGCCCACGTCGGACGGCCGCGTGTTCTTCCCGCTGCTGCCCGAGCCCTACTTCTGAGCGGCCGCGGAGCCTATCTCCGATTGACCCTGATGAAGTCTCGGGGTACGACTCAGGCATGAGCACGCCCCCGGGCCCGGCGATCGTCGTCCGCCACCTGACCAAGGCCTTCCGGAAGAAGGTGGCGGTGGACGACGTCTCGTTCGAGGTGCCGCGCGGGCGCTTCTTCGGGTTCCTCGGCCCCAACGGCGCGGGCAAGAGCACCACCATCAAGATGCTCACCGGCCTGCTGCGGCCGACGGCGGGCGAGGTCACCATCGAAGGCTTCTCCCTCGAGCGTGACCTGCTCGCGCTCAAGCGCGTGATCGGCGTGCTGCCGGAAGAGCTCCCGCTCTACGAGCGCCTCACCGGCGAGGAGTACCTCCACTTCGCAGGCCGCATGTACGGCCTCGGGCGCGAGGAGACCCGGAGCCGGACGGAGGAGCTGCTCGAGTTCCTCAGCCTGGACGAGGAGCGCGGCAAGCTCATCGTCGACTACTCGCAGGGGATGCGGAAGAAGGTGGCCCTGGCCGCCGCCCTCATCCACAGCCCCAAGGTGCTGTTCCTGGACGAGCCGCTCAACGGGATCGATCCCATCTCCGGCCGCGTGGTGACCGACCTCTTGCGGCGCCTGGCCGACAAGGGCGTGACCCTGTTCTTCACCACCCACGTGCTCGACGTCGTGGAGCGCCTGTGCGACGAGGTGGCGATCATCGATCATGGCCGGCTGATCGCGCAGGGGACTCTCGATCAGATCCGGGCCCAGCGCGAGGTCGCCCAGGACGCGAGCCTCGAAGACGTCTTCCTCAAGCTCGTCTCCGCCGAGGTGCGGCGGGAGGACCTTTCGTGGATCGGCTGATCGGCCTCGTCCTCCTGCGCTGGAAGATGGACCTGCGCGGCCTGCGCCGCACGCCCGAGCGGCTGGCCGGCCTGGTCCTGCTCGTCCCCCTGCTCGCGATCTCCGCCGCCTTCGCGGCGGGAGCGGTCTACGTCGGGGCGCGCAGCCTGGGCGCGCGCGATCCCGCCCTCCTCCTGCCCCTGGCCTCGCTCCTCGCGACCGCCATCGGCGTCTTCTGGATGGTCTCGCCGATGCTGACCGGCCTCGCCCTCGGCGAGACCCACGACCTCACGCGCCTCCTGATCTTCCCCATCCCTTTCTGGAGCCTGGTGGCGTCGTCGCTCCTCGCGAACCTCCTCCAGCCGCTGGTGCTGGCCAAGATGCCGGTGGTCGTGGGGCTGGCCCTGGGCCTGGCCGAGGGGCCGTCGACCCTGCCCTTCACGCTGCTGGGGGTGGCCCTGAGCTTCGTCTTCATGCTGGCGGCCGTGCAGCTGTCATCCCTTCTCCTGATGGGGCTGGCGCGCAGCCGGCGTTTCCAGGACCTCTCGCTCTTCCTCGGCATCGGGCTCGGCTTCGTCCTCAGCATCGCGCCCCTGGCCCTGATCTCGGCCGGACCGCGTCCCCTGCGCGTGCTGAAGCGCCTGCTGCTCGACCACGACCTGTTCGCGCTCTCGCCCTTCGCCTGGGGCGTGCGCGCCGCCGTGCACGCCGGACATGGCGACGCGGGGGCGTTCGCGCTCTACTCCCTGGCCGCCGCCGCCGCCATCGCGGTGACGCTCGGCCTGAGCACGGCCGTCATCGCGAGGATCCATCGCGGCGAGCTGGACCTCGGCGCCTTTGCCGGCCGCACGCGGGGCCGTCCCGCCCGCATGCGGTTCTCCGGTCCCCTGGGAGCGCTGGTGGAGAAGGACCTGCGCGTGGCCTGGCGCGATCCCGCGCTGAAGGCGAGCCTGTTCATGGGGCTGGTGAGCCCGCTCCTCTTCCTCTTCTTCATGACGCAAGCGGCGGGCGGACCGGGCCCGACCGCCGTGCTGGGATTGGCCACCGTCGTCGGGCTCTCCGTATTCGGCACCAACACCTTCGGGCTCGAGCGCCGTGGGATCGGGCTGCTCATGAGCTTTCCCATCGCGCGCTGGCGCATCCTGGTGGCCAAGAACCTCGCCAGCATCACTCTGCGCTTGCCGTCCGTCCTCACCGTTCTCGTGGCCAGCGCCGTGCTCGCGCCGCCCGATCTCATCCCGGCCACGGCCACCGTCGCCGTGATCGGGCTCCTCATCTCCGCGGGCGTGGACAACTACGCGTCGATCCTGTTTCCGGTGGCGGCTCCGGAGCCCGGCCGTCCCCCGGGCGCCGCCGGAAGCCGGGGCCTGGGGATGATCGTGATCTCGGCGATGCTGCTCACGCTGGCCCTGATCACGGCCATGCCTTTCGTGCTCCTGGCTTGGCTGCCGCGCCTCTTCTCGATGCCGTGGCTTTGGGTCGTCACCCTGCCCCTCGCCCTGGCCGGGGCGGGGGCGGTCTACGCCATGCTGATCGCGGGCGCGGAGAAGCTGCTCCGGCGGCGGGAGCCGGAAGTGCTGGAGCGGATCCTGTGGTCGCCGGCATGAGGCGGCCCACCGTCGCGATCGTGGGCCTCGGGCTCGTGGGCGGATCGCTGGCGCGAGCGCTGAGCGCGGCCGGATATCGCGTGATCGGGCACGACCGCCCGCGCATCCTGCGCCAGGCCGTCGCCGCGGGCGCGATCGCGGCGGCCTCGCGATCGGTCCCGCTCGCGGTGGCGGACGCCGACATCGTGGTGCTGGCGGCCTCGCCGCAGACCAATCGCCGGTTGCTGCCCCTGGCCTCGCGCGCGGCCCGTGCGGGCGCCACCCTGACCGACGTGGGCAGCGTCAAGCGAGGGATCTGCGGCGATGCGCGCCGGCGCGGTTTGACCGGGTTCGTGGGCGGGCACCCGATGGCGGGGCGCGAAGCGTCGGGTTTCGCGGCGTCGAAGTCCGATCTCTTCCAGGGGCGGTGGTGGATCCTCACTCCCGAGGCCGGCACCGCGCCCGCGGCCGTGCGCGCCGTGCGCGCGCTCGTCCGCGCCGCGGGTGCGCGGCCGGTCGTGATGCCGCCCGCCGAGCACGACCGCGCGGTCGCTTTCCTCTCCCACGTGCCCCAGGTCCTGGCCTGGGCCTTGTTCGCGGCCGCCCGCTCCGACCGCGTGGCCGCGCGCCACCTGGCTGTGGCCGGCCCCGCGTTCCGGGACATGACCCGGCTGGCACGTAGTCCGCGCCCGCTCTGGCGCGAGATCCTGCGCGAGAACCGTGCCGACGTGGGGCGCGCCCTCGTGGCCCTGCGCGCCGCCTTGCGACGGCGCGTCTAGAGCCGACGCGTCTCATTCCGCCTCTCAGGCGATTCGCGCGCCGATCGGCCCGCGCGCGCCAACGCGTGGTCGTTCGACGTTCCTCGCGCCGGCGCTGCCTTCGCGGTGCCTCCAAGAATCACCGTGATAGATCCTCCCTCTACGCCGCCGATGGCCATGGTTCACTCTTCACCTACTGCACGGAGGTCCTCAGGCTCTCGGAGGACGCCGCTTGCAACCGGATCTACGCGGCGCGGGCCTGTCGGCGCTTTCCCGTCATCCTCGGCGCCCTCGCCTCGGGCGCGTTGTCCTCACCTCGGTCCGGATGCTCAGCCCGCACCTCACGCCGGAGAACCATGAGGCGGTACTCGCCAGGGCCAGCGGCCGCAGCCGGCGCGAGATCGAGGCGCTGGTTGCGGAATTGGCGCCTCGGCCGGACGTGCCTTCCTCTATCCGGAAGCTTCCAGGTGTCAGGCCACCGGCTCCGACGCTCCTCTCCACGACTGCGCCGGCGGCAATTGACGTGAAGCGGACGACCGTTATGGCTCGAGAATCGGTGCCTCCGATGAGCGCGCCGGTGAGCGCTCCGGCAGCACTGCCGGCAACGCGCCGTCCGATCGTTGAGACGACCTCGCCCGAGCGTTACCGTATCCAGTTCACGATCGGCAATGAGAGCCACGACAGGCTGCGGCGCGTTCAGGCACTTCTCCGTCGCGAGATCCCGGATGGTGATCCGGGCGCGCTCTTCGACCGCGCGATCGCCCTGCTTCTAGAGCGGGTCGAAAAGGAGAAGCTGGGCGCGACGACGAAGCCGCGCGCACCTCGCGTTATCCGCCCCGGGGCGGATAGCCAGGTCTCGAGCGGCCGGCTCCCTTCGCGTCACACGGCGAGCCGCGTCAAGCGATCGGCATGGCAGCACGATGGAGGCCAGTGCGCCTTCGTGAGCAAGGATGCACGCCGATGCACCGAGCGCGCCTGCCTGGAGTTCCATCACCTCCGGCCCTACGCGCTGGGAGGTCCGACTTCCACCGAGAACATCTCGCTTCGCTGCCGGCGCCACAATCAATACGAGGCCGACCTGGTCTTTGGTCCTCGCGCCAGGGGCATCGAGGGCGACTCCTGAGTTTCGCCCAGATCAATCGCTGCCCGCCGCGCGGAACGCCATCCGCTGGTCGATCGATCTATCCGTCCCGGGGCGGATAGCCGGCTCGTCTACAAAGCGTCGTCGGGCTCGCCCTGCCCCCCACCCTCCACACCCTCGTTCCGAGCCGCGGGCGCGGCCTGATGGGTGGCGTCGAAGCGATCGATTGGAGTGGTCTTCTCCGAATCCGTGGTCGCGGCGGCGGAGCCGGTGGCGGGCGGTACCCCCGGACGTTGCGGATCCGTCCCCGAGTTCACGGCGACTCCTCGATCCGGATCGGAGGTCACGGACTTGCGATCCGTCGCGGACGGCTTCTGCATGGCGACTCCTCCTACCGCTGGTCCCTCGTCCATCATCCCGCGTTATCCAGGCCGGTCAACGCCCTCTGCTATCATCGCGATCTATGAACAAGGTCGTGCGCGACGCGGCGGAGGCCGTGCGCGACATCCCGGACGGCGCCTCGATCATGGTCTCCGGCTTCGGGCTGTGCGGGATCCCCGAGAACCTGATCGCCGCCCTCCGCGCCAAAGGCAGCAAGGGCCTCACCGTCATCAGCAACAACGCGGGCACCAACGACTTCGGAATCACCTTCCTGCTCCTCAGCAAGCAGGTGAAGAAGATGATCTCGACCTACGTCGGCGAGAACAAGGTCTTCGAGAAGATGGCCCTCGCGGGGGAGATCGAGGTCGAGCTCAATCCCCAGGGGACCTTCGCCGAGCGCATGCGGGCGGGGGGCGCGGGCGTGCCCGCCTTCTTCACCCCCACCGGCTACGGCACGCTGATCGCGGAGAACAAGGAAGTGCGCTGGTTCGACGGCCGGCCCCACGTGATGGAGACGGGCCTGCGCGCGGACTACGCGCTGGTCAAGGCCTGGAAGGGCGACCCGCAAGGGAAGCGCATCGAGAAGCGCACGGTGCGGGGCGGGGGCGGCGTGGAGACGGACCCCCGGCGCGAGCGCATCGTGCGGCGCGCGGCCCTGGAGATGAAGGACGGGTACTACGTGAACCTCGGCATCGGCATGCCCACGCTGGCCGCGAACTACGTGCCCAAGGGCATCTCGATCGTGCTGCATTCCGAGAACGGCATGCTCGGCGTCGGGCCCTACCCGGAGGCGGGCCAGGAAGACCCCGACCTCATCAACGCGGGCAAGGAGACGGTCACGGAGCTGCCGGGCACGTCGTACTTCTCGAGCGCGGACTCGTTCGCGATGGTGCGCGGCGGGCACGTGGACCTCACGATCCTCGGCGCCCTGCAGGTGGACCGTGAAGGCAACCTCGCGAACTGGATGATCCCCGGCAAGATGGTCAAGGGCATGGGGGGAGCGATGGACCTCGTCTCCGGCGCCAAGCGCGTCGTAGTGACCATGGAGCACACGGCCAAGGACGGCACGCCCAAGATCCTCGAGCACTGCTCGCTGCCCCTGACCGGCCGCAAGTGCGTCAACGTGATCGTGACGGACATGGCCGTCATCGAGGTCGTGCCCGAGGGTCTGCTCTTGAAGGAGATCGCGCCGGACACGACGGTGGACGCGGTGCGCAAGGCGACGGGCGCGGAGCTGAAGGTCGCGCCCGACGTCGGGACGATGCAGGGATAGCGTGCCCGAGCCCCTCTCCGCCGACGAGCGGCGCCGGATGCGGATCGTCTCCGCCGGGATGCTCGTGGGCGTCCTGGTCATCCTCGGAGTCGCGCTGTGCGCGCGCGAGATGATGAAGCCGGCGGGCGTGCCGTTCGTGTCCTGGTTCGCGGTCGGGTTCGCGCTCGTCGCTCCCGTCCTCGCCGCCACCGTGGACCGGGCGCAGCCGGATCGGACGAGCGCTGCGCCGGGCGCTCCCTCCGCCGTCGTCGTCCGTCATCTCGTCGCCAACGCCCCCCTGGAAGCGGCCGGCCTCCTGTGCGGCGTGGCCCTCCTCATCGGTTCGAACCTCCTGCCGCTCGCCGCCGCGCTCGTGCCGATCGGTGCCATGGTCCTGAGGTTTCCCCGCGCCTCCGCCCGCTCCTGAGCCGCGGCCGCGCGCGCGGCCGGCGGCCTCGTGGCGGGGGGAGGTGGCGCTGGCCGTGCTCGCGCTGGCCATCCTCGCGGCCAAGGTGGGCGTGGATGCGGGCGGGCCGCGCGCTCTGCTGACGGTGATGCAAGTGGCCACGATCGGCGTCCTCGCCTTCCTGGCCGCCGATCCGCGGGGGCGCCGGTGGCTGGACGCGCCCCGCGCGGTCCTCCTGTCGCTGGCCATCCTGCTCGTGCCCACCGTCTACGGAGAGGTGGGGGGGGACGGATGGCAGGCCTTCGTGGTCGTGCGCTCGGCCCTGCTCGATCGCGACCTGGACCTCGCGAACGACTACGCAGGGCTGCACGCGCCCGTCGCGCTGACGCCCGGCGGCCGCGCCACCAGCCATCTCCCGATCGGGCTCGCGCTCGTGTGGACGCCCCCGTTCCTCCTCGCGCACGTGGGCACGTGGATGGCCGCCGCCCTCGGCGCGAACGTTTCCGCGGACGGGTTCGCGGTGCCCTACCGCGCGGCGGTGACGGCGGGCACGTACGCGTACGGGGTGATCGCGCTCCTCCTCCTCGAAGGAGAGCTCCGGCGGCGGGCCGGGGCCGCGGTCGCGCTGCTCGCCGTGCTCGCGATCTGGCTGGCCACGCCGCTGCACTTCTACATGACCGCCAATCCGGCCATGGCGCACGGCGCGTCCGTTTTCGTGGCCACCGCGTTCGTCGTGGCCTGGCTGCGCCTGCGCGATCAGGAGGCCGCGTCCGCGCGCGCGTGGGCGCTCCTCGGCCTGCTCGGCGGCCTGACGACGCTGGTGAGGCTCCAGGACGCGGTCCTGCTCGCGCTGCCCGCGGCGGATCTTCTCTGGCGGCGGCCCTCCCGCTGGGGCGCGCGCCTCGTGCGCTACCTGGCCGCCGCGGCCGTGCTCGGCTTCGTTCAAATCGCGGTCTGGCTGCGGCTCTACGGCGGCGATTTCCTGTCCACCGTCCTCGCCGTGAACCTCGTGGGCGGCATCCGGCCCCAGGTGATGGGCGTGCTGCTCTCGGCGCGTCACGGCCTGTTCTACTGGACGCCGCTCTACGTCGCCTGCGTGCTTGGTTGGGCGCTCCTGGCGCGGCGCGACCGGCGGCTGGCCGTGCTGCTCGCGGCGGGCTTCGCGGGCTCCGTGCTCGTCAACGCCTCGATGCAGGACTGGTGGGGCGCGGAGGCGTTCGGCCAGAGGCGGCTGCTCGGGCTCACGCCGCTCTTCGCGCTCGGCCTCGGGGAGGTCCTGGCCGCGCTCTCCGCGCGCGGACGCGCCCTGGCCGCCGCCGGTCTGGCCGTGCTCGCGCTGTGGACGTTGTCCTTCGAAGGGATCTACAACAGCGCCGCCGTCGCTCCGCGCGACCAGGCCATCACCTACGACCGGCTCGCCGTCGCCCAGGTCGACTCGCTGCGGAGGCGTATCGTGGCCCTGCACGGCCGGCTGCCGCCCGCGCTCTGGGTCTTCGCCTACGACCGGCTCGGCGGGACGTGGGCGGACGAGGGAGAGCGATCTCTGGGCGGCCGTATCGATCTCGGGAGTGAGCCCGCGGACATGCCGTTCCTCGTCGGGCGCGGCTGGTATGACCCCGAGAGGGAGGGCGACATCACCTTCCGGCGTTCGCGTGGGCCCGGCTCCTGGGTGCGGGTGCCGATCCGCCGGACGACGGACGACGAGGCGGTGGTGCGCCTGCGTCCGGAGCTTCCCGAGGTCCCCCTGCGCATCACCTTCGAGGTCAACCGCGAGCCCGTGGGCAGCGCGGACGTCGGAGCGGGCTGGTCCGAGTATCGGTTCGAGTATCGGTTCGCCGTGCCCGCACGCCTCCTGCGCCGGGGACTGAACGACCTCGGGATCGTCTACTCCACGACCCCGCGGCAGGCGCGGCCCGAGGTTGCCTCGCGCAACGCCGCGGTCGCCGTGGACTGGATCGCGCTCAGGCCCGTCCAGCCATGACCTGCGGGGCGTGGTCGCCCTCGCGCCGCGGGGGTTACGCTTAGCACCTTGAGGCTCCTCGTCGTCGAAGACGATCCCGCCATCGCGTCGTTCCTGGTCAAGGGCCTGAAGGAAGCAGGCTTCGCCGTGGACCAGGCGGGCAACGGCGGAGCGGCCCTGGAGATGGCCAGCCGCGAGAGCTACGACCTCGCCATCATCGATCTCATGCTGCCCGGCCTGGACGGCCTCGCCCTCATCGAGGAGCTGCGGCGCCGTCGCCTCACCGTGCCCGTCATCATCCTCAGCGCCAAGCGATCGGTGGACGACCGCGTGCGCGGCCTGCAGGCGGGCGGCGACGACTACCTCACCAAGCCCTTCGCGTTCGAGGAGTTGCTGGCGCGCGTCCAGGCCCTCATTCGCCGCTCGACGGGCACGGTCGAGCCCACCCGCCTCGTGGTCGGCGACCTCGTCCTCGACCTCGTCTCGCGCAAGGTGGAGCGCGGCGGGCGGGTGCTGGACCTGCGGCCGCGCGAGTACGCGCTGCTCGAGTACCTCATGCGCAACGCCGGCCGGGTCGTGTCCAAGGCCATGATCCTCTCGCACGTCTTCGACTACAGCTTCGACCCGCGCACGAACGTGGTGGACGTGCTCGTGCACCGCCTGCGCGAGAAGGTGGACAAGGGCTTCGCCACCCCGATGATCCACACCGTGCGCGGCATGGGATATGTCCTCCGCCCGGCGTGAGAAGCTGCCGGGGGCGCTGAGCCTCCGGCTGGGACTCTGGTACGCGGCGCTGTTCGGAGGCGGCGCCCTCGCCCTCATCGCGACCACCTACGCCCTGCTCTCCTTCTCCCTCCAGCAGCGGGATCGGGACGTCGTGCGCGCGACCCTCGCCCGTTACGCCTCGGCCTACGAGCGCGGAGGTCTCGGCCTGCTCGAGCGCGTGATCGAGGCGGAGCGTGCAGGTGGACGCTACGAGCCGCTCTTCGTGCGCGTGCTGGGCGGCGGCGCGCAGGCCGTTTATTTCAGCATGCCCGACGGGTGGACCGACTTCGACGTGGCGCGCTTGCGGCCCAACGACGATGGGTGGGCCCAGCTGTCCAGCGGGAGCGGAGGCACGGAGCTGGAAGTGCTTTCGGCGCCACTGCCGGACGGCGCGCTGTTCCAGGTGGGCAAGAGCACCGAGCCCCGCGCCGAGCTCCTGGCCCGCGTACGGCGGTCGCTGCTCGTCGCCTTCGTCCTCATCGGCCTGATCGCCGCCGGCGGAGGATACGTCCTGACCCGCTCCGCCCTGCAGCCCCTGCGCGACCTCGGCCGCACCGTCCGCGACATCCTGGAGACGGGAAGGCTCGGGGCGCGCGTGCCCGTCCGCGACACCGCCGACCCCCTGGACGAGCTGGGGGCGCAGGTCAACGCGCTTCTCGACCGCATCGAGGGCCTGATCGCGGCCATGCGCGGCTCGCTCGACAACGTCGCGCACGACCTGCGCACGCCGATGATGCGGCTCCGTGCCGCGGCCGAGGCCGGCCTGCGTACGGGGCCGGACGCGCGCGATCCGCGCGAGGCGCTGGCGGACTGCCTCGAGGAGGCGGAGCGCGTGGCCGCGATGCTCGACACCCTGATGGACATCTCGGAGGCGGAGGTCGGCGCCATGCGGCTCTCGCGCGAACGCCTCGAGCTGGCGGAGGTGGTCCGCGACGCCGTCACCCTGTATTCCGACGTGGCGGAAGACAAGCACATCGCGCTGCCGAGCCGCTGCGCGCCCGGCGTGTGCGTCTCCGCCGACCGCAACCGCATGCGCCAGGTCGTGGCCAACCTCCTCGACAACGCGATCAAGTACACGCCCCCGGGCGGCCGGGTCGAGGTGCAGACGGCGCTCGACGGAGCGGAGGCCGTCCTCACCGTGACCGACACCGGCGCCGGCATCCCGCCGGGCGAGCTGCCGCGCATCTGGGAGCGCCTCTATCGGGGCGATGCCAGCCGGTCCGAGCGCGGCCTGGGACTCGGCCTCAGCCTCGTCAAGGCGATCGTGGAGGCCCACGGCGGCCGCGTGGAGGCCACCTCGGCGCCCGGCCAGGGATCCACGTTCGTGGTCCGCCTGCCCGCCTGCTGAGCCGCATTACACACGTGTCATGCGCGCGAAAGCGCGTGGTCATGGCCGGTCTCGTACTCTCTATAGGCCGGTGTCATCTCCGGCACGAAAGGACATATCCAAAGATGCAATGGCAAGTTCGTGACCGGGCCACCGCGCCGCGCCCACGGCGGCTGACCGGGATCCTGATGGTGGGCGCGCTGATCGCGGGCTCGGCCGCGGCGGGCAGCCTGGCCACGAGCCATGCCCCGGCCCCGGTCGTGTTCGCAGCCCCTGCCTCCGCCGCGCCCCTGGCGCACGCGGAAGGCTCCTACGCCGACGTCGTGGCCAAGGTGGCCCCGGCGGTGGTGACCGTCCGCTCGCAGCGCGTGCTGAAGGTGGCGGACGAGAGCCCGTTCGGTGGGCAGGACCCCTTCGAGGAGTTCTTCGGCCGGCAGTTCCCAGGGCGGCGACCACAGGCACCCCAGCAGCCGCGGCGTGAGGGCGCGCTCGGCTCCGGCGTCGTCGTCACCGGCGACGGCTACATCCTGACCAACAACCACGTCGTCGAAGGCTCGCGCCAGGTCGAGGTCGAGCTGACCGACGGCCGGACGTTCAAGGCCACCGTGGTCGGCGCGGACGCTCCCAGCGATCTCGCCGTGCTGAAGGTGGCCGCGAAGTCGCTCCAGACCCTGCCCCTCGGCGACTCGGATCGCGTGCGCGTCGGCGACGTGGCGCTCGCGGTCGGCAACCCGCTCGGCGTGGGCCAGACCGTGACCATGGGCATCGTCAGCGCCAAGGGGCGCGCGACCGGGTCTGGTGACGGCAGCTACGAGGACTTCCTCCAGACCGACGCGCCCATCAACCAGGGCAACTCCGGGGGCGCGCTCGTCAACACGCGCGGCAGGGCATCAACTCCGACATCGCGGGCAGCCTGGGGCTGTCCGAGGTGAAGGGCGCGCTGGTGAGCGCGGTCTCCGAGGGCAGCCCCGCCGAGAAGGCGGGCGTGAAGCGCGGTGACGTCATCACCGCGATCGACGGCCAGGTGGTCAAGGACAGCAACTCGCTCCGCAACTCGGTGTCCCGCCTCCAGCCGGGCAGCACAGTGAGCCTGACCCTCTGGCGGGCTGGCCAGGAGAAGGGGGTGAGCGTGCGTCTCGCGGAGATGCCGCGCACGGCCAAGGACGACTCGTCCGCTCCCGCCGAGCGGGGCACGCCGGGCGCTCTGGGCCTCGCTCTCCAGAAGGGTGACTCCGGCCTCGAGGTCACGGGCGTCGATCCCTCCGGCCCGGCCGCGGACGCGGGCATCCGCGTCGGCGACGTGCTGGAGGAGATCAACGGCACGCCGGTGCGCTCGTCCTCGGACGTCCACGCCGCCCTCGGCAAGTCCAAGGGCAAGCCGGCCCTGGTCCTCGTGCGTCGCGGCGACCAGACGCTGTACGTGGCGGTTCCGGAGCGCGCGGCCTGAGCGTTCGCGTCACCTCGGTTCGCAGGGAAGGGGGCCCGCAAGGGCCCCTTTTTCTTCCGGTGGCGCCCCACTCAGCTCGTCGTCGTCACTGCGAAGCTCGCGCCGTAGGACGGTCTGGCGAAGGTTTCACTGTACTTGATTTGCGTACGATTGTTTGCCCCGCCAAGAGGCGCGGGACCACCGCGACCGTCCCGCACCATCAAGCGCGTCTTCTGAGGGCCCAGCGGGCGATTTCGGCCGTGATGCGGGGATCTTGGAGCGACGTCCTGACGAGACGACTATCGTACTCAATTTGAGTACAGTCATTTCCTCGGGATGCACCCCGACCCGCAGGACCGCCACCGACACCGGCGCGAGCGGGCTCTTTCGGCCCCTCGCGAGGGCGAGGGCGACTGAGCCGTCCCGTGGTTGAATCGGAGAGGAAGGGCGGGCCCCCGGGCCCGCGCGTTCCGCACGGGGAGAAGCGATGCTGGGCAAGAAGAAAAGGCGGGGCCCTGGCGGCACCGAGCGGCGCAAGCAGGTGGGCTCGCGCGCGGGGGGCGAGGACGAGCAGGCGAAGATCGACGAGGCCATCCTGGAATCGTTCCCCGCGAGCGATCCTCCAGCCTGTACCCTCGGACACGACCGCCTGGTGAAGCCGGACCGCCGCAAGAAGTAGCGCGGTCTAGCCGCGCGGCGCGGCCGCGTCCTCCGCGCGCGCCGTGCGCGCCAGCCACCATCCCGTGAGCGCCACCCAGGCCGCCAGCGGCAGGAGCGTCGGCAGCCGCTCGAGCCCCACCAGGTGGCCGAGGTTCCAGGCCGCGCGCACGCCGCTCGCCCCCTCGCCGTCGATCGCGTGGTTGCTGCGCGCCACGCGCCCGTGCCAGAACGAGGGGATGACGAACTGCGTGAAGGGGCGCTCGATGGTCAGGGGCACGTCGGGGCGGACGGCGGTGCCCATCAGCATCAAGGCGATGGACAGGACCACGGCCGCGCCAAAGGTCCACGCGGCCGCGCGTCTGGGCACGGATCCGGCGGGCCAGGCGAGCAGGAGCCCCATGGCGCCGATGGCCAGGAACGGAATCGCGGGGATCAGGTAGCGCGGCCCCATGGCCCAGCCGCCGTGCCAATCCACGAGCCCCGCATTGAGCAGCAGGTAGGCGAGCACGATTGCGCCACACGTGATCGCTTCCGAGCGGAAGCCGCGGCGGGCGAGCACGACCAGGCCCGGGAGACCGGCCACCAGCCAGGGCGATCCGTAGAACAGGCCGCGATAGGGCCCCACGAGCAGCGCCCCGATCACGCGCGGGTCCGGCGCCCCGATCCCCATGAACCAGCCCATGCGCCGATGCTCCTGGAGCACGAACTCGTAAGGCAGCGCGAGGGGATGTCCGAAGGCCGCCGCGTGATACGCGCCGAGGGCGATGGCGACGGGGACGCCACCTGCGATCAGCCAGGCCGTGCCGCGCGCGCCGACCTTCGCGAGGGCGTAGCCCAGGACCGCGAGCACGAGGATCACGGACGTGTAGTCCACACAGACGGCGACGCCGAGCAGCAGGCCGGCCAGGACGGGCGCGCGGCCCCGCCAGACCAGGGCGAACGCGGACAGACCGAGGGCCGCCGAGAGCTGGTGTCCGTAGAAGATCGTCGAGTAGGGAAGCGCAAGGGTGCCCAGCGCGTAGGCGATGGTGAGCGCGGCGGACCATCCCGCGGAGAGGCCCATCGCTCGTCCCAGCGCGAAGAGCTGCAGCGCGGCCAGCGCCGACGGCAGCGCCACCGCGAAGAGGGTCGCCAGATAGGAGCCCGCGACGATCGCCCCCGGCCGCACGGCGTGGACGACGGCGTAGGCGGGCACGGCCAGCACGGACAGCCCCGGCGCCTTGTCCGTGAACCAGTGCCCCTCGCGCTGGGCCTTGTCGCCGGTGTTCTCCTGGAAGGCGTCGATCGAGAGCGTGCCCTGCTCGACGATCGCGCGCGTCAGGTCGAAGCGCGAGTTCTGGTTCCAGCCGCCCGCCTGGTAGAAGTACGCGTACGTCCCGAAGACGAGCGCGAACAGCGGGAAAGCGGCGCGGCGGCGGAGCACGGACGGGCACCGTACCCACACCGCCGCACGACGTCAAGGTCGAGGACTAGCGATCGTCGCGATCGTCGTCCCCATCCGCCCGTCGGCCGCGCGGGCGCCGCTCCTCCCTGGGGGGAGCCGGCGGGGGCGTGCTCGTCTCTCCGGGCGCGAGCTTCTCGAGCGACTGCTTCAGCTTCATCGTCGAGCCTTCGCCGATGTAGACCCGCTCCGTCAGGGTGCGATAGCCGGGCAGGTAGAGCGTGATCTCGTGCGGGCCCGGCCGCACGTTGAGGCGCTGGAACATGCCGTCGAAGTCGTCCACGCGGCCGGCGCGATAGCCGTCGACGTAGACCTCCGCTTCCTTCGGCGTCACCTGGATGCGCGCGGAGCCGCTCGTATCGTACGAGCGCCCGTAGCCGTATGGGCCGTACGCGGCATAGGGATACCCACCCCAGCCGTAGCCGTAGCCAAAGCCGAAGGGGCTGTAGAACGGGCTGAAGTAGAACGGATCGTAGAAGCCGCCAACCACGACTCTGCCCCGAAAGCGGCCTCGGGGCTGGGCGTCGGCGGTGGACGGCGTGAGGACGGCGAGGCCAGCTACGGCCACGAGGGACAAAGCGGCCAGCGCCTTTCG
>WNFI01661233.1_pt2 | contig 19032 bp, 21 predicted proteins | sample 5400471 | NCBI WGS metagenome assembly WNFI01 (sample SAMN13153348, study PRJNA577476) | soil metagenome | isolation source: 100 cm saprolite on Douglas fir-dominated hillslope | place: USA:California | collected 2013-09-17 | reverse complement strand
TCAAGTGGACCGGCACTGTCGGGGAGCTGCTGGACGAGGTCTTCGGCCGTTGACCGGAGTCCCGCAGTCGCAGTCGGCTTTCTGGCGCCGCAGAGCCTCGCTGACGGGACTGCCTTCTTATCGGGAGTTCCCGGGGACGCTTGCGTCGCTTCACCTGATCAGCAACTCCGGATGCGGGCAGAGGGCTTCGGACATCCGTGCACGCGACTTCGAACATTGACACCGGAAACGGACACCGGAAGACACCTGGCGTTCCGCAAGTCGTCCCGCAACACGCGGCCCGGAAAGACCGTACGGGGATGAATACCGGTACGGTTGCCCGCATGCCAGCCGGTAACGATCACCCTCAGCGCGGGCTCGACCTCGGCTACGCCCGCGTCTCAACCACCAGGCAGAGCCTGGAACGCCAGCTCGACGCGCTGACCGCCGCGGGCATCCCTGACGGCCGTATCTACACCGACAAGAAGACTGGAACGACCGTCGACCGGGAGGGGCTGAACCAGTTGCTGGCCTATGCCCGGCCCGGCAACACGATCGTGGTGCACACCCTGGACCGGATCGGCCGCAACCTGCGCGAGGTCCTCAACCTCGTGCACGACCTCGCCGCCGGGGGCATCGGCGTGCGGTCCCTTGCCGACCCGCTGCCGATCAGCACCGCCGATGAGGGCATGGGCCGCATCGCCTTCTTGCTGATGGCCCTGTTCGCCGAGATGGAACGCACCTTCACCGCCGAGCGCGCCGCCCACGCCCGCGCCGTAGCCGAAGCCGCCGGACGGCAGATCGGCCGGCCGATCGCCCATCCCGCCGACAAGATCGAGTACGCGCGGCTGCTCAAGAGCCACGGCGACAGCCTCGGCCAGATCGCGGCCAAGACCGGAATCCCCAAGACCTCCCTGCACCGCTACCTCGCCCCGGCACCAGCAATTACACAGGGATAGCGATTGCGCCCCGCGACGGGCCCTCAGCCGGTCAGGACGGGGCGCAGAGTCCGCACGGTGAAGGTGAGGCGGGCCGCGCTTGCTGCTACGGCCAGGACCAGCGGCCAGATCATGGCCGGAACGGTGAGGGCGACGGTGAGGAGCATGGCGGTGTCGAGCCCGGTGATGCCCACGCATCCTGCGGCTGCTGCGCGGCCGACCGGTCGGTACTGGCTGCCGAATGCGGCGGTGGCCAGCAGGCAGATGACGCTTATCACCGCCACGCCGAGCAGGAGGCGGGCCACGACCGGGACGGGCCAGGCCCAGGCCCGGCCGGTGATCAGCTCGGTCGCCCAGCAGGCGCCGACCACCGGCCCGGTCGCCAGCAGCCTGCGGGCGGCGCGCCGGGCCGGGCTGAGCCGGGTGAAGGCGGCCACGATGACGTGCGGCTCGCCGAACTCGGCCGCATGGCTTGGCTTCCAGGGCGGCGCTGACCATAGCGGCGAAGTCGGCCCAGTCGGCCCGTTTGCCCGACAGTGCGCGTTTTCCGGCGGCGGTTAGCCGGTACTCGCGCCGCTGGCGGCCGGCCACCACTGACCACGATCCGGTGATCAGCCCGGCGTGCTCCAGCCGGCGCAGCGCCGGGTAGATCGTCCCGGTGGGCAGGTCCAGCCGCCCGCCAGTGCCCTGGCGCAGTGCCTCGATCACCGCGTAGCCATGGCGGGGGCCGTTTTCCAGGGCGGCCAGCAGCAGCGCATCCAGGTGGCCCTTCAGCTCCTCGGCCCGCATAGGTAGCAACACTACGCTAGGGCTTCCCGCCAGGCAATCGGCCGCGTAGAGTCATCTGTATAAGTAGCATTACTACCTATGAGGAGCGCCGTCCCGGCGGCAGGAGAGCAGGTGCTGGGCATGCCGACGGCCAGCCGCATCCTGGGCGACCAGGTGGGCTCGACCGCGCCCGTGTTCCTGGCGTTCCTGGCCGTGCACGTGCTCGCCGGGCTCACCGCACTGGTCACCGGGGCGGTTGCCGCGCTGGCGCGCAAGGGCAGCCCGCGCCACATCCGGGCCGGCCGCTGGTACTACCGGGCCATCACCGTGCTCTTCGCCACCGCGACGATCCTGGCCGCGATCCGCTGGCGGCAGGATTACCACCTGTTCATCATCGGCGCCGTCGCGTTCACCGCCGCGACCATCGGCTACCAGCACCGCCGCCACCGCCGGCCCGGAGACACCGGCCACATCGCCGGAATGGGCACCGCCTACGTCGCCATGCTCACCGCGTTCTACGTCGACAACGGACCCCACCTGCCGCTGTGGGACCACCTGCCCACGCTCGCGTTCTGGCTTCTTCCCGCAGCCATCGGAGCACCCATTATCGGGCGGGCGGTGATACGAGCCCGGCAGGCCAGAACAGGGCCTCCCGGGCCGCCTCGTCGTGGCACCGTTTAAACGCCTCGGCGTCCTCGGCCGGCCCGTCGGAGGGTGGCAGCCAGCGTCAGCTGTCTGCAGCGTCCACGACGCCGAGGAGGGTGCCGTCTGGGGTGGTGACCAGCAGATGAGCGACGTGGCGCTCGTTCATCCGCTGTCGGGTGGCGTCGAGGTCCTCGTGGGCTCGCACCGTGGCCGGGCCGGGCTGCATCACCTCGGCAGCCGGGGCTTGCTCGCCGGCGCTGATCCGGTCGGCGCGCAGCATCCCGGCCACGGTGCGCTGCCCGGCGATCACCACGCAGCGGTCCCATCCTTGTGCGCGTGCTTGCCGCAGCGCCGGCCCGGCCGGGGTGTCAGGGGCGCAGGTGGGCACGTCACGCCGGATGGCGTCGAGGACCCTGCGGCTGGGTTTCCCTGCCCTGTCGGTGGGGAGACCGGCAGCGATCCAGTCGACCTTGCCGAGGGTGTAGTCGTAGACGGGCGCGAACCCGAGCTGCGTGAGCCGGCACGCGGCTCGCGGGCTCATGTCGCAAAGGCCGTCCCAGCAGTAGACGATCACCGGCCAAGACCTGTCGAGTACGGCTGACGTCTCGGCGGTGAGTGACTTGAGCGGCAAGCTGACGGCGCCCGGCAGGTGCTCCTCGTCGAACTCGTCCCGGGGCAGGACCTCGACGAGTTGCGCGCCAGCCTCGACAAGACGGCGAACCTCGTCCCGGGTGACCGATGCCGGCGCCTGCGAGGCTGGCTCGTGATCAGCCAGCATCGGCCAGCTGCCAGTTCGGGCAGCCCTCGAAGTGCAGCAGCTCGATCTCCATAGCCTCCATCTTCCACCTTCCAGCCCAGGGGAAGGTCAACCGGTAAGTCTCCCTGGTACAGGATCGGCAATGTGGCAGCGGTGGCCCGGGGTGGCCGGGCGGCGGGCCAGCTTGCCAGACGCCTTGCCGGTGAACACATGGTCGCACTCGGCGGCGGTCAGGGCGTCGCTGCTGCGGAAGTGCGCTAGAGCCTCCCCGTTGCCGGAAGGCCAAGGGCAGCGGGCGGGGCGTCGGCGGTGATGATCGAGCAGTAGCCCCGGCAGTCTGCCGGGTCCTGCGCGGCGGCGCGCGCGGCCAGCGCCGCGAGCTGGTCGCGGGTGCGCGCGAGCTCGGCCAGCCGGGCCTCCACCTCGGTCAGGCGCCGGGCGATCAGGCCGGCCACGTGGACGCACGGCGGCTGGCCGCCGTCACCGATGTCCAGCACCTGCCGGATGGCATCGAGGGTGAGCCCGGCGGCCTGGGCGTGCCGGATGAAGGCGAGGCGCTCGAGGATGGCCGGGTCGTAGTCGCGGTAGCCGGCCGGGGTCCGGGCCGGGAGCGGGAGCAGGTGCTGGTTCTCCCAGAACCGGATCGTCTTGGCCGGCACCCCGGCCCGGCCGGCGACCTCGCCGATCCTCATCCCGCGCCCCCTTGACATTCCCGCCAGCTGGAAGGTTTAGCGTAGCAGGCGGATCGGCCAGCCCGCCGCCAGCGGGTCCGCGACCCGGGCCGGCCCCGCGGATGAAGGAGCGCCGTCGATGACCGCAGAAACCACCGCCGTCTCGCTAGATGCGATCGACGCGGCGCTCGCCGCCGCCGCGCCTCGTCTGGGCGAGGACGAGCAGCGCCTGGCCGCCGCCGTGCTGCGGCTGCTGTCGGCCGGCGTGCCGGTCACCATCGCGGCCGCGGCCGCCGCGGCGGGGATGCCTCCAGCGCGGGCCGAGCCGGTGCTGCTGTCCTGGCCCGCGGTGTTCTGGGACGACCGCGGCCGGGTGACCGGAATGTGGGGCCTGGCCCTGGCCGCGATGCCGCACCGCATCCGCCGCGCCGGGATCGGCCTGTACGCCTGGTGCGCGTGGGACCCGCTGTTCCTGGCCAGGGTGATCGGCGACCTGCAGGTCGCCACCGCCGACCCGGTCACCGGCGAGGCCATCGCCTACCGCATCGGCGGAGACGGCGCGATCACCGGCGCCTCACATCCGGACTCGGTGCTGTCGTTCCTGCGCCCCGGCCAGCCGTGGGGCGACGACGTCATGACCACCTTCTGCCACTACGTGCTGCACTTCACCGGCCCGGCCACCGCGCAGCGGTGGACCGCCGCCCACCCTGGCACCTTCGTGATGAGCCTCGGCGACGCGGCCGAGCTGGCCCGCCGCCACGCCGCCCGGACCTTCGCCGCCGGATCCGGATGACCAGCCGCGGCCCGGAGCGTCCGGGGCCCGGCGGCCTGTGGCTGCTGCTGGTCCCCACCGCTTGCTGCGGCGGGCCGCTGCTAGCCGCGGGCCTGGCCGCGGCCGGAGCCCTGGCCTGGGGCAGGCTCGGGCTGACGCTCGCTGTCCTGCTGACCGGTGCCATGCTGGTCATCCGGTCGCGCCGCCGGGCTGCGCGGCGGGCAGTGCCGGCAGGCGGGCCGGGAAGCCCGGGCCCGGCCGTCCGGGGATTCGGGGACGATGACCAGCCCTTGACCTTCCAGTACGGTGGAAGGTCTACCGTCTGGTGCAGAGGCTATGAGCGGGAGGACAGCGACGATGCGGATCACGGTGCTGACGGTTCCGGACTGCCCGAACGGCCCGGTCGCCACCGGGCGGATCACCGCCGCGCTCGCCGGGCGGCCAGCAGCAGTGCAGCTGGTGGAGGTCACCGGGGAAGCCGAAGCCGCACGGCTGGGGATGACCGGCTCGCCCACCATCCTGCTCGACGACGTGGATCCCTTCGCCGCGGCAGGGGCGGCGCCGAGCGTCTCGTGCCGGATCTACCGCGGCCCTGCGATGCAGCGGGCGATCCTGCGGCACTTCGCCGGGGTCACCGCCGATAAGTACCAGCGCACCGCGAACCCGAGGATCCGGGCGGCCGGGACGCCCGGCGCCCGCAGCTCACCTGCGTCGCCGCCGCGCAGGCACCCCGCGCCGCGGCGTGTCCAGACTGTCCTGCTGCGCGGCATGACCGACACCCGGAGGAGAAGTCTCATGACTGAACTGACCAATCTCACCCGCTTCACCGACGGCAGCATCGCCAGCCGGCAAGCCGCCCTCCCCGGGCCGCTGCGCGACCTGCACCGCGCCGTGCTGCGCCGGTTCCTGCAGACGGGCGCCGCGCCGACCCGGCGGTGGATGCGGCAAGCCGCCGCCGAAGCCGGCCTCGACGCGGCCGCCGTGGACGAGCTGGCAGCCGCCGACGTCGTCCACATCACCAACGGGGTCGTGACCGTCGCCTATCCGTTCTCCGGCACCCCCACCCCGCACCTGGTCGAACTGGACGGCCTGCTCGCCGTGCACGCGATGTGCGCGATCGACGCGCTCGGCCTGCCCGTCATGGCCGGCCGGGACGCCCGGATCACTTCCGCCGACCCGCGCGACCGCACGCCCGTCGAGGTTACAGTTCACGAAGGCACCTGGTCGTGGAGCCCGGCCGGCGCGGTCGTCGTCGCAGGCCGCGCCACCGACTGCGGCACTGAGTGCGGCTCCTACGAGGCGATGTGCCCGAACACCGTCTTCCACGCCAGCCGCGAGTCCGCCCATGCCTACCTGGCCGGCCGCGGCAACCTCGACGCCGAGATCCTGGATCAGGACACCGCCGTCACGTGCGGCCGCCTCAACTTCGGCCTGCTGCTCGGCGACCCGGCATGACCCCCGGCGGCGGATCATCGGGCCGCGCCACCCTGCACCCAGCGCTCGCCGGATCCGTGCTGGATGTTCCCGGCGTGCTTGTCAAGGTCACATCGGCGGCTGAATAACTGGTGAATTGAAGTTCATATCGACATGTCGCGGCGACTTTCGAGCACCTCCGCCAGGCGCTCCTCCAGCAGCATCACCTTCGGGCAGTCTGGCGCTGCGGACACCATCAGATGCCTTACGGCCTGCTCATTGCCGGGTGAACCAGGCCGACTGGGTTAGCCTGTCAGGCTTTCTGTAGCGTCCGGTTCCAGCCTCGCTTGGTGCGGGTGAGTTCCCGAAATCCCACTGCGGGAAGAAACGCGCGGTAGTCCGCGTAGTCCAGCCCGCCGGGGTCGGTGCCTTCGAGCCAGGCATAGTCGCCCGCCGTGCCGGGGCAGCCGTTCTCCCGCTTCGAACGTCTCGACCTCGATGTAGCCGATCAGGTCCTCGCCGAGGATGGCAGACAGGCGGGTTCCGTTCATCCGGCCGACCGGCGCACCGCCAGCCCCTCGACGGGAACCGCGGCCGGGCGGGGCAGGTCATCGACCCTGGCCAGGTAGACGATCTCAGTGTGCCCGGTATGAGCGAACCCGGCGCCCTGATAGATCGCGCGGATGTGCGGCCACTGCTGAGGCACCCCGTACACGCCGCGCGCGGGCAGCTCGCCGCCCGCCTGCTGGCGCGCCACTCCCCAGTCCTCCAGCTGGCGGATGCACGCGGCCATCAGCGCCCCGGCAGCTTCCGTCGCGTCCGGCCAGCAGGGGTTCCCGGCGGGAGCCTCGGGCCAGAACAACAGCCAGTGGATCTCGCCGACACCCCGCGCCGACGTCCCGGCCCGCTCATCGGAGAAATACCGGAGCAGATGGGCGGCGGCAGCGATCCGGTCCTGCTGGCCGGCGACCAGGGTTACCCGCTCGCGCACCCAGGGATCTTCGATGAACTCGCCTGGCTGCCGTTCAAGCGCGGACAGGACGGTGCTGACCGACGCGGTCATGCCGAGCACAACCGCGGCGGCGTGGGCATTCACGAGCTGGGTGAGCTGGTCCCGGTCGCTGCGGCGGAACGGGCGCACCTCGATAGGTGACATCAGCGGGTGACCGGGACGGGTGAATACAGCTACCAGGGCACGTGCCGGTTGATCCACAGCAGCACCGGTCCGATGAGCGGACGCTCATGCCATCCGCGCGACATGACCTCACCGCGGATCGACTCGGCCGCGCCCCTTAGCCGCTTGCGCATCACCGACGCCTGGTAGTCCCTGGCCCGCCGGCCGAGGAACCGGACGCAGTTGATGCACACACCAACTTCAGGGTGATTCCCCAGCCGGACCAGAGCTTCCTCGGCAGTGACCCGACCGCAGCACCAGCATGCACTCTGACCGCTCTCGGCGCGCGCTTGCCGGCTCCGACCGGGAAACAGGTCCGAGGGGAGGCCAGGGACGGGGCGGGGTAGGTCCCAGAACTGCCCCTATTACTGCGTAAAAGGACCCACTTTATGCGGTAGGGTAGTCAGCGGCCAGCGGGGAAGCCCCGTCAGGCGGGGATCTGCAATCGCCGCCGCGGACGCGACGCCCACAGCTTTTATGCGATAGACCAGAGGCAGGCAATGGCGACTGTCACAGCACTGCGGAGCGAACGCCAGGCCGAGACGCTCGGCGCCGCGATCGGCGCCTACCTCGCGTCCATCGACCGGCCCGAGCACCGCGGGCAGCACAAGCAGTACGCCGCCACGCTGCGGCGCTTCCACCAGGCGCTGGGCGCGGACGCCGACCTCAGCGGCCTGGACGGTGCCGCGGTGCGCGCATGGATCGAGGAGACCTGGGGCGGCCGGAAGCCGGCCACGTACAACCGGGCGATCGACGTGTTCCGCTCGGCCTGGGCCTACTGGACGGCGCAGGGCTGGGCAGCGCAGGATCCCACCGCGCCGATGCGGCGCCGCAAGGTGGCCGCGGACCGTTCCCGCGCCCTGGCCCGGGCCGACGTCGAGCAGCTGCTCACCCGCGAGGACATCGCGCTGCGGGACAAGACGCTTTGGCGCATGGCCTACGAGTGCGGCCGGGCAGGTCATCACCCGCCCGCAGCTCCTCAATCGCCGCGGCCTGCTCCGCGATCACCTGATCCCGGGCAGCGCACGACGCGCAACCCGGTGCTGGGAGTGGCAGGCCGACCATACCCGGCCATCATCACCTCCGGCCCTCGGTAGTCAAGCCGCCACGCCAGGCCGGCTAGCTGGACCACTGCGGGCGCGGAAAACGGCTTCGGGCTGCGTCAGCCTCGCTCCGCCGAGGCTTGCTGGCGTGCGGGAGCTGTTCTGCCGAGGCAGCAGATGCCGCCCGGCGACCAGCTCCCGGACCGGTGCCAATTGCTCGCCGCGGAGGCAGCTGACCGCCCGAACGCTTGTCACGCCCTGAGCCGCGCAGCTGCCTTCTGAGCAAGAACAAGGACACGAAAGCGCTACCGGTCGCCGCGAGTACCAGCAACCCCCCCAGGTGCACCGGGTCGAAGACGGAAACCACCAGTGCAAGGCCCGCGAAAATCGCTGTCGCCATGATCGCGCGGTCGCCCGGCCGCACGTTCGTGCCTGCCGGTGTACTGCCCTTTGCCCGTGCAGGCCCTGGCGGCGGCTGCGCAGCGGCCAGCCCGGCCGGGAGGTCGGCGGTGACCAGGGCCAGCTCAGCGTAGGTGCGCGACGCGAGCGTCTGGCTGACCCTCGCGTCGAACTCATCCTTGGCCACGAAGCCGTACACGTATGCGGCCTTGAGCGTATCGATTACGTGCTCGCGGTCGGCGTGCGACGCCCGCAGGCGGCCGTGGCCTCCCGCACGTGCTGCCATCTCGTCTCCGGGCCCGAGCATCACCGGCGCCTCTCCACTAACGCGATGTACGGAAAGCGTAGCGCGGCTGCCCGCCGGGCCATCCCCGGACCGGACCGCCCCGTCCTCATCGACGGCTTCCTCGCCAGCACCGGGCTCGACCTCACGCCCTTCCGTAACCCCCGCCATAAAGGATCTTTTTAGTAACTCCCTATGCGCCACGTGTTCCTGAGGATGCTCCACGACGGCGGCTGGCCTGTGAACGTGATCTCGCGCCTGGTCGACCCCGGCCGGGCGGCATGTAGTGGTTGGGCAATCGTCATGCGGGCCGCCCAGATCGGGGAGTTCTGGCCCTGGCGGTGATGGCCGGGTGCCTGCTCTGGCCATGCGGCGCCGGTGTCAGCCGGTCGGGTCATCGCCCCGGACCGATCAGGTGGTCTCGGCCGGGCTGGCACGTGGCCGCCCGCGGGGCCGCATCTGTCCTGCATGCCCGGGCAGCCGCCCTGCGTCGGCCAGCGCGCGGCGCAGCAGGAACTCGATCTGGGCGTTCGTGCTGCGCAGCTCGTCGGCGGCCCACCTGGCCAGGGCGTCGTGAACGGCCGGATCAAGCCGGAGCAGCACGCCCTTGCGCTCGCTCACCGCGTTCCCACCGTGCCTGCCGTCAGCGTTACCGTGCCCGCGGTCACTGGTAGAGCGTGCCAGTGTTGACGACGGGCTGGGTCGCCTGCTCGCTGCACAGGACCACGAGCAGGTTAGACACCATCGTGGCCTTCCGCTCCTCGTCTAGCTCGACGACGCCTTCTGCCTCGAGCCGCTGCAGGGCCAGCTGCACCATGCCGACGGCGCCTTCGACGATGCGCTGCCGTGCGCCCACGACCGCGCTGGCCTGCTGCTGGCGCAGCATGGCCTGGGCGATCTCCGGAGCGTAGGACAAACGAGTCAGGCGCGTCTCGATGATCTGCACTCCGGCCGAGCTGACGCGGTCGGTGAGCTCGGCAGACAGCTTCCGGGTGATCTCGTCAGCGTTGTCGCGCAGTGACATCGCGCCGCTGCCGCGGTTGTCGTAGGGATAGCTGGATGCGATGTGCCGGACGGCAGTCTCGGTCTGGATCGTGACGAAGTGCGTGTAGTCGTCGACGGAGTAAGTGGCGTGCGCGGTGTCGCGCACCTGCCAGACAACGACGGCGGCGATCTCGATCGGGTTGCCGTCGGCGTCGTTTACTTTGACCTGCGCCGACTCCTGATTGCGGATCCGGGTCGAGACCGCGATGCGGTTGGTGAACGGGTTGACCCACTGCAGGCCGGACTCCCGGATGGTGCCGCGGTACTTGCCGAACAACTGGACTACATGCGCGCGGCCGGGCACGACAGCGGTGAGGCCCCTGAGCACCAGGGCGCCGGCCACAAGGACAAGGGCGCCCAGCCATATCAGGGCTGTCGCCGCGTCGCCGCTGAAACGGCGGGCCAGCCAGAGCAGGGCAACCCCGACGATCAAAACGGCAACCCCCAGCACCAGCATTCGTATGCCAGGCAGGAACCGGGCCCTGCGCTCGGGCGCCTGCTGACCGGAGAGCTGGTTGCGCTCTGCGGCCTGGACGTCGGATGTCATCTGACCCACCTCCACTTGACGTGCCTGATACCACCTGCTTAGCATAATGATATCAATTTAAGTTTGCAACGACCGCCGGGCACGGCGCGTCCGGTCGGGCGGCCGGCGGACAAGGCCGGCGGCAGCCGGAACAGGAGAGCAGCCAGATGAGGTATTTAGTTACGCGGACCGGAGTTGCCAGCGTGACCCTGCTGGCCGCCGCGAGCCTGGCGGCCGGCGGCTGCGCAAGCAGCACGAGCAACTCGAGCGTGGCGAGCTGCTTCGCTAAGCCCGCGGCCACGGCAAGCAGCGCGCCGGGCGGCTCGCCTAATCCGGCCGTCGCGGCGGGCTCGTTAGAGGCATCGTTATGGACCAGCTGAACGGCTGCTGAGGAGGCAGAGATGGGTGAGATAGCCATCGAGGTGCGCGGGCTGCGCAAGAGCTTCGGCGAGAAGGAGGCGGTGGCCGGGATCGATCTGGAGATCGCTGCCGGTTCCCTCGCCGGGCTTGTCGGGCCGAATGGTGCGGGGAAGACCACGTCGCTGTCAATGATGACCGGGCTGCTGCGGCCGGATGGCGGCCAGGTTCTGATCAACGGGCTGGATGTCTGGGCAGACCCAGTGGCCGCTAAAGCGGTCATCGGGGTGGTGCCGGCCGAGGCCAGGCTGTTCGAGAGGCTCAGCGGTGAGGAAATGCTGGAGTACGCCGGGCGGCTGCGCGGCCTGCCGGTCGCCGAGGCGCGCTCGCGGGCGGCGCAGCTGCTCGAGGTGCTCGACCTGACCGCTGATTCGAAGCGACTGGTCGCTGACTATTCCACCGGCATGCGCAAGAAGGCCACGCTCGGCTGCGCCCTCATCCACAACCCGCCGGTGCTGTTCCTGGACGAGCCGCTCGAGGGCGTGGACCCGGTCTCCGCCGACGTGATCCGCCGGCTGCTGACGCGCCTGGCCGGCTCCGGCTCGACCGTGCTGTTCTCCAGTCATGTCATGGAGCTGGTCGAGCAGGTCTGCGATCACGTGTCCATCATCGACAAGGGCAAGATCGTGGCAACGGGCACCACGCAGCAGGTGCGGGGAGGCAAGACCCTGCAACGTGCGTTCATCGACCTCGTCGGCCCGAAGGCGAGAGAAGAGGAGGGATTGTCATGGCTTGGCTCCTCGTCCAGCTGAAGCTGCGCCTGCTGCTGAACGCGCTGCGTTCGTCCACAGCTGCCGAAACCTCGTTCATAATCAGCACGTTCTTTGCCTTCGTGCTCGCGGTCGGCGGCTTCTATGTCCTGGCCCTGTTCCGCGGGTCGAGCGCGTCGGTGGACCTGACCACGGTCTGCTTCACCGTGTTCGCGTTCGGCTGGCTGATCCTGCCGATCTTGGCCTTCGGCCTGGACGGCACCCTGGACCCGGCCTCGCTGGCGCTGTATCCGCTGCGCATCCGCCCGCTCGCGGTGGGACTGCTGGCCGCGTCGGCCACTGGCGCCTGGCCGCTGGCCAACGTGCTCGGCCTGCTCGGGGTGACTGTGGGCCTGGCCCGCGGCGCGCTTGGCCTGCTCGTCGCGGTGGTCGCGGTGGTGCTGCAGGTGCTGTTCTGCATCACGCTGGCCCGGTTCGTGACCACCAGCATGGCCGGGATGCTGCGCTCACGCCGCGGCAAGGACCTCGCCGCCTTCCTGGTCATCCCGATCTTCGCCTTGTACGAGTTCTTCATCCAGGTGGTACCCAGGGTGGCGGCCGAGGGCGGGATCACGGCGGCGAGCTTCGCCCGGGTCGACTCGTGGCTGCGCTGGCTGCCGCCGGGCCTGGCCGCGCACGCGATCCAGGACGCCTCGGCCGGGCGGCCCGGCACCGCCATGGCGCGGCTGGCGCTGCTGGCCGCCGTCATCGTCGCGCTCGGCTGGGGCTGGATACGGTCGCTGAGCCGCGCCCTGGTCACCGCCGACACCTCCACCCAGTCCTCGAAAGTCCGCGGCACGGCCCTGCCGCTGGCCCGGTACGGCCTGCGCGGCGCCGTGGCGGCCCGGTTCTGGATCTACCAGCGCCGCGAGCCGACATCGCTCATCTACTGGGCCATGACCGCGGTCATCATGGTTGTCGTATCCGCCAGCACCATCCTGGGCCCGCACAAGCATCCCGCCGTAGTGATCGCGAGCGCCATCTTCGGCGCCGGGTTCGTCGGGTTCTTCCACGCCAACTCCGTCGGCCTGACCGGCCCGCCCTTCGTCATCGAGGCGCTCGCGCTGACCAGCCGCCGCTCCTTGCGGGCCTACTTCTCCGGTCAGAACATCGCTCTCGCCGTGATCGCGGCACCGCTGCTTGCCGCGATCTGCTTCGGCCTCGCAGCCGCGGTCAGGGATCCGAAGGAGGCAGTAGCGGCCACCGCAGTAGCCCTGGCGGGCCTCGGCGCGGCCCTCGGCCTGAGCAACATCTTCACCGTCACGCTTCCCTACCCGATGGCCAGGCGAGCCGGGAGTCCCATGCGCCAGGCCGCCCAGGGATACGGGTCCTACACGTTCGGCGGCGTCATCGGCAACCTGCTGGGCGTGGCGGTGCTGGTCTCGCCGGTCATAGTCGCTGGCGCACTGACCAGCGCGGACCAGGCGGCGGTCCGGATACCCGTGCTCATGGTCTGCTCCGCCGCGTACGGCCTCGCGCTGGCCTGGGCCGGCGTCCAGTTCGCGGCACGCGAGGCTGAGGGCAGGCTACCGGAACTCTGCCAGATCGCCGTCCGCAGCACGGTGTAGTCGCCCTGCAGGCCCCGTGGCGAGGGGTGGCTGCAGCCAGACGGTTGCGGCCAGCCGTTCCTGCGCGTAGCCGTGGTCGAAGCGCCGGTTGAGGTCGCCGGTCAGTTGCAGCAGGTCGGCCACCGGCAGGTTCTTGTACAGCGGCGCGTCCTGGGCGACAAACGCGATGCCGTCCAGCGGACGGTGACCCGGCCGGCTCGCCGCCGAGCACGGTCACCGTCCCCGCGGCCGGCGCGGCCAGGCCCCACCGTCAGGTTCAGCAAGGTGGTCTTGCCTGTGACGGGGTCACCGTCACCTGGAACTCGGACGACGCCTGCTGGAACGACGCCAACGTGGTGGACGCTGGGGGGACGGGCAGGTCGACTACTTCGTCAACGGGTACCAGTTCACGACGTTCCTCATGTACAGCTCGACGTGCAAGTCCAACTTCGCCTACACGCGGCCCAGGCGTGCCTCAGCACCCTGGCCAACGACCAGGCCGCATGCACCACCTACATCTGAGCGGTCGTGAGCGCCGGTAGCGCGAAGACAGCGCCACCGGCGACTGGCCTTTCCTCCTGGGTGACGATCTGGGCGAGGCTCGATCGTCATCTCGGTGCAGATGTCGCCGTGGGGGCGACACTGGGATCGGAGGAGACGACGATGCGCTACGCACTGCTAATGCACTACCGGGAGCTGGCCGGAGGAGAGATCAGCGAAGAGGCGATCGCTGCGGCGATGGAGGCTTTCGGCGCCTATGGCCGGGCGCTGGAACAGGCGGGCGTGCTGCTGTCGGCCGACGTGCTGCAGCCGGCCGCAGCGACGACGACCGTCACCCGCAAAGAAGGGATCATGCGGGTGCAGGACGGGCCCTTCGCCGAGACGAAAGAGGCGCTGGCCGGGGTGTTCGTCCTGGACGTGCCCGACCTTGACGCGGCCATCGGCTGGGCCGAGAAGTGTCCCGGCGCCGAGTGGGGTGTGATCGAGGTGCGCCCGACCGCTACCGCTTTCGTCAACGGCCGGTGGACGCGCTGACGTCCGGCTGCGGAAAATGGGTAGCCGGTCCCGGTCGGGGGGCGACGGGGCCGGCGGCCCAGGCCGCGGGCCTGGCGGCACGCGACAGTTACGGGCGGCTGCTCGCGCTCCTGTCCGGCTCGACGAGCGACATCGCCTCCGCGGAAGACGCCCTCGCGGACGCCTTCGAGCGCGCCTTGCGGACGTGGCCCGCCCACGGGGTACCGGGCAACCCCGACGCGTGGCTGCTGACCGTCGCCCGCAACCGGCTGCGCGACCACTGGAAATCCGCGCAGGCTCAGCGCACCTTCCCGCTCGGCGATGAGCTGGAAGCAGTGGTGCATACCGACGACCTCGACGTCGACGCAATCCCCGATCGGCGGCTTGAACTGATGCTCGTGTGTGCGCATCCGGCGATCGAACGCGCCGCGCACACGCCTCTCATGCTCAACACGGTGCTCGGCTTCACCGCCGAGCAGGTCGGCCGGGCCTTCTCGGTGCCGCCCTCGACGATGGCGACGCGTCTGGTCCGGGCGAAGAAGCGCATCAAGGCCGCCCGCATTCCGTTCCGTATCCCGGACCGGGGTGACCTCCCGGCGCGGATGACCGCGGTCCTGGAGGCGGTCTATGGCGCGTATGTCATCGACTGGGCGACGACCGGGCCACAGGCCCGCCATCTGCCCTCGGAGGCACTGCACCTCGCCGAGGTGCTCACCAGGTGCGTGCCCGGTGATCCGGAGGCGCACGGGCTCGCCGCTCTCGTCCAGCTCTCAGCGTCGCGCGCCCCGGCGCGTCTGGACGCGGCCGGACGTTTCGTCCCACTGCCCGACCAGGACCCGTCGCTGTGGGACTCTCAACTGATCGACCGGGCGCATGAACACCTCCGGACGGCGCACGCGCGGGGGCAGCTGGGGCGCTTCCAGCTCGAGGCCGCGATCCAAGCCGTGCACTGCGCCCGGCGACGGGCCGGCACGACAGACTGGCCGACGCTGCTGACCCTGCACCGCGTGCTGCACGCGATCGCGCCGTCGCTCGGCAGCGGCGTCGCGCTCGCCGCCGTCACCGCCGAGGTCGAGGGCCCCGCAGCCGGTCTCGCCACGCTCGACGCCCTGCTGAAAGACGCCGACCAGCACGCCCGCCGCTTCCAGCCCGCCCGAGCCACCCGCGCGCACCTGCTCGACCAGCTCGGACGCAGCGAGGAAGCCGTAGCCGCCTACGACAGCGCGATCGATCTGACTCACGACACCGCCGAACGCCAGTACCTGCAGCAGCGCCGTGATAGCGCCAACCGCTAACTTTCGCGAGGCACTATTCAGCCTGAGTGACGCTCGGTCAGCAAACGAGCGTGAGGGGGCTGGATCTAGCCTGCCCGTGCCGTCATGACGGCCGCCCGGGCCAGGCCGGGGACGATCAGCACCGTGGTCGGGTACTGGGCCAGGCTCACCCCGGCGGCGGCCAGCCCCCAGATGAGCACGGGCACGGAGGCCCACGCCAGCACCATGACGGTGATCTCGGCCGGGCTAAACCTGGTTATGCCGCGTACCCCGGCGATCGCGCGCTCGCGGACCGCGACGGTGGCGCCGAAGTTGAGGACGATGAACGCGACCAGGACGGGGATGACCGCGGCCGTCGGGCCCCGGTAGGGGTGCTGGCCGCGCACCGAGAGCCAGACCGTGCCGCAGACGGCCAGGACCGCGACCGCCCTGGCCGCCAGGAGCCACGGCGGGGAGGGCTGAAGCTTGCGGCGTGCCTGCTGGGTGGTCTGCCCCCGGGGCAGACGAAGGATTGGGCACCCAGACTCTCGCACGTTCACCTTGCCGGCCGCCAAAGGAAAGGGGAGAGCCAATTCCCCGCCAGAATCACGGCCGCTGCTCGGAGCATGCTCTGCCGCCCGCAAGAGATGACGAACAGCTGTCACCTCAGGGGCATACCAGCCCAGCATGCATCTGAGCACGAGAACGTCCTCAAGTAAGGATTCTCCAGATATTTCCGAGTAAGACATCAAGCGTGGGTCATATGCCTCCATCATCGTGGGCCTGCCTTGCCTGGTGGAGACGGATGCATTGCAACTTCCAGTACCCGTCAGGAGCGGGGCCGCTTCTCCATCGCATCAAGCAGGGTCTTAGGCTGAATTCAACCCACCCGTGCAAACGCCAGGAGATGTCACCACGAGCAGAGGACAAAGAGAAGAAGCTGGCCCACTTCGTCCGCGAGCGCATCCCCGATCGCGTGTACCACGTCAAGGGCGGCGGCGCCTTCGGCTACTTCGAGGTGACCGCCGACGTCACCCAGTGGACCAAGGCCGCCTTCCTCAGCAAAGTGGGCAAGCGCACGCCGACGTTTGTGCGCTTCTCGATAGTGGCCGCCGAAGAGGGCTACCCCGACACGGACCGCGACGTGCGCGGTGTTGCTCTCAAGTTCTACACCGAAGAGGGCAACTACGACATCGTCGGCAATAACACGCCGGTCTTCTTCATTCGTGACCCCATGAAGTTTCCGGACTTCATTCACTCGCAGGAGCGCCTGCCCGACAGCGGCCTGCGCAGCAACAACATGCAGTGGGACTTCTGGACGCTCTCGCCCGAGTCGGCCCACCAGGTGATGGTCCTGATGAGCGACCGGGGCACGCCGCGCTCCTGGCGGCACATGAACGGCTACGGCAGCAGCACGTTTATGTGGGAGAATGCTGCGGGCAAGAAGTTCTGGGTCAAGTATCACTTCAAGACCGAACAGGGCATCCAGAACTTCACCGACGCTGAGGCCAAGGCCATGCGCGCCGAGGACCTCGATAACTCCCGACGCGACCTGTGGGAGGCGATTGCCCGCAGGGACTACCCGTCCTGGCGGCTTGAAATGCAGATCATGCCGTACGAGGACGCGGCCAACTACCGGTTCAACCCCTTCGACCTGACCAAGGTCTGGCCGCACAAGGACTACCCGACGATTCCGATCGGTCGGATGGTGCTCAACCGCAACCCCGAGAACTTCTTCGCCCAGGTCGAGCAGGCCGGGTTCGAGGTGTCGAACTTTGTCCCGGGCATCGGGCCCAGCCCGGACCGCATGGTGCTGGGGCGGATGTTCGCCTACGGTGACTCGATCCGCTATCGCGTCGGTCCGAACTATGATCAACTGCCGGTCAACCAGCCGCTCCACGGGGTGCACAACTACAACAAGGACGGCCCGATGCGCTTCCGCCACAATGGAAACCAGCCGGTCTACGCGCCGAACAGCTACGGCGGGCCGCGGGCCGATCCGCAGCGCTACCGCGATCCGAGCTGGTTTGTGGAGGCCGGAGAGATCATGCGCACGGCCGCCGAGCCGCACAAGGACGACAACGACTTCATCCAGCCCGGCACGCTCTACCGCGAGGTGATGACGCCTACCGATCGGGACCATCTGGTGAGCAACATCGTCGGGCACCTCAGCCAGGGGGTGGAGCGCTTCATCCAGGAGCGTGCGGTCAACGACTACTGGGCCAAGGTCGACCCCGACCTCGGCGCACGCGTCGCGCAAGGCCTGGGCCTGAGGACTTCGCAGCCAAGCAGGCGGTAGCGGAGACAGCACAAATACGGACCGAACTCGGTGAACTGTACGCACCGTTCGCCGCCTCCTTGCCTGGCCAATTCCGCGCGTCAGCGCCCGGTTCCCGGATCCGGTGCTGCCGGGCCGTTCATGGCAGCGGTTCTTGCACGACGCCGGCGATGACCGTGGTCATGACCTTGCCGACGGCTCCAGCCTCCGGCGGGCGGCGCGAACCGGCGCCCCCTGACCCGGCTTGACGGGTCCCTCGGCTGCGGCCGGGGGAGGGACTGGGCGGTTGCTGGCACGACGTAGCCTGAGACAGGCCGGGATCACGGCCGGGCCCGCGGCAGGGGTGCCCTTCGCGCCCGGGCCCGACTTAGCGAGGCTATTGCGATGACCCGTCCGCTGGGCGAGGCCACAGAAGACGCAGAGCGGTGATGGCAGGCCTACTTGCTGGCCGAGAACGACCCAGCCGACGACCGAGGAGGATGCCGTGAGCGATCTCGAGCGACTCGAAGTGGCGGTCGGCGAGTGCCGCGAGATGATTCGCGAGGCCCACGCCGCGACGAAGGATCTCCGGTCCGCGGTGCGCGAGGCCAAGGGGGAGTTGCGCGCCCTGGCGAAGGACGAGGTTGCCGCGCAGGTCCAGCTCGAAGTGTCTCGACAGCTGGATGAGCTGGGCGAACGGACCCGTGAGGCCATCACTGCGGCCACGCAGAAGGTCATCGCCGAGTTCGACCGGTTCGGTGAGTCGTTGCTGGGCAAGGAGACCTACTGGCAGAGGGCGAGCGGCCGGCGGTCGGCGGCACGCCCCGATACCGATGTGCTGACGCTCGAGGCCCCGACCGACGACGAGGACAAGGGCTGATACATCGGACCGCCGGCCTTTCGCCTCATGCTGGCACGTGCTCTGCTTGCCGAACGCCTGCTCCCGGGCTAGCTCTCCGAGACGGGCCTGACCTCGATCGCGCCGTACCAGGCGGCGGGGACCCGGGTAGCCACATCGATCGCCTCGTCCAGGTCCTTGCACTCCACGATGCAGAAACCGGAGATCTGCTCCTTGGTCTGGGCGAACGGGCCGCCGGAGATCACAATGTCACCGCCATCCCAGCAGCGCACGGTGGTGGCGGTGTCCGTCGGATGCAGGTGCTCGCTGGCCAGCAGCACGCCGCGCTCCCGCATCTCGTCCTGGAACGAGGCGCACGCCGCCTTCCGGCGCGATCGCTCCTCGTCGCTGATCACGGCGCTCTCGTCGGCGCACATCAACAGGGCATAACGCATGACGCCTCCTTCAGGCTCACCGGTACTGACCCCGCACGCCCGTGGAACTGGGCGGCGGGGAGGCGCCGTTCTGGCGAGCAGGCGACATGC
>WNFI01191743.1_pt1 | contig 19034 bp, 20 predicted proteins | sample 5400471 | NCBI WGS metagenome assembly WNFI01 (sample SAMN13153348, study PRJNA577476) | soil metagenome | isolation source: 100 cm saprolite on Douglas fir-dominated hillslope | place: USA:California | collected 2013-09-17 | reverse complement strand
TGCCGAGGGCGCAGAGCGCGTTGGCAACGTTGAACCGCCCCGTCAGGGGCAGCCGTACGGGGATGCCGCCGCCCACCCCTTCAGCCCTGAAGGACACCCCGCCGATGCGAGGTTGGATTTCCGCCGGCCAGAGGTCGGCGCCCGGCGCCAGCCCGTACGTCACGCGTTGGTCGGTGGGCGCGTTGGCAAGCGGACTCCAGGCCGGCTCGTCGGCGTTGTAGACGATCGCCTTGGCGACACCTGGCTTGCGCGGGCTCTGTCGCGCCAGCTCGGCCAGCTGCAGCTTGACGTCCCGGTACGCCTCGAGGCTGCCGTGGAAGTCGAGATGCTCGTGGGTGAGGTTGGTGTAAGCGGCGATGTCAAAGGCCACTCCGGCGACGCGGTGGAGCGCGATCCCGTGGCTGGTGGTTTCGAGCACCGCGGTCTTGACGCCATCATCGACCAGCCGGCGCATCCGTGCCTGGATCACGGGCGCGTCCAGGGTGGTCAGGTAAGTGGGATTGGGCTCGATTTCGTCGAGGCTGCGGAACTCGAGGCTGTTCATGCCCCCGGCGGCCACGCCGCAGGCTCGAAGCGCCGCGACCGTCAGCAGGCAGGTCGTGGTCTTGCCGTCGGTGCCGGTTACACCGATCACGGTCATCTCCTCGGTGGGGTGGCCGAAGAGGCTGGCGGCGGCCAGCCCCAGCGCGAAGCGGGTGTCATCGACGACCGCCGCCGCACACCCCGCCGGCAGCGGAACCGGGCGCTGCAGCAGGAACGCGATCGCGCCCGCATCGGCGGCGTCGGCAACCAGGTCGTGGGCGTCGACCCTCATCCCCGGGATGGCCACGAAAAGGGCCCCCGGAGTGACTGATCGTGAATCCTGGCTGACCTCCGTGATCTCCGGGTCCAGCTCGGCAGCGGTCAGACGGCGCGACCGCACGCCGCGCAGGGCGAGGTCCGCCAGCAGCTCGGAGAAGAGCATCCCGGCGATCTTATCGATTCGGACTAGGATTCCCACAGTGGAGTTCGAGTGGGGCAGCCGGACATTCGTGATGGGGATCATCAACGTGACCCCCGACTCGTTCTCCGGCGACGGCGTGCTCGACCCCACCACGGCGGTCGCCCAGGGTTACGAGATGGAGTCCGCCGGCGCCGACATCCTCGATGTGGGCGGCATGTCCAGCCGCCCGGGGCACGCTGAGATCTCCGCCGCCGAGGAGCTCGAGAGGGTGATGGCGGTCCTTCCCCGCCTGCGGAACGCCGTCGGCGTGGCGATCAGCATCGACACGTATCGCTACCAGGTGGCCGAGGCCGCGGTGGAGGCAGGCGCCTCGATGATCAACGACATCTGGGGCTTGAAGCGCGAACCGCGCCTGGCGGAGCTGGCCGCCGCGCGGGGCTGCGGCCTGGTCCTGATGCACAACCAGGAGGGCACCGAGTACACCGACCTGGTTGCTGAGGTGATCGACTCGCTGCGGCGCTCGATCGAGGTGGCGGAGTCCGCCGGCGTCCAGCGCGAAGCCCTGATCGTCGTTGACGACCGGCTCGAGGGGACGGCCGCGACCGTGGCGCTGGGCATCGCGGCCGGCGCCGACATCGTCCGGGTCCACGATGTCGAACCGATGGTGCGGGTGGCGCGGATGACCGACGCGATCGTCCGCGGCGGCTGGAAGGAGCCGGAGGTGGCGGCGTGAAGGCCTACCTCGGCCTCGGCTCCAACCTCGGGGACCGCGCCGCCAACCTGGCCTTCGCCCGCTCCCGGCTGCGCGCCGAGGGCGTGCAGGTGATGGCCGAATCGGCGGTCGAGGAGACTGAGCCAGTGGGGGTGGTGCAGCAGCCCAAATTCCTCAACCAGGTGATCGAGGTGGACACCGACCTGTCCCCCAGCGAGCTGCTCGAGAAGTGCAAGTCGATCGAGGCCCGCGCCGGCCGCAAGCCCGACGCCCAGCGGTGGGGCCCCCGCGAGCTGGACATAGACATCCTGCTGTACGGGCACCTCACAGTCGACACGCCGGACCTGCAGATCCCGCATCCGCGGCTGGTCAGTCGCGAGTTCGTCCTCCGTGAGCTGGGCCAGATCAACCCTCGACTCACCGACGCGGTATCCGGTGTCACCGCCGAGCAGCTGGTCCAGCAGATGCGGCGAGAGGACGAAGCGGCGCTGCGCTAAGGGACGTGGCGCTACGGCATACGAGGCCGCGCTGAGCTAGTTCTCCGGCGAGGCCGACGAGGTGAAGCGATAGCCGATCCCGGGCACCGCCAGGATGAAGAATGGTCGGCCCGGGTCGTGTTCGATCTTGCGGCGCAGGTTGCGCACGTGCACGTCGATGACGCGCGTCTCGATGGGGTACTCGTAGCCCCAGACGTGGTTCAGGATCTTCTCCCGGGAGAGCACCTTGCCGGAGTTGCTGGCCAGGAACGCCAGCAGGTCGAATTCGGTGTGGGTCAGCTCCACCTCGCTGCCGTTCTTGAAGACGCGACGCTCGTTGAGGTTGATGCTCAGGTCCTTGAAGTCGAGCCGGCCGTCGGAGCCATGCTCGTCCTGGCGGACACGGCGAAGGTGGGCGGCGATGCGGGCCAGCAGCTCGCGGGCCCGGAATGGCTTGGTGATGTAGTCGTCGGCGCCGATCTCCAGGCCCACAACGATGTCGATCTCTTCGGTCTTGGCCGACAGGATGATGATCGGCACCCCCGAGCCGGTCTTGCGGACCTCGCGGCAGACGTCGAATCCGGAGATGTCGGGCAGCATCAGGTCCAGCAGGATCAGGTCGGGCCGGCTGGACTCCGACATGTGCAGCCCCTCGGTGCCGTTCTCGGCCTCGACTACCTCGTAACCCTCCTTCTCGCACGCCATCCGGATGGCCTTGCGGATGACGGCTTCGTCTTCGACGATGAGGATCCGGCGGGCGGCCTCGTTCACGAGTTGGCTCCGATGACGGTCTTGGCCAGCGGCAGCGTGAACGCAAACGTACTGCCCTTTCCGTACGTGCTTTCGACATCAATCGAGCCGCCGTGCAGCTCGACCAATCCGCGCACGATGTAGAGGCCCAATCCGGTGCCCGAGGTGTTGCGGGTGGCGGGGTCAGGGATGCGCTGAAACTTCTTGAACAACCGGCTTTGGTCCTCCGACTTGATTCCGATGCCGCGGTCCTTGACCGCGACTCGGACCACCTGATCTTGGACTGTCGCCGTCAACACCACGCTCGTGTGCTGCGGCGAATACTTTATCGCGTTGGTGATCAAATTCACGAGAATTTGGCGCAGCTTGGGACCGTCCGCCCAAACCATCGGAAAACGCGCCGGGATTTTCACCAGCAGGTCGGCTTCCGCGGTCTGACTTTGCAGCTCGTCCAGCACCTCCGCGACCGTCTCCTTGAGGTCCACCGGGGCGGGGTCCAGCATGACCCGGCCGGAGTCCAGCTGACTGGTGTCGAGTATCTCTCTGATCAGCAGCTCGAGGCGCTCCGCCTGCTTGTAGATGTCGTCCATCATCTGCTGCCGCTCGGGGCCCTCGATGTTGTAGGAGACGAGCAGCTCGGCGGTCGCCTTGATCGCCGTTAGCGGCGTCTTCAGCTCGTGGCTGGTCACACTGACGAGAGCGTCGTGCGCATCCAGGATCTCGCGCACCGGGCCGGCGTCCGCCACCAGCACCAGCGCGCCTCGGCCAAGCGGCCGGATGTTGATGTTGAGGAACATCTGCTGGTCACCGCCATTGGCGGCGACGCCGCTGAGCGGAGATGTCCAGCTGGCGCCGCCATCGATAGATGTTCGAAGCTCTGCAGGATCTCAGCCGGATCCACCCTGTTAATCGCCGACCTTCCTCAATCGCGATCTCACACGCCGAACGTTACCCCTGATTTTGGACATAGCCTGGTGTCCGCGCCACATTGTGGACTGAATTGGCAGGTCGAAGGCCCCCGCGTAGGCCACCAGCCGTCCGTTCCACCCCGACTTGAACTGCCACAGGCCGGCCAGCGCATGCCCGGGACGCTGGTCAGGCGGAATCCCCCAGAGGTCGTACTCGGTGTCGCCGAGGTTGCGGATCTCTTGGATGGCGTGCCAGTGCAGCAGGTAGGCGGGCATCAGGTCGCGGCCTTCGCGAGCGGAGGCGCCGAAGAGGTAAGTGGCGCGTCCGGCGAACCGCAGCACCATGATCCCCGCCAGCGCCTGGCCCTGGTGACGGGCGAGGAAGATCCGGGAGGTGCCGTCGGCGGCCATCAGCTCGTGCACGGCACGGTAATAGGGCTCCCGGGCGAGCTGAATGCGATGCCGCGCCGAGGTCTGTTGGGCCAGTTCGGCGAAGGCGCCAACGTCGTCACTCCGCTCGACTGTCACGCCCCTCTTCTCGGCCAACCGCACGTTGTAACGGGTCTTGGGCTTGAGCGCGGCCAGGATGTCTTCGGGGTCCGGCCTCAGGTCGATGATCGACGTGTGCTGGGGCTGCATCGGCTTCGCCTTGCGCCAGGGTGCCGGTGGCGCCCAGCCGGCCGCCAGCTCGGGCTCGATTGTGAGAAAGGCCAGCTCCAGCGCGCGGGCCAGCTCCGACAGCGGGCCCAGGGCCGCGGCGATCCTGTCCGCGTGCAGCGCCGGTCCCTTGGCGACGTAGCCGTAGCGGCCGCCGGGCACCAGCGTAGGCGCCACCAGCACGCTCACCGGCACGGTCAGCTCGCCGGCTTCGACATGATGCCGCTCCACCTCCCAGCCAAAGCGCGACTGAAGATCCCCCCATCGATGGCTCTGCAGGAGGTGCGGGTTGGGCATCGCGCGGAGAGCCGTATCCCACGCGGTGGCCCCGGCGGTGGCTGTCAAGCCGCCCGCTCGGCGCTTCGCAGGTGCAGGTTGTCGTTGATCGCAACGATCTCCATTTCGGGCGTCAGCCAGCGAGCCCGGGCGCTTGGCCCCCGGAGCACCGTGATCGAGGTGTTGTCTATCGCCCAGGGAAAGCGCAGGTTGCCGGCAGGGATCCCGACGATCATTGAAAGCAGGCTGCGGACGACGCCGATGTGGGTCACCACGGCAACGGTGGCGTCATCGCCGGCGGCGGCGGCGATGCGTCCGAGGCATCCAACCACGCGGTCCTCGAAGGCCGCCGAGCCTTCGCCACCGGGGACCAGGTCCCACGATGGCGACGTCAGCCATTTCTGGAAGAGTTCGGGCCAGCCGCGTTGCAGGGTGTCCCGGTCGGCTCCCTCCCACTCGCCCAGGTCGACCTCGCGAAGGCCGCTGTCGACCTCCACCGAAAGGCCGGGGTGGAGCCGCGCCACCGCCTCGGCGGTCTCCCTGGCACGGGCCAGGTCAGAGGTGTAGAGGGCCCCCAGGTCGACGGAGGCAAGCCTCTGTGCGACCAGCTGGCATTGTTCGCGCCCGAGGTCGCTGAGCGCCGGGTCAGCCTGCCCCTGGATCCGGCCGGTCGCGTTCCAGATGGTCTGGGCGTGGCGGATCACGATCAACCTCAAGGCCAAGAGGTCCTGTTGGCTGAGCTTGTGACGTACCCACCGTTGCCGAGCCGCAACGCCGGCGTCGCTGCAATTCCAAATTCCAGCGTGTTGAATACGAGTGTCACGTGTGACACTATAAAAGGCCCTTTCGCAGGCAAGGATTGTGTTGCGCGCCCTGGATTCCGGTGGCCGCGGCGATTTCGCATCGAGTAAGCGGAGGTTGTCTTGCAAAACAGCGGAACCCTAGCGGAGATGCCCCTCGAGGCCATTCTGGAGACGATCCAGAAGGAACGGGCCACCGGCACGCTGCACCTCGACGCCGGCGCCGGCAAGGCAACTCTCTACTTCCTCTTCGGGCACCTCTTCCACGCCGCCGACTCCAAACGGACCGGGGAGTCCGTGGTCTTTGACACCCTCGGCTGGAACGAAGGCGATTTCAACTTCGACTCCAAAGCCAAGCTCCCCGCCGAGGAGTCGATCAAGCGATCGACGGCCGAGCTCCTGGCCGCTCGTGCCGCGGGTGTGGTCGCGCCCCAACCAGAGCCCGAGGTCGAGGCGCCGGTCGAACCCGAGCCCGAACCGGTGGTGACGCCGGAGGTCGTGGCAGAGGTCGCCGAGGTCACGCCGGACCTGGCGACGCCGGCCGACCTGGAGGAGGCCCCTGAGCCGAGCTATCAGGTGGCTGAAGTGCAGGCCTTCGANNNCCCGCCGAGCCAGCCTCCGAACCCGCTCCCGAACCCGGTCCGGCGCCGCCCCATCCCAAACGACGCAGGACCGACGTCCGCCCCGGCACCCGGCCGCCGGAGACCATGGAGCTCTACCCGGTGCCGATGGGCGAACCGCTCTACGAGTCGCTCACCGCGGCGTTCGTCGACTTCCCCAAATTGCTGCGCAGCCTGGCCAAGGACAAGCACCACGGCTACGTCAAGCTGACGGGCGACGACTTCAACGCCGTCCTGGTCTTCTCTTCGGGCGCGGTCGTCGAGGCCATCTACCAGGGGCGCGACGAAGTCAGCACCGGCGCCACCGCCTTCCAGATCTTCGCTCGGAACATAGACAACAGCGAGGGCAGCCTCGACGTCATCGAGCTCAGCCCAGAGATGGTGACGGCTATCTACCAGCTCCTGACCGCGCCCGGGCTTTACGACCGGCTGGTGGCCCGTTTCGTCAAGTTCGACGCGCTCCTGGAGCATCTTGCCGCTGAGGGCACCAGTGGCGCCGTCATTGTTCGTCAGGAGAAGAAGACCGGGATCGTGCTGTTCCGGGAGGGAATCGTCCTGGGCTCCTACACCGAGGCCTCGCGCGCCTTCGACGTCGATACCGCCAAGGTCGCCGCGATTTGCCGGGATCCGAAGACGCAGATCGAGGTACGGGGTGGGTTGCTCCCGGAGGACCTGCCGGTGCTGGAGGCCGACGGGTCATCGGGACGAACCGTCCCCTCGGGCGGGACTCGTGGCGCCGGACGTGCTGACGCGGAGGTCGCCTCAGATTCCGAGGCCGCTGGGGCGGAGTCGCAGACCGACGACCAGCCGTCCGATGCGGCGCCCGCGGAGTATGCCGAAAGCCCCAACGGCGCCGACAATGTGGGAGTCGATTGGGCGGCGGTGCTAAGCCAGATGGCGGGCCGGGCCGACGCCACCCTGGGAACGCGCGCCAAGAAGGTAAAGGAGCTGCTGAACGCGTCAGGCCACGACCGCGAGAGCGTCGACCACACCATCGAGCGCATCTCCGAGCTGTCGATCATGTTTGTCGATCCGTCGAAACTGGCCAACCTCGCTGAAGAGATGCGCCAGATGGCCGCCGACGCCGGCTGAACCAACGCAGGACTGAGCCGGCTTCGATAGAGTCCCTCGGGTGATGATCCCGAGGCCCGGCGCCCGCAGGCGTTTGCGCGCCCTGGCGACCCTGCCGTTGCTCTTCTTGGCTTTGCCCGCCTGCACCCCTTCGGCTCCGGCGATCGAGGACGTCTCGCCCCACAAGGGCGATGGTGGCGTTGCCGGCGACGCACCGATCAGGGTCACGTTCGACCGAGCGATGAACCGCGAGAGCGTGTCCACACGGTTCCAGCTGTCACCTTCGATCGCCGGCTGCAGTACTTCTCGCTGCCCGGTGACCTGGAAGGACAGGACCATGATATTCAGCCATCCAGCCTACGAGTTCCAACCCGACACCAAATACACCGTGCGCCTCAGTCCTGGCTATAGCGACACCTCCGGCCACGCCAACGACATCGAGCACTCCTGGGAATTCCACACCGACACCGCGCCTGCCCTCCAATCCACCAACCCTTCCGCCGAAGCCAAGGGCGTGGCGCCCGACATCGACATCACCTTGCAGTTCTCGCGGGCGATGCAGGTTCCCCGGCAGCAGCAGTTGAAGCTGACCGACTCCGAGTCCGACACGACCGCCGCGGTGCCCGCCCGCGTAACGCTCGACCCGACCGACGCATCGCGGTTGGTGGTGTCGCCCTTGACCCTGCTGGCGTCGCGGCATCGGTACCGGCTGCTGGTGACGTCGGACTACCAGGACACCCGCCACAACGACACCGGCCGCGACATCAACCTGAACTTCCGCACCGGCGACGCGGACCTGTCGCGCAGTCTGGCCTTTACGGTGCTGGACGCCTCGGGCGCGCACGGCCATCGGATCGCCGTCCTCCGGCCGCCTGCCAACCTGGGCGCTCCGGCGCCCACCGTCCGCGTGATTTACAGGTCCACCGCGGCGATCCTCGACTTCGGATGGGCGGCCGACGCGCGGTACATCTACACGCTCGAGGGCAGCCCCGCAAGCATCGTTCGCCTTTCGGTCGCCGACGGAGTCGCCCAGCCACTGGGAATCCAGGCTTCCTCGATCGCGGTTTCCCCGGCACACGACGAGATCGCCTATGTCAGTCCCGACCGCAGCCTCCACCTATGGGCTCCACCGGCGCCTGGTGGCATAACACCCACCGACATCAGTGTCACGGAGGCCGGGCCCCAGGCCGGTGCGCCGAGCTGGAGCGGCGACGGCCGCCGGCTGGCGCTGGTGGTACCGTCGGCGGCCGGCCAGGGGCTGGCCGTGCTGGAGCGTTCCACCTTGAGCCGCTTCGTGGTCCCGGGCGTGACCCTGGCCAGCGAAGCCAAGGATGCCGCGCCGCAATGGTCGGTGGACGGCACCGCCGTGGCCTTCGAACGCGACCTGTCCGGTAGCACCGCGGTCTGGGCCTACCGGCCGCTGGCTGCATCGGGGATGGACGTCACACGCATCGGCGCCATGGCAGACGCATCGCTGGCGTGGTCGTCCGACGGCTCCACCATTTATGCCGCCGGCGAGTCAAGCGCGGGCGCTCCTCGCCTGCTGTCGCGAGCGCCTGCCGCCCCGGTGGATGGCCAGACTGGCGGCTTCGCTCGCCTGCAGAGCAGTGTTCGGGGGGATGACATGCCCGCCACCCCCACCTTCGATCGCCGCCTTGCCTTCCTCCGCGCCGCCGCCAAAGTGCCGCAGCTGTGGCTGGTGAATGGTGATGGTTCAGGGCTGGTGCAGCTGACCTTCGAGAAGTACAGTCAGGCCGAGATGCTCACGGCCTTCGGTGTCGGCCTGCCGCGCTGGGCCCCTGGCGGATTGGGGTAGTTGATCTACCTGGGCCACGGCGCCTCGGGAAACGCGGCCAGCATGAAGCCCTACGTCGATGGGCTGGCTGCGCGAGGAGTCGAGGCGGCCTCCGTCCCCGCTGCGGGCAGGCTGCCAACTCGCGCTGAGAAGGCGGCCGAGATCTTTCGGGACCTTCTCCGCGATCGGCCGGGGAGCATCATCGGCGGGCACTCATATGGCGGCCGGGTCGCCAGCATGGTCGCGGCCGAGGCCGACGGATCGTCCGCCGCCGCGCCTGGCGGACTGGTGCTCTTCAGCTATCCGCTACACCGGCCGGGACACCCGGAGGAGCTGCGAACGGCGCACTGGCCGTCGATCACCTGCCCGGTGCTGCTGCTGTCAGGCGAATCGGACCCTTTCGCCCGCATCGACCTGCTGCGGACCGCGATCGACCTGTTGCCCACGGCCGAGCTGGTCACCTATCCCCATGCCGGGCACGGCCTGAGCCGCGACCCGAAATTGTTCGGCGACGCCCTTGATCGAGTCGTCGCCTTCGCGCTGCGACTCAGCTGACCCGCAGCGGATCCGTCAGCCGGCGGCGCTACCCGCCGGCAGGAGCTCGAACTTGACGTCGACGGCCTTCCCCTTGTCGACGCTGGCCGACTGCTCCAGCCGTTCGGCGCCTGGCGCCAGGCAGATCACGGTCCAGTCGCCGGGGACGACCCAGAATCGAAACGCCCCGTCCTGGAGGGTGCGCTGCTCGGCCACGAACTCCTCCTGGGTGCCGGTCAAGCGGACGTAGGCGCCTTCCACGGGGTTGCCGTCGCGCCGCACCAGGCCCCGGATCGAGGTCTCGCCAACGTAGTCGTCGGGAGCGTCCACGCAGCTGCTGGTCATGCGGGGACCTCCTCCTTGTACTCAAGCTCGATGGGCACGCCCACCAGGCTGCCGTACTCGGTCCAGGAACCGTCGTAGTTCTTGACCTTGGGAAAGCCTAGAAGTTCCTTGAGCACGAACCAGGTATGCGAAGACCGCTCGCCGATGCGGCAGTAGGCGATCGTCTCGTCCTGCGGCGCCAGCCCCTGCTCCTCCTGGTAGAGCGCCTTGAGGTCTTCAAGCGACTTGAAGGTGCCGTCTTCGTTGGCTGACTTGGACCAGGGCACGTTCTTGGCGCCCGGGATGTGTCCTTTCTTCTGGGCCTGCTCCTGGGGGAGGTGGGCAGGAGCGGCCAGCTTGCCGATGAACTCGTCGGGGGAACGAACATCGACCATCGGAGCCACGCCAACCTTGCTGATGACCTCGTCGCGCAGGGCGCGGATGCTGAGGTCGGCTTCCCGGGCGGTATAGGTCGCCGGCGTGATCGCCGGCTTGTCAGCGGTCAGCTCACGACCCTCGAGCTCCCATTTCTTGCGGCCGCCGTTCATCAGCTTGACATTGCTGTGGCCGTAGACCTTGAAATACCAGTAGGCGTAGGCGGAGAACCAGTTGTTGTTGCCGCCGTACAGCACCACCAGGTCGTCGCTGCCTACTCCCTTGCTTCCGAGCAGGCTCTCGAAGTGGGCTTTGTCGATGAAGTTGCGCACCACCGGGTCCTGCAGCTCGTTGCGCCAGTGCAGCGACAGCGCGGTGGGGATGTGGCCCCGCTCGTAGGCGTCGGTGTCCTCGTCGACCTCGATCAGCTTGAAGCTGCCGTCGCCGAGGTGCTCGGCGACCCAGTCGGTCGATACCAGCGCGTCAGGATTCGCATATTCGCCCAAAGTCTCTGCTCCTCGGCCGTTCGGCTGGCCATCCCGCAACAGTCCAATAAATCCTACCTAAATAGTAGGAGTTAGGGATTATGCCTCATGCCCGAAGCGATGCGCAACCCGGCCGGCACCCTCCTGCAGGAACCAGGCCCTCACGGCATCGGCGGCGCGGGGGATGAGCTTCGTAGCGAATGACTCCACCCGAGGCTGTGCCCGTTGACGGCGAAGCTGCTGTCAGGATCCGTGATCCTGGAACCGCGGACGACGCGGGTCGAGCAACGAAGTTCATCCGCCGCGGCCGCCGATACAGCGAAGGACTAGTTCCGCCCCCCTCGGAAGAAGAGCATCGATCCCTGGATGTGCTGGTCCCAGCTGTCGAAGCCCGCCCCCAGCGCCAGCTCTTCGAGCTCGTCGGGGTCGGCGGGATGGAAGAAGAGCCAGCCGCGGCTGAACCACGGACGCGACACCATCCCCAACGGGCTGGTGTCGGCGATGACCACGTTGCCCCAGACCTCTCCGCCTGGTTTGAGGACCCGGTGGAACTGGCGCAGCGCGGCGCCCTTATCGGGCAGCACGTGTAGTCCGTTGAAACAGAGAATGCGATCTACGCTTCCGTCCTGGAGCGGTAGCCGCATGGCATCAGCGCGCGCCAGCAGGACGTTGTCGAGGCCTTCGGCGGTGCGCTCTCGGACCGCGCGGCGGAGCATCCCCGGACTGAGGTCGATGCCGATGTAAGTTCCCTGAAGCCGCCCCGCCGCCGACCGTAGGGCGGGCGCGCCACCGACGGGGACATCCAGGACGACCTCGCCGGGGTCGCATTTCACGCCCTCGTCCATCATCGCGAAGACCTCGCCGATGTCCGCGCCCCAGCCGAGGCGACCGCCGAGGCGCGCAAGCCAGCGCTCCTTGATCGCCCGGTCGTAGACAAGCCCGTAGGGGGTGGCGAACCAATCGACATCCGGCTGGCCGGCGTCAGTCGGCCAGAGATCGAAGTAGCCGTCGACGCAGACGAACCGGTGCCCATCGGGGCAGACCAGGTCATTACCGTCGGCGGTCATCCCCCGGCTGCAGTCGGGGCAGGCGAGCGGCTTCACGGCGACGGTCTCGACCAGGTCAGCGGCTCGCCTGTTCATGACAGGACAGCAACGCTAGCAGGCCCGGTGCAGATTGCAAGCCGGTTCCCCGAAGGTCCGACAATTGGCCGATGAGCCCAGGCGTCCGCGAGCGAAAGCTGAGAGCGATGGGGGGGTGGCTGGTGCCTGCCGTCATCATCGTCCTGGGTGTCTCGGTGTTCCTGATGTACGTCGGCCGGGGCACACGCAGCGGCGCCCACCCGCCCGCGCAGAACCAATCGGCGCTGGTGGGCAAGCCGGCGCCGGGGATCTCGGGGGTTGCATTCGACGGCACCTCGGTCGACCTGGCCCGGCTCCGCGGCAAGGTGGTGATGATCAACTTCTTCGCCAGCTGGTGCGCTGAATGCAGAGCGGAGATACCCGACATCGAACGCGCATACCTGACCAAGCACGCGGCGGGATTCGAGGTCCTCGGGGTCGACGCCTGGGAGAACGGCGACGGCAAGGGGTTCCTTGCCGGGCTGGGCGGGACCTATCCCGCGGTGGCCGACCCCCAACCCGCCGCCAACCTGCCTGGGCCGATCGCCGCCGGCTACGGGCTGGCGACTGAGGCGCTCCCCGTGAGCGTCTTCGTGGACAGGGCGGGCCGGGTACGCCAGGTGTTCCCCGGACGCATCGACGCCGGCAACATCGCCGCCGAGCTACAGCAGCTGGGGATCAGCTGATGGCGGCGACGCCATGCGCCTGCGACCCGAGGTCTGGATTGGCATCGGTGTGGTCGTGCTCGTGTACACGACCGCCCCGGCTGGACCACGACAGGCCCGGCACCGGTGGCTAGTAGCCGGAACCCTGGTTGGTGTTGCCGGACCCCGAGCCGTTGCTTCCCGAATTGCTTCCTGAGCCGCCACAGGCCGCCAGCAGCAGCACCATGCCGGCGGCCGCGATGCCGGCGAGCAACCGCTCCAGGCGAGGTCTTTGAAGACGTTGTTTCATCAACAAGATCTACCCGGAGCGGTTACACCGCCGGCGTTCACATCATGTCCTGGCCTTCGTAAACGGCGATGCTGCCTCCGCTCGAAAGCACCGGGCAACCCCTGGCGATCTCGGTCGCGGCGTCCAGGTCGTCGGCCGAGACGATGCTGTAGCCAGTCGCGCGCTCACCGATGGGCCCATCGCTGACGCTTCCGTCGGAGCTGACGCCCTTCACGTTCCCGGTGAACGGAACACCGCCATCAACCAGGTTGGCTCCCAGGCCGCCGAACCAGGCGCCCCAGGCTTCCATGACCTTGGCCTGCTCCTCGGGGGTGTCGGCCATGCCTCCGCCGTAATACGCGAGTACGTATTTCATGCTTCTCTCCTTGTGGCTTGTTCGGACGTGCGGTCGGCGCACGCTCTCTGATACGGGGGTAGGACACCGTCCCAGCCCCATTTGTTGGCGTCCTGCCAGGGCTGAGCTTTCTCGCCCAGGCGCTCCCATCCTTTGTGCTCGATGTCGACACGGGTGGTCGCGTCAGGCAGCTCGGTGAACACGATTTCTATGTCGGTGCCATCGGATCGATCGGTGGCGATGTGCCATAGGTAGCCGAGCCGCCGCGGCCGATCCCAGACCGTGACCTCTCCCCAGTCGATCTCCTGTCCTGCGTTGGTGCGCTCGAAGATCCGGCCGCCCACGCGCGGCTCGAAGATCACCTCCTCGCAGGCCTCTCCGCTGACGGTATGAGTCCGCGGCCACCAGGACGACGTTCTTGCCGTCCAGGTGTCAAAAGCGTGTTCAGCCGGGCAGTCCACAACCAGCGAGTACCGTAGCGCTTCCATGATTAAGGGCGGGTAGGCGGTCTGGTGTTTTCCGCAAAGAGCTGAAACCGTTGCGCCGCGTCACCCCAAACCTGCTCGAGGTAGCCGCGGACCGCGTCGACCCCTTGTTGCTGGAGCTGGTAAAGCCGGCGGGTTCCAACCTGCTCGTCGCCAACCAGGCCCGCCCTGGTCAGCACTCGCAGGTGCCGTGACACAGCCGGGCGGCTGATCGGAAGGCCGTCGGCGATCTCCTGTACAGACCTCGGCCGCTCGGCGAGGAGCTCGACGATGGCTCGGCGATGGGAGTTCCCCAGCGCTTCGAAAGGATTGCCCGCAGGCAGCGGAGCGGTCATGCCATGATGGTAACAGAAAGGTTACCGTAACAAAAAGCTGACGATGGCGACCCCCGGGCAACGGATATGGCGGGAGGGCTAACCGTAGCCCGGGGAGCGGGAGGGCTAGCCGATGCTGACGTTCGACACCGGCCGGCGGCCGGTCGGTTCGGCAGCCTGGGCCCGGTCCATCAGGCGCGCCAGAGCCAGCGTGCCGACGACGAACCCGCAGCCGACGTAAATCGCCAGGCCCCACCAGGTCCGTGTGTCCGACCCCGAGCCGAGGCCGTGGGCCATCGCCAGGGGGAAGGTCGCGTAGGTCAGGTAGTGGAGCGCTCGCCAGGTGCGATATCCGATCCACCGGCGCAGGTGGACGCTGACCGCAAGCGCCAGGCCCAGCTCGGCGGCGCAGATCCCAAGGCCCATCCAGAGCGTCCGATAGCTGGATCGAAACGGGATCAGGACATCGGCCAGCGAGAACTTGGCGAACGGGTCGAGCCAGAGCGTGAGCACGTGGACTGCCAGGAAGACGAACAGGACCGTGCCCAGGTAGCGGTGCAGTCCATCGCTGAGGAACAGCGGCCAGCGGGCCGAACGCCAGCGCATCGCCAGCGCCAGGCCCACCGCGACGGTCGCGGTCAGCAGGATCAGGGAGACGAAACCGGACGCCCTGGCGAAGTACCACAGCGGGCTCGGGGTCTGGGTCAGCGCAACGACAGTTGAGAGCGGTCCGCGTATCACGACTGGGCTGTGACCACGGGCGGGGTGGCCTGCGCGGAGGTGGTGCCGCCGGATGTGCTTGCTGGCGCGCTGCTGTCGGACGAGGCCGACGACGGGCTGCTCGAGGTCTGCGCGGTGGTGGCGGTAGACGGGGTGGCGCCGGTGACCGCGGTGGTGGCGCCCGCCTGGGCGGCGCCCGCCTGGGCGGCCACAGCCTGGGTCAACCCCCCCAGCGCCAGGACACTGGCTGCTGCCGCCGTGAGCTTGAGGTGCTTCAGCCGACGGCGGGCCGCCGCCATGGCCGCTTTTCTGTCGGGTGGGTTGCTTGGATCTGGCATCGTCGATCTCCCTCGTGGAGGCCCTGTCGGGCTTCTTTTCGCTGTCCAATCCAGCTTCGGGTCGGCGGCTCAGACCCGGCGGAAGATCACCTCAGAGGTTCCTCGGAAAAATCCGGGGCGCTCAGCCGGGCACGACCGGCAGCTCGATTCGAAACGTCGCCCCGCCGCCCTCCGTGCGAGCGACGCTGATGGTCCCGTTGTGGGCGCCAACCACGGCCGCTGCGATGCTCAAGCCCAGACCGCTGCCGCCGCGGTCGCGGCTTCGTTCCGGGTCGGAGCGGTGGAAACGCTCGAAGATCAGCTCGGCCGCGGCGGCGGGGATACCCGGACCATGGTCGATCACCTCGATGGTCGCGGTGCCGGCGCCGGGCCTCAGGGCGACCTCGATCGGGGTGCCCGGCGGCGTGTGCACCAGCGCATTGCGAAGCAGGTTGGTGAGGACCTGGCGGAGCCGGCTCTCGTCACCCACCACGATCAACGGGGCGCTGATCCGCGGGGTTATCGTGCGGTTGCGATCGGCTATCCGGGCGTCGGCGCAAGCGTCGATGACCAGCGCTTCGAGGTCGACATGATTGCGCTCCAGCGCCCGGCCCTGGTCCAGGCGCGCCAACAGCAGAAGGTCCTCGACCAGCACTCCCAGACGGCGGGATTCGTCCTCGATCCGGCCTGCGGCGGCCTCCATCTCCTCGGGGGCCATATCGGGGTGCGACTTGAGCAGCTCCGCATAGCCGCGCATCGACGTGAGCGGCGTGCGCAGCTCGTGGGAGGCGTCCGAAACGAACTGGCGCAGGCGTTCCTCGCTGGCGGCGCGGGCCGCGAAGGCCGACTCCAACTGTTCCAGCATCGCGTTTATGGCCAGGCCCAGCCTCCCCACCTCGGTCCGCTCGGTGGCGGGCTCGACCCGCTGGTGCAGCTCGCTGGCGGCGATCGACCGCGCCGTGGCGCCCATCCGGACCAGCGGACGCAGGCTCTGGCGGACGATCAGACCGGTGGCCACAGCCAGGACCAGCGTTACTCCGGCGCTGATGGCGAGCTCCAGCCCGAGCAGCTGGGCCAGCGTGACGTCGACCTCGTCCAGGGGGATGGCCACGATGAGGATGCCGCCGGCTCCGTCATCGGCGGTGTCGACGTAGACGCGATAGCGGTCGACTCCGCCGGTTCCGCTCACGGTCAGGAGGTTCGGCGATTGGTGTGTTCCCGGCTTCAGGTTGGCGGGCAGTACGGGCTTGGCGTTGTTGTTGGTGCCAAAGCCAAAGGTCTGCTCCTTGATCACCGTACCGGTGCTCGACCGCAGCTGGCCGTATGTGTTCTGCGGGAAGGGAGCGGGCCCTGAGCCGCCCGAGGACGGTCCCCCGCCCCCGCCGCCGTCATGGCTGTCGTGTCCGATCAGGTAATCGCCGACCGACTGGTGCGCCGCCAGGACCTGCTGGTCGGTTCTCGAGAGGAGGTAGGACTGGAGCGCGCCGTAGGTACCGACATCGACCGCCACCAGCCCGACCACGAACAGAGGCACCAGCGTGAGGAGGAGCTTGAGGCGGAGGGACACCTAGTAGACCGACTCCTCACCGAGGAGGACGGAGCACGTACCCCACGCCCCGCACCGTCTGGATCAGGGGTGGGTCGACATGGTCCACCTTCCGTCTCAGGTAGCTGATGTAGGTCTCCAGCACGTGCGCGTCACCGCCGAAGTCGTAGTCCCAGACGTGGTCCAGGATCTGCGCCTTGGAGAGCACCCGGTTGCTGTTGCCGAGGAGGTAGCGCAGCAGCCGGAACTCGGTCCGAGTCAGCTGAACGGGCTGGCCCGCGCGCCAGACCTCGTAGGTGTCCTCGTCCATCTCGAGGTCGGCGACCATCAGCCGCTTGGACTCGGTCTCAGGCGCGCCACCGTGCCGCCGGAGCACGACTCGCACGCGCGCCACCAGCTCTTCGAGGCTGAAGGGCTTGGTGACATAGTCGTCCCCGCCGATGGTCAGCCCGCGGATCTTCTCCTCGGTGGCGTCCCGGGCGGTGAGGAAAATGACCGGCACCCGATGACCGTCGCGGCTGAGGCGTTCGACCAGGCTGAAGCCGTCCTCGTCCGGCAGCCCGACGTCCAGGATGACGAGGTCCGGTGCCGAATCCACGATCGCCTGCCGCGCCGCCCGCGCGGTGGCGGCGGTCTGGATCTCGAAACCGTCGAGTTTGAGCGCCATCGATATCAGCTCGGTGATGTTCAGCTCATCGTCGACGACCAGGATGCGGGTTGGCTTCTTCACAAGCTCATCGTGATCCAACATCCTCTGAGATTTCTCAGAGAAAAGTTAGGACCGGCTCTGACCTTGAGGTCCGCGGCGGCTCAGGTCTTTCGGCGCCGCCTGGTCACGATCGCGGCGGCAGTTGCCCCCAGCAGCGCGATGAAGGCCAGGCCGGCTGCCACAGGGCGCAGGTCGGACGCCCGCGATGGCGTCCCTGGCGTCGCGCTGGAATTCGGGCTGGCATGCGGCGTCGATGCCGTCACGGGGCTCGAGGTCCGGCTGGGAAGGGCTGCCAGGTTGCTGTTTCCCTCGGCGAACCCGACGCCCTGGATCTCGTCCTGGTGGGGACCCTGGTACCGGTAGATCAGCAGCCCCTGGTTGATGTCGGCGACATAGATCAGGCCGCCGGAGATCACCGGGTAGCTCCAGGTCATCGAGGCCGTGATGCCAAGCTGGATGTCGCGAAGGGTCGGGGTGACGCCGCTGGGCCGCGCCGACGCCATCAGCGCGGGGTTGGCGGGGTCGTCCAGCCCGAAGACCTGGAGTCCGCCGCTGTACCAGCTGATCAGGGCCAGGTCTGCGGTGAGGGTGGGGTTATGGCTGGTCCAAGTCCCGCTGCCGGCGGCCGAGCAGGCGGACGGGTTGTTCTCCGCGATCGCCATCGTCGCCAGCGCCGCCGGCTGGGCCGGGTTGGACACGTCGACGACATGGGCGGGGCCGAACGGGCATCCCTGCCCATAGGGTGTGGGGTAGCGCTCGTCGGTGGTGATCACCAGCGACTTACCTGGTACCGGGACTGCGCTGTGGACGTTTCCAGGCGGAGTCTTGAAAAGTGCCCCCGGGGAGGTCAGCAGGCGCAGCGTGGGGGATGTGGCGTTGGTGGCGAAGGCGCTGGAGTCAGCCACCACCAAACCGCCCGTCCACAGCGAGAGGTAGGCGGTGCGGCCGTCGGGAGTCAGAGCGATCGAGTGCAGCGGGGCGTAGCCGTAGCTTGACGGAGTGCTCCATCCGCTCACCACTGAGGGAGCCGCGGGATTGGAGACGTCGATGACGTTGAGCGCGTTCCCGGCCGAGGCGAACATGGTCACGAAGGCCAGGAACCTTGCCGGTCGCTGCGGGTCCTGCCAGAGGTAGAACTCGTGCGGTACGGACCTGCCGAAGTCGTAGTGGCCGGCGAGCTTGGGGGTGCGGCAATCGGCCGCCCATTGGTAGATGTCAAGGCCGTTGGGACCGCCGTTGATGGCGTAGTTGAGCACCACCAGCTCATGGTTTGCGGGTATCGCGCGCAGCTCCCTGGGGGTGCTCCCGCTGTGCGAGGTCAGCTGTCCGACGACCTGGGGCGACGCCGGGGTTGAGATGTCGAGCACCACCGGTGCCGCGTCCCTGCGGCTGCCGATGTACGCGCAACTGGCCGCCAGCGTCAGCGCGGCGTTCATGCCGCGACTGCCAAGCGAGCTCTGGCCGACGAGCGTCAGGGACGCCGATGGCGAGGCAGCCGCGCGCACGGAAGCCGCCCCGGTCGTGGCGACGGCGGCGAGGATCGCGGCGGCCGAGCAGAGGCGCGCGAGGGCGCTCATGGACCCATTGTCCCGCGCCGACCGGGCGTAACCGCAGGGCCGGTCCTGACCGGCCCTGCGGATGGGAGGGGAGAGGTGAGATCAGCCGGGATGGCTGTTCCCCACAACGGGACTACTGCGAGGGAGTCGTTGTTCCCGAACCCTGTGGGATCCCCGCGGTGCCGTTGTTTTCGGCAGCCTCGCGGGCGGCGCTTTCGCCGGTCTCATGGGTGGCGTCTTCGTTGGACTTGA
>WNFI01185863.1_pt1 | contig 19034 bp, 22 predicted proteins | sample 5400471 | NCBI WGS metagenome assembly WNFI01 (sample SAMN13153348, study PRJNA577476) | soil metagenome | isolation source: 100 cm saprolite on Douglas fir-dominated hillslope | place: USA:California | collected 2013-09-17 | reverse complement strand
ATGGCTCGGGCGAGGGCGAACTATGCTGGCGCAGACCTGAAGAAGTCTTTGGGCACATGGCTTTCGATTGCGAACAGATGCTTAAAGATTACTTGAGTGAGCATCAAGGGCTATCTTGAAATGGGTCCTGGCAACGACGCTGGCGCGTCTACGGACTGCGTCCGTCAGCCAGGACCAAAGGAAGTATCCTGAATACAGGATTAGGATGCCCCTATATCACAAACCACATTCCGCAGTTGCTCTCGACGGATTTAAGAATTTTTGTTGGCATAGAGGTAAACACGATGAAGGAAATGATATGCAGACCTCCGAGAGCTATGTCAACTAACGATTAGATCATCTGGGACTGGTGGCAGGCGTGTGCCAGGAAATTGGACTGGCAGCCTATCTTGACCGGCTCGCAGGTGAAAGGATCCCCTGTTCCTGGCCTCCTCGGTGTTCCTCAAAATGCTGGAGCGCATCGTCGCTCTCGCCTTGATCATGGTACTCTGCTTGCTCGTCTACCGTCTGGCTGAGCATCGGCTGCGCACTCGCCTAGCAGAAAAGAAGCAAACCATTCCTGATCAGCTCAACAAACCTACAGCACGTCCCACCATGCGATGGGTCTTTCAGTATTTTGAGGGGATTGAACTCCTGCATATTCGCTCTGCTGACAGCACGCAGTCTCTTGTCTTACGCTTGCAGCCCATGCATCGCCTCATCCTGGCTTTACTCGGGCCACCCTATAATAAAATCTATCAAGTCTCTTCATGAGACTGCGGAATACGGGAAGTATTACATGATTTGTAAATTACTGAAATGCCGTAACGTATAGGAAAAGATGAAATTGTTGTACAATCTTGCCTTATAATGGTATACTTTCTTTGGATACAGGTCACTGGCTGAGCATAAAAACAGTAGGAATGTGTAATTAGAGAGACAAGATCTCGATATTCTGCCTCTAGCAGCGACGATCAAGCAGACGTATTGCTGGCACATGTACGTAGAGGAATTCGAATTAGTAGGCATTCCACGAGCCGGACTGAATATATTCGGGAAGGAGACTGTTAATGCTCAGCATGTCGGAAGGAGATTGGAAGCGCCTTCTAGGGAGGATCAAAGAGGGTAGATGCACACCATTTCTTGGGGCTGGGGCTGGTGCCGACGTATATCCCCTCGGGTCTGATATTGCTACGCAATGGGCGCAAGAGTACGTCTATCCAATGGAAGATTCTCGTGATTTAGCCAGGGTTTCTCAGTACATTGCGGTGACCGAAGACTATATGGAGCCAAAGTACAAAATTCAGCGAGAGTTCCAAAAATATCCTCTACCAGATTTCAACGCTTCCGATGAGCCACACGGTTTGCTGGCAGAACTTCCCTTCCCCGTCTACATGACTACCAACTACGATGACTGTATGGTAAAAGCCCTCAGAAGCCGCAAGAAGGATCCCAAGCAGGAGCTATGCCGCTGGAATAAATTCCTCAAGAATAATGAGCAATCTGTCTTCGAAGCAGTGCCAGGCTACAGCCCCACGCCGGCCAATCCCATCGTGTTTCACCTGCATGGAAATATCAACGTACCAGAGTCTCTCGTACTCACAGAGGACGATTATCTCGATTTCCTTGTAAATATATCTATGGAACAGGGCCTTCTGCCAACAAGGATTCTCAGAGCAATGACTGGATCATCACTTCTTTTCCTGGGTTATCGCCTTGCCGATTGGGATTTCCGTGTCCTCTTTCGTGGCATTATCGGCTATTTAGAGAAAACATTGCAGCGAACCCATGTTTCAGTACAGATAGTACCTGGGCGAGGAGGGTTTACAGAGGAACAACAGGAAAAAGCGCAGCAATACCTTATTAAATATTTTGATAAGCTCGACATCCGGGTCTATTGGGGAACGTGCCGTGAATTTACCGCAGAACTGAGAAAGCGATGGGTAGATTTTAACTATGGTAACTGAATTCCAACCTTATGTAGGGCCACGTCCCTATGAACGTGATGATCCGGCTCCCTTTTTTGGTCGAGATCATGAGGCTGATGAGCTGTTATCACTGATCATTTCTTACAGGGAACTGCTCTTCTATGCCCAATCCGGTACTGGAAAGACTTCGCTTTTGAATGCCAGGGTCATTCCGCTGCTGGAGCAAGAAAGATTTGAAGTTCTCCCAGTAGCGCGCGTGCAAGGTGTACCCCCCCAGGATTTAGAGACTGCTGAGATACATAATTTATACATCTTCAACACATTGATGAGCTGGTCAAACGATGCAGCAGATTATGGAAGATTGGCACACATGACCCTCGCCGAATTCCTCAAGCAGCGCAAACGTCCTACCGATACAGAAGGTCAAACATGCCCTCGTGCTCTTATTTTCGATCAGTTCGAAGAACTCTTTGCATTTTATTCAGATCGCTGGAGAGACCGGAAGGGATTCTTCGAACAGGTTCGCGATGCGCTAGAAGAGGATCGTCGATTGCGCGTAATCTTCTCTATGAGAGAAGATTATATAGCCCAACTAGATCCTTTTGCTTCTATCATGCCAGAGAAGATGCGCACGCGTTTTCGCCTGGAGCGCCTTCGCCGAGAGACTGCACTAGCGGCTATTACAGGGCCTCTAAGATCAACAAAACGCTCCTTTGCTCCGGGTGTGGCGGAGAAGCTTGTTGAAGACTTGCAGAAGACTCGAGTTGAGACGGTTACAGGCGAGACCGTAGAAGAAATAGGTGAGTTTGTAGAGCCTGTGCAACTGCAGGTGGTCTGCCAAAACTTGTGGCAAGAGCTGCCACCGGGTGTTACACAAGTAACCGAGGAGCATCTCATGGCATTTGGGAGTGTGGATCGTCCATTAGCTAAATTTTACGAAACTGCAATTAATGCAGCAGCGACACAAACTGGGATCCATGAGAGTGAGCTTCGCCAATGGTGCGAGCAACGGCTCATTATCTCGCCTCCTGGCATACGAAGTATCGTTCATCGTGGAGTTAAATTGACTGAAGGTATTCCTAACGAAGCCTTAGATATACTGGAAGACAGACATCTCATCCGCTCAGAATGGCGGACTGGTGCTCGCTGGTACGAGCTAACTCACGATCGATTTGTGGACCCGATCCTCGCTTCCAATAAAAGATGGAGAGAGCAGCGCGAAGAGAAAGTTAAAAATGCTTCGCTACTGCTTCATCAAGCTGAACAGGCTACTACTATAAATAAATACGAACAAGCCTTGGATTATGCTGAGAAAGCTTACCTTCTTAGCGAAGAGATTGGCGATGAGTCGGGTATAGTATTTGCTATCATCTATCAAGGAAAGGCATATGAAGGGCAAAAGCGCTATGAAAAAGCAAAAGCAGCTTACGAGCAGGCATGCAAACTCTTTGACGAAATGGGAGATCGCTCAGGAAAAGCCATGGCGCTGCAAGCAATTGGCAATGTGTTGTACAATCTCGCTGAGCAAGAGATAGAGAGTGATGTGCAACAAGCCCGAGCCAAAAGAGAGAAGGCGCTGGAAAGCTACGAGGAGGCACGCAAGCTCTTTCACGAGGTGGATGACCGCCCAAGAGAAGCTTCCGTGCTGCAAGCAATTGGCGATGTAGAGCGAATACGTGCTGAGCAAGAGATAAAGAGTGATGGGAAGGAAGTTCGCGCGGAGCAAGATGCTGCACTGGAGTGCTACGAGCAGGCACGCAAACTCTTTCATGAGTTCGGCGATCGTTCAGGAGAGGCCAAGGTCTTACTAGCAATTGGGAATGTACAGCAATCTCGGGCTGAGCGACAGGCAAAACTGAAGAGCTATGGGAAGCAGTTTCGTGATGAGCAAGGCGCAGCACGGAGAAGCTATGAGCAGGCCCGGGAACTGTTTCAGAAGGTGGGTGACAGTAAAGGCGTGGACAATGTACAGCAAGCAATTAAGAATGTGGAATTGCGAAAAAGTCGAGGTCGTATAAAATTACTAAGTATCGCGCTAATCGCCTTGGTCATCATAGGAATTAGTGGTGGCATCTTATATGCAACCCGATTTAATCCTGCTCAACAAGGGAAACTAGAGGCACAAGCAAAGACTGCTATCCAGAACTTTTTAACAGCACAGGCACAAGCAACGACTGCTGACCAGAACTTTTTAACAGCACAGGCACAAGCAACGGCGAACTTTTTAACAGCACAGGCAGCCTCGGCACAAGTGCAAGCTATCTACAACCAGGCCATCAGCGGGAATCCAGCTCTTTACGACCCTTTGAGTAGCAATGATACCAACAACTGGGATAAGGGTTCTTCAGTAGAGGGAGATGGTTGTACCTTCACAGGAGGAGTTTACCACGCCAGCATATCAAAGCAAAATACTGTTCAAGAGTGCTTTGCTAAGGGAACCAACTTTAGCAACTTTGCCTTTCAAGTGCAGATGACTATCATCAAAGGTGACGGGGGTGGGCTTATTTTTCGCGCTCAAGGTGTCAACTCGTTATATCGTTTCCGCATTGGTATTGATGGAACCTACGATCTTTTCATCCCTAGTACAGGCATACATCCAATCATCAGTAACACTTCCAATCCGGCTATCAAAAAGGGCCCCAACCAGTTTAACTTGCTTACAGTTATAGCAAGCGGGAATACTATTTTGCTATTCGTGAATGGGCAGTACTTGGGTACTGTGAGTGACAGTACCTATAATTCAGGTGAGATTGGTTTGTTTGCTTTTGACTTTAGAAATCCCACTGATGTAGCATTTAGTAATGCAGAGTTATGGGAATTGTAAACCCACATTCCACAGCTTTTCCGCAAACGTAGGTGAGAAGCCATTTTATACTGTAGAGGTATACAAAAGCTCTACCTTGGCAATCCGCTCTACGAGGGATTTTGCGAAAAATGCAAATGCAAACTGCGGAATATGGGTCACAAACCACCGGCGGTATGGTATAGTTCGAGTAGAGTCAGTTACTCCACCCCTCAAGGGAGGAGTTTGTATCCGAACTCCACCGCAACTCTGCATACCGTTTGAGGCGTGCAGCTTTGGTCTCATCGTCCGATACATCAGGGCGTACTGACAAGATGCCCGTTCTTATCCAGTCTTGCCGGGTAAGAAGCGTTCGCAGCGCGATATTGCGTGCCCCCACCAGGTCAGCATGTAGGGTATATGCCTGTCCTGTGCGTAGCCTGTAGGGACAGTGCTCATGCTGGCAGATGAACAGCAGTCCTTTCCCCGGACGGTTGCGCCTATCGGTGTAGCCGCAGTAGGGACAGGCCTGGCTGGTGTAGTCTGCATCCACCTTGATCGCTAGAGAACCTGCTAATACAGCCTTGTAGGTCAGCAGGTCGTGCAGTTCGGCAAACGCCCACTGTGAAGCATGGCGATTGGCTCGACGCGCTTTCTTGGAGACAGGTTCGGTGCCTCTCCCGTGCTTCTTGCGCCGCCGCTTGCGCCTCTTTGTCCGTTCACGGATGCCGGTGAGTTCTTCCAGGCCGATCAAGGTGTGCGGATGGGACACGATAATAGATTTCGCGATGCTGTGATTAGCTTGCAGTTTCAACCGTCTCTCTCGCCCGCTGAGCGCGATTAGTCGCCTCGTTGCAGAGCGAGTGCCTTTCTTTTGCAAGCGTTTGTGCAGCCGGGCGTAGTGGTCAGCTTTCGCCCGGACGCGTTTACCGGGATAGAACCGGCTTCGGTTGGACAGGGTCGCCGTCGTCGCCAGGTAGCGTTGCCCGACATCTACCCCTACCACTGTGGGCAGTGTGTCAGGGGTTGGCTCGGCAATCTTCAGTTCCAGGGAGACCAGCAGGTAAAACTGCTTATGGGCTTTGTCGTACCAGAGCTTGGCACCTCCAATGATGGCCCCGTGATGGATCAAAGCCACATGCGGCTCATAGCCCTGGTAAGACATGATGATCCGGCCTTGCAGCGTGAGCACGCTCACCTGCTGTCCTGGCTTGAAGGTGTAGTCGTAGCCGTAGTTGTAGGTGACGGTGGGAGAGATATACCTGGGAGGCTTGTCCAACCCCTTGTAGCGTTTCTTGGTATAGCCTGCCCTGCGATGCTCGATATTCTTCTTGAGTTTGGTCCACAGTCCCTTGTAGGTGGCCCCAACCTGGCGGGGGACGTTACAGGCCATTTGCGAGGGGAGCTTGTAATGTAGGCGGATATCGTCATAGGTCCCTTTCTGCAAGCGCTCATGATTGGACATCTTGCCATGTGCAAAGGCATACTGACTCACGTAGTTGAGCGCATCTCGGTAGGCCAGTTGCGTCTGTCTGAGCGACTGGCACTGCTCAGCCGTAGTTTTCAGTTTGAGCTTGGCGGTGATGATCTGTTGCATGGGTTCCTACATCTGTTGAGTGTTGGTGCCTGGGTTCTGCATTCCTGCACTCTTTGTTCTTCTTCTTGCTCCTCATTGTGGAACATCGCCGCAACGTGGAGCAGATAGCCGGGTAGCTCGTCTGTCCTAGCCGCTTGGCACGTAGGGTGATCGTGTTGCCCAAAAACGCAGCTTTATGAGCGCACGTGTCTCCACTGCCTTGACCAGCCCGGTTGTCATGCCTAGCTGCTGGCCAACGATGGTGTAGGGCAGCGGAATATCCTCGGCATTCGCTGTTTGTCCAAGCTGGTAGCGTTTCTCGATGACCTGCCGTTCCCGTGGGGAGAGATGTGTGAGCAACTCTGCTACCTCTCGTTGTTGTTCTCGTTGCTCGCTGTTGTCGGGTGCTACGAGCTGGTCCCCAACCAGCGTGGCCTCGTGCTCGGAATACACCGGCTGTTCCAGGCTCACCGGCTCGTGTTGCAGGTGCAGCAGCACCAAGACCTGCTCTTTTGCACACTGCATCACTTCAGCTAGTTCATCCAGGGAGGGCTCGCGCTGGTACTGCTGCCAGAGGGCGGTTTGTGCACGAGCCAGGCGCCCGGATGCAGACCAGATCGTGGTTGGTAGACGCATGGTCCGCGACTCGTGCATGATGGCCTGCCCGATGGCCCAGCGTATCCAATGGGTGGCATAGGTGCTGAAGCGAAAGCCTTTCCGCGCGTCAAACTTCTCGGCAGCATGCATCAACCCAAGCACTCCCTCTTGGTAGAGATCATCCAGATCCAGGATGTGATGGCCCTGGTAGCTCCCGGCATAGCGTTTGGCAAGGTGCATCACCAGCCCTAGATGGTGCTCGACCAGGGTGTCTATTGCCGAAGCTGGCTGTTGCCTCGTCTCGTGTGATGTGCCAGTGGAACCAACTGTCATGCTGCTCATGGTTCTGTCCCTTCCTTTTCATGCACTGAACACGCCTTGCTTCTGCTCCCAGTGTAGCATGCTGCTGGTCTGCCCTGTATTGCGTTTGTCCAAAAAGCGCGAGATGGCATCCCTGGTTCGTGCGATGTCCGTCCCACAGAGGGAGCTCCTCTTCTCAGCGTGTCTTCCTCGCTCCATCCGTTACTGCTCACGGGGAGACCTCCATTTGGGATTCTTGATGAGCATATAGCCCGTTTCCAGCATGTTGACGGTCTCTAAGCCCAGCTCGCGCACTTTGAGCCGCAGCCGCGCCATCACGTTGCGGAGAGGCCGCATTTCCGCATCCCACAGCTTTTCCTCACGCAGGAGATCGAGCCTGGCTTGTGCCTGGGCAATCAACTGCTCGGAGAGACGGTCATACCCCTCGTGAAAGCTGGCATGGATGATTTCATAGGGCGCGAACTGTGGATAGTGCGCCAGCAGAGGCCGCAAGAGATCGCGCTCGCGTTCGGTCAACTGTTGCTCCCCCAGCACCAGGGGATAGGGGAGCTGCTCCTCCCAGTACAGGTGCAGGAAGGTGCCCAGGGCCAGGTTGAGTGCAAAGACGTGGGTAGCCGGAAACAGTCCCTCCAAGACATAATACTGAATGGACTCCTGCTCTGCTCGTGGCATGCTCTGTTCCTGTGACTGCATGGGCTCTGCTCCTGTCTCGCTTCCTGTCTTAGGTCAAAGGACCGGTGCTTTCCCCTGTCCACAATGGCTGTTGGGTAGCAGCGGGAATCACTGGTTCAGGTACTCGTTCGACCACCCGTAGCTCCTGCTTGCAGCGTGGGCACCGCGAGTATCTGAACCAGGATTTGACCTCCTGTAAGCGCATGCCTGCCCGTGGCAAGGTGAGCTCATGTTGGCAATGCTTGCAGAGGAAGACGCGCTGCTTGTTCATGCCTGTTCCTCCTCTCCCTCGCTGGCTGGTTGGAAGAGGACCAGGTGTTCCCACACGTCCTGCTCAGGGCGGATCGCCCGGGTTTCCCCCGGGTCGAGGAGAGGGAAGTAGCGCTGCCTGGGATGCGGCTCCACCTGGAGTTCGTGCCATCCGCCGTGGGTCAGGTCAAGCAGGGTCCCCTGGCGGTCCCTGGCCATGCCACTATAGAAGACCCTGACCGGAGCGCCCAGCACGACTGCTGCGGCTTTGACTCTCTGGCAGAGATCGCGCAGCGGTAGATGGTCGATCATGATCTTGCGATAGGCCAGGTGGACGAACGGCTGCTTGTGCGTGTGCTGTTGCATGGGTGGTTTTCCTTTCTACGCTCCCATCGTCACCAGCAGGTGGATACGCGCCGGGTCAGTTGGGAGGGTGGTGTCACGTGCCCACAACCCGGTGATCTGGATATGGATACCAGCAAGATGACCAGCTTCCTGCTGCTGCAAGACCTGGACTGCTGCTTGCCTGGACAATCCTACAATGAGCTTCGTGAGCCGTGCTTGTTCTGCTGTACTCATCTGGTAGACCCATACGCTCTCTCCGGTGACCAGCAGGGTCAAGGTTCCTGGTTTGGCATGTGGGGCTATTCCTGCCTGCGTGATGGTGGTGCTGATCGTTCCTCGCAGGGCATAGCCTATCCCCAGGGTCATCGTCGCTTGCTGCCTAAGCACAGTGGTCACCAGGCGTACCACTGCCTTGTGATCGTACACCTGGGCATGGCAGGTCACCGAGACACTCACCGTCACCTGGGAGGCATCGCTCCCAACCAGGTGATCGGGGGTGACCGTTGGCTGGCACGCTACCGGTCCCGCCAGGCGTTCATTGGGGTGTACCGCTGCTTGCAAGTTATCCTGGGTCGCTGGCGTGAGTGCAGCCAGGAGTGGCCCTGCTGCCTGGTTGATATCTGCTTGTGTCACCATCGGATAGTCGTAGGCGTCCTGGCCGTCATGAAAGGCGGTGGTGTTCTTGACCGATACCCCAGCCATGCAACACAAGCCATTGAGATCGAGCGGGGCAATATTGCCCTGCGGCCCAATGATTGTGGCATGGGCAGGAACCGTCACCTCTCCCTCAATTGGAGGGTTCCCGGCAGGGATGACCGCCGGGGCATCGGTGAAGATCTCGACGCCATCGGCTCCGGTGAGCAGGGTGCCTGCTGCCACCGTTTGGCTGTAGGGCGCGGCATTGTAAAACGTCACGGCGCCCTCTCCTACTCGGGCAGGCGCATGGCCGGTGCCGGTCGCAGGAGCAGTCTGGCGCTGTGTCGGGCTGATGACTTCCAAGAGGCGTGCGGCAACCTGCTTGCGTGCCTGCTCAGGCGTGCCAGTCGCCAGCGCCGTGACGGTGAGACTGGTCGAAAGGGTCTTCGACGCAGGCACCAGCGTCACCGTTGCTGCCAGGGTCACCACAGGAGCGACGAATACCGCAACGAGCACAAGCGCGAGGAGGTACAGGAAGAGGCCACTGCCCAGCCCTGCCAGGAAAAGCCTCTGGTGACGAGGACTCCATGGTGTCTGATGCCCCACTGGCGCGGAGGGAAATGGGGTCGTGTGGTGGAGATCACCGGGTGTCGGGATGGGGCTAGTAATCACCGGGTACCCGCGCTCCTGGCCTGGCACTGCTGGCGGTGGTGCTATCAGCTCTTCTACCGCCTCTGCTCCTTCCTCTTCTTCAGAGTGCTGCTCGTGCGCTCCCGTTTCCTCTCCTTTCTCCTCGTTAGTTATGGGAGTGAGCACCAGGGTAGCCCGGTGCTCTATCGCAAGTGGTGCCCCTGCCGGGGGCGCGGGAACGTTCGGGGCCACTGACACCCCGATGGCAATACGTGGCAGGATGATCGGGCATGGCTCTCGCCCCTGCTGTGCTGGCCCAACCAAGGCAGTTGGGAGGAGCCTGGCTTGGCTGGCACCCGGCCCGGTGCTCTTGCTCGGTGGCGCTCCACCGGCGGGGCACTGCTCGTCATCGTGTGCGGTGTTGGTCTTCATCTGCGGTACTTCGTGCATCGTCTGCTCCTGTCCTTTCTCATGCATGCTGCGCTGGTACTCGTGTTGTACTGGTAGGGTCATCGTTGCCTGCTCCCTTGCACGAGGCAGTGACACCATCTACTCCCTCGGCAGACGCCTCCTGCCGGTCGCGGCGTCCCTGCGTCGCAAAGCGTGAGAGTTCGCGCAGCGTTTCGCCACTGAGTTCCATGACCGCATCTAGGTAGGCACACGCCTGCTGGTGGAGCCAGAGCGCGATGGCCGTGTGCCTCCAGCAGCAGGACTGCAAGAGCACAAGCTGCATGGCTGCCTTCTCGGTGTAGTGCTTGAGCAGGGAGAGTCTGAGACGCAAGCTGGCAGTGAGCGAGGCCGGGCAGTCCTGCATGAGCAGGTACGCATGCAGGGAAGCGGCAAGCTCGCCCATGGTGTGTACCACCTTAATGGCCTGCTTGCAGTGTCTCGGTTGGATGAGAGCCTCATACTCATAGAGCAAGAGAGAGGCTCCTAGCTGCTCATGGGCCTGGCGCAGGCAGCGGTGCGTCACCTGTACCCGATCAAGCAGGAGAGGCACCTCTACAGGGAAACGGTGTTGCATAGATCTCTCCTTTCCTTAGAACAGATGCAGGGCATGGAAAAACTGTGGCACGATGCGCAGCGCGACGATCACCACCCAGGTAAGCAGCAGGGCAAAGGCAAACAGCAGGAAGCCCAGTTGTACCTGTTTCATGAGAGCGTACTCCTTCCCTGCTCGTAGGATTTGCCACCTGGCAACAGGAACGTGCCGCCCTCGTTGTACAGGACTTCCTCGCTGTCGCCGTAGTGGAGGATCATGTCGGGAGTGCCATCATGGTCGAGATCTGCAAAGCTGATGGTCACCACTACCTGGTCTGCACCGTTCCCTGAGATGGTTGGGCCGAAGAAGACCCGCACCTTGGTCGGGTCGCCTGCGGGCAATTCAAACACCTCGACCTGGCCGCGCACGTTGAGGGCCAGGAAATGGCTGGGATGCGCTCTCGAGTCATGATTATGTCCAACGACAGCATCGGTCTGGTACGTACGAGGCATACCATAGGTCCAGTCATCCTGCACGTGTTGCCACCAGCTTCCCAGGCTGTACAAGCCAATGACCAGGGCGGTCATGGTCGCCATGCCGGTCACCAGGTACACCGACCAGTGCTTCCTGCGCCGTGTGGGAGGGTGTTGCTGCTGACCAGGCGCATTCCCGGTGAGACGCTGGCGGCGCAGGCGCTGCGGGGGAGTGGGCAGCACGGTCTGCCCCCGGTACTGGTGTGGTAGCGTCTCCTGGTAGCGCATAGCGCTGCGTGGTGGGTGGGGAGACGGCTCGTCAGCATCCTCGTAGTCAGGGGGATAGGCCTGTGTCACTCGCGCCTGCTGCTGATAGTCGCGAGTCTGGCCCCGTCCTCGCGGTCGTGGTGGTGGTTCAGCGTCCGAACCCTCGGAACCGTCTTGCAGGTGCCAGCCGGCGGTCGGCCCATTGACCGTACGCCGGTGAAGCACCCCATCCACACCACCCTGGTGCGTAAAACGGATGGGCTTGGGAGCCAGCGGGTCATCGGCTACGGGCTGTTGTTGCGTCGTCGCCTCGGAACGGGTATGCCGGGCGATCTGTTCTTTCATAGCAGCCATTGCTACACCTCCTCACCGGCTTGTTGCATGGGCAGCGTCCTGCCTGGTTGCTGCCGTGGGGAGTGTCCATCTCTTCCTCCTCCAACAATCAACAGATTCTGTTGGACCTCCTGGGTGAGGTGCCACAGGCGCTGTTGCTGCGCCATCGCCTGGCCGATCAAGTCGCGGGTGCGTTCCAGGATAGAGGGGCTGCATTGCTGCTCGTCATTGGCGAGTTTTTCCAGCCACATCACCGCCCGGCTCCACTGGCGGCTGGCCTCGGTGAGGTCCTCCATCGTCTGCCCATACCAGCGGGTAGCATTGCGCGTACGACACTGGTTGTATTCCTGCCAGGCCCAGGTATGATGGCGCAGGGCGCTGGCTTCCCAGGAAAGGGCAAGAAAGGCGGTGCCGGTCGCGGTCAGGGCCAGGGAGCTTGCGGCTGTCTCGCTGCCAAAGTCGGCCCAGGTAGTGGCAAGTTCGTCGAGAGGCATCCAGGAGGTCGAGGGAACACCGAGGGGAAGTGAAGAGACTGGGGATTGGAGACTCCCAGACTGAGAGGGGAAAAAAGGCTGTTCAGGAGCTATCGGGGAAGGACTATTCAGGAAAGTATCCAGCGGGATAGAAGAGACATCTCGGGTCGCCATCGTGGTCATTCCTTTCTCAGAGCGTATACGAACATCTGTTTGAGTTGACCGCGCACCCAGGAACTAGCTATAATGGCAACAGGTCATGCGGTCATACGAGATCAACTGACTGGTAAGGCGTGGCTTTTTGCTTTTCCAGGGCTGAGACACGCCTTACAACGCACTACAAACCGTGCTACAAGTACTGCTTTTCGCCTTTGTTTCCTTTATAGCTACCTCCTTCTTCTAGCAGCAGATTTTCACAGTATACAGATGATCCTGACTAGCTTTCTCTTAATGACTATCTTGTACGATTCACGAGTTATGTCTGCTAAGAAGTGTAGCATGACAAATCAGAAAAATCAAGACTAATTTGGACAAATTGGTATCAATTGACAAAATTCATGGCTAATTGGCATAATTAGGAATAATTTGAGTATATATGCATATAGTTGACAAATAGGTAAAATTAAGAATAAGTTGAGCAAGCAGGCAAACTATTGACAGAATCTTAACAAATGAGTATTATTTGGCATATAGAAGAAGAAAGGAGGCGCGCGTGGTATGGAGATTTCGTCGTGAAGCTATTGAGGAGTACATCAGACGGCAAGAACAGCAACACGACGATCAAAAGAAAGATGATTAAGGTACCCTAAGCAGAGACCCTAACTTCGAGTAGGGAGTAAGACGCTAAGTCGATTAAGCAGGGACACGAGCTATGCGTAAAAAATATCCCAGCAACTATATCGTTGGCAGTGAATCGCACCCGAGACAAATCTATGCACTTATTGACCCACGAGACAACACTGTACGCTATGTAGGTGTAAGCAAGGATGCGCAGGTAAGGCTACGTCAGCATCTCTACAAGTATAGCGACGGTAAACGCTTACTCGCCTGGCTTGAGGAGCTAGATCGGTTAGGGCTATCTCCAGACTTACGAATACTTGAAACCATTACTGGTAGCGATGCATACTTCGTTGCGATTGAGAGGGAGAAATATTGGATACGTGAGATGGCACTTGCGGGCCATCCTCTTCTAAATGGGTAGAGGTAAGGAGACCTCGCTACGCATGGTTTACATATCCCGGCAGTGACGCTGACGGAGAGAATCCGAACGTTTTGTGGTATGGGGACCTGTAAATGCTGTAACGTCATAGATGAGACTTGGGATCACGAGAACTAAGGGAACTGGGAAGAGCGATATGTTACCAGTCACACAACAAAAAGTGAGCATACAAGGTCCGAGTAAACGGTTCCGACAGAGAGTGACAGCCTTCAGCAAACGACTCGATGTTCTCACAATTGGCGCTATTCTCACCATAGGAGTGAGTGTACTCTTGCTCGCGATGACAACCGGGTGGCTGCAGGTTGCAGGAGGTGCATTGTTTGCTGGTGATATCGGCCTCATCAGTTCACTCTGGACAGGACGCGCAGCTGTCCATCAACAGTTTGCGAAGGAGGCCAACATTCAGCGAAAAACTGAGGTGTATGGGCCACTTCACGCTGAACTCAAACAGTTACGTGAATGTCTGGAGGACGCGAGTACAGGAGAGCAGCCATATCCCAAATGGATCGATGGAGCAGGTGATGAACCTGTCTCTTCGAGGTATGATCACAATTATATGCGACCTACGTTTCGTTTATGGCCAGCGTTCAAAGGCGACTACCGTATTGACAACTTCACGGAGTCTGCCCGGAATATCCTGGATGAAGCCCAACATCGGGCAGCAACCTACAATGTCGCTGTGGCAGCTACGGAGAAACTATCACGGGACTTGTTGACGCCGCATATCACCTCGGCCTTTGAGTCGATTAGGAAGACTCCAGACTTTCAAGAATGGGAGCAGAAGTACAGAACAACGGGAGGCCCACAGTATGGTTGGTTCCAGCGTGTTGATTCGGCAAGTTCGTTTGTCACACCTGACTCACCATATGGCCAAGCGGTTGCGACGGTATGGTTAGACAATTTTGGGGCACGTGGGTGGCTTCTTGCTGGTCGTCTTGATCAGGCAGCCAGGAGTGTGTATGAAAACTACAAGCGACAAGGCGATGTCATGCCACCAGACCCCTCTTGGTTCCAAGACGTCTTACAAATGATGTGGACAGACCTTGACAACCATCCCATGTACCGAGAGGCAAGAGGTGCATTAGCCGCCCTCCTTGAGCAGGTTCGTGAGGCGGAGAAGCTGCTGCAAGAGGGTTTACACTACATCCGTGATCATTATGAAGGAGGGGTGCCGCCTGTATAAAACAAGGTACCTGCGCTACTGTCCGCTGGTGATTACCCACAACTCTTCGAGGCTATCTGTGGCGAGTGATGTTCGGTTTGTCAGGTATTGTGTGGGATGAAGAGCCCGGTGATCTAAGCTTGCTACAATGGCCCAGAGATGGGGGTAATCAGTAAGTCAGAAAAAGTTGACAAACAACAAACTGTATGTTATAAGTATGATACTCATGAGTAGAGGCAATGGTAGCGAACGAGCAGGAAATGATGAAGCCCGGCCAGATGTAAACCAGTATAGCTTGAATATAGTACATTACGAGATGCATCCTTAGGAGAACCATACGTGGATGAAATACGTTTACCAGAGACTTTAGCAGAAACAGCGATACAAGCACAAGCAGTTTCAGAACTACAATCGCTTTTCAATTTCAAGCAGAGAGAAGCGCATGATACGATGATCAACCTCATTGAAGAGATACGCCATTGTTCTCAACTCTCTCACTATCGCACTGCACAACGTCATCTAGGTGAACAGATTGGGCGCGTGGATGCGCAAGCTGAAGCGGCAGGAACACGCCACAAGCAATTGAAGAAAAGGTTAGGAAAGCTCCCGTATCAGCAAATTATTGACTATCCTACTGCCGCAGGGCAGATCAGCGTACAACAGTACAAAGCAGGTTTGGAGCAGACATTCTATCACAAACTCGGCTATCAGTATCGCATGATTGGCGACGCGCTAGCATGGCAACTCTATAATTTTCAGGCCCTACGGCTCTATGCCTTGGGGATGAATCAGCCTCCCGGCCCCATTGCACAATCGAGAAGAGTCGGAGCAGAGGCCGAAAACAAACTCGTGGAAGAATACTGGCATGACGAAGGCGCGTTTGCACTGCGTCATGACTATACCAACTGTCTTCGAGTCGGGGATCTTTCCATCTTCGCACCCAATGAAACACCTAAGATCCGTGAAGTCAAAGCAAATGACAGATCAGCATCATCGCGCCAGAAGCAGCGTGAGATGCGGGCTAATGAACTCTTTAGTCGCCAGCAATCCTTGCTGGATGGTCATCTCCTGCTTCACAGAAGTTATACTGGTTCATCCTCACACGGCAAGGTACAGACAAATTTAGTATTGCTTGAGCATGCTCTGCAACAGACGCTTCAACAAGGCATCGGAAGTGCAACCAACCCATATCTCGAAATCGCAGTACTTAATTTTATGAGGAATCCTGCTCATCGTCCATTTGATCAACTGTATCAGGAGTGGGAACATAGGCTCAATACTCCAGTTGCTTCTGAGCTTTGGCCTCTTGATTGCACTGATATTTTAAGATGTGACTCCCGACAGCGTATTCAGTATCCATGCTTCGGAGCACCATACACCATCTATCCTCTGCCAGCATCACTCATTGCCGATATACTAGCGGGGTATCTGTTCGTTCACTATGACATTTGAAGGAGTCCCACTGGAGGACATGATTGATTCGATAGATGCCTTTGTGGAGCAGCTAACGATGCAAAGGAATAGTACTCATGCTCCTGGGGATCTTCCCCAGTACCAACGCGTCTATTCATTCTCAACGTATTCGGATACAGAAGTTGTTTGGCGAACCAGTCGGAATGTGGTCACATCGCCGAACGAATGGAGAAGTGGACAGTTATTTGTAGTTTCAAGTTAGGAGTTTACTATCCTGCTGATTATCTACGAGTTGGCTAGACCAAATATGTAGTGTATTGCTACGGGCAAGTTTTGCAAACATAGTATTCCTGTTAAAAGGTTAATGACTTACCTTCCTGTCAAAGACCAACAAGATCTGGGTAATCACCAGCTGTCCCTTCTGGACAAGTTCGGATTCTCTCTGTCAGTGTCACTGCCGGGATATGTAAACCATGCGTAGCGAGGTCTCGAGGTAAGCACCATTACTCATATGAGGTTAGAGGATTTTCGCATCGAGGTTGCAGTACTCACGCGCCAGGAATTAGCTACCATAGCTGATGTATCTATAGAACTGTAAGTCGTGAAGAGATAGATGAGTTCAGATGATGAGCACTACTGATTCTACAAGAGCGGAAGGAAGACAAGAATACTCAGTAGCACCAGCTCCATATTTTCTGTAACTTGTTTCAATACAACAAATCTGGTGATTGCCCACAAGACCGCATGTCAGGGGGTGTCGCAAAGGTCTAGCGTTTCAAGCATTGTGTGTGACGTGAAAAATTGCAGCGTGTTGAAACAAGGGGAAAAGCTTGGTCAAATTGCGTCTGCTAGCAAAAATCTGAGCGTGCGTGAAGGACTTGTAAAGGATTAAACTCATCCATTGAGAGGTTTTTCAACAAGCTGGGTTTGATGTGCGCCGCAAGCCCGACGCGCCAGGCTGAGGCACTACCCGAAATTTAGGTAGTATAACTATGATTTTTGCGGATTATTGGATGTGTGGAATTTTGAGGAGAGTCTCTCTCCCCTACCTCATTAGTTAATTGTCAGTCTCTTCCTCCTCCTCGAAAAGGGGCATCTGCTCAACAGGAGGAGGAAATGCTCTTGCGAAATGGCTCATAAACACTCGCCAATTGGGGGAAATCCGCATCAGTGTCGTAACGACAGCCAAATGTTTTTCAAGATGCGGATTGCCAACATCCATAGTAAGAAACTGATGGTGTTTATGTTTTCTCCGTCCGGCTTCATCTGTTGGGTTTTTTCGCCGTAAGTCGTCCAGTACACCTGGAGGGAGTTTCTCATAAACAATCTGGTTTGTGAGTTTACCAGCAGTCAAAGGTCTTTTGGTGCTAAGAGGGCGATATTGCCAATCCCGTAAACGAAACATCTGCTCATAAAATTCATCAGGAAACCGTTTTGTCCAGGGTAACAGTTCTGCCGAGATGTACGCCGACAGTATTTTCTGTAATTCATCTCTGTCTCTCTCAGCTTGGTATCCAGTCGCTTCATCAACTAAAGCAAGGATACCTACCTTTGATAAGCTTCTCACCAATATTTCGCTTGTTGCCGCTTGCGGTATCTGCTTTTTTGTTAAAGCGCCTGCATCTTGCGCACTTAAATACACATCACAGAGCAACGGTAAAATGAGCGCATTGTATCCAGTCGTCTCTTTTCCGCTTTTACTGAGATAGGTGATTAACCCGATCACATCCTTTAATTCCTGAGAAACGAAGGGTTGGAGGTTCTGAGCATCTAAAAAACTGGGCATGGTGTTTACTCTGTTCCCAACATTTATCCTACTGCGTGTCGTTCTTCTAAAAGCCCGAAACACAGCAGTCATGGTGATCACTCGTGTTCCGTCTTCTAAGACAGCAACAGGGAGCGTATTCTCTCCTATTTTGAGTTCACCCTGATGAGTAGCTCGAAGAGGCTGACTATCGCTCATATAGTTACTCCTAACCCTTGTATTAAAGAACGTTGATCACTGTCTAGCATCGCTTTGCGAATGCGCTCACCCACGTACCATGCGGTATTTTTGTTCACCTCTAAATCGTGGGCAAGCCGTTGTACGGTAATGCTTTTTCTCGCATTCAGAAGAAGTGAAATGGCGAGAAACCACTTTTGCAAAGGAAGGTGTGTGTGGTGAAAAACTGTTTGAACTGTGACACTGAAGGCTGTATTACACGGATTGCAATGGTAGCGATGCTCCTCACGTAAGGCTGTATTGCGATCTGCGTGACAGTATGGACATTGCGGGATGCCACTCCAACGGATTTTTTCTAAAAGTGTAATACAGTCGCCTTCTGTTGGAAACTGGTGATACATATCTTGAATATTCACCTTGAAAAACCCCCTTAAGGATGAGCCTGTGACACCAGCTCATATGAGTGGTGACACATTTTGAAAGGATCACTTGCGATAAAAAGATTGCCCAATCTACTTGTACAGGCAACAATGGAGAGACGGGTAGCCCCTCTGCTCATGCCACCTGCCGAGAGGTTGCTAGGCAAGACATCCTCTGAGGAGCGTGTCTGCGTTTCCGCTTTCAGGGAGAAGGTGGTGCTGGAGGGGCCAGATACGAAGACTGATAGGCCCCAATATCGCAAGAGGTAATCCCCGGTGGCCGCAGCCAGCCACGCTGATCGGTGTCTGGACAAAAGATGTCCTCCGTGACGGCTCCGATAGCCGGACTCCCTGCTTGCAGGGCGATGGTTTGCGTGGGTCCTCCGTTGTTTTGCAGTCCAGTTGGATCGAGAGTGGGATCGAGGTTGAGTTGGTCAGTGCGCGTGAAAGCATACAAACAATCGTCGCCGCTTTCCAGGTTGAACCCGAAGCTGATCACATCGCGACACCCATTCTGCCGAGGGACTCGCTTTGCTGTGTTGTTCGCCACGATGGTTGCACCCATGTGGAGAGGGGGGTAGCCTGTATGCAATCCCCCGGCTACGCTCGCGGTATTGTTGACGATGGTACTGTGGG
>WNFI01666210.1_pt1 | contig 19035 bp, 18 predicted proteins | sample 5400471 | NCBI WGS metagenome assembly WNFI01 (sample SAMN13153348, study PRJNA577476) | soil metagenome | isolation source: 100 cm saprolite on Douglas fir-dominated hillslope | place: USA:California | collected 2013-09-17 | reverse complement strand
GTAAACTTCGAAGCCTCCACCTTCAAAAACGGAGAATTCGCCAGCTTCGCCAGCCTCCTCGCAATCTCCGTCTTCCCCACCCCCGTCGGCCCTATCATAATTATATTTTTGGGGATGATTTCTTCGGCTAGGTCGGGGGTTAGTTTTTGGCGGCGGGTGCGGTTGCGGAGGGCGATGGCCACGGCGCGCTTGGCGTCCTTTTGGCCGATGACGTGTTTGTCGAGTTCGACGACGATCTCGCGGGGAGTGAGTTCGTCGAGGGCTAGTTGTTCTTCTTCGGCGCTGCTAGGTAAATAAATGGCCATAAAATTCAGGGGTCAGTGGTCAGTGGCTAGTGGTCAGTGTCTTTTACTGGACACTGACCACTGGCCACTTTCCTTATAGCTCCTCGATGGTTACTGCGTCATTGGTATAGATGCACATTTTGCCGGCGATCTTCATTGCTTCTTCGGCGATCTGGCGGGCGGTTAGTTGGGTGTGCCGGGCGAGGGCTTCGGCGGCGGCTTGGGCGTAGGGGCCTCCGCTGCCGATGGCGGCTACTCCGCCGTCGGGCTCGATTACGTCGCCCTGTCCGCTGAGCAGGAAGGTTTGTTCTTTGTCGCTGACCAGCAGCAACGCTTCCAGGTGGCGCAGGTATTTATCGGTGCGCCAGTCTTTCGCGAGTTCTACTGCGCCGCGTCCGAGGTTGCCGTGGTATTGCTCGAGTTTGGATTCGAAGCGGCTGAAGAGGGTGAAGGCGTCGGCGGTGGAGCCGGCGAATCCGGCGAGGATTTTGTCGTTGTAGAGGCGGCGGATCTTTTTCGCCGTGTGTTTAATGACGGACTCGCCGAGCGTGACCTGCCCGTCGCCGGCAAGAACCACGCTGCCGTTGCGGCGGATGGATAGAACTGTGGTGGAACGGATCAGTCGCTTCGTGGACATGAGCGCAATTCTTGATTATAGCAGCGGGAGTGGGGGTCGCTGATGCGGAGGCAAAAAAGCCCGTTCACCACAGAGACACAGAGGCACAGCGAAGACAAGGGCGCAAAACATGAAGAGTCCTGAGGGGAAGACTGGCCTCGAACCAGCTTTTGAGGTTCGTGGTGCCTCGCAATAAAACACCTGAACCATGAAACGAAATCGCCGATGGGCCCACTATTCTTTCGATGAAGCAGTCTACTCCTCACGCCACGAGATCCAAAATCGTGGGGAATCGTGGAAATAACCTCAATCTTCGCGAGGTAAGGAGTCTTCTATGAAAGAGTCGCAGCAGAAGAATCGCGCCCAAGCGGCGAATATACCGCCTGACAAGGTTAAGCTGAACCAGATCCAGGCACAACGCCTATCCAGCATCACAAATGTCAGCATCAAGGAAATCGAAGGCCGCGACATCGCGCAGCTTTCCGAATCTCTCAAGTGGAAGATCGATCCCGAGTACTTCCGCTTCCGGCGTATCTGCGGACAGGTCGTGCGGTGGGACGCAGGCACCGGGCAATACCAGCCGGTTCCGTTTGCAACCGTTCATGTGATGGATACTGAGTGCGACTTCCTCGGCTATTTCCCCTATCAGGTGAAGTGGGCATGGTTGTACCCGATCTTCTGTTACGAAGAGGAGATCACGGAGGTCGTGACCGACGAGTGCGGCAAGTTCTGCGCATGGATTCCCTGGTTCGACATCGACTGGGTGATCCGGTGGCGCCTCGAGCGCTATTGCTTCCCTGAAGTCTTTGTCAAACCTAACCTGGGAGAATTACTACAGTCAGTGGGCGTTCTGCCTGCCCCGGGGCCAGGACCGGATCCCGGTCCGGTGGAACTTCGCAATGCCGGGTTGTCACTCAATCGCCTCGCTTCCATTGCCGGACGCGACACTGCGAGCCAGATCCTGTTGGCGGAACAGGCGGCTGCCATCGGCAAGAACAGTACAGCCCTGAAAGGCTTGCTGAACCAACCGGCATTCTTGAATCCGGTACCGCCGCCGACATCGCCAAAGCTGCATGAACTCCACAAGCGTCATCATGAGCACGGAGCGGCGGCGTTGAAGGAGTTTGTCAGAGGTAAGGCAGATCGCGAATACAAGTTCGATCTGAATCGTTACGTCGGCCCATTTCCTCTCTGGCACTGCGAGTGGGTGGTGGAGGAAGAATTAGTCCCTATTCTCGAAGTGCCAGACATCACGTTCTGGGTCACCCAGGACACAGACGGTGACGGAGACCAGGAGACGATTTATTCCGATGGCTATTTCCAGGTAGGTTGGAAGTCGGGGCCCCTTTCGGACGTAATCCTGCACTCGTCCCAAATCGCGCGCATCAATGGCAGGTGTGAAGTGCCTCCCGTGGGTGAGTGCGAAGAACCGGAGATCCTGTTTGCCGGATTGATGCCGGCTCGGGATCCGTACATTGATACCACCGCAGGTCCAAACCGCGGTTTCGGGCTGCGACCCAACCCGCCGCATACGGACGGTTTGATTCGCAGTTCGGTGTTCCCTCCGGCTCTCAACCCAGACACTCCCGCGAACGCCCCTTTTATGGGAACGCTACAGTTGTATGGGTGCAACCTGTTCGAGGGTGGGCAATATTATCGATTGCTCTACTCGTACAACGGAGCGGCTCCCGTACCCTTCACCAATTTGGCCTGGTATGTCGATCCGTTCCCCGGACCGGGGGCTCCCCTGCACGTGGTTCCGGACGCGCAAGGATGGTATCCGATCCTGGCCGTGCCCGATGACTGGTTCCCGCCGCACGAGTTGCTGGACTGGCCTACCGGCGCCTTTCCCGACGGTCTCTACGACGTAACCATGGAGATTGGGGATGCGGCGAAGAACGTGATCTTCACTACGCCAAACGCGGTCCCGTTCTTCCTGGACAATTCCGCACCCCAGCCTCTGTTCCTCAGCCTGGCATGGCGTGTGTTGCCATTCGGAGCGTGGAATGTGTTCCCCAACCTGATTTGTCCGCTGGTACATCGGCCCGCGGGAAGCGACATCGAGTTCCAGGTGCAATACCAGGTCTCGGCATCGCACCTGCTAAAAACCTCTCTCTTCAATTCAGGATGTGGGGGCGGGGTAATGCAGCCGAATCCAGAGCCCAATGCGCTTCCGTACATGCATTGGCATACGAATGCCGCCGACAACTTCGTCTCGCAAACCGCGACCTTTGTTCTCCCGGGTACGGCGCTGGCGGGTTGTTACGGCTTCGGCGTGAACGGCTACAGCAGAGCGTTCAATCCGGCCGGCGGTGATCCATCGGATCCACAGGCACACGACTGGTTCTACGACGCTACATGGCTCAACTGGAGCCAGGCAGATGTGTCGGTGGCGGTTGTCGATGTCTAACTCATCCGCTTGTGCCCGCGCTGCTCTGCTGAAGTAGCGGCCTGGGCTGAGAAGATGGGTATTGAATCTGGCGGCGGGGCGGCACGAGTCGCCCTGCCGGAGTTTTGGCGATGGCCTCGCGATTCTACTTCCTCGTGATCGGGATCCTGATCGTGTGGCGCATCACCCATTTGCTCTATGGAGAAGATGGGCCCTGGAACTTGATGCTGCGATTGCGCCAGTTGGCAGGCGAGGGATTCTGGGGCCAGCTTCTGGATTGCTTTTACTGTTTGAGTCTGTGGATTGCCGCTCCCTTCGCTTTCCTGCTTGGTGGAGGATGGAGGCATCGCCTCCTCTTGTGGCCGGCCCTGTCCGCGGGCGCGATTGTTCTCGAGCGTATGACCGCGAGGAACGAATCGAAACCATCGGTGATCTACACAGAAGATGAGGAGAACAAAGGTGTGCTGCGGCCAGAACAGAACGCAATTGCGAGCAACGTCAAAGCCTTCCGCCCCCAGGCCCACTGATGCTGTGGGCCAGCCAAGACTGCAGCCGGGCGTGTCATTCGTCTATGTGGGTAACACTGGAATCACGGTGACAGGACCAGCCTCCGGAACCGAGTACCGCTTCGATCGGCCTGGGGCTCGAGTCGAGGTCGACCCGCGAGACCGCATTCTGCTTGCATCGCTGCGCCAACTCAGACAGGTTAAGTGACTCCTCGAGCAGGAATGCAGCACGGACTACTGTGCGAAAATCCGGGGACGGGACGGGACGTTCCCCAGTTCTCCGAAGATTAGCAACGGCCCGGAAGTATTATAGGTCGAGGAGCAGGGAACCGTGACCGACGCGTCAACCCAAGGTTCACACGCAACTCGGCCGGGCTGCAGTGCAGATCCTTGTCGCCAATGATCGCATGAACCAGATTATTATCGAACATCTTGACCCTGCCGCCTGGAGAGGCATACCGTCCGGCATGGCGGTGTCCGTCGTACACGGATCGTTGGTCTCAGGCATTGGGGTCGTTGGCGGAGCGGATGGGATCGAGGTCCGGGACAAGCAGGTTCCTCAACGGGCTTGGGGCCCGGTTCGGAATCACATACCTTAAGTGAGAGGCTGCGCACTGATACGAAGTGCGACCACGGGGGCTGGAAGCCCAGACTGAATTTGAAAGGCCTTACGCGGCGCTGAAGGCGCCGCTCTTCCACGGCACTGCACGCCTCTGTTTCTGTATTGCACTGGTTTTGGGGCTGTGGAAAAAAGCTGTCGATAGCTAAGTAGTAAACGAGTGGGGTTAAGTTGATGAGAATGCGGGGCAAATATTTCTGGAAAAATGGCGCTTTTACCCCTCTCGGTGTGATATAATATAATTATAGAGTAAAACTTTAGGAAAAATCAGGCGCGGCCAACAGGCCGCGCCTTTTCTTTTGGGATCGCGCGATGTGGAAAGCGTACCTCAGGGGCTTAAAGCCCTTCGGTGGGTGGGCCTTATCGCAGCGCTGAAGCGCTGCGCCACCCAAAATCCTGCGAGATCCAAAATCTTATGAAAATCCAAAATTCTACGAACTAAGGATTCAAAATCGAACCGGAGAAACCAAGGAGAGGGTGATGGCTAAGTGCAATGGATTCAGGACTTTCAAGGAGCGTGGCGAGTGGGTGGAGTTGCAGTTTATGGCGCGGGCGGTGCGGCTGGGGTTTAAGGTGTCGAAGCCCTGGGGAGATTCGTCGGCTTACGATGTGGGCATCGAGTGTGGGGAGCGGATCCTGCGGGTGCAGGTGAAATCGACCGATTGCCGGACCGAGTATGGGTATCTGTGCCAGTTCAAGCCCAATGCTCACAGCAAGCCTTATACGTTGAAGCAGATCGACTTTTTTGCGGCGTATGTGATTCCTGAGGATGTGTGGTACCTGATCCCGGCGAAGATTTTGGTGGGGTTGGAGGGGAAGAAGGCTTTGACGCTGTTGCCGGAGAACCCGAAGAGTCCGGAGCGGTATGCGCATGAATGCTACCGGGAAGCGTGGAAGCTGCTGTTGCCGAAGGAGAGCGGGGGGAAGGCGCGGCTCAAAACGATTGAGCGGCTGGAAAAATTTCTTCCACGGCAGCGAGAGAAGGAAGAGACGGGAATCGTGGGGAGCGCGCTCAGGTCCTGGACGCTGATGCCGGCGGAGGAAAAGCGTGAGGCGGCAACGGGGCCGGGCTTTACACGGTGGACAGCCGAGGGCGGCTGCCTCTACATCAGTCAAGATCCAGAGGGCTGTCTCGCTATAAAACAAAACCTACAGTCGTGTCTCCCCATCAATCAAGAACTAGACGCCCCAGAGGTAGTCTTCCTGCTGCTGATCATGAACATGATCGGCTGGAATGGAGACGGGGACGCCGAAGGCGTTGGTTTGCGCCAAGGGAAAGGGCCGGGGTGGCTCCGGGCACGGGGCGGGGGCGCCTACTGCGGCTGCGGCTGCAATTGCTGTGGGAAGCGGCTCGAAGAGCGGAGTGGCCGAGGCCGCGGGCTTGTGGGTGTCGCGGATCAATTCGAGCAGGTGATGATCTTCGACGTGCTTGATTTTATCCGCTAGGCGAACGAAGCGGATATAGATGTCGTCGAGGGCGCGGCGGTCGAACTGGTAGCCAAGCTGCTCGCAGCGCATGGCGAGCGCGTGACGTCCGGAATGTTTGCCCAGTACGAGTCTGGAATCTGGGACTCCGACTGACTGCGGCGTCATGATCTCGTAGGTCAGAGGATTTTTCAGCATGCCATCTTGATGGATGCCGGCTTCGTGGGCGAAGGCGTTGCGTCCGATGATGGCTTTGTTGGGCTGAACCGGAACACCGGTAATTTCGCTGAGCAACTGACTGGCGGGAAAAAGATGCTCGGTGGCGATACCTGTCTCGTACGGATAGCGGTCATGACGTACGCGCATGGCCATGACGATCTCTTCGAGCGAGGCGTTTCCGGCGCGCTCGCCGATGCCGTTGATGGTGCATTCAACTTGACGGGCTCCAGCGGCGACGGCGGCCATGGTGTTGGCGACGGCCATGCCGAGATCGTTGTGACAATGGGCGGAGATAGTGACGTTCTCGATTCCCTTGACGCGGCGGCGGATGGTGGCGATCAGTTCGCCGAATTCCGACGGGATGGTATAGCCGACGGTATCCGGAATATTGAGCGTAGTGGCGCCGGCTTCGATTACGGCGTCGAGTACCTGGCAGAGGAATTCGGGATCGGTGCGGGTGGCGTCTTCGGGAGAAAATTCGACGTCATCGCAAAGCGATTTCGCAAACGCTACCGCTTCGCGGGCGTGGGCAAGGCAGTCTTCGCGGCTGATCCGCAGCTTGTGTTGCAGGTGAATGTCGGAGGTGGCAAGAACGATGTGAATGCGCGGATGGGCGGCGTGTTTCAGGGCTTCCCAGGCGCGCTCGATATCAGGGCGGCAGGCGCGGCACAGGCCTGCAATGATGGGGCGGCGGATGACGGCGGCGATGGCCTGCACGGCCGCGAAGTCGCCATCGGAGGCGATGGGGAATCCGGCTTCGATGACGTCGACGCCGAGGCGGTCGAGCTGGTGCGCGAGGCGCAGTTTTTCCTGATGGTTCATGCTGCAACCGGGCGACTGTTCTCCGTCGCGCAGAGTGGTGTCGAAAACGGTGATGCGAACCTGGTCCGTGGCCATGGGTCTTCCTTCGGGTTTCCTTCTCCATGTTACGAGCCGGGAAGGCAGAAGCAAGACTTATAATTCTTCTGCAATGATTAGACTATCTTCTATGATAAGATTCTCTAATGAATCGAGAAGTTATTATAAGGGGATAGGAAATGGAACTTTCGCAACTGGAAGTGTTTTTGGCGGTGGCGCGTGAGCATCGGTTCTCCAGGGCGGCGGAGAAACTTCACCGCACGCAGTCGGCGGTGAGCCAGACGATCCGTAAGCTGGAGGATGAATTGGGAGAGGCGCTGTTTGACCGTTCGTCGCGAGAAGGAGTTCTTACCGACGCGGGGCAGGTGCTCTATGAGTACGCCGAGAGGCTGCTTAACTTGCGCCACGACGCGCATGAGTCGCTCACGGAATTACGCGAACTACAGAAGGGCAAGCTGGTGATCGCAGCCAACGAATTCACTGCGCTTTATTTGCTGCCAGTGCTGGCGGAGTTCCGGCGGCTGCATCCCATGATCAAGATCACCGTACAGCGGGCACTGGGCAGCCGTATTCCGGATGATGTGTTGCAGCATAGCGCGGAGTTGGGCGTGCTCTCGTATAAGCCGGAGGAGCCCCGGCTGCACTCGGTCGTCACTTATCTGGATGAGTTGGTGCTGGTGGTGCCTCCGAAGCATCCGCTGGCCACGGCGCCGGAGGTAAGCATCCGGCAACTGGGGGCGGAGTCGTTTGTGGCGCACATTGTTTCGTCGCCGTATCGCGAGAAAGTCTTGCAGACGTTTCAGAAGTACAAGACACCGCTACACATGGGGCTTGAGCTGCCGACGTTGCAGGCCATCAAACAATTCGTGGCCATGGGAAACGGCGTGGCGTTCATGCCGGAGATCAGCGTGGAGGCGGAACTGGCGCGGGGAGAATTGGTGAGGATTCCGGTACGGGAGTTGCGAGTCCAGCGCAAACTGCGGTTGATCTACCGGAAAGAGGCGGGGTTGTCCCATGCGGCGCGGGCTTTTCTGAAAGTGGCGGAAGCGGTGGCGCTGGAGCGGGCGGGACGGTACCGGTTTCAGAGGGAGAGTTAGAGTGCTTGTCGTTGGGCGCGGGTAACCGGGGGGGCTTCGCGCCACAAGCGCGAACTTAAGAAGGACGGGCTGGAAGTTCAGTCTCCGGGGCCGGCCTCTAGGCGGTAACTTCCGAGTCGGCGAACTCGTCGAGCACGTTTCTCCGGTATAGACTCAGGTGATGCGGAACCTTAAAGACAAGTTCGCCGCCGAGTTTTCCTTCACTGTGGGCCTGCTGGTTGTGCTCGCCGTAGGCATTCCGCTCCGTGCCCAGACCGGCGTAAGCTACGGCATCGCCGAGTCGAAAGACGTAATGGTCGCCATGCGCGACGGAGTCAAACTCGCCGCTGACATCTACCGCCCCACCCAAAGCGGCCAACTGGTTGACGGCAAGTTTCCAGTAATTCTGATGCGCACGCCCTACAACAAAGAAAACTCCGCTCAGAGTGCGAACTCCTTCGTTCCCCACGGATACGTCGTCGTTCTGCAGGACGTGCGTGGCCGGTACAAATCAGAAGGACACTGGCGTCCGCATTACGACGACCCGAACGACGGATTCGACACTGCGCAATGGATTGGCTCACAGCCCTGGTGCGATGGTGGCATCGGCACGATTGGCTCGTCCTACGCCGGAGCGACGCAACACGCGCTCGCCATTGCCAACGCCCCCTACATCAAGGCCATGGTTCCCCGCAACGCAATGTCGGACTACGGACGCTACGGCGTTCGCCATAACGGAGCCTTCGAACTGCGCTTCTTCAACTGGGTCTTCACTCTTGGCAATGCGACCGGAACTCCAGATGCGCTTCCGGCTGCGAAGCGCGCTGCAACCGATCCAGCCGCCGCGAAAGCTCTTGTCGACATGGGCAATCAAGTCCGCGAGTACGTTCGCTCTCTCCCTTTGCGCCCCGGCACGACTCCGCTCAAGTTCGCACCCGATTACGAATCCTGGCTGATCGAAGCCATGAGCCACGGCGACTACGACGACTTCTGGAAGAATTCCGGCGCGAGCGTGGTTGACCACCTCGCCGAATATAAGGATGTTCCTGAATACCACACCACCGGGTGGTACGATTCTTGGGGAACGCAGGCCGCCAATATAAATTTCGTCGAGCTGAGCCGGACCAAGAAAAGTCTTCAGCGCTTGATCATCGGCCCGTGGATTCACAGCAGTGAGAACCTCAGTTACGCCGGGGAAGCCCAGTTTACCGACGACGCGGCGCTCGATCTCACAGCGTTTCACCTCCGGTGGTTTGATCATTGGCTGAAGGGCATTGACAACGGAGTGGATCGCGAGCCTCCCGTGCGCATCTACGTCATGGGCGGAGGCGACGCCCACAAAACACCGGAAGGCCGCATCTTCGTCGGAGGCCGTTGGCGCAACGAACAGGAATGGCCGCTGGCCCGCACCGCGCCCACACCCTACTATCTGTATGCGAACGGCGTGCTTTCATCTGAGAAGCCAGCGGAAGATCACCCAATCACTTATCAGTTCGACCCGCGTAATCCGGTACCGACGGTCGGCGGCAATGTTTCTTCGCAAGGAACGCTGATGTTCCAGGGAGCGGCCGACCAGCGCTGTCGCCTCGATTTCTGGCTCTGCTCTGACACGAAGCCGCTCTCCGCCCGAAATGATGTGCTCGTATTCCAGACGCCTCCGCTCGCCAGTGACATCGAAGTCACGGGCCGCCTCATCGTAAAACTGTGGGGGTCCTCAGACGCTCTCGACACCGATTTCACCGCCAAGCTCGTTGACGTTTATCCTCCCAACGCCGACTTTCCGTCTGGGGTCGATCTCAATATCGCTGACAGCATCGTGCGCGCTCGCTACCGCAACGGTTTCGGCAAGGCCGAACTCCTGAAACCTGGACAACCCTACGAGTTCACCATCGAAATGTATCCGACCTCGCTGGTATTTAAGCGGGGCCACCGCATCCGTCTTGACATCTCAAGCAGCAACTTCCCCACGGAAACGTCTGCCCGTGGGAGTGGGGGCAATGACGGACGTTGAGGAGACCGCTTCATGTTCCGCGCGATCCGGTCCGACGGACGCCCCATTGGCCGGATGACGAGCAAACCGGAAGTGATTGTTAAGCTGGCGCTTACGGGGCTCCGCGGACAGCCGAGGGCGGCTGTCCCCACAAGAGCTAGATGACCCCTACAAGAACTAAATCAGCAGTCGGCGCAGGCTTCCGCGGATTGGAAAGCGGACAGCGCTTCGTCCATGCTGGGATGAATCTCGAGGACGGAATTCAGATTGGTAAGATCCAGAAGTTCGCGTACGAGAGGGCTGGGGCTGGCACACTTCAGATCCGCTTTGCGGGATCGCGCCCAAGTGTGAAGGAAGACCAGTTCGCCGATGCCGGCACTGTCGACGGAACTGACGCCGCTGAGATCGAGAACCACCTTGCCGCCGTTATCGAGTATTTCACCGACCACGCGCGACAGGGCGGCGGCCTCGTCACGATAGACGATGCGGCCCTGGCAGTGAACAATGATTACATCACCGCGATTGCGAGTTTCCAAAGTAAGTTTCAACTTCGACTCCTTATAGTGTTCTGCCAAGGCAGCGGCGTGCGGCGGCTGTGGAGATGATTGCCAGTTCGTGTCGGTGGATTGCATGATATTAGATAGACGCGCTAAGAGGGGTTTCGGAATCATGAAAAGAGTGTAATTTTTTGTGTAGCGTCCCAGTCCTGCACCTGCACAAATTTGGGCGGAGGGGGCATCCTGAGGTTCCGTTACACGGCATCTAACCAAGAACCTAACGAACTTCGCGCATTCAGGTAAAATCTGCTACTGGCATAATTGCCGGGGAGGACTCATCTTCGTGTTGAAAACCGCTGCCGTGGTTCTGGCATTCGTCAGCTTGTTACTGTTCCCAACCATCTCGAAAGCTCAATTGATTCCAAGTGGAAATGTTTATGCGGGAGTTGCCTATGCGGATTCCGTTGACGTGGTGAACCGGGGGGCGTACCGGGGATGGGATGGCTCGGTGGAAGCCTTCCCGCTTCGCCGCTTGTCCTACATTGGAATTGTGCTGGATGGCAGCGGCGTTTATACCAGGGGGGTGGCGAACTCAGGAACAATTCAACAGTACAACCTGGTTATCGGACCGCGGATTTCTATGAACTATGGAAAGTGGCGGCCATTCGTGCACGTGATGGGGGGAATTCAGCGAACTAAGTCGGGCGGCAACACGTACCATCCTGCCGCTTTCGATATCGGCGGCGGCGTAGACCGCAAGCTTCCTTTCAAGAACTTTTCGTGGCGATTGCAGTTCGACTACGTGCACACCCACCTGTTAAGCCAGACCCAGAACGAGTACCGGGGCTCAACCGGAATCGTCTGGCGATTCTGAGCAATGAGCGGCCTACTTATAAAACGTCGTAGTCTGGCCGAAACTTCCGGTATGTACTCGGGTTCGTGGAGTTGTCCACGTTCGAAGTCGAATGCCGGAGGAAATCTATGCGGTTGCCCGCGAGCACAACAGCGCGCCTGCTCCGATTAGCAGCACTTGCCATCGTGAGCTTGGCTTCTTGTGCGGCTAACGCACAAGTTCCAACCAATGGAAACGTCTTCTTCGGCTACTCCTACCTCAATACGACTCCGCTGACTTTCGTAGGCATCACCGGCCGGCAGGGCCTGAATGGCTGGCATGGCTCTGTGGAAGCCAAGGTGTTTCGTTATGTCGGATTGGTGGGTGATTTCAGTGGGAATTATGGCTCGCAGACTTTGCCAGTCGCCGTTGGAACCTGTCCCATCGGCGTAGTCTGCTCGCCGTTGCGGGCGAGCACCCACATCCAGCATTTTCTGTTCGGCCCGCGCGTGTCGGTCAACTTTGGGAAAATCCGTCCGTTCGGTGAATTCTTAGTGGGCGCCGGGCATGCCAGCGCTAATATGACGTCCAATCTGCCTGACAATTTTCCGATTCCGCCGGATACGACGTTTGCCATGGCGATAGGCGGCGGTCTGGACTACAAAATCATTCGTCCTATTGCCGCGCGCTTCCAGGCTGACTACATTCAGACCCATTTCTTCGGCACAAACCAAAACAATATTCGGTTGTCGACAGGGATTGTGCTGAGATTTTAGTTGGCAATGTCCGATGCGAACGCTGTGGCAAAAGCGATGAGCATTCCGCTAACTATTCCTTTTCTCGGGCATCCAACGTTTAACGCATCCTGTTCAAACAGGTTAGAAAGTGAGTTGAAAGTTGCCATGCGAAAATATGGATTTATCCTGTTTATCTTTTCTGTTTTTGCGGGAATGGCGAGCGCGCAGATTCCCACCAGTGGGAATGTTTTCTTTGGATACTCTTACTACAATGCCGATCTTACTTCGCTGGGGCGGACCAGTTTCAACGGCTGGAACGCATCCGTTGAAGGCAGAGTGCTCCCCTTCGTCGGAATGGTGGCGGATATAAGCAGCATTTACGGCTCGGCAGATGAGAGGACAGCGTGTCCTGCGCAGATTTGTCAAATCACCGGCGTGAGCGCGCACGAGCAGAATTTTCTCTTCGGGCCACGGGTGTCGGCGTCAGTGGGAAAGTTCCGTCCTTTTGCTGAGGCATTGTTTGGAGCCGGACGCGCGAGCCTGAACGGCGGAGGATCGGACACTTCCTTTGCGACGGCCCTCGGCGGAGGTCTTGACTACAAAATTATTCGTCCTCTTGCCTGGCGTTTTGAGGGAGACTACGTGCAGACGCGATTCTTTGGGGCAACGCAGAACAATGTGAGGTTGTCGACCGGGATTGTGCTCAGATTTTAGGTAAGAAATATTCTGTCTAATGTGAGCTGTGGCAGAAATGCCTTGCGAATTCCGCCGATGGCGCCTGCAGGCATGAGGTCCTTCGACTGCGCTCAGGATGACAATGTGGGAGGTTTCGTCCTACGTCTGCCAGTATTTATGGTCGCGCAGAAAGTAGTTTTGGTTCCAATAGTTCATCGCGGTTTTCAGGAACAACCAGCCGACGCGCAGATGTCCCATTTTCTGGAAGCGGCGATTGGTGGTGTACACCCCGCCACTGACGATGCCGAAGCGCCTGCGCTCCACCTGCTGGCTTAGAAGATAATCTTCGGCGAAGAGAACTTGCTCGTGGAACCCGCGAAGTTCGCGGAATTTCTTCAGATCGAAGAGCATGAACATCCCTGTCGCGAAGGGATGATGCAGCCGCGAGAGATGCTGGAAGAAATCGTTGCCCACGTAGAACAGCTTGTCGATCCAACCGCCGCTGCGGCACAGGATGTTCGTGGTCACACAATGGAGCTGCTTGCGCTGAGCCAGTTCCACGGCGCGGCGCACCACCGAAGGGTGCGCGAGCTCGATATCGGCATCCAGAAACAGAACATAGGTGCTCTCGGCATGAGCAGCGCCCAGGTTGCGGCCGACGGACGGCATCCCACCGCGGATTACGCCGACGTTGAGGCGGTCGCGAAAGGTCAAAACAATTTCTGGAGTGCCGTCGGTGGAGTTGGCGTCAGCGACCAACACCTTCGTACTCGACATCTTCGAGTAGTCCTGCTTCGTCAGCGAAGTCAGCAAACGCGGAATCAGTTCCGCCTCGTTCTTGGCTGGAATCACGATTGTGAGCTCGCTGATTGTATTTGTCTTCGTCATATTCATGGATTTGAACCCCCTGTTCGTCAACCGTCAGATACGTGAGGCGGAAATCGACCCATCCGCCCGAGTTGTAATAGTGAATTCCCTCTTGTTCCACATGAACGGCCTGATGAGTGTGGCCGCAGAAAATGCGGTTCGCGCCATGCTGGCGCGCATAGTGCAGCGCTCCTGATGAAACTTTCGACGACATGCGGAGCCAGCGTGTGTTCAGCCGGTCGATGAGGCGCACAATCGGCTTGCTCTTGAAATCAAGTTTCTGCAACTGCAGGTAAAGTGAAGTTCCAACTTTGCTAAAGCGCACGTTGCTTACCTGGAAGCCATCGAACTGATGACCATGGATCGCGATGTGGCGGCGTCCGTCATATTGCCAGGCATAGTCTTGATAGACTCGCACGCCGACCAGGTGCGACATGATGTTGGTGAGTCCGTGGTCGTGATTGCCTTCGACCCATACAACTTCGATATTGCGTTTCGGATTCGAGAGCTTGCGAATGTAGCCGAGAACCTTCCAATGGTCTTTGGTAAGGCGCGCGAAGTTGAGGTCGGCAAAGATGTCGCCAAGAAGAATCAGCCGCTCGAAGCGGTTTTCCTTGAGCACGCGCGTGGCTTCGCGGGCATGGCTGGTCTCTGCACCCAGGTGCAGGTCGGAGAGGATCAGCGTGTTGTACACGTGCAGATCCATAGTTTGGTTATAGCTGGGGAATGTTACGGGATGATGAAATCTGCATCAAAAATGGGGCAGTGATAATTCGAGGGTAACGCGAGAGTAAACAAAGGGGTTAGGGGTCGGGCGAGGGTGAAATGTTTCAGCCGCGTGAATACGAAAGGGCTTTCACGTAGACTGAATTCCTTTGAAAACCATCGGACACATTCTGGCGAAGTACACCGCGTGGGTTTTGCATCTGCTCGCGCCGCTGGGGATGTGGGGTGTATTTGCGATTGCGTTCGCGGATTCGGCGTTGCTGGGAATGCCTGTAGATGCGATCGTCGCGTTTTATGTGTACCAGAATCACAGGCGCATTCTCCTCTATGTGGTGATGGCTGCGTTGGGTTCGGTGATCGGCAGCATCCCGCTATACATCGTCGGATATCTGGGTGGCGAGAAGGTGCTGCGCAAGCGGATTACCGAAGAGCGCTTTCTGCGGATCCACCGCTCGTTCGAGGAGCACGAATTCTGGGCTTTGATGTTTCCGGCCATGATGCCTCCGCCCTTGCCGTTCAAGATTTTCGTGCTGGGAGCGGCGGTGTTTGAGATGCGGTTTCGCGATTTTGTGGCGGCCATGTTCGCGGGAAGATGTGCGCGCTTTCTTGTGCTCTCTCTGTTGGTGCTGTGGTTCGGTCCGCAGATTGTGGGGATCGTGGGGACTGTCGTGCGGCAGCACTTTGGGTGGCTGCTGGGCGCGATTGCGGGAGGAGTGCTGGTATGGCTGGTCATGCGGCGGAGCAAGCGACGCAGGCTATTGCGCTAGACTGCATTAGGAGCGGTGTAGAGTTTGTGTGGGGACAGCCGCCCTCGGCTGTCCGCCGAGCGCAAGCGAGGTTTGCTTCCCAGAATGACTTATGCTCCCGTGGGACGTGGGACTAACGCACTCATGCGACGGGGTTTTGAGTAGTCCGAACCATGCAGAATCCTGCACATTGTCGAGGCTCTCGCGAATGAGGTACACTTCCGATGCTTGCCTCATCGGCTCACCCCCAGAGCCGCGCCCGTCAAGGAGTTCGCCATGCGGCCTTTCCGATTTCTAGTGGTGATACTCATTTCGCTGGTCGCGCTGATCGCTACTCTGCCTTCCAGTTCAGCTCAGACCGTCACGGCCCTCTATAGCTTCACTGCCACCGGCAATTCGCTATCTCCCTTTGAGGTCGCGCCAGCGCAAGGAAGAGACGGCAAACTGTACGGTACCACCCAGGGTTCGACCTTTGGTTCGGTCTTCTCACTGCGAACGAGTGGGGCAGAGTCTGACCTGTTTGTGTTTGACAACACTGATGGGGCGGGTCCCAGCGGTGGGGTGACTCTGGGGACCGACGGAAATTTCTATGGCACCACGGCGGGTGGGGGCAGCTCGGGATTAGGTGTCCTTTTCAAGATCTCTCCCTCTGGCCTCTACACCGTGTTGCACGAATTCACGGGCGGCTCGGATGGCTCGTTTCCCGTCACTGCTCCAATACAGGCGTCGGACGGAAACTTCTACGGGACGACGGAGAATGCGGCGAATTTTGTTGGCGCGACGATTTACAAATACACCCCCTCGGGTGTCTTCACCACCATCGATGACTTCGACAATGCCACCGGATTCGGAATCGTGGCGCCTCTGGTTCAGGGTACTGATGGCAACCTCTATGGCGCTGCATACTACGGGGGAGCGAATAATTGCGGGTCGATCTTCAAGATCAACAGTTTGGGAACGCTTTTGAGGCTCTTCAGTTTCGTTTGCGGAAACGGAGGGGCTTATCCTCTCGGACTAATGCAAGCCTCAGATGGAAACTTCTATGGCACGACGCAAGGCAGTTCGAGCGGCAACAATTCGGTGGTTTTCAAGATGGATCAAAGGAGCAAGGTCACCATATTGCACACGTTCACGGGAAGCAGAATCGAAGGTAAATTTCCTGAGGGCGGGCTCGTGCAGGGCACGGATGGCAACCTGTATGGCTCGACGAGCTTGGGCGGGGCCGGAGATAACGGAACACTGTACCAAATCACGACCGACGGTCTATACACGCAGCTCTACAGCTTTCCCAAGAGCATCGGCGTGCAGCCCACAGGAGCGCTTCGACAAGACACGAATGGCCTTTTCTATGGGACCGCTCTCGCGGGTGGGGCCAACGGCGTCGGCTCCGTTTTCAGCCTCAACATGGGATTCGGTCCGTTCGTTACTTTTGTCCGCCCCACCGGAGGAGTTGGCCAAACCGCGCAAATCCTCGGTCAAGGTTTGACGGGCACAACCAGCGCCACCTTCAACGGCGTCTCCGCGACAAGCTTCAACGTCCTCACCGACACATTCATGACAGCCGTCGTCCCGAGCGGCGCTACAACCGGCAAGGTCGTAGTGACCACGCCGGGCGGCGCGCTTACCAGCAATGTGAATTTCAGAATTATTCAGTAGGCTTGGCCTTCCTGCGTAGGCAAGTGTGTGCCGATGCTGATTGGCGAGTGGGTCGCCGCAATGCCCGCGCGCTGGCTTAATCATCATTTGGTTTACATCGATTTGCTGTACGACGGGAAAGCCTTTGCTGGCGCTGAGTTTGGGGCGTGCCGATCTGATTCATGCCTACCTGAGGCGCGGATTGCTGCACGAATCTGTCCACCCGGTTCGAGAGAGGCCCTTTCATTTTCCAATCCAACGCTTTTCCCTTGACCCACATCCTCCATCTGCTAGCCTTGTCCTGTAGACATTTATCTACAGGACGACGTCCGATCTTTGACAACCGAACCACCGAAGACGTCGATCCCCGGTGCGACTGCGGCACCAGGGCCGGCAAGCCGAATTCCCAAAACGGTCTTGAAGAAACGCCCACGCCGCACCCGTAACTCCAATCAGCTCAAGATTTTGCCCGTAACCTCTTGAAAACAATAGATCAAAACACAAGCAAAATCCTATCTGATTTGTTTTCAAGATTTTGCGCAACCGGAGGGGGGAGGGGGTGCCGGTACTAGAAAGTAAACTCGTCCCGATTTGGCACGAGTTAAAAGATGTCGGAAAAACCTAAGAATGCATGACGTGGAAGAGCGGCCGCGTGGTGAACCGCCTCTTTGATGACGCGCCCGCGCAGCATTTCCGGCGCTCTTATCCGATCACATCAAACTTTCCGGGCTTATGCCGCGGCGATGTGGTCGCCGGATTTATGCATCCAGCCTGAAAGCGCGTGCAGGAAGACTGGCGTTCCGAACATGGCGATTGAGAAGAAAAGATCGCTCTCGACAGTGCCGCGGAAGAAGGGGAGTCCGGCGGCGTAGGACATCATCAATCCGCTGAAGGTCTTCGGATACATTTCCCATGCAGCCCACACTGCGAAGTTGCTGATCAGGAAAAACGAAACGGAACTGGCGAGCGCGGCGCCTACTACGCGAATTGGTCCGGATTTCTCGCGCAGGTTCGTGCCCAGCCAAAGGATGGCCGCGTACCACGCCCAGGTGACTAAATGATCCCACGAGAGAGGATACGCGTAGATGAACTTGGTGAGGGCAACGTCGGTCGCCGCCAGGAGCACGAGAGGAATCCACATCTGACGCTTCGAGCCGCGGGCTCCGAAGAATAGAAGCGATGCCGCCAGCGGGGTGAAGTGCCAGGCGTGCGGCAAGACGTTCAATGATCCTGCGAAGGGCAGGAAGCGGACGGCGATGGTCAGCAGGATGAATAGATAGGGCAGCATGAGCACCTCGGGAACGAAGTATTATTCTGGGCGCTGAGAGGGGAGTACGTCAAGAGAGGGGCGCTACCTACCGACTATTCGAGTGTGGTTCCGGGTAGGCTTTTTGATTGTTGCCGGAGCCGTAGATGTCGGCGACGACGCGGAGGGTCTTGTCGAGTTGAACGCCGGCTCCGAGAGCTCGGCGCGTTTCGCTTCGGCGCCCCAGCAGGGGAGTTTCTTCCGGCTTGTAGCGGATGCTGAGGTGGTCCTCGGGATCAACTTCCGGGCCCAGCGAGTTCACCGGTGCGAGAGCGAAGAAATTTGGAGTTTCGACGACGCCGTACCAGTGGAAGGGGTCAGCCAGTGAAGGATAGGCGGACACGTGCAACGGCTCGGCATTCTGGTAGGTGCGGGCGGCGAGGGCGCTAGTGGCGCGGCGGTGCTCGTAGTCGCGGAGGCCCCACAGCGAGATCACGCCCACCAGGGCGAGAGTGGCGGCCAGGCGGCCTCGCGGTCTCTGCGTGCGGGCGCCGATTTCGCGGTCGATCAGGGAGAAGAGGGACGGGACGATCAACCCGAGCAGCAAGAAGCCGAACATGATCGGCTCGAAGATGAAGACGATGTCCCAGGAATACCAGCGCTCGGAGAACGGCCAGAACGGGCGGACGCCGTAGTTGTTGGTGAAGTCGAGCAGGATGTGGCTGAGGCCGGCGAGGCAGGCGTAGAGGAAGAGCAGTCCCCAGCGCGGCGGCAGGTTGGGATCTTTCAGCTTGCGTCCGCGGAGGCGCCAGATTAGGTAGACGAAGCCGACCACAACTGCCGCGTCGATAGGAAGTCCGAGGAAGGAGTGAGTGAAGCCGCGATGATGGGCAAAGGCGAAGGCCGGGCCGCCGAAGCGGCTGAGGACGTCGAGGTCGGGAGCTTCGGCGGCGAGCGTGAGCGTGAGCGTGGCCAGCGCGGTCTTGCGGTTGAGTCCGGCGCGGCCCAGGCATGCACCGGTCAGGAAATGGGTAACGGGTTCCAAGCGGTTTGAAGATTCTATTTGGATATGGCTGTAATTGCCAATGAGCC
>WNFI01393229.1_pt1 | contig 19035 bp, 17 predicted proteins | sample 5400471 | NCBI WGS metagenome assembly WNFI01 (sample SAMN13153348, study PRJNA577476) | soil metagenome | isolation source: 100 cm saprolite on Douglas fir-dominated hillslope | place: USA:California | collected 2013-09-17 | reverse complement strand
GCCTATGCGGCGTCATCCATATGGAGGCTCCGGTCGAACTCGGCCTGCAAGCGGCGAACCGCATCGGCATTGGCCGCCGTCCATGCCAGGAGTGCACCGACCGGGCCATCGAGCGTATATCCGAGTTCCGTGAAGGCGTATTCCACCGCCAGCCCGCCAGCCCTGGTGCAGACGTGGCGCTGAAGCAGGCCGTTCCTCTCAAGCCGGCGCAGACACTGCGTCAGGCTCTTCTGCGAGATCCCGGGAATATCGCGGCGGATCGCATTGAAGCGGCGCCTGCCACCATGGTCGCAAAGAGAACCGAAGACAAGAACGGTCCATTTGTCACCGACAAGGTCCAGCAGGATCCGGTCGCTTCGCAGCTTGGCGTCGTAGATCTCCGACATGAGTTACCTTCGGGATACCAGGTGAAAGCAGGGTGCGTAATTTACGCCAAGTGCAGATTTGATACCAGAGGAGCCGTGAATAATCACGGAGGCTTCGCTGTGTCACTCGCTTCAACAGGCCGAACGCTGTTTCAGGGAGGCACGGTCCTCACCCTCGATCCCCACCTTGGCGATTTGCCTAAGGGCGACGTGCTGGTCGAGGGCGCACGGATTGCGGCGGTCGGACCTGACCTCAAGGTCGATAATGCCCAGATCGTCGACGCCCGCGATGCGATCGTGCTGCCGGGCCTGGTCGATGCTCACCGGCACGCCTGGCAGGGAGCCTTGCGCAGGCTCATGCCGAATGTCGACACCCTCGACGCATATGTCGATGCGACCCACTACACACTGGGCAGATTCTATCGCCCCGAGGATATGCACATCGGCAATCTGCTGACGGCCCTGAGCTGCCTTGATGCCGGCACGACGACGATCATCGACGCCTCGCATAATGCGCGCAGTCCAGACCATACCGATGCCTGTCTCGATGCGCTCGATGAGGCCGGCATCCGCGCGCTCCACATGCCGGGCCGCCCTCTTGCGGGCGATTGGGCGGAGCACTGGCCCGACGATCTCGAACGCCTGAAGCGTGATCGCTTCGCCTCAGCCGACCAATTGCTGACGCTCGGGCTGTTCTCTGGCCCGGACCCGGCCATCTTCTCGGCTGCACGGCGAATTCAACTCCGCACTCTGACGGAGTTCCTGGGGCCAATGGCGCCCATGCTCGACGCGGTAAAGCCCCTGCTCGGGCCCGACAACATCTTCAACCACTGCACCAGCCTGCCCGACGACGTCTGGCGGACCTTCGCCGATGCCGGCGCCAGGGTCACCGTCGACCCGCGTTCGGATGCACAATATGCGCTCGCCGGCGGCATCTTCGCCTGGCAGGCCGCGATGGATCACGGCTTGCGGCCGGGCATCGGCACGGACCTCGAAACCGCCTATGGCGGCGACATGTTCACGGAGATGCGCGTTGCCTTCTCGCTGCAACGCGCCTTCGCGCAAAGCCGCCGCTATGCCGGCGATACACATGCGCCGGCTCCTGTGACGGTTCAGGACATCCTCAAAGCGGCGACGATCGACGGGGCCCGCTGCGCCGGACTGGATGACCGTATCGGCTCTCTCACACCAGGCAAGCAAGCCGATCTGATCATGATCCGCACCGACGACATCAGCCTGTTCCCCTCCAACAACGCAGTCGGCACCGTTGTCCACGCGGCCGAGCGCCGACAGGTGGATACGGTCATGGTCGCCGGTCGCTTCCGCAAGCAGGGCGGCAAGCTGCTCGACGTCGATTTCGTAAAAGTCCGCTGCGCAGCCGAGGCTTCCCTGTCTCACATCTTTCAGGCCGGCGGCTACGGCCCCGACTGTCTTGAGGAGCGCTTCCCCGCGCTGGCTGGCGACAAGCCGCCCGCCTGGAGGGGGAGTTGAGGCCACCGAGCCTCTCCGCCAGATACGCTTCTCTACTCGCTTGCCGGTCCGTGCGTTAGTTCTGAATGGACATGTTGCGCGCGTTGGTCTCTTTGCCGTCCACGATCTTGACCACATGCGTGACCAGAAGCGGATCGCCCTTTTCGTCGAACTTGAAAGCACCACGGGTGCTTTCGAAGGTGACCTTCGCAAGCGCATCGCGGACCGCCGCACGATCGGACTTGCCCGCTGCTTCGATCGCCATCATGGCCATGGTGATGGAGTCATAGGCTTCGGCCGCGTAGGAATCCGGTATTCTGCCGAAGGCTTTCTGATATTTGGCGATGAAGGTTTTTGCCGCCGGGATATCGGCCGCCGTCGCAACGCTGAAATGCGACGTGAAGTAAATGCCATCCGTCGCCGCGCCGCCGAGCTCGACGAACTTCGGAGTGGCGATGCCGTCCGAGCCGAACCGCACCAGGTTAAGGCCGGTCTGGACGAATTGCTTGGCGACCAAAGCCGCTTCGGCGTAACGCGACCATTCCACCATCGCCGCCGCCGGGCTCGCCTTGATACGCCCGAGCTGAGCGGTGAAATCAATGTCGCCGCGGGTATAGCGTTCCTCGGCGACGATCTCGAAACCGTACTTTGCGCCCGCCGCCTTGAAGGCCTCGAAGCCGCCGCGACCGAAGTCGTCGTTGACGTAGAGGAACGCGAATTTGGTTAGCTTCGGGAATTTCTCATGGATGAAGTCCACCAAGTCGGCGACCAGCTTGGTGTCGGGCACCGGGGAGCGGAACACCCATTTATTTCCCTGCGTCGTAATACGTTGCGCGGTGCCGGCCACCACGATCTGCGCAGTCTCTGACTGGCGGCTCACCTGCGAGGCGGCAAGGCTCGCCGGGCTGCTGATGCTGCCGATGTTGAGAAGGACGTTGTCGCGTGAGATCAGCCGCTTGACCGCATTGACGGCATCTTCCGGCTTGCCGCCATCGTCGGCAAATACCGGCTCGATCTTCTCGCCGCGTATGCCGCCGGCGTCGTTCTTTTCCTGGACCGCGAGGTTGATCGCTTCTTTTTCGCTGGAGCCCATGGCGGCGGCGTCGCCGGTAATCGGGCCGAATACACCGATCTTAATGGTGTCGGCGGCCGAAGCCTGGAGCGCAGCCGCCATCATCAAGGCGGCGATACAGGCGCTGCTCACACTTCGAAAACGCATCGTTCATCTCCTGTTGTTTCGGGGCACATTCACGTATTCGCGGCTTGAGCACGGCTGTTATCGGCAATATCGAGCTCCCACTCCTGCTCTCCGAGATAACTCGCCCAGACCTTTGGATTTTCAAGAAGGCTGTCGCTCGAATCGGCCAGCACGATCGAACCGGTTTCGATCACATAGCCGCGCGTCGCAAGCGTCAGCGCCAGTTCGGCATTCTGTTCGACGAGAAGAATGGTGACGCCGCTTTCGCGGAAATAGTCGATCGCCTTGGCAATTTCCTCGACGATGATCGGCGCCAGCCCGAGCGAGGGCTCGTCCAGCATCAGCAGAGCGGGCTGCGCCATCATCGCGCGTCCGAAGGCCAGCATCTGCTGCTCGCCGCCGCTGAGCGATCCGGCCAGCTGCCGGCGGCGTTCATAAAGCCGGGGGAATAATTCGAACACGCGCTCGCGTGTCGCGTTTTCCTTGCCGTGCGCGCGCGGTGAATAGGCGCCGACCGTGAGATTCTGGTCCACCGAGAGACGCGGGAACACGCGGCGCCCTTCGGGCACGTGCACGATCCCGCGCGCAACGATCTGTTCGGGCGACAGATTGGTGATCGCCTCTCCCTGAAATTCGATGGAGCCGGCCGTCGGGCGCACCACGCCGGAAATGGTCCGCAGTGTCGTCGACTTGCCGGCGCCATTCGAGCCGATCAGCGCCACCACTTCGCCGACCCCGATGGTGAGATCGACGTTGCGCAAGGCGGTCACCGCGCCGTAACCGGCGCTGACATTGTCAAGCCGAAGCATGAGCGAGCTCCGCCTGTCGGCTTTGAACCGGCTTTGCCCGGCGCTTGAGACCGCCGCCCAGATAAGCCTTGATCACTTCCGGATGTGCTCTGATCTCGGCAGGGTTACCGTTTGCCAGCCGCTTTCCGTAATTGAGCACGGTAATGCAGTCGCAGGACGGCATCACGACATCCATGTGATGCTCGACCAGCAGGATCGTCACACCGCTGGCGCGGATCGCCCGGATGAGACCGACCATCCGCTTGCTCTCAGCCGCATTGAGGCCGGCCGCCGGCTCGTCGAGCAGCAGGAGCTTCGGCCGGGCGACGACGGCGCGCGCGATCTCGACGAGGCGTTGCGATCCGTAAGGCAGCGCGCCCGCCTGCATGTCGGCCAGATGCAGGAGACCGACAAAGTCGAGCGCCTCGCGGGCGCGCTCGGTAATGGCGATTTCTTCCGCCTTCTGCTTCGGCGTGCGCAGCAGGGCGTGCCAAATCTCGCAATGCGTCTGCCCATGCATCCCGACCATGATGTTTTCGAGCACCGTCATGTCGCGGAAGAGCTTCAGGTTCTGGAAGGTCCGCCGGATGCCAAGACGTGCTCGCCGATCGACCGGCCAGCGCGTGATGGCGTCACCTTCGAAGTGAATCTGGCCGGCGGTCGAGGCAAGATGCCCGGATACCAGATTAAGCATCGTCGTCTTGCCGGCGCCGTTGGGACCGATCAATCCGTGAACCGTGCCGGCCGCGACCTCCATTCCAACGTCGTTCACGGCAACGAGCCCGCCGAAGTGCCGTGACAGCCCGCTGATCTCCAACAAGGCGCCCATTATAGCCTCGCCGCCGAAGGCTTCTGCGAAAGCCGCCGCTGCCAGCGCAGGGAGACGTGCTTGGCAAGATCAACCACGATGCCGGCGAGGCCTCGGTTGCCGGCTCCCGCCAGCACGATGACCATGACGCCGAAGAGAATAAGCCGGAATTCTCCCGACGCGCGCAGGACCTCGGGGATCAAGACAACGATTGCCGCGCCCAGCGCAGCACCAGGCAGGCTCCTGATACCGCCGATAACAACCATGATCAGGATGTCGATCGATTTCTGAAAACTGAAGTCGTTCGGGTTCAGATAGCGGGAATGATAGGCATAGAGGCCGCCGGCAATGCCCGAAGCAATGGCGGCGACCAAAAAGCACTTGCTCTTGTAGACGGCGATTGCGACGCCGCTGGCGCGCGCGGCTTCTTCGTCCTGTGACATCGCGATCACCGCGCGACCGAAGCGCGAATGTGTGATCCGGTCGAACGTCAGGAACACGGCCGCGGCGGCGACCAAGCTCACATAGTAGAACGAGATCTCGTCTCCCAGCGAAACGCCGAACAGCGTTGGCGCCGGGATGTCCATCATCCCGATGCTGCCGCCGGTCAGCCAATCCTCATTGAGCATGACCAGGTGAACGATGATCGCGAAACCCAGCGTCGCCACGGCCAGGCTCGAGCCTTTGAGGCGAAAGATCGGAATCAGCAGAAGACTGGACAGCCCCGCCAGCAGGCCGCCGCTCACGATCGCCGGCAGGAACGGCAGCTTGAACGAGATCGAGAGAGAGGCGGCGGTGTAGCCGCCAATGCCGTAGAACGCGCCCTGCCCCAGGGAAACGATGCCTGCCATTCCGACGAGCAATTGCTGAGAAAAGGCGAGAATGACGCCAATCAGCGCCAGACTGAAGACATGGACCCAATAGGCATTCGACTGCACGAGTGGAACGCCGGCGAGGATGAGCACGACAGCAAGTCGGGCGATCAGCGATGGGCTCATGTCACACTTCCCGGCCGCCGCGGGTGAGCAGCCCAGTCGGCATGAAGAGAAGGATCACGATGAGCACGACCATGCCGACCGCATCCTTGTAGGCGGTCGAGATCAACATGCCTGAAAAGGTCTCGATGAGCCCGAAGATCAGGCCGCCAACCATCGCGCCGGCGACGCTTCCGAGACCGCCCAGCGTCGCCGCCACGAAGGCCTTGATGCCGGTCATGAAGCCCATGTTGAACGACGCAAAGAACAACGAGCCGAGCAGCACGCCCGCGGCGCCGGCCATCATGCCGGAGACGGCGAAGGTGTAGGTCGTCGTCCGGTCGACGCTGATGCCCATCAGCCGAGCGACATCGGGATCTTGAGCCGCCGCCTGCATGGCGATGCCGAGCCGTGTGTAGCGGAAGAAGACGATCAGCGCGCCCATGATCAGCCCACTCAGCAGCACGACCCAAAGCAGCTGCGGCGACACGGCAAAGCCGGCGAAGACGATTCCCTTGGATGCGAAAAGGGTCGGATAGCGCAGCGGCTCTGAGCCCCAGACCAAACGCGCGACGTTCTGCAGGACGATCGATACGCCCAGCGTCGCGATCATGATGTTGATCAGCGACACCCGGCGCAGGCGCAACCTGCGGTAGACAACACACTCGATCAGCATGGAGACGAGCCCGCCACCGAGAATGCCGGCCAGGAGAACGAACCCGAACGGCATTTCCTGAAGCCGGAAGGCGCCGAGACCCATCATCGAGCCGATCATCAGCATTTCGCCCTGCGCGAAATGAAGGATGTCGGTCGCCCGGATGATCATCGAAATGCCGAGCGCAATCAGGCTGTAGATGCAACCGATCGCGAGGCCGCCGAGCATGGTCTGAACGAATTGATCGACTGTCATCGCGCCCCTTCCGTTCGCAAAAGCTAACGCTGTAGCAACGAAGGCAGCAAGATTAAATTGCATGCGAATGCAACGCGGTTTGGCCTACGTTTTGTGCAGCGTTTATCTTCCCCGTTCGATGGTGCCGTGACGTCAATCCCTCCGAACTTGGCTGCATGTATGCATACGCATCCGGTCAAATCAGTGGTTTTCAGATATTTCCGGCACGCCGTTGACCGTCGGCGGCAATGCACCGTGCGCTTGGCATCAAGCATGCAAGGAGGCTCACCGCACGACCGTTTCCGCCCGGAGCAAAGCATGAAGAAGAAGATTCACCTGGCCTTCGATCTGTCTTGGACCAACGTGGAGACCCAGTGGCGGCTCCCCAGCTCCTGGGTCGATCGGCATCATCCGAATATCGGGATGTTCGAGGAAGCCGCGCGCGTTGCGGAACGCGGCGGTCTCGACATGATCTTCTTCGGCGACAGTTCCGGCATCCCGAACACGTGGAAGGATTCGATCGAGGATGCGGTCAGTTACGGCGTCGCCTGGCCCCGTTTCGAGATGAGCCCCTGGATCACCGCGATGTCGCGGGTCACCAGCCATCTCGGCTTCGGGCTCACTTATGCGTCGACCTTCATGCATCCGTTCTATACGGCGCGCCTGCTCAATTCGCTCGACCACATCACGAACGGCCGTATCGCCTTCAACGTGATCACCTCGCAGCGCCGCGCGGACTTCGCCAATTACGGCTATGACGAACTGGTCGATCACAACGAGCGCTATGAGCGCCTTGAGGAGTTCATCGACGTCTGTCACCGCCTCTGGGACAGCGTCGCCCCGAATGCCTTCATCTGGGATCGCAAGACCGGCGTTGTCGCCGATCCGGCCAAGGTCAAGGCGATCAATCACGACGGCAAATTCTTCAAGGTCAAAGGCCCGCTGAGCGTGGTGCCGTCGCCGCAAGGGCACCCGGTGGTCCTGCAGGCCGGCGGTTCGCCTCGCGGTACCCGCGCGGCGGCCCATGTCGCCGATCATGTCTTCGGCCTGACCAAGACGGTCGCGTTGATGGCGCAGCAGCGCAGCGATCTGGATAAGGCGTTGGTCGCGGAAGGCCGAGACCCGGAGAAAGTCGGGATCCTATGGTCGAGCCGGGCCATCGTCGGCGAGACCGAAACCGAGGCTCACGCCCTTCGCGAGAGCATGATCGCCGACGTTCCGCCCGAGGCGGTTGGCGTTTGGCTGTCCCATAACACCGGCTATGACATGTCGCAGCTTCCGCCACGATTCTCCCTGAAGGAATTGCAGGAGCGCATCGTCGCCGCCAATGCCTCGCCTGTCGGCTTCGTCAATCTACTGGCAAAACAGCACGGCGAAACTGCAGAAATCACCCGCGAAGAGTTCTTCGAGCACGGCCTGCGCGCGGCGACCGGGTACAACATCACCTTCGCCGGAACTGCAACGCAACTGGCCGATCAGATGGAGGAAATGTTCGAAGGCACCGGCAGCCGCGGCGGTTTTATGCTGTCGATTTCACAGGCGGCGCCGCGGGCCGTCATGCTGAACATCATCGATCAGCTGGTGCCGGAGCTGAGGCGTCGCGCGCGTTACCGGACATCTTACGAAGGCAAGACCTTACGTGAAAATCTTCTGGCCTGACGCCGACTTTGACTTGTCCAGCGCTACGCCGCGCTGGACGAGCGCACCTCGTATTGCCCGTCGATGTACAGCAGGGCGTCGACCTCGCCCTGCCACAGCCGGAGATCGCGGACCGCACCAATGAAGATGGTGTGCGAATGCACCGGGATGACGTGAGTGATTTCGCAGTCGAAGCTGGCCAGGGCGCTTGGCAAGGCCGGTGCTCCAGTGACCAGCGGAACCCAAGGACATTCCTCGAACCGTTGCGCGCGTGATTCGGGCGAACTGAACCGCCGCGCAAGTTCGATATCATTAGAACCCAGAAGATTGGTGCAGAAAATGCCGGCGCGACGAATCACGTCATGAGAGCTCGAGTTGCGATTGACGCAGACAAGGAGCGAAGGCTCCGGCTCAACGCAGACCGAGCTTACGGATGTCGCCACGAAGCCGTGTGGGATTGACTGCTCGATGGTCGTGACGATGGAAACGCCGGCCGCCAGGCGGCGCATCCCGCGTTTAAACGCCGCGCTGTCGATCACGGAAGATACCCGCCGCGGAAGTGCACCAGCGGAGCAGCCTCTGGATCACCGGACGTTGCGACTACGCGTCCGAGGATCATTACGATGTTGTAGCGTTCAATCGTTTCGACCAGCTCACAGTCGATGACGCCGACAGCGTCCTGGAGAGTGGGCGCGCCTGTAACCAAAGTGGTCCAGGGCGCCGTTCCGAAGCGATCCGCGCCCTTCAGATCCGATTTGCCGCCAAAGATGTCGGCCAGAACCCGCCGCTCCGACGACAGATAATTGATGGCGAAGTGCTTGGCGTCGAGAATCGTCGCCAATGCGGAGGTTCGCTTGTCGACCGAAACCAGCATGGTCGGCGGATCGGCGCAGAGATGCGTGGCCGATAGCCCCAGCAAGCCGGCGGGCCCGCCCTCGGAGCGAGCAGTGACAATGACGCTGCCGGTCGCACGCTGGCCGACGGCCTGCCAGAACTGCTTGACGTCGATCGCTCCAGGCTTATCCGGCATGAATATTTCACCACGTTCAGACGGCGCCGGATCCGCAACGCCGATCAACCTGGCCCAAATCTGTGATGGCACCGCCTTCAGCGCAAGATTAAATTGCATGCGCATGCAAACCATTTTGCTAAAGTTTTGAGCAGCGCATCGCGCGCCGATCACTCTATAATCTGAGCACTTGCCTCACCCTTCCCGGCAGGCACTTCTCCCTGAGACGAACAACACGATGGCGAGACGAGCAACACCGAAGGCCGGAACCCAGGTGACCGCCGAAGATGTCGCGCGGACGCTGGGCGTTTCTCAATCGACGATCTCGCGTGCTTTTTCGATGACGGCGAGTATTTCGGACGAGATGAAACTGCGCGTTATCAAAGCAGCAAACACGCTCGGCTATCAGCCGAACGTGATCGCGCGTAGTTTGATTACGCGGCGTACCAACATGGTCGCGATCGTGATGGCCAACCTGGTAGACCCATTCTATCCGGTCGTGCTGGACGAGCTCGTACAACAGGTTCAGGCGCGCGGTTTTCAGACACTGCTTTTCGTTCCGTCTCCCGGCCAGGCCGTGGACGATATCATGCCAAATTTGCTGCAATATCAGGTGGACGCGATCGTCTTAACCTCCGCGACGATTTCATCGGCGATGGCGCGCACCTGTGCAGCGCGCGACACACCGGTGGTGTCGTTCAACCGCTATGTGCCGGGACTCGAGATACATGCGGTCTCGAGCGACAACATTGCCGGCGCGCGCCAAGTCGCGGACTGCCTCGTCACCACAGGGCATGAGCGGCCGGCATTTATCTCGGGGCAGCGCGACGCAACGACCAATCGCGATCGCCGTACGGGCTTCGTGTCGCGCCTCAAGGAACTCGGGATGCACTCGTGCGCGCAAGAGGAAGGCGGCGACTTTAGCTATGAAGCCGGCTATGCAGCGACCAAGCGGCTGTTGCGCCGGGCAACGCGCCCGGGCCGCCCTGCCCTGCTACAGCTTGACTACGATCCGGCAGCCGGTCCGCGAGATGGCGAAAGCCGCTGTTGACATGCTTGGTCTTGCGGAAGCCAGAGGCGTGAAGTCCGCGCCGACAACTCGCCTCATCATGGGAACTCTAATCACGCGTTCATCGACGTCAAACCGCTCTGCTGCCGGTCGCACAGGGAAGCGAAAAGGCTCCCGGTAAAGCTCCTTGCGATGTTGATTTTCTCTCCACCGAATTGGCCATTGGTAAGAACAGGCCACGTTTTTCGTCGACTGGTGAGCCTGGCAGCAGATGCCACCGCGCCAGAAGGCACATTGCAGGCTGAGGTTCCAGTCGAATCGCCGCTGGATAAGGGCTCAGCGACAGGTTACGACCTTCAGGATACGAGCCCGTTTGGACAATCACGTTCCTGTATCAGTTGTTGGTCGTATCCATCGGAGAAGCGCTAACGTGAGCGGCAACTATTCTCCAGCCTTCGGAAAAACGCGCCCACGTCTGGGACTGCCGATTGATTTTTCCGTCGGCGCTTCGGAACAGCGCGTTAGTTGTTGCCACGTCGTCGCCGAGCGCAGTCACGGCAACGCGAATGACCTCTCTGGACATCGCCGGCGCCGCCCACCGCTTGACACGAAATTCGGCGATGCTCTGTATGCCAAACAAAGTCTCCGTCGGACCAAATCGCACCGTTGAGGACGAGTCCCAAAAAAATCTATTCAGGGCCTCGGCATCGCCGGCATCCAATGCCTTGTTGTAGGCTTTGAAGTGAAAGAGAACCTCTTCGACGATGTTCGCACTATCGATTTTTTCTATCATTCCGTGCTCGCAGCTTGCATTTCGAGTCTTATGGCGTAGTCGCCGGTGGGCGGCGATGGTGGGTCGCTTGCTCGTAGGAATATGCGATTTCCAGCAGCAACGCTTCGCTCCACGGGAGCCCGACGATCTGCAGGCCGGAGGGAAGATCCTCATATGTGTATCCCATGGGCACCGCGATGGCCGGCCAATGGAGCCCTGAGGCGACCCAAGTCGTCGCACCCGGCGACGTGACGTTGCGATCTCCGTTTAGTCGGGGAGGATGACTTGCAACAGGCATCACAAATGCATCGACTTCAGCGACTTGCATCGCTTTGAGGTAGGACAAACGCATATCGGCTTCGGACTTTTCGAGTTCTGCGACGATCGGGTCCTTCTCGGGAGCAGGGGCTATGGCCGTAGCCCTTAAGCTCACCTCGTGCAGCGGATGAAATTTATCCGACGCGACGACTTCCGCGAGAGATTTCGGAAAGCCGGTGCCAGTGGTGGCCAGATATCGTTCAATGGCAGCTCGTACCTCGCTCAGCGGATGCGACTGCGGCGGGAAACGGCTAAATTCCGGCACCTCGAATGGATCGACAACGACAGCGCCCAGAAGCCGCATATCCTCCACCGCCTGATCGACAAGCGCGGTCACAAATTGATCGGACGATTCTCTTGGGAACGCTTGACGCAACACACCAATACGTTTTCCGCGCATTCCGTCGCGGTTGAGTGAGATTTTATAGCTGGGGGGAATTTTCCCCATGGCGGCGGCGGTCGCACCGTCTGCGGGGTCAACCCCCGCGATGACATCCAGCAAGGCCACGAGATCTTCGACCGTGCGGGCCATCGGGCCTGCCGTGTCGCGCCCATCGTAAAGGCCGATCATCCCGGCGCGGGAGACCAGAGCCCAGCTCGGTCTCAGACCGACCAGCGCATTGTTGGACGACGGATTCCTGATTGAGCCAAAGGTATCGGAACCAAGACCGACGACGCCGAAACTCGCAGCAAGCCCGCTGCCGGTTCCGCCCGATGACAAGAATAATCGCTCCGGCAGCGCGAAGCCTGCCAACGATCGTGGCATCGCAGGTTGGCTTCCAGCCTGTCAATGACGCCGAACCTCCCGTCGTTTGCAGGCCCGCCACGTCGTAATTGTCTTTGACCAGGACTGGAATGCCGTGCAATGGCCCTTTGAAGGTGCCTGTTTGAGCAAACTCGCGATCCAGCATATCTGCATCCCGCAAGGCATCCGGATTTGCCACGATGATCGCCCAAAGAGCGGGGCCCTTGCGATCATAGGCCTCGATCCGATCTAAAAAGGCCTGGGTGACAGCGCGAGCGTCGGTTGCTCCAGATCGATAAGCATCATGGATCTCCGCAATCGTTTTCTCGACGACGTTGAAATGGCCGCTTGATTCCATGGTCTTATTCACCGACTTCAATGGAGGTATAGTCCTGATACCAATTCCGCGATTGAACGAATCCCTTGAGCTTAGGTGAAAGTGCGCGCGGCCCGGAGTCATGGACGACCAGAAGCGCGGCAGCGTCGTCGGTAAGCACCTCATTCACGCGCGATAACGCCAACTCTTGCTTGGTTACGTCGAATTCGGATTTCGCCGCATTGATCGCGATGTCGAAAGCCGGATTGTTATAGAAGCCCCAATTAACACCCGTGGGGGGCGTTAGCGTCGACGTGTACGCGATAATCCCGGAAGAAGGCTCCTGCATCGTCATCGCGATATTGATCGCATCCGCGCCGGATTCTTTGGCTCCTTGCTGCAGCATGTTGATCATGGTGGTGAAATCACGAACTTCATACGTGACCTCAATACCGACCTTCCGAAGATCGTCCTGAATAATTTCGTTCATCGCCAAAGGCACCATTTGGCCCCCACCCGAGGTCGAAATGACAACCTTCACGTTAACGGGCTTGTCGGGACCATAGCCTGCCTCGGCCAACAAGGCCTTTGCGGCCACAGGATCGTACCTTGGCAAAAATTTTGGAGACCCGGACCAGGCCGAATCTGGCGGCGCGAACGCAACTGCCGGCACAGCGGTTCCACTGAGGAACTGGACGATCGCTTCGCGATCTATCGCAAGGTTTGCAGCCTCCCGAATGCGAATATCGGAAAATGGCGAGCCCTGTGAGAAATTGAATCGCCATAACCAGGTATGCGGGTAGGTGTTGCCGGTGATCACAAACCCTGCGCTCTTCAACGACGGTATTGCGTCCGGTGGCAATGTCTCGACGAGATCAACTTGACCAGAACGCAGAGCTGCAACGCGCGCTGCGGCGTCCGGAATGGGCATGATGATGAGCGACTTGGTTTTTGGAATACGCTTGGCATCCCAATAATTCGAATTCGCTTCCAGGTTTAATCCTGTTCCCTTGTTCAACGCGACAAAGGAGTAGGGTCCGGTCCCGGAAGGATTTTGCGAGAACTTCATCCAGTCGGCACCAACCTGCTCAAAGCGGACGGGACTTGCAAAGAACAATGATGAGATCTCACTCAGCAGAAAGCCGTTCTGCTCCTTCGTCTCGATGTACACGGTGCGCTCATCTATCTTGCCGTACGATGAGATCGATGCGGTACGGGTGGCCGCGGCACCAGCGCGCGCAGGGTGGTATTGACGCGAATTCGTGTTCTTGAAGGAATCCAGATTCCAGACGAAGGCGTCGGCATTCCACGGTGAGCCGTCGTGGAATCGGGCCTCACGCAATTTGAAGATCCACCGCTTGGGATTGGCTGGATCTACCGTCCAAGACTCGGCAAGGCCAGGAACGAGACGAGAAGGCCCGTCAGCGGAAGTCAAATCCCACATCACCAATGAGTCGAAGATCGAATAACCCCCGAAACGCACGCCCTCGAAGCCTCCGTCCGGCGCAGCCCAGAGGTTGGGTATGTCGATGAGAGACATGGCAATGCGAAGCGGCTTTTCCGCACTTGTCGCCTTTCCAATTGGTATAACTGCGTAAGACGCAGTTGAGGCAAAAAGAACGACAGCAAGACTCCAGAGCGTATTCTTTAGTCTCGTAATTTGCATCATGAAAGTCCTTGCTTGTCCCGGAGATTTGCAAATTACCAACAACATTTTCAGAGACACGATGATGAACGACCGAATCAGGAGGGGGACGGGTTTGCGCGCGACGATGTCGATTCTACGGGAGCATCGCGCGCTCGATCGGCAACGTCAATATAACGCGCAGGCGGCCGGTCGGCGGGAAAAGAGCTCTCGCAGACCGTGTTCATCTGCATAGTCCTCTTCCAAATTGGTCAGCCAGATAAGGCGCGGAGCCGACATTTTCGAAATCAAGCCCGATGTTTTCGAGACCAAAAAGTAGGGTATCCATCATTCTGTACGTCTGTGCTTCAGCGTCTTCTGGCAGCGGCGCCCTGTCACAGTTCGGACCGTCGGCCCCGTCACGATCCAGTCGTCGGTCTCAACGGCGCGCCTAAACGGTGCCACAGGGTTCGGCGCAGATGGAAGCACACTGGATTGCTTTACTCGCTGTGGCATCGTACCAGCATCGCGCGATTCGGCCTCGGTCGCCAGCCGGATGATCTGACGGGCCCAAGGATGTTCCCCGCGGCCGCCGCCGACGCCGCTCGAACTCAATTGATAGAAACCGGTTGATCCTTGGGGATGCGGTTGTCGAGCGATTGAAACTGGAACCAGACGCTGACGGGTGAACCGAGGATCTGATAAGCCTGCCTCGCCGCTTCGCCCGCGTGGTTCATAAGCGCATCACATCCACGCGCAACGTCCACGCGCGACGTCCACTCAAGACACGGATGGTCATCCTACAAATTTTTTAAAACGTTGCGGCGAAACGACTCGATATGGGATCGCATCGAACTCTCCGCGGCTTCGACATCCCGGTGGCTGATGGCCTCGAATATCTTGCGGTGCTGATCGTTGACGACGCTCTGATAATCCGGTGCCGCAAGCGAAATGAACCAAAGCCGCAGCGACCGTTCGTGAAGTTTCAAAAGGATATCCGCAAGAACAGTGTTATGCGCGGCGCGAGCGATAAGCCGATGAAATTCCCGGTCCAGCAACATCATAGTCTCGACATTGTCGGCCACGATCGCCTTGTCTGCCCTGAGCAGAACGTCGCGTATTGCCATGATTTCTGCGGAGCTCGCCCTCTCCGCGGCGAGCCGAACCGCGAATATCTCGTTGAGAAATCGGATCTCGATGATCTCAATAACTTCGTCGAGATTGATGGGCCGCACCACGACGCCTTTTCGCGGCTGAACGTCGACAAGGCCCTCCATGTTCAATCGGTCAAACGCCTGGTGAACAGGCGTTCGTCCAATTTTGAGAAGAGCAGCCACCGCCGCCTCGCTCAACTCCTGCCCCGGCTTGAATGCGCAGGTGATGATACGGTGCTTGATCGCCTCGTAGGCCTGTTCCTTCAGTGACCCCGCCGGAACGGGCTCCACCACACGAACCTTGCGCAGCCGCGTGGTCTGGCCCATCTGCCTGCCTCAGCCCGTAATAGGCAGGGACACGATGTCGTAGCCGTGGCTGAGCTTTCGGCCAAGGACATCGTCGACGATTTCAAAGTCGAAACGCGGCGCGAACCTGATGCCACCGATGGTCCCAATGGTCCGCAACGTCCTCGAAGGCCCAGAACATCGGCGCGATCGGCTTGTCGCACATCTGCTTCGACACCGTGACGCCGTAGGTTTCCACCTCGCGATCGGTATGATCCGACCCTACGCCGACCCAAAGATTGCCGCGATATTGCAGCACCACATATTCGACCTCGCCGCTCGACGCGTTACCAACAGCCTCGATCGCCCCCCCAGTCAACAGCCGCTGCTTGCTTGCGCGGTAGAAGATCGGCGTGGAGGCCGGCCGCTTGACCCCAAGCGCTTCCAGTTCGACGATATGTTTTTCGAGCGCGACCGCGTCACGGCCGGTCCACCCGGCAATGACGCAGGCTTCAACCGCGGCAACACAGGCCTGCTCGGCGTTACGGCTGACCAACGAGATGGAGAGAGCATGGGTGGACATGGATTGTTCCTGCAAGTTTGGTTGATCGAACGTCTTCAGCCCAGCTCGGCCGCGCGCCGCAGACTGGCCATCATGGAAACGCGCTCAAGGTAAGTCCTGCGCGCGTCGGGATCGGCGGCGATTCGCCGGAGGCGATCGCGAAACTCGGCCTGGCTTTCCTCGTCCTTGGCCTCGAGATCGCGCTTGTTCTGGATGGTCTGGGTCTGAACGCTTTCGAGCGTCACCAGCCGGCGCTGGGCGTCATAGCGATCGAGTTCGTTGTCCGCGGCGGTTCCGTTGTAAACCGCGGCCAGCCTCGACGCCAGATTGATGGCGTCATGGATGCCGCCGTTCATTCCCATTCCGCCTAGCGGATTGTTGATATGCGCCGCATCGCCCGCCAGGAAGGCACGCCCGACGCGGAAATGCCTGGCCACGCGCTGGTGCACCCGATAGAGGGTCGTATGCACGATATCGAAGGTCGTGACGCCGGCAACGACGCGCGCCAGCATCGATTGCCCGAATTCGGATGTCAGCGCCGCCTCGTCGCTGACATCCTGCGGAATCGGAAACATTACCCGCCACATGCCGGGTATGCGCAGCAGAAACTGCCAGCACTCCGGATCGGCAACATAGTTTACCGAAACGAGATCGGGAATGACGGCATCGAAGTCGAACGGCGTGCTTAAAACAAGAAAGCGCTCCGGCCAGGTGAATCCTTCGAATTCAACACCAAGCGAACGACGGACCTCGCTCCTCGCGCCGTCGGCGCCGATCAGCCAACGGCCGCTCCAGATATCTTCTTTGTCCTTGACGCGAACCGACACCTGCACGCCGTCGTCATCCTGCCGCACATTCTCGAGCCTGGTCCCGAACTCGATCCGGAAATTTCTGTCATCGCGGAGTTGCGCCAGCAATATCCGCGTGAGCCTGAACTGCTCGCTTTGAACCCGGTAGGGATGTCCGGTTCGGTCCGCGATCTCACCGAAGTCAAACTGGGCGATCACGCCATCTTTCTTCGATCGATACTGAAGCTTTGGAGCTTTCAGGCCTTCATCAATCAACTGACGCGCGACGCCAAGCTGTTCCAGCATATCGAGCGTCGGCGGGTGAAATGTCGAAGCCCGGGATTCCGCGCTGAGATCGTCGCCGGCCTCCAGGACGGTGACGGGAATGCCGTTGCTGACCAGTTGGGCCGCGGCAACGAGGCCGACCGGCCCGGCGCCAGCTATCAGCACGCGATCTTCAATCATATCTTGTCTCTCGACGTTGAATGCATGGTGTTGCCATCAATTGGGTCGCGCGCCCGCGACAATGAGGGAACGGACCTCATCCCTGATCCGGTCGGATACCGCGCGATCCTCCCACGCCTGCGGGGGAACTGGGATTTCCGCCATCAGCCGCGCCGGCGCGCCGAATACCAGAATTCGATTCGCCAGAAAAATCGCCTCGTCGATGCTGTGCGTGACGATCAGAAACGTGGTCTGCTGCGACTGCGCGAGAGTCTTGAAATCCCGGCGCAACCGCGACGCCGTCACGTCATCCAGCGCGCTGAAGGCCTCGTCCAGCAGAACCAGCTCCGGGTTCGGCGCGAAAGCGCGCGCGATATTGACGCGCTGCCGCATGCCGCCCGACAGCTCTCTCGGCAACGCATCCCTGAAGGCGGATAGTCCAACGGCATCCAGCCAGCGCCGGGCCTGTTCGCGGCGCTCGGCCGGCGTGACGCCCTGGATCTGCAGACCGAACGCCGCATTGTCGGTGGCCGACAGCCACGGCAGCAATCGGTCCTCCTGGAAAATCCGAGTGATGTGGCCCTTCTTCTCCCTGACGAAGTTTTCGACCGGCAGCCCATCGATGCGGATTTGGCCGGCATCGAGAAATTTGAGGCCGAGGAGACAATCGAGCAGGACAGACTTTCCCGCCCCTGTGGGACCGACAATTGCGACGTATTCACCGTTTTTTACCGAGAAGCTGAGATCCGCGATCGCCAGAATTTCCGCGCCGCTTGCCTGACGAAAGCCCTTCCGGGCCCGCTCGACGAGGAGCTTCGGTAATCGCCGCGGCTCGCCAGCGGACTCGGGAACGACGCCTGAAGCCATGTCAGTTCCTCCCATGGCTTTCACCCCGCCACCGCAGCATGCTCCGTTCAGCGTATTCGATGCCCTGGGTCATGAGCATTGCCATCATGACAAGAAAGATCGTCCATGCCAGGACCGTCGGCATGTCGAACACGTTTTTGGCGAGATCGAGTTCCTTGCCGATTCCGAGGGGGGCGCCGACAAGCTCGGCTACGATGACGGTTCGCACCGCATTCCCGACATTGAGCTTGGCGGCCGTAAAAGCCGATGCCTGCACATAAGGCCACAGCAAGAGGCCAACATGCTGGAGCGGATTTGCGCCGAACGACAGCACCATGTCGGTCAGTTTCCGATCGATGGAGCGCACCCCGTCATACACGCAAAACACCGTGACCGGCGTGCAGAGAACGATCAGCACGAAGCCAATCCGAAGCTCGGTGGTCGAAAACCAGATGATGACGATGATGACCCAGTTCAGCGCCGGGACCCCCATGATGAATTTAACGACCGGACGAAAAAACTCGTCCCACGTGGGGGAAAGCCCCATCGCCAGTCCAATGGGAATGCCGATGATGAGCGACGCGCTGACCGCGACAAGCAATCGCAGCCACGTCACCAGGCCTTGCGATAGCAGTTCCCAGCTCGTCAGGATGGTCCAGAAACTTTTCGCGATGCTGCCGAGTCCGGGGAACAGATAGGGCTTGGTGAACAGCGACGCCGTCTGCCACAGCGCGGCGATGACGAGAAATGGCAGGATCGCCCTGAACGTTCGCGACAGCAGACTGCGTCCGCGCGGCGGCCTCGCGGCGACAGCATCATAGGGAACGCCGCTGATGGCGGCCATCGCGACGACATCGCGCCCGGCGTCGCCGGACGCGCGCATCATGTCGGGCTCCGCCGAGCTGTCCTGCGCGGCAACGCCGCTCAAGATTTATTGGCCCAGGGATAGTAGATGCCGGCATCGGGCACGTCGGTCAGGAATCCGACCTCCTTGAATCCACCGAACAGGGCATCCAGATTGCTCTTTTCGGTG
>WNFI01126386.1_pt1 | contig 19039 bp, 20 predicted proteins | sample 5400471 | NCBI WGS metagenome assembly WNFI01 (sample SAMN13153348, study PRJNA577476) | soil metagenome | isolation source: 100 cm saprolite on Douglas fir-dominated hillslope | place: USA:California | collected 2013-09-17 | reverse complement strand
TCAGTTCGACCTGAATTTCGCCTATCCAGCTTATGCCGATCAAAAACTTGAAGGGTTCAGTGACTCGTCTGCCATCAACGTCCAAGTATTTCAACGTCTTCTCGGTGAACGTGAGCACAGTCCAAGGACCAACCTTTAGATTGTCGATCCATGTTTTCATGCTTCTTTCTAAATCTCGCGTCACCCATGCGATTTGATGGATCTTCCGTCTTTTGTTGAGTTCGCGAAGTTGGTCGTTGTTCATCGGTTTAGGGAAGGGGGTTAAATTCGAATTCAATAAGGCCGACTGGAGTCTGAATTAAAGCAGAAACCACCTCATGGAAGAAGCTTATATCAAATTTTTCCCGGGTAGGCGACGGCGCGACCGGTAGGCGGCGTGCCGTCCATCAACGGGCCGTTCTGGGTACCGTGCAACACCCATTGCGTGGCGACCAAGCCCCCTCCGGTGTCCCCGGTTCTAATGATCTCGAGCGACATGTCGGGATAAGCCGCAAACACTGATTTGACAAAGTCGGCAAAGGCTTGCGCGGTGAGATCGTGATCCATGCGAGGGTTGCGTTAGGTTCGCCCTTCAGCAAATAGGGCGACGACGGCGTGGGCATCGTGCCTATTCCATGCATCTAGGGATGCTTCTGCCTCCTTTATGGTCTTACGGTCTGCGCAATGGTTCGCAATAGAAATGAGGCCTGACACGAGGGTCAAATTTTCACGCCGAAGAATCAAAGAAATGAATGCTCTTGAAGTTACACAACGCTCACTGGTCGAAAGATTTAGCCATAGCGCGGATCGACGAACAATTTTGCCCATAGGCAAAGGAGACGGTGACGCGTCGAGAAGAGTATGGGAGAATCTGATTGTGGGAGAATCTGATCGCGCGGTCCGATACGTAGCCTGTCAAGTGTACAGGTCTCTTGCAGGGAAAGCCATCGTGGAAGGGATGACGATCAAAATCGCGGAAACCATCAGCTTCGGATTCGCAGGGCATACCAAATGAAACAGCGCCAAATGCGTGAAGTGGCTGTGGTAGTAGCGCATCCTGATGATGAGACACTTTGGGTAGGTGGCACATTGCTGATGGAACGCGACTGGAACTGTCGGATTTTGGGGCTATGCCGGGCTGGTGATTCAGATCGCGCGCCCAGGTTTCAGAAGGCGATTGCTTGCTTCAACGGCGCGGGTGAACTCCACGACTGCGATGATGGCCCTGAGCAACGTCCGCTGCCGCCGGCGGAAATGCTCCGGGTGATCGGCCGGTGGGCGGCAAGCTTCAGCTTTGACCTGGTCATAACGCACGGACCGAAGGGCGAGTATACGCGCCATCGGCGTCACGAGGAGGTATTTCGCGCGGTTTTTGATTTGTGGCGCGCGGGAGCGCTCGTGAGTAAATCGCTCTGGCTATTTGCGTACGAGGACGGCGACGGTAGTTATCTACCGAGGGCGAACCGCAATGCTCACCGCAAGACAGTTCTATCTTCTGCGGCCTTGGGTGAAAAGCGTCGGATCATTCGGGAAATTTACGGCTTCTTGCCCGACAGTTGGGAGGCGCGAGCGGTTCCAAGCGTGGAGGCGTTCTGGTGTTTCAGTTCTCCTAAAGAAGTTAAACCGTGGATGGACGAGTAGCGTGGTGAAAGTATTGGTTCTTTATGACTATCCGCCTTCGGCAGGTGGGCTCGCCACTCAAGGCGATCTGCTTTTCAAAGGTCTTCGCGAACTCGGTGTGGATGTTTATCCAGCACACTTCAACTCGGCCCAGGAAAAAGCATGGTATTACCAATGGTTCAAACCCGATGTGGTTGTTGGCATCGGATATTGGGGCCACGCACCGGATCTGGTTTTGCACCCGTTGCGCTATGGCGTTCGTCCAGTCCCCTGGCTCGTGGCTGACGGCTATATAGCGAATTATGCAGACGTTCTAAATAGCTTGAAGCTGATTCTGGTTACATCGAATTGGGTTCGCGAAACTTACATCCGTGACGGGATTGATCCGAAGATCATCGAGGTGCTCCCGGTTGGGTGCGACACCGATTCATTCGTCCAGCGCCCCTCAACAGATCCGAAGATTTCGATCGTGCGGGAGATTTTGGGGATCTCTCCTGACCAAGTGATGATTCTTACTGTCGGCGGAGATGCCGCGTCGAAAGGTGCATTGGAAGTGATGCAGGCTCTAGCCTTGATCAACGCGCGAGCCCCCGACTGGAAATACGTCTGCAAGGTATGGCCCCAGCCGCGAACTGTGACCCAGAACCTCGCTGATCTGCGGCTGGCGACAGATCTTGGAATCGAAAAAAACGTGATTTATATCACCAATACGATCTCTCGGAATTTCATGCCATATCTTATTGGGGCGTGCGACATTTACGCGGCTCCATCACGTCTAGAGGGCTTTGGGATGCCCCAGATCGAGGCAGGCGCGTGCGGCAAGCCCGTGATTGGGATTAGAGCAATGGCTATGCTTGACACGCTTATCGATGGTGAGACCGCATTGCTAGCCGATATCGGCCAAGAAATTCGAATTTCTGAAACAGTTCTGGGTGAAGCCGAAGGATACAGCGAGGGTCATCGAATTTCTTTCGATCCGCCGCGTGTAGCAGGTTATCGCGCGAGTATTGACGACATCGCTGAAGCCCTGCTCCGGCTGATGCAAGATGAGCAATTACGTCGCAGTATGGGCGAGGCAGGGAGACGGCGCACGGTCGAGCTTTTTAATTACAAAGTCGTGGCCAGGAAGTTCGTCGAAATTATCTCCCGTCGTCTCAGTATCTCTTAAGAATGAAAATAGAAACGGCTTCGGCCATCGCAACAGCGAAGCAGGCCGCGTTGGAAGTGCTTCACCACAATATGTGCGGACCATTCTCCGGTTTGCCAAGGGCCGCCGGTTGGGGCTATCCCGAACCCTATACGCGCGATTGTCTAATCTGCGCGTTAGGGACTCTGGTTTCCGGCGATGAGAGATTAATCGCTTCGTTGCGGAATGTTCTGGAGACGCTGGCACGAAACCAAAGTGTCCACGGGCACATTCCATCCTTGGTGCATGATCCAGAGAACCGCGGAGCTAGCGACACGACCCCTCTATTCCTTATGGCGCTGTCTTTCTTTCGCAAGACGATGGGCGACGCAGAGTTTCTGATCGACGCAATGCGCCGGGCGCTCACTTGGATGGATTACCAGAGTCCAGGCGATCGCCTCCTGGTGGCGCAGTTGCCCACTAGCGACTGGCGCGATGAGCAATGGGTACTCGGGTTCGGACTTTTTGTAAACACCATCGTTTTTACCTACCTTCGTGCTCTCGGTTATGCGGGAAAGGCAGACTTGCTTCGGAATCAGTTAGGCCAGCCAGTATTTCGCAATGATCGACAACGGCCGAATCAACTGGAAGGGCTGGTAATCCGAAAGAAGCCGTACTACGCGCTATGGTCCTACAAAATCCATTGTAGCGAACGTTTTGATCTGCTCGGAAACAGCTTGGCAATCATTTCAGGTGTTGCCACTCCCTCGCGTGCCAGACGGATTGTTTTGTGGGTAGAACACGAGTGCGACATTCTACGGGCGCGGGGCGAGCTCGTTGGCGAACTTCCACCTAATTTCTTTCCATATATCACACCGCAGGATCCGGATTGGCATGCCCGATACGAGATATACAATCGGCCGGGCGAATATCACAACGGAGGGGTTTGGCCGTTTATTCTGGGGTTCTATGTGGCGGCGATCGTCGCCGCGGGTCTTCCGCATCTCGCTCAGCGGAAACTTGCCGCCTTGACCGATTTTGTTCGCAACGCGCGAAATTCATCATTGGCTTTCGGCTTCAATGAATGGGTTCGCGCGAGTGACGGAGTCGCCTGCGGCGAGGATTGGCAATCATGGTCCGCAGCCATGTACCTCTATGCCGCAGCGTGCGTGGAACAAAAGAGGGTCTTGCTGTTTTAGCGATTGCAGCCGTTAAAACTTCGATTCCTGTCATACGCAGAAGCAACGATATCTACGAAGAGCCGATGCTTTACGCGATGTCCCGCGCGATACATTCGTTCTCCTCTGGAGCGTTCGTCTAGTCGGTCAGGACACGCCCTCTCCAGGCCGGTGAACGGGAGTTCGAGTAGCGTGCGCGTTCCTCTAGAGCAAAAAGCTATCGCCCGTTTATCGCCCGGAAAAATCAGCCAAAGTCGAAATCCTTGATTTCCGACCGGCTGCGCCGCAATCGAAGGGGTAACCAACAATGTTACGAGGAAAAGAAAATGGACAACTGGTTGACCAGAGTCTTTGTTGTTCCTCCTGGAACGTCTATCAACAAACCCTCGCCCCCGCTTTCTCTCCTTTAACTTTCCTCACTGTGCCAACTATCGGAGTCGGACTCATCGGAACTGGATTCATGGGCAAAGCTCACGCCGTCGCATTCAATTCGGTCTCCGGCGTATTTGGCGATATCTTGCGGCCAAAACTTCGCCTGTTGTGCGACGTGGACGCTGAGCGGACTCAAGGCAAGGCAGAGGAGTTCGGGTTTGAACGCTGGACAACGGACTGGCGGACGCTCGTTCGTGATCCTTCCGTGGAGGTTGTGGCAATCACCACACCTAACCATTTACATCGAGAGATGGCGGTGGCAGCACTCGCAGCTGGTAAACACGTCTATTGCGAGAAGCCGATGGCCAATTCGTTGGCCGATGCAGAGGCGATGGCCGATGCGGCCGACCAGTCCAATCAAATCACTCTTCTCGGCTATTCGTTTGCTAAGAATCCGGCGCTGTCTACGGCTAAGCGGCTCCTTGAAGAAGGGATGATCGGCAGGGTGTTCGATTTTCGAGGGTTTATCGACGAAGACTATGTCGCTGATCCGAATTTGCCCTGGAGCTGGAGATTGTGTCGCGAGAACGCCGGTCTTGGTGTGCTCGGCGATATTACGTGCCACCTCATCTCGATTGCGCATCTTCTGTTGGGACCGATCGCTAGTCTGACCGCTCTAGCCCAGACGGTGCATCAAACCCGTCCAGCGAGTAGCGGCTCCTCCGCCCGGCGCCAGGTAGAGAATGACGACGTTTCGCACGCTCTAGTTCGATTTCGGAGCGGGGTCTGCGGCGTCTTGGCATCGAGTCGAATCGCTCATGGTCGAAAGAATGGGATTCGTTTGGAGCTGCATGGCTCCAGCGGAACGATTGTTTTCGATCAGGAACGGATGAACGAGTTGGAGTTGTATGTAGCAGGGGAACGCAGAGATATCGTTGGGTTTCGCCGAATTCTGACCGGACCAGAGCATCCGCCCTATGGCTTGTTCTGCCAAGCACCGGGACACAGTCTCGGGTTTAACGATCTGAAGACCATTGAGGTAGCTCATCTATTGAACGCGATCGCAGGTAGAGAGCGGCCATTCCCGACATTTGGTGATGGTATTCTGATTGAGCGGGTCATTCATGGATTTGCTGAGTCCGCTCGCGATGGGAAATGGGTCAAACTAGCCTGAATCGATCAGAAATCCTGAGAGATTTGCTATCGATGGAGTCCGACCTATTTCTCTATCTCAGAAATAACGTTTTTGCGTTGCTGAAGCTGCTTAAACGCTCTCACTGACGAGGATGCTCCATCAGATCGAGTTTTGTTCGAAAGAGTCTCGTGAAGATGTTTACTCGCGGAAGTCATATGGTCTGCCATGGCTTGCGCGGCCGCTTCTGGGTCGCGCTTCTTTATGGCCTCAAAAATGGCCAAATGTTTCCGGTACCGCGGTCCCAAATCTTCCGCCGCGTAAACGCTACGGCGCACCCATACATCCAGAAGACTTCGCATTCCGGAGAGAATATCTCGAAATGCCGAGTTCTGGCATGCTTCGCCCAAGGTGATATGAAACGCGATATCAGCGTCCACAAACTTCTTTGGATCATTTCGAGCTGCCTTCATCTGAGCGAGCAGATCCTGGAGCCGGTTCAAGGCTTTTTCATCCCGGCGCTCGGCGGATAAACGGGCGACCGCGACTTCGACAAAGCCACGGGCTTCGACCAAATCTTCCGTGTGGCGCTCTCCCAAAAGCAGTCCCCACTCAACTGACCTTGGGAGGAGATTAGAGGGGACGTCTTGCAAATAATAGCCACCGCCAGGCTTGACCTTTATTACGGACAACATGCCTAATGATTTAAGTGCTTCGCGGACGATCGAGCGGCTAACATCGAGTTTTTCCGCCAGTTGTCGCTCTGATGGAAGTCGATCGCCGGGATTCACCTTGCCGGAGACAAAATATTCCAATAATTGGTGGGCAATTTGCTGAGCTGCCGGCGGACGTTCGGAGATAGCGATCTTAGGAAGGTTCATTAAAGAGTCAACGGGGTTGGTCTAAATCGCGATGTTATCAATAGAGTAGCTTACAGCAAACCGGCAACCAACTGTATTATCTCTGCTGGCTATCTCAACATTCGAGGATGACGGGTCGGGATGAGCCTGAAAAATCGTCTGGGTCGGGTACTGAAACAGAAGCGCCGGTTTGGTAGGCTCGCTCCACGCATTCGGCGATAAGCGAAGCCCGCAGCCCATCCAGGCCGTCCGGTTGCATAGGCTTACCCGAACAGAGATTTGATATGAACACGTTGAGCTCGGTTTTATACGCCTCAGCAAATCGCTCGATAAAGGAATTCTGAGGTCGTGCTGATCGAACACCGCTGCGGTTCGAAACCACCAACTTCGAGCTCTCGAGGTTGTTTACCTGCAGCATCCCGCGCTCGCCCTGGACTTCTAGGCGTTGGTCATATCCAAATGATGAGCGAAGGACATTGTTGACAACTCCTATGACGCCGGAACTACTCTTCAACGTAACAACCGCTGTGTCGGGTCCATTCGAAAGCTCGGGATAGACAAAAGAACTGCCGGTTGCGTACACTTCGACCGGCTCCTCGCCTGTCAACCAGCGGAACACATCTATTTCGTGGATCGTCATATGGCGAAAGATCGGTCCCGAGGAAAGAAGGTACTCCTTTGCTGGCGGTTCCGGATCCCTGCTCGTGATCAGGATAAGTTCCGGCTTGCCAATCACCCCCGAAACCAACGCTTCGTACAGCGCTCGATAATCCGGATCGAATCTGCGGTTGAATGCCAAGAAAAAGGGAACGCCGTTTTGCTCCACTACCTTCAGTGCGACGCGCGATCGAGCGACATCAATGTCCAGAGGCTTTTCGCAGAATATTGCCTTACCTGCCTGGGCCGACACCTGAATCAATTCGGCATGAGAATTGGTAGCGCTGGCAATAATGACGGCCTCTATTTCGGGGTCCGCGAGCGCAACATCGGGCGAAACCACCTTTACGCCAAGGCTGTTTGCCAGTTCAGTTGCCGCTCGTTCATTTACGTCGATCACGTACTTGAGACAACCTTTGTGGCTGGCTTCAAGATTGTAAGCGTGAACCTGCCCAATTCGGCCTGCCCCAAAGAGCGCAAAGCTAATCATGATTAGAAATGCCGCCGTACATCTGCTCGTAGTTATGCGAATAAATTTCGATGATGTTTCCGAATATATCTTCGCAATAGCAGATCTTATGTTCTTTGCATTGCGGTTCCACCGCCCAAATGTCAGATAGCTGTTTTCCCCCGTTCTCTACAATGCGAGCGACCGCCGTTTCAACATCGGGATCGGTGACACAAATATGAAAAAATCCGTTCTTCCAGAATTCGAGCGAAGTCGTTCGCCGTTCGTGCGGAGGATCTAATAGTTGAAATAGCTCGATTCCCACTCCATTCGCACTCGACAAATGGGCCATCCGCATATGACGGAAATGGCTTCCCAAAACGTTAGCAGCTTGTCGTCCCGAATAAGAACCATCACCAGTACGCACCTCAAACGGCTCACGGAGAAGAGTGAAGCCGAAGACCTCGCGATACCACTTGATGGCTTGCTTGAGATCGCTCACGCCTACACCGATATGATTAAACGATCGAGGATAAATGCTTGGCATAGATTCAGCCGTGATGTGCTCAGTGTTTGGGGTAGGTTTACTACTTACCAACCGCCCGACCGCGCCGGGATTTGGCAAAAGTGTCGAAGGCGACAGCCAAGACGATAATTATCCCAATAATTACCTGCTGTGAATAGGCTGACACGTTCATAATCACCAGGCCGTTAAGTAAAACCCCAATTAACAGCGTTCCGACAATCGTTCCGGTGATGCCGCCGAGGCCGCCAAACAGGCTGGTACCGCCGATGACGACAGACGCGATCACTCGGAGTTCATAACCTTCGCCCGCCACAGCTTCGGCCGAGCTCAGTCGAGCGGACAGAATGAATCCGGCCAATCCGGTCAAGCCGCCCATAATAGCGTAAACCCGAATCAGGATGCCGTCGACGTCTAGGCCGGACAATCTGGCTGCCTCGGGATTATCGCCGACGGCGTATACATGACGCCCGAAGCAGGTGTAGCGAAGTATGATGAACCCAAGAGAGGCTACTATCATAGAGACTAAAACGAGAGCAGGGACGCCCAGGATGTCGCCTCGTCCCCACCAGCGATAGGAATTATCAAACCCGCTCACTGGTGATCCGTTGCTTAGCATCAAGGTTGCTCCTCGCCAAAGTGTCATACCGCCTAATGTAACGATAAAAGCAGGTACGCGTAGCCTGGTTATCGCTTTTCCATGCAGGTAACCGGCGGCAGACCCAACGGTGAGAGAGATCCCTAGTGCAACTAACCAACTAAAACCTGTGGCGCTGAGACCAGACCAGGACTTGACGGCGATTGCACCGCACATGGATCCGAACGCAAGCAGTGACCCTATCGATAAATCAATCCCGGAGGTAAGAATTACGAAAGTCATCCCGACGGATAAAATTCCGTAAATGGAAACATCGGACAGAATGTTTAAAATGTTCCGGATTGAGAGGAACCGCTCGTTTTGCAGCTGAAAAAAAGCGGTGAGAAGGAGGAGAAACAGAAAGACGCCGAACTTTTCGAGAATCGCAATCAATTCCACTCTTTTCGTCGGACTCGTCGATTGCTCGCCAGCTTGGGTGATCGTTAACATAGACTTCGGGTTCGTGGAGTCAGTCAATTGCGGCGTGTGTGTGCCGCTCAGAGGGTGCGAGTGTCATGAGGGTCATCAGCTTTTCTTCAGATGCTTCTTCTACGACCATCTGCCCGGTAATTCTGCCTTCCTTGACGGTATAGATTCGGCTGCAGAGTGAGAGTAATTCCGGGAGTTCTGAAGAGATGACCAGCACCGCTGTCCCCGTTGCGGCCAGTTGACGAAGCAGATTGTGAACTTCGGCTTTGGCGCCCACGTCAATCCCTCGGGTCGGTTCATCAACGATCAGGATCTTTGGAGACAGCGCCAAACACCGGGCCAGAACAATCTTCTGCTGATTGCCGCCCGAAAGCGTTCTTACCGGCGTTTCAGAATTCGGCATTCGAATTTGCAGCGATTGTCGAAACCGCTCAATGAGGCGATTCTCTGCACTTCGATCGACAAAGTATTTCAGACGAGAGAGCTTCGAAAGATTCGAAAGACTGAGATTGTGTCGGATCGACTGGTTGAGAAACAGTCCTTGTTTCTTGCGGTCCTCGGGGACCATGGCGATGCCATGGCGAATGGCATCACGTGGCGATCTGATTACGATGGCTTCGCCCTGCAAAAATAGTTGTCCGCTTTCGATCGGATCAATTCCAAAAATGGCCCTGACAAGTTCGGTTCTGCCTGCGCCTACCAAGCCGGCAAGTCCCAAAATCTCCCCGCGTCTTAGCTCCAGGCTCATGCTGCGCAGCATAATCGCCGGAGCCGATGGCAACTTCTTCGTCCGCATAAAGTTGACCACCTGCAACACGGTCTCTGAGGATTGCTGCGCGACCGAGCGATGCGTAGGGGATGGCTCGAGGTCGCGACCGACCATCATTCGAATGATATCGCCGGTGGCACATTGACGCGGGTCTCCAGACCCGGCGAATTTTCCATCGCGGAGAACTGTAAATCGATCGCAAATGGTAGGAACTTCGTCCAACCGATGAGTGACGTAGATAAACGCTATGTTCTGCCTTTTCAGAGCGTGAACAAGTTTGTGCAGGCGGCCTACTTCGCGATTACTGAGCGCAGCAGTTGGTTCATCTAGAATGATCAGCTTGGCTTGCAAATTGATCGCTTTGGCGATTTCGACTAATTGTTGTTCGGCGACGCTGAGCGCGGCAACTGGAGTTAGCGGATCGACAGCCAGATCCAGTCGCTGGGCGACTTCTCGGGCCCGACGATACATCGCTTTCCAATCGACAAATCGAAACTTGGTAGGTTCTCTGCCGATCAAGATATTTTCCGCTACGGACAGATTCGGCATCAGATTGAATTCTTGGTAAACAGTAACGATTCCCAAGCGCTGCCGCTCCAAGGGTGACTCGCGGCCGAGCAGCTTACCGGCAAACTTGATCGTTCCAGCGTCCTGGTATTGGGCACCGGAGAGAATTTTGAGCAAAGTCGATTTGCCGGCACCATTCTCGCCCAAGAGGGCATGCACTTCGCCCGCGGCCAGAGAAAAAGCGACTCCATTGAGCGCGGCGACACCAGGGAAAGACTTACTGAGACCGCGGACATCGAGCAACGGAACGTTGGTTGGGGGGACAGTTGCTTCAGCTAGCATTAGCGAGCAGCATATTTTCGAAGCGCATTCTGGTCAACCGGCTTACCAATAAATTTTTTAAGTAACCAGTCCGTCGGCAAGGTAAACCCGAAGCGGCGGACAACGGAGATAAGCGAATCATGGCTTTCGGCAAGAACCACTTGACTGGTCGACCAGTTGACCACATAATCGACTCTAGTCACCCCCCTAAACCAATGAAAGCCTATATCTCTTGGCAACGTTATCTGACGGCTCTAAGCGCCGTTCTTCTGTCGTTTCCGCTCATCGGCGAAGCGAAAAATCTCGAAATCGGTGTGAGTCTGCCTAATCTGGCTTGGGCCGCCACTGCGTTCATGGGACGCTGTGCTCAGGACGAAGGGAAAAAACTAGGCGTTGACGTCGTGGTAGTTGACGCTCAGGGAGACACCAGCAAAGAGGCCAGTGATCTGCGCGGGGTTGTGACCAGAGGCGTCGCCGGTATTGTGATTGAGCCGGTCGACGAACAAGCGTCGGCCGCAATAATCGATGATCTGGTTTCCGAGAAGGTGCCGGTCGTCACATTCTGCAGCGTGGTCAAAGGCACCACAAAACCAACCATTCATTACGGCGCGGACCAGGAGGCGGTCGGGCGAGCAATGGCAGAAGCGCTTGAAAAGAAATTTCCGAATGGCGCGAAGCTGATCTTCCTTGATGGAGAGCCTGGCTCCGGCTCAGCTGTTCTGCGAGCGAAAGGTTTTTTCGACGCGATCGAAAAGGAAAAGGACAAGTATAAGATTGTCGCTCGCCAAACTGCGAAGTGGCAAAGACCAGAGGGCTTACGCGTAACCCAGAATATACTAACATCGCTTGGCTACCAGCCGGATGCCATTGTGTCGGCCAACGATGACATGGCCTTAGGAGCTATTGAGGCGCTCCGCACTGAGAACGTAGCTGCGGGCAAGGTGGCGGTGATCGGATGCGATGCAATGCCGGACGCGCTAAATGCCGTGAAAGATGGATGGCTGTACGCCACCGTCGATCAACGTCTCGGCGGCCAGGTACGCACCGCGCTGGACGCGATGACCGCGTTCTTGCGAGACAAGAAGGCTTTGACCCCGGCTATCTTAGCGCCGGTGATCATTACCAGCGCTAATACTACTGATGCGGAACAAGGTAAGTCCGAATAGTGATGGACGGAAACCGCGCCGAGGAAACTCGGTCGTGCCGAATGGCTCTTTGAGCCGATCGGCACGACGGATTTTGCACAGAGTGGAAACTCCTGGCTAGGATATCTTCCGGGCCAGCGCTCAACTCTCCCGCACCATGCCTACTCCCATTCTCGAACGATTTAAACTAAATGGTCGAACTGCCCTTGTGACCGGTGCTGGTCAGGGAATCGGTGAAGCTTTGGCGCACGCTCTCGCTCAAGCTGGTGCTAGAGTGGCGGTTGTCGACGTAAATGGAGCTAACGCTGAGAAAGTGGCGGCCGCGATCAAATCGTACAACAAAGAGGCAATAGCAGTTACCTGCGACATCCGGTTTCCCGAACAAGTAGAAGGCATGGTCTCTCAAATAACAAGCCACTTCGGAGATTTGCATATCGCGTTCAACAACGCCGGTATTAACCGGAATTCCGCGGCTGAGGAAACTTCCCTCGTCGAATGGAACGAGACTTTTGAGGTGAACTTACGTGGGGTTTTTCTCTGCTGCCAAGCCGAGGGAAGAGTCATGCTCAAGGCGGGCTACGGCAAAATTATCAACACTGCGTCAATGTCGAGCGTCATTGTGCCACATCCGCAGAAGCAAGCCGCCTATAATACGTCAAAAGCTGGCGTCGTAAACTTAACGAGAAGCCTCGCGGCAGAGTGGGCCGACCGCGGAGTGCGAGTAAATTGTATTTCACCTGGCATTCTGCGGACAAAGCTTATCATGGAGTCGCCGGCGCTGGCGCCTCTTGTCGAGGGCTGGATAAGAGATATCCCGATGGGCAGATTGTGTGAGCTTGAGGACCTCGCTGGCGCAGCCGTGTACCTCGCCTCAGAAGTCTCAGATTACATGACAGGCCATAACCTGATCATTGAAGGTGGCCAGACGCTCTGGTGAGCATTAATGATCAGCCTAGCCCAATTTTCTGTTGGTCCTACTGAAGCAGGCGAAGCGCGGCTCGGTAAAGCCACGGCTCGACCCGACGATCGCGATAGGACTACTGCTCATCTGATCGAACTGCGAGAAGAGACTTGTGCCGTCTTCAAGGGTGTGACCGTCCATGACAGACTGCTTCCACTGATGACAGTAAACGCAGGCCACGAATCTGCTACCAATCACGAGCTGGCTTCACTCGATCTTTAATGTGAGACGGGAACCCTTCTCCTTCTATTTTATGACGCCTCCTTTTGATGCCAAAAAACTTGACCGATTGCTCGACGAAACCGGAATCGATCTCGTGCTTGCCGTCACCAAACATAACGTGCAGTACTTGCTTGGCGGTTATCGCTACTTTTTCTTTGAACATGCTGACGCAATTGCTACCGGTCGCTACTTGCCTGTTGTGGGTTACTTTCGGGGTAGACCTGAACTGGCGTTCTATGTCGGAGCAGGTAATGAAGCTTGGGGTTTGGATGTTTTTCCGATCTGGACGCCCAATACTCTGACTCGTTCGTGGACAAGTGTGGATTCTGCGATGGCAGCCGCGGAGCTTATTCGAAAGGCCGGGTTCGCCGCTGGCCGCATTGCGCTTGAGCTCTCGTTTTTCCCGGCGGACGCTATGGATACGCTCCGACGCGAATTACCAAATACAGAGTTCGTTGAAGCGCTGCCGATTCTCGAGGAGCTGCGCGCCGTAAAAACTAAACAGGAGCTAGAGTATCTCCAAACGGGCGCTGCTGCCGTTGTTGACTCAATGCTGGCAACATTCGAGAGCGCGAAGCCGGGCATAACCGAGGCGCAACTCGTGAAGCAACTACGACTCGAGCAGTTTCACCGTGGCCTTAGTTTTGATTACGCTCTTATTACGAGTGGACCAACCTTTGGGAGGGCGCCATCGAACCGGCCCTGGAATCGAGGAGAAGTGCTATCTCTCGATACCGCCGGCTATTACCACGGTTACCTCGCCGACATGGCACGCATGGCGGTGATGGGACCACCAACCGAACTGATGCAAGAGCTTCTCAACGAAATTCTATTTGTCCAGGATCAAACGCGTCTCGTAATCGCTCCTGGCCGGCTAGGGCGCGAAGTTTACGAAGCCGGGCACAGAGCGACCGAGCAGTGTAAGTTCGGAAAAAGCTTTGGGTTCGTCGCGCACGGGATGGGCTTGATTAGTCATGAGGCGCCGCGCTTGCGGCACAACGATGAGATCGGTTACGACGGTGTCCACGCCGAACGCGCACTCGAATCCGGCATGGTTCTTTCGATTGAAACCGGCATCAAACATCCGGAAGCCGGCTTTATTAAGCTCGAAGACACCGTTGTGGTCACTGAGACCGGCTGGGAGGCTTATGGAGATTGGGCGCGCCAATGGAACGAAGTATGAAACAAAGAAGCGCTGAACGTTCGCTACGCCAGCGACTTTTGGGCGGTGAAACGTTATATGGGCTCGTCATCAAACCGCCAGCACCCGCGCTGGTAGAGATGTGTGCAGCGGCGGGATTTGATTTCGCATTCATCGATGGAGAGCATGGAAGCGGCGAAAGCCCGCCGAGATTCTGGGGGCACTCGATATCGGCGCTGACGGAATCATTGTTCCGCATGTGAACACAAAGTTAGAAGCCGAAGCCATTGTGCGAGCAGCCCACTATCCGCCGATCGGCCGGCGCGGTCTGGCGACAACGACCCGCGCGGGACGACACGCGTTTTCCAATCTCAAAGAGCATCTTCGCGCTGCAGAAGAAAACACACTTATAGCCGTACAGGTCGAGGATCCAGAAGCTATTGGACACGTGGAAGAGATTGCTTCGGTTCCTTACGTTGACTGTGTGTTTATCGGTCCAGCGGACCTGTCGCTCGGACTCGGCTATCCAGGAGAAAGCGATCACCCGGCCGTTGTTGAAGCTTTCACTCAGATCTGCAGTGCCGTTGCCTCTAAGCCGACCATCAACTTGGGGACGTTTGCGCTAGATGCCAAGGACGCAAATGTCTGGACCGCTAAAGGCGCATCTTTTATCGCTCTGGCTTCCACTCTCCTGATTGCTCAAAAATTTCGTGAAGTCGTTGCGGACTTACAGGCCGGCAAGACCTGAGAGCAAACTTCTCGGCAGCTGCGGGTTTTGCGCTTGTGACATCCGTTGCCAACTTGGGCGGGTTCGTCGGGCCTTATACGGTGGGTCTCATTCAGCAGAAGACTGGGAACTCATATTCCGGCCTGATTTGCGCGGGAATGTTTTGTCTGGTGTCAGCGAGCCTGGCATCGGTGTTGCCGAAGCGAGCCGTGTCCGCTCCTGATCAATCTCCAGCGCACTCGGCGTAACCTTCGAAAAAGGTACCTAATTCACGGGCTTGCGGCACCAGGCTCCGACTAGCGCGAGCCAGGGCACAACGGTGTTCGAAGATGCAACTTCCTCTTGCAGCCGCTGCTGTAGCGTGTCGAAACCGCCGAGGTGCTCAAGCGGGAGATTGAGCTTTTCAATCCGCGGACGGACGCCGCTAACAGAATCGGAAACCCATCGGGTGAAGTCTGGATCATGTCCCAACTCCATTTCCAAACGCATGTTGGGCGCGGGTAACCCCGCATCCTGGAAAACCTTGTAAAGAGCGGGCCCCATCTCCACATTCACGCCGGAGCGTGCTGCGACTTCGTGGAGCAAGGAAACACCTGCAGACCAAAGCGGCAAGTGCGCGGAAAACAGAACGAAGGGTGCCCAGGACCCTTCCTGGAAGGCGATAATTCCACCGGGCCTTACCTTCTCAGACAGAGAACGCAATGCTCCAACTGGATCGGGAAGAAATTGGAGTATGAACCGGCCAGCCAGTGCGTCGAACGGTGCGTCGTTCGAGAATTGAGCAATATCGGTTTGAGCGAATGTTACGTTATGCAATCCTGCCTCGGCCGCGCGAGTCTGCGCGCGATTGATCGAGCGAGCGTCACGCTCGATCCCTACGACCTCTCCCAAAGGACCTACGAGCCGGCTCAGCAGCATCGCTACGTCTCCGACGCCGGAGCCAAGATCCAGGATGTGCTGCCCAGGGCCAATCCCGGCTTCGCGGAAGAACCTCTCCGTAACTGGCGCGAGGCGTCTGGCCTGTCGGATCAGGCGCTCGTGCTCCGCGTCAGAGCTACCAAGTAGATAATCAGCGTAGCGGTTATCCAACGTTATACGATGGCTCGATATTATCATTGTTTGTTGATAGGTCACGCCTAAATCTAATCTTCAACATTTCTGATGCGCTTCTCGCCGCCGAATCGAGCCGTGGCTCGAGCGCTCACGAATGTGCTCGGTTTGACAACACTTCCAGAAATAGTCCGTTCACTGACATCACGGAGCAAGCGGCTCCACTCCAGGTCGTCCGTTATCGGCTTGATAGATCTCCACCAGTTGCTCGCGGCACTGCGCCAGTACTGGCCAGACTTTTCTTGGCGAAGAGCTTGTACTTATCGTTGTCGGCAAATAAATCCGGAGCGATTGCTCCCAGGCTCTCGAACAACGATCCTTGCACATCGAACTGCGGCAGACTCATCCTTGATGCTCGCTATCTTAGCCGACACCCTTGGCCCTTGCCGATCATAACTTGCAATAATTTTGGTTTTTCAGCAGAATCTACACTACACTCGCTAACGAGGCTGAGTGAGCTTCGGAATCAGAATTGATAGTCATTGGTCACTAACATCTAAAGCGCGGTCGAATACCGATGCGTTCAGACGTTTTGCGCGCTCGACAGCTAGGGGGCGCGCCATCCGTACTTTTCTGACATTGGAAATCAACCATCACTAGGTCGACGTGTATTGTATTGTACAGACGCGACACCTTTTCTTCCGCCCACGCTATCATCGGCATCCAAGAGCTCTCACCAGAAGAAATCGATGTTGTTGCTTTTAGCTGGTGATTAAGCGTCGGTTGTACTTTTAACACGCGTGTCAAAATTTCGTGCGCGACGAAATTTGAAGCTTAATCTAGCCTCGTGAAAACCTATGCTGTTAAGCCCACAAAGCTATTGCTTGCAGCTTGCGGTTTATTCGCGGCTGTCGCTGCCACTGAAACGAGGGCAGCCACGGAATTACCTGGTATCACGGTTACAGGTAAGGTCACGCCTCCAGGTGATATTGTAAGCAGAGACCGCGACCAGCGGTCGCCAGATATTCATTGGCCCCCGGGCTTGTCTCTCAAATGGATAGAAGTGTTTGCGCATAACGAGATTGAGATCAATGCGCCTTGCGCCACGGTATGGAATCACCTCGTCCAAGCCCAGCTGTGGCCGCAATGGTGCTCATTTTCTGGCAAGGTCAAGATTAAGGATGGTTCACAGATACTGCAAAAAAACACCAAGTTCTCGTGGAGTGGTCTCGACCTGCCACAGGACGAAATAGCAGTGTTTCAACACTCGCCCGAGCCACTGGACAGCCAAGTGATTGAATACGTTCCTGAGCGTCGCATCGCCTGGTACAGTTTTGGGACTCTCACTGAGCATGGGCCTCTTTGTGCTGCATACCATACTTGGCTCCTTACCCCGGTCGGTGCTAAAAAGTGCCGCGTAATTTTCGAAGAAGCCGCGACAGGCCGGGCGGCGCGATATGCACGAGGAGCCTACCCCGAAATAGTTCACCGCAGCCATAGACGATGGCTGGAACAGTTGAAAAACGTTTCAGAAGCTCATCACTGAAAAGCCCCGCTTGATTTGAATCAGACTGAGGGAATCGAACTATCTGCTACCGCTGACCAAGGCGATGCAGGAACATTAAAATTATTGAACCGATCGGCCAATCAGAAAAAGCGACCAGGTCTCGGCTCAGAGATCCCCTTGAAAAGTGCGGTCCTCGACTTTTCGTCCGCGACACACGAGGTTTAACCGATTAATCTCGACTTCTATGGGAGCAACTGCCGGAACGCAGAAAGCAAGGGGAGCGGAAATCCTCCTAAATATTTTACGATCGGAGGGCACCCAATTCATTTTTGGGAATCCCGGTACAACGGAGCTTCCGCTGATCGACGCATTAGTAGTCAACCCGGATTTTCGCTATGTTTGGGGACTTCAAGAAGCGACTGCCGTGGGCATGGCTGATGGTTATGCGCAGGCATCGGGGAAACCTGCTTTCGTGAACCTTCACACATCAGGCGGCTTAGGTCACGGAATGGGGGCGATCATGAACGCCAAGATTGCTAGGGTGCCAATGGTAGTCACTGCGGGCCAACAGGATCTCAGGCATATTCTTGCCGATCCGTTGCTCGCTGCCGATCTCGTGGGAATGGCAAGCCCGATAGCCAAATGGTCTTTCGAACCGAATTCGTTAGATGATTTACCCCTGATTCTTCGCCGTGCCTTTCATAGTTCCATGTCTCCGCCACGCGGGCCGGTCTTTTTGTCGCTGCCGATGAATATTTTGGACGAGATCGGCTCACCCCGGATCGTTCCACCAAGCCGCATTGAACTCTCAAACGTCGGGGTTGGCCTCAAGGAACTTGCCTCCGGACTTCTGCGATTTAACTGTGGTCGCACCGTTATTGTAGCCGGAAACGATATCGCCGAACTCGGCTTGGGAAAAGCAATTGTCCGAGTGGCACAACTAATCGGTGCGCCTGTTTACGGTGCTTCCTGGCCATCGGTCAATAACTACGCTTCAATTGATCCTTTCTGGCGAGGTTCTCTTCCAACCACCGCCAAGGGTATTTCAGAAATTCTGGGTCGTTACGATTGCCTGCTCGGATTGGGTGGAAAGAGCTTGGTCTCGATCGTCTATACAATGCGTGATCCAATCCCTGACTCAATCGAGTTTTACCATATCTCAGAGGATGCAAACGATTTGGGATATAACGATGCTCCTAAGCTCGGAATTTTCGGCAACGTCCGAGCGACATTGGAAGCCTTGGCGCACGAACTGGAACCCGAGGTGCCGTCTGTCATCATTAAACAAAACATCGAATATGCGCGGCAGCAAAAGGACATCCTCTGGCGTGGACTCATGGAGTGGGCTGATGCAGCGATCCATGGCGATGAAAAGATCGAGCCAATCGTTGCCGCCAGGGAAGTTTTGCGTCCGCTTCCCGATGGCTTTTTGCTGGTGGATGAAGCGCCATGCTCAAACCTTTTCACGCAGGCGATGCATCGGTCGGCGGGAGGGCGCCAATATTTCCACAATAGAGGGGGAGCATTAGGTTGGGGAATGCCAGCGGCGATTGGTGTTTCGTTGGCGCGCGATCATGCACCGGTACTTTGTATGGTAGGCGATGGCTCAGCGATGTACTCGCCTCAAGCGCTCTGGAGCGCCGTTCACGAAGAAGTGCCGGTGGTTTTCGTTGTTTTGAACAACCTTGAATATGGGATTCTGAAAAATTTCATGCTAAGCCAACCGCA
>WNFI01184309.1_pt1 | contig 19043 bp, 23 predicted proteins | sample 5400471 | NCBI WGS metagenome assembly WNFI01 (sample SAMN13153348, study PRJNA577476) | soil metagenome | isolation source: 100 cm saprolite on Douglas fir-dominated hillslope | place: USA:California | collected 2013-09-17 | reverse complement strand
GAATAATTCCATCGACAGATGGTTCGACGAGCCGTTGCCCGCCGATGCGTAGTTGAGGTGTCCCGGCTTCGACATCGCGAGCGCGATCAACTCCTTGACCGACTTTACCGGCAAGTCGGGATTCACCACCAGCAGATTCGGCGTGCTGGCCGCAAACACGATCGGAACAAAGTCTTTTTCCGTATCGTAGGGCAGGGAAGCATATAGCGCGGGATTGACGGCGAAGGCGAATGAAACGATCAGCAGCGTGTATCCGTCCGGCGCGGATTTCGCAGCGAGATTGGTGCCGATCGTCGTGCCGCCGCCCGGACGGTTGTCCACGATGACCGCCTGTCCCCATTTTTCGGTCAGCTTCTGTCCCAACGTCCGCGCCAGCGTGTCATTGAAGCCGCCCGGCGGATAGGGAACGATGATGCGGATTGGCTTGTTCGGATAGTCCTGGGCGGGAGACGCCGACCAGGTGCCAAGAAGGAACAGCGCCAGGATTAACTTGCCGAGCAAAGTACGGAGCGTGACGCAACGCATGCTACCTCCTGCAATTCATGCAATTTTCTGCCTCAAGCTTACAGAAGCGCTCACCGCAGAGAGCGCGGAGGACGCAGAGGAAAAGCGGAGGAAATAATTTTGACAGGATTGAGCGGATCGCTCGGAGTGGGATCGCAAATTCAAAGTGGCCAACGTCTGGGTAACCTGCCCTACCTTTTCCCTGCTCCTTAATGTTTTTCCTCTGCGTCCTCCGCGCAACCCACAAGGGGTATTGTGAAGAATCCTCTGCGGTGAGAGATAGGGTTGAAATCGCCGAAGATCAGCGTTTTCTCGCTTCGAGAAATTTCCGCATTGCTGCCTGCGGTTCGCCGCTGGCGTAGGCTTCCTTCTGCGCAACCTTGGCTGCTTCCAGCGCGGCGTTGAAGCCTTCCTGGGTCAGCGCGCGGAAGCGCTGCTTGGTGAGGCGAAGCGCGGTCGGCGCGAGTTTCGACATCTCGCCGGCGAGCGCCAGGGACTTGTCCAGGACTTCCGCGCGTGGCACGAGGTGGTTGAGAATCCCGATGTCGCGGGCGATCTTTCCGGAGATCATGTCGCCCGTCAGCGAAAGCTCGATGTTCTTCGACAACCCGAGGTGCATGGTCATCAGGTACGAGCCCACGATGCTGGCCAGGCCGGCCTTGATTTCCGGCTGGCCGATTGTCATTTCCGGATAGCCCACGCGCAGGTCGGCGCACAAGGCGATCTGAAATCCGGCGCCCGCCGCCACGCCGTTGAACGCAACGATGCAGGGTTTGTCCAGATCGCGTACCGCCGCATACATCGCGTGCTGCCGGGTGAGCCACGAGTCGATATGGTCCACCGTGTAACGCACGATTTCCTCCAGGTCCTGGCCCGAGCAGAAGGCCCGGTCGCCCTCGCCGGTCAGCACCACCGCGCGCACGTCTTCGGCCTGGTTGAGCTCGGCGAGCAGCGTGATGAGCGTCTCGCGCATCTCCATGTTCACTGCGTTGAGGACTTCCGGCCGGTTGAGAATGACGATCGCGACCGCATCCCGGCGTTCGAGCTTGACGCTGTTTCCCATTTTTAATTTTTCGCGCTATGTCAGACGTAGGCCGGACCTTCGATGACAGGATGCGCCTGCAGGAAACTTTCGTCGAGTTCCACGCCGATGCCGTGCCCTTCCAGTGGCAGGACATCGCCGTCCTTGCCTGTCTTGTAGGGCGTCGAGACCAGCTTGTCACGGAAGAGGTTGTTCTTCGAGATGTCGGCTTCGAAGTAGCCCCCGTTCTCGATGGCCGCCAGAAAATGGATGGTTGCGGCCATGTTGAGTCCGGTCATCGAGGTATGCGGATGAATCGGCAGTTTCCAGCTCGAAGCCAGTGCCGCGATCCGCAACGCCTCCGTGATGCCCCCGGTTTTCGACAGATCCGGTTGCAGAATCGTGATCGCGCCATCTTCGATGACGCGATTGAATTCGAAGCGCGTGTAATGGTTTTCCCCCGCGGCGAGCGGCACACGCCCGTAGCGCGCGGCCTCGCGATACGAAAGGTAATCGTGCGCGGGAAACGGTTCCTCGAGCCAGCCGACGCCCAGTTCGTCGAGTGCAGGCATGGCCGCGCGCGTATCGGCAACCGTATAGTTGGTATTCGCATCGGTGAGGATCACCAGTTCGTCACCGAAGGTCTTGCGTACCATGGCGACGCGCGCGAGGTCGCGGGCGACGGTATCGCCGATGCGCAACTTGATCGCCTTGTAACCGGCCTGCACATGCGGCCGCGCTTCTTCCGCGAGCGATCCGGGATCCTGATAGCCGAGCGACACGCCGCCGGCGTAGGTCGGTATCGGCCTCGAGCGCCCACCGAGCAGCTTGTACAGGGGCAGCCTGAGCGCCTTGCCGCGAATATCCCAGAGCGCCATGTCGATGCCGGAAAGCGCGAGACAGGCGCCGGCCCCCATGCCGTGGCTGGCGAGCTGCTTGTCGTATACCTTCTTCCATATGCCGACGATGTCGTTCGCGTCCTGCCCGACGACCAGTTGTTTCATCGTGGTATTGACGAGGTGCGCTACCGCACCGGGGCAACGGCCATGATGCGCCTCGCCCCATCCGGTCACGCCTTCCGCGGTGGAAACCTTGACGATGACGGCGTCGCGCTTGACGGTTCGGCCGATGCCGAGCGTAACGCTGTCTTTCGGATCCACAGGAAACGAAGTCGGATATGCCCGCACGTCGGTAATGCGCAAGCCGGTCATTGATTTTCTCCCTGAAACAGGTAAACCAAGAATCTCACTACGAAGACACGAAGGATCACGAAGAAGTGCCAATTCTGATTTTATTTTGCCGTTCTTTGTCTAACTTCGTCTCCTTTGTGTCGTGGCGAGCCTCGCGATTTTCATGTCGACTGCAGCAGATCGACTGCGATGACGCGATAGGCGGGATGGTAGGCTTTACGGAATGCTTCAGAATGATGGACCGCAGGATAGTTGTCCTGCACGATCTTTCCGAAATAGGCCAGGACCTCTTCGCGCGCAAACGGAATGCCGCCCGCCGCGGCAAGGTCGCCCAGGCAGCCACAGAATTTGGCCAGCTTGTCACGCGAAGCCGGGTAGCTGTTTGCGGTTTCGACGAACGCGCGAAGGAGCGCGTCGGGACTTCCGCCGGCCGCGAGATAGGCGCGCAAATGCACGCGGCCAAGCCGTCCGTCCGGTGAAATGACATCCTGTAATAATTCTGCGGGCGCCGCGCCCAATCCGGCGATCTCCTCGTCCAATCGCTTGCGCGCTGCAGCAGGATTGTCCACGGCATGTCCGGGGCCCAGCGCTGCCTGATGGAGCAGCTTGTAAATGTCTTCAAGTTGCATTGCGGGATAACGGGCGAGATGGGCGGACAACAATTGCTGGACGAATTTCATCAGGCGCTCCTGGAGGGTGAGGCAATCTTAAACCAGGCGGGGCGCAAGATGGGGGGTCTCAATTCGAGACGGGTTGCCAAGCGCTGTGGGGAAGAATAAGGTTCCGAAGTCGATTTTTGACACAGGGGAACCTGGAACTGCAATGGCTGTGCGCAACTAAAACAGCGCGGCTGAATAAATTCATCATAAATTCATCCCCCGGTTTGGAAATAAAACGAATGGGTGAGATGAATCATTCAATAACTTAGGAGGAAGGACTGACATGGAACGAGCACAATTTCACGAACCCGTCGATCCGGTCAAGACGGATGAGAAAAAACCAGTTGCAATGAGCAGGCGCAGCTTTCTGGCGACTGCCGCTGCTTCGGCGGCTGTTGCCGCAACCGCAAGCTCCGCATTCGCCGGAACCGACAAGTTTGGACGCGACCGTGACTGGACTGGCAACGAGACAGTGACGTACCCCGAGCCCGCATTCGAAGTGAAGGACAAGCGTTTCAGCGGGCGGCAGGGCAATGCCACGCTGCAGCGCATCTGGCATGGCGAGGGCAACGACCGCGCGCTCTGGTGCGAGGGGCCGGTCTGGATGGGTGACTGGGGTTGCCTGCTGTGGAGCGACATCCCGAATCATCGCGTGCTGCGCTGGAGCGAAGACGACGGCCACGTCAGCGTATACCAGACCGAGTCCGGTTACTCGAACGGCCACGGTCGCGACAACCAGGGCCGGTTGATCGCCTGCGAACACGACACCCGTCGCGTGCGCCGTCGCGAGTACGACGGAAGCTGGACGATTCTGTGCGACAGCTTCGATGGCAAAAAACTCAACGCGCCGAACGACGTCGCGACCTTTCACGACGGTTCGATCTACTTCACGGATCCGGGCTACGGCATCATGGGGCCGTACGAAGGGCACAAGGCCGAGTTCGAGTTGCCCACCCGGGTCTATCGCGTCGACCTGTCAGGCAAGGTCACGATTGCCGCGGAAGGACCGATGCGCCGTCCGAACGGAATCTGTTTTTCGCCCGACTTCAAGCGCTGCTATGTTGTCGATACCGGGGCGACCGATGGGCCGGGCAATCCCGCCAACATCATCGTGTTCGATATGAAAGGCACGGCGATGGCCAACCCGAAGGTATTCGCCGACTTCGCGCCGGGTTTCACCGACGGCGTGCGTTGCGACACGGACGGAAACGTCTGGTGCAGCTGGGGCTGGGGCGGCATGGATACCAACGGCGTGCGCGTGCATCATCCGGACGGCTCGCTGCTGGCTTTCCTGCATACGCCGGAAGTCATCGCCAATCTTACCTTCGGCGGTACCAAGCGTAATCGTCTGATGATGTGCGGCAGCACGTCGGTCTACGCGATTTACGTCAACGCGGTCGGCCACGCGCTGAGCTGACGGTAGTTGCTGCGGCCCGTAAGGACCGGCGCAAAACAAAACCCGCACAGTGCGAACTGTGCGGGTTTTTTAATAGTGCCGCGAATCGGTGTCGTGATCGAAATCGTCGTCCCAGTAGGCCACCCCGAGTTTTGCCTTCAGGTGAATATCGCCGTCGGTACGATACACACCATAAACCGCCACCGAATTGATGTTCCAGTCACGGTTCGTACCGATGGCACCATCGGTGACGCCGAGATTCACATCGGCTTCCCAGGACACATTCCCCTGGATCTGTTTGCCAAACCGGCCGCCGATGGTCGTGCCGGAATCGTTGTCCGAGCCGTGCGGCTTGGTGAAGCCGACTGTGCCGCCGAACATCAGGCCAGTCGTGCTCTGCGCCATTGCCGGGCAGGACAGCATCGCCGCGATCATTCCAAATGCCATCAGGATTTTCTTCATGAGGTTTCCTTTCTGCTGATTGTTCCGGATTGTGCGAGCACAGGATCGTGCTCATGCACTTAGTGGAATTATGTCATCAATAGTTCTGCGTCGGAATTCTCGGCGCGCTGCATGCGGCCGGCACTGTCGTTTCCCGGCGACAACTCTGCCGGACATCGGGAAAGGGCGGGAGTTGGGGTCAGAGTTGTTTTCTTGCCAGGTCGCCGAGTCTGGCAACCGCCTGCTCGACGCGCGGTGACCACGGCGCCGCGCATCCCATGCGAATACAGTTGCGATAACGGTCGGTTGCCGAAAACAATGTGCCGGGTCCGAGCGAGATCTTGTTGCGTAGCGCCTGGCGGAACAATTCTTCCGAGTCGCAATCCTCCGGCAGCTCCACCCACAATATGAAGCCGCCCGCGGGACGGGTGATGCGCGTGCCCGCCGGGAAATGCTCGCCGACCGCCGTGGAGATGTGCGACACCTGGTCGCGGAATACGCGCCGCAGATTGCGCAACTGGCGGTCGTAGCCGCCGCTGGCCAGAAAATCCGCCAGGACGAGTTGCGGCAGCTCGGGGCTGCCGACGGAATTGATGAACTTCGCCATCTGCACCCGGGCGTGCCAGCGGCCCGGCGAAACCCAGCCGAGGCGAAACCCGGGCGCCACAGTCTTGGTGAACGACGAACACAACATCACGTTGCCGGTGCGATCGAACGCCTTGGCCGGCAGCGGTCTTTCGTCGCCATAATGGAGGTCGCCATACACGTCGTCCTCGATCAGCGGCACGCTGCGCTTGTCGAGCAGTTGCCTTGATCTGCATGCTTTCCAGAATCTGCAGCAGTCCGAAATAGGTCGGCGATTCCAGCGCGATCGTGTCCCCGGGTTTTGCAACCGCACGCACGCAAAGATTCAGCGCTTCCATGCAGCCGTGGGTAATGATGATGTCCCTGGCCGCGAGGCTGCAGCCGAAATCCAGGGATTTGCGCGCGATCTGGCGGCGCAGTTCCTCGTTGCCCGGCGGCAGCGCGTATTGCGTGAGTGACAGCGGTTTGCGTCTCGCGATCGAGGATATCGTCCGTTGCAACCGGGCCGTGGGCATGTGATCGGGACCGGGACAGGCTGCACCGAAAGACACCACCTCCGGGCGGCGCGAGTCGAGGACTTCCTGCACGAGCGCGCCGATTCCCACCAATCGCGGTGCTGTCGGCGGATTCGATATTGAAGGTTCGTCCGCGGCCGGCTGCATATGGCGAACGTAGTAGCCGGCGTTCGGCCGCGCCTCGATCATGCCGCGATTTTCCAGGACTTCGTAGGCTCGCAGCACGGTCGCAATCGACACCCTGCGCTGGGTCGACAAGCGCCGCACGGACGGAACCCGCTCGCCGGGGCGCAGCGTTCCGGCCGAGATCATTCCGGAAATAGAATCGGCGACTGTTTCATAAAGCACGGTTTGTTGTGTCATCGGCGCACTCTACTGAAGAAAGGACAGGCTGGAACAGGTACAGCTTGCCCCGCAATCGACCGTAACGGTTTTTCATCGGGCGAACTGTAACGCAAACAATTCTCACGGTGTGAATCTGTTATGGCCGTGGTGCGGCCACTAACATGGCCTCATGAAACCCGACTCTCTGAATCGCGTCCTCGAGCTTCCGCCCAGGCAGGTGCTGCGTCTGCGAGCTGCCGCTGGCGTGACGATCAGTTGTGATGCCGGTGCATTGTGGCTGACCCAGGAAGGTCACACACGGGACGATTTTCTTTCTGCCGGCGAATCGCTTCGCATTGCCTGCGCCGGCCTGACGCTGGTAGAGGCGAATGGCGGGGCGACTGCGAAACTGACCTTGCGGCGCTCTCAGGCCTCAAGCCGATTCATCCGCGCATTTCGGGCCCGGACGGCATTCCGGGTTGCGCCGATTGATCCGGCGTACGCAACAGGACATCACCCGATCGCGAGCGTGCGGCCAACCGGCCGCCGCGATGATCAACCCGGCTATTTATAGATCAGCACGGGTATCTTCGAATGCGAGAGGACTTTTGCGGCCTGGCTGCCGATCAGCAACCCTGATATTCCCGTGCGGCCGTGGGAGGCCATGAAAATCAGGTCGCATTTTTTCTTTTTCGCCGCATCCACGATTGCTTCCCACGGCGCTACGCTGTCGAGATAGATTCCGCTGTATTTTACCCCGGCGGCCTTTGCTTCTTTTTCAATGGCGGCGAGAAAGCGCGCAGCCGTTTTTTTGGAGCGAGTGTCCCATTCCGCCCGCGACATCAGGTCCGGAGGAAAGTACTCGCCATAAGCCAGGATTTCGTATTGTTCCGGCGAATAGAAGCCGGTAACCCGCGCGCCGACCGCCCGGGCCAGTGCCACGCCCGCCTTGATGGCTTTTCTCGACAGGGCGGAGCCGTCGGTCGGAATCAGAATATTCTTGAACATAGGCCACTCCTGGTCGCATCACATCCGATTTCATAGTGTTCGCTGCCATGTTGCTGAATGCCAATGCTTGGCTGTGGTGCTTCGGCCAGGCACGCTTGCGGTATAGTGCGGACGAACCCCATCCGCGATTCTATCTACTTTGACTCCGCATACGCTCGAAGTTCTCCGTCTCCTGGAAGATGGGGAATTTCACTCCGGCGAGACGCTGGGAAGGACGTTGGGCGTCACCCGTGGCTCGGTGTCGAACGCCCTTGCCGACGTCGATGCGCTCGGGCTGACAGTCTACAAAGTGCATGGTCGCGGCTACCGGCTGGTAACGCCGGTGCAATGGCTTTCCCGCGACCGCATCATTCGTCATCTGGGCAGGCAGGCAGCCCGGTTCGACATTGAGATCCTCGACCAGACCGGTTCGACCAATACAGACCTGCTCGATCGTGCACTGCGCGGGGCCCGTTCGGGCAGCGTCCTGGCAGCCGAGTCGCAGACGCAGGGCCGGGGCCGGCGTGGACGCGATTGGCACTCGAGTCCGGGCGGCGCGCTGACATTTTCGATCCTGTGGCGCTTCGACCAGGGGGCGGGATTCCTGAGCGGGCTCAGTTTGGTGGTCGGCATCGCGCTTGTCCGCGTGCTGAGGAAACACGGGGCCGCGGACGTGATGCTGAAGTGGCCGAACGATTTGCTTTGGCGGCATCTGAAGCTGGCCGGCATCCTCATCGAACTTGCCGGCGACGTAATGGGTCCGACCGTCGCGGTAATCGGTGTCGGGATCAATCTGCGGCTGCCGGATTCCGTGAAGGCGCGCATCGACCAGCCTGTCGTGGATCTGGCAAAAATCGGCGTTGCGCAGGATCGCAATGACCTGTTCGCCGAGATCCTCGGTGAGCTGGACAGCACGTTGAGGACATTCTCCGCGGACGGATTCGCGCCCTTTCGCGAAGAGTGGGACCGGTTGCACGCTTACCAAGATAAAATGGTGCGCGTGCGGATGCCGGATAAATCCGAAATGGAAGGGCGCGTGCAGGGTGTCGGTGACGACGGCGCCCTGCAGTTGCATACGCGCTCCGGCGCCCGCAAATTGTACGGCGGCGAAATGAGTTTGCGCGGCGCCGCCTGACGTTTGTCCTCGCATTCGATCGAGCCAACTTTGATTCTCGCAGTCGATGCCGGCAACAGCCGGGTGAAATGGGGGCTGCACGACGGCCGCGGTTTCGCGCTTGACGGTTCCGTCACGCATGCCGATATCGATGCGCTCGATGCGCATTGGTCGTCGTTGCCGGCGCCGTCGGCCATCGTTATCGCCAGCGTGGCTGGCGAGGTGATCGGCCAGAAGTTGCGCAAGTTCACCGGACGCTGGAAAACTGCGCCGCGCTGGGCTTCCAGCACCCGGTCGCAGGCAGGCGTTTTGAATCGGTACGACGACCCGTCGCAGCTTGGCATCGACCGCTGGGCGGCATTGATCGGCGCGCGCAAATTTTCGTCCGATCCATGCGTGGTGGTGAATGCCGGTACCGCGATGACAGTCGATGCGCTGACCGAAAGAGGGGAATTCATCGGCGGTATCATCGTTCCGGGTTTCGACCTGATGCGCGAATCGCTTGCTACCAATACCGCGCGACTATCGGCAGAGCCGGGCAATTTCGCGCCGTTTCCCCGCTCGACCCGGGACGCCATTGCCAGCGGAGCCATTCAGGCGCTATGCGGAGCGGTTGAGCGCATGCGCGGTGCCATGCTGGCAGCCGGGCAGCGCGAACCGGTGTTGATGTTCAGCGGGGGTGGGGGCGAACTTGTCGCGCGCCACGTGGGAAGGCCGGTGCGCATGGTCGACAAACTGGTCCTGGAGGGACTCGTGCAGATCGCGCTGGAACCGCAATGAGGTGGGTTTTCTTCCTGCTGCTTGCGGCAAATCTGGTACTGGCTGCCTTTGTTTATGTCAGGGATCGGTTGCCGAATCCGGATGCGCAACTCCTGACGCAGCAGATGAATGCGGATCAGATTCGAATCGTCGCTCCGAGGCCGATCCCGGCGCCGGCGCCGGTTGCAACGGCGCCGGTTCCGGGCGTGTGCCTCGAGTGGGGCGTTTTCGGTGCCGCCGATCGAGCCAACGCGCAGGCTGCGCTCGAATTGCTTGCGATCGGCGATCGGGTCCGTGGAATCGAAGTGGGTATATCGACCAGCTACTGGGTTTATATTCCTCCGCTCAAATCGAAACCGGACATGGACAGAAAAGCAGCCGAGCTGAGGCAGCTTGGCGTAACCGAGTATTCACCGATGGTCGAAGAAGGCCGTTGGCGCTACGCCATATCGCTGGGCGTTTTTCGCAATGAAGACGGCGCGAAAAGACATCTGGGATTGCTGCGAAAACAGGGTGTGCGCTCGGCACAGATCGGCGAACGCGAACAGAGGATTACCCAAACCGCATTTATCGTGAAGAATCCGACCGAAGCGGAGTCGGCGCAATTAGCGAACCTGAAGGCTGACTATCCCGGCTCGGAGTTGCGGGCGGTGGACTGCCCGCCTCCCTGAACGCGGGCGTTACGCGGGAACCAGCACCTGCAGGCCGTGCCCATCGCTTTTCAGCTCCAGCGTGCGTGTATGAAAATCCAGCAGAGAGCCGCGATGCCCGATGCTGATGACAGTGGTTTGCGGCAATTTCACCTTCAACATCCGGTAGAGCTGCTGCTCGGCGTTCTCATCGAGTGAAGACGTTGCCTCATCGAGAAACAGCCAGGCGGGCTGTTGCAATAGTGCGCGCGCGAACGCTACACGCTGCTGTTCGCCAGGCGACAGCTGCATCGACCAGTTATGCTGTTCGCTCAGGCGTGGGATCAGATGCTGCAATCCCACGGTGGTCAGAGCATCGGTGACATTCTCATCGGAGAAACCGCCGTCGCGCACGGGATAAGTAATCACTTCTCGAAGGGTGCCAATCGGGAGGTAAGGGCGTTGCGGCAAAAACAACACATTGGAATGGCCAGGCAACCTGACTTGTCCGGCTCCAAACGGCCATATTCCTGCGATGGCGCGGAACAGTGTGCTTTTGCCTGCGCCCGAAGGGCCGCGAATCAGTACGCTCTCGCCGGGCTTGATTACTGCGCTGGATGCAGCCAACAGCGGCGCACCGTTGGGCAGGGCGAGCGAGACACTGTCAATCACCAGTCCGGATTCGGCGCCCTGCAATTGCTGTACGCCGGATTTGCCGCCCATCTCCGCGCGCGCGTGCTCGATCGCGTAGTGGAATCCCAGCAGGCGGTCGACCGTGGCTTTCCAAGTCGCAAAGGTGGTGTACGCGCCGATGAACCAGGACAGCGATCCCTGCACGTGCCCGAATGCGCTGGAAATCTGCATCAGTCCGCCCAGCTGGATGGTCCCCGCAAAATAGCGGTTTCCGGCGACGAAGAACGGAAAAATGATGGCCGCCTGGTTGTAACCGATGGTGAAAGTATTCAGGATTTTCTGGCGCTTCATGATCAGCCACCAGTTGTCCACGACGCTGCCAAACCGTGCGCGGAAGCCGCGCAGCTCGTCCGGCTCTCCGCGATAAAGCGCGACGCCTTCGGTATTCTCGCGAAATCTTACCAATCCAAACCGGAAGTCCGCCTCGAAGCGCTGCTGATTGAAACTCAGCCCGATCAGCTTCTTGCCGATCTTGTGCGTAAGCCAGGTGCCAACGATTGCGTAGAGCAGGGCTGCCCAGACCATGTAGCCGGGAATGACAATATGACCGCCGTTGTACGGAATCTCGGCCGGCCCCGACAGGCCCCACAGGATGCCGACGAACGATGCCAGCGTGACCACTGCGTTGAGGAAGCCGAGGGCGAGATCCAGCGACTGGTCGACGAAGATTTTCAGGTCCTCCGCTATGCGCTGGTCCGGGTTGTCCGCAGGATTCCCGCTTAGCTGCAGCCGGTAGTAGGCGCGGTCGCTCAACCACTGGTCGAGATAGCTGTCCGTCAGCCACCGACGCCAGCGAATCTGCAGCATCTGATTCAGGTAAAACGCGTACACCGCCATTGCGATATAGATGGTCGCCAGCATGGTGAAGCGGCCCATCAGCTTCCAGAACGAGGCCTTGTCCTTTTCCTGCAGCGCGTTGTAGAAATCATTGTTCCAATAATTGAACTGCACGTTCATGTAGACCATGGCGAGGGTCAGGGCGATGATCGCGCCAAGCAGAAGCCACGCGATGAAGCGCTCTTCCGACGTCCAGTACGGTTTGATCAGGCGCCAGGTATCACGCAGGAATTGGGATCGGGCAGGCATGAAGGTTCCTTACGGGAAAATCAGGATTTTCGGATGCGGGAAAGCAATGTCGTGGTGGAGCGCTCGAACCGGAATGGAATCGATTTGACCGTCCCGCCCCAGCCCATTACTTCTCGCGCTCCGACAATCTGGTCCACCGGCCAGTCCCCCCCTTTTACCAATACGTCCGGCCGGCACATCAGGATGCGCTCGAGCGGCGTATTTTCTTCGAACCAGGTCACGAGGCTGACGCTCTCCAGTGCCGCCACTACCGCCATGCGGTCATCAAGCGGATTGACCGGCCGGTCGGCGCCCTTGCCGAGCCTTTTGACCGACGAATCCGAATTCAGTGCGACGATCAGGTTTGCGCCGAACGCTCGGGATTGCGCCAGGTAGGTGACGTGACCGCGATGCAGCACGTCAAAGACACCGTTGGTAAAGACCAGGGGTCGAATCTGTGAACGCAACCGTCCGGACAAATCCTCGGGCGGCACGATCTTGATTTCAAAGTCGGGAGATTGGCTCATGGCGCTGGCCGCCATGATACAGGTGGGCCGATGCGCCGTGCGAAAGGCCTGAATTACGCCGCGAGCCGGGACAATTGCTTGCGGTGGCGAGACCGGTCCTGAACCGTCTTGATCGGCAACTCGAATAGGCTCGACAGATTGTGCGGGATCATCCTGACGACTTTGGCTTCCCATTCCCGATCGAAGCTGATCTGCGAGTCCAGTCAGTGTTCCAGCCACGTCGGATCGGGCAGCCGACTTTGTACCGTGTCATTCGAAAACAGGGTTTTGTTCACGTGAAGATTGGTCGTCAGAGTTTTCGGCATTTATCATGCGCAAGTCTCATACTTCAAGAATCCATTTAACTGAAATGAATCGCCCTGGGGCTATGCAAGAAATCGTCCCCGGAATATTTCGCAAGGCCATCGATCCGCACTTCGCTATCAGGGAGCGTCTGTGCGGTGCAGGCGGGCAGTTCATCGCCTGGGAAACATGTTTCTGCACGAAATCCAGGAAGCTGCAGCATCCGCAGGTCATTCGCGGCGTAAGCCTTTTGCGTTTCGGGGATGATGGCAAGGTGACCTACCATCGGGACTACCGGGAAACCGGCGAAGAGCTCTACGCGAAGCTGCCGCTGATCGGCAGCGCAGTGCGCTTTCTGCAACGCGCGATCGGCTGATGGGCCGTCCCGTCGTAAACCGTTACGAAACTGCCGTGGTCTGGTTTCGGCGGAATTTACGCGATTACGATCACGCTGCGCTCTTCCACGCGCTCAAGGATGCCCGGAAGGTACATTGCGTTTTCGTATTCGATACGGAAATTCTCGACCAGCTTGCGGACCGCGAGGACAGGCGCGTCGAATTCATCTGGTTCAGCGTGCAGGAACTGGCGCAATCGCTCGGGAAAATGGGCGCAGGCTTGCGGGTGCTGGTCGGTCGCGCGCGGGAATTAATCCCGGCGCTTGCCGGCAGCCTGGGTACTCAGGCGGTCTATGCGAATCACGACTATGAGCCGAAGGCCAAGGAGCGGGATGCCGATGTAGGCCGAAGCCTCGAACAGCGAGGGTGCGTTCTGCACACCTACAAGGACCATGTCATTTTCGAGAAGGATGAAGTTCTCACCCGGGCAGGTCGGCCGTTCACGGTCTTTACACCCTACAAGAGGGCCTGGCTGGCGAAATTAAATCCGTTCTACTGTCAGGCCTATCCGGTGGACGCGTATCGCGACGCCCTCGCGTGTTCAGGGCATTTACAGATCCCTGCCCTCAAACAGATCGGATTCAAACCGACCAACCTCACGCGCATGAAGCTGCCGACGGGAATGACAGGCGCGCGACGAATGTTCCGGGATTTCCTTGAACGTATCGACGGATACCGGGACAGGCGTAACCATCCCGGCGTTCGCGGCGTGTCCTATCTGTCGGTGCATCTGCGCTTTGGCACTATATGCACAATCGGCTGCGCATGATTGCAGCGTCATTTCCGGTAAAGGATCTGCATGTGGATTGGCGATGGGGCGAGGCCTACTTTGGGCGCAAGCTCAATGATTTCGATCTTGCGGCCAATAACGGGGGATGGCAGTGGTCGGCTTCGACGGGATGTGACGCCCAACCCTGGTTTCGCGTCTTCAATCCGATAACGCAGTCGCAGAAATTCGATGCCGACGGTCGGTTCATCCGCATGTACCTGCCGGAACTCTTGGGTGTTGACGCGAAATTCCTCCACCAACCCTGGACCATGACGGCCGATGAACAGAGAACCGCGAAAGTGCAGATTGGCAGGGATTACCCGGCACCGATAGTGGATCACGCGGCTGCGCGCAGGCGAACGCTGGAAATCTACGCCTGCGTGCGCAAGCAGTGATTTTCCGCGAGAGCAGTCACATCAGAAATGAAAAAAGCCCCGGCCGGGGCTTTTTCGCGATCGCATTTCGCCAATCAGTCCAGATATTCGAAGACTTTGACGACCCGTTGCGCGCCCCCCGTCGTTGCTGTCGTCTGCGCAGCCGAATCGGCCTCCGCGCGAGTCACCAGGCCCATGAGGAATACGGTGCCGTTTTCCGACACAACTTTGACGTGGGAGGCACCTACGTCTTTGTTTTGCGAAAGCCGGCCCTTGACCCGGCTGGTCAGCAGCGCGTCACTGGCATGGGAGGTTGTCGAACTGATGCCACCAACAACGATTTCATTCTGAACATTCCGCACATTCGGCACCTCGAGTACGACGACCGAGATGTCCTGTTTGAGTTCTTCCGTGGGGGCTTGTCCGGTCAGCAGCACGTAGCGGTTGTAGCTGGTGACGCTGACGTTCACCTGCTCAGCGTATTTCTCCGTTATGCGATTCTTGGCCTTGATTTCGATGGTCTGGTCTTCCAGCATCGTGGCGCTCGTGCGCCGGTCCTCGGCCATTATTACTCCGGTGCCCACGCCTGCGCCGACGAGCAACGGAATGCAGGACTGGAGAAGTGGGGAGAGGGCAACAAGCAGCGCTACGAGACGAAAAGTCGATTTCATTCATTCCACTCCTAACAACAGACAATCGATTGCATCGCACATGCAATGCAGGCATAGCAGATGAACTTCCTGGATGCGCGCGGTTCGCTCAGCGGGCACACAGATATTCACGTCGTCCGGTCCGAGCAAGGCGGCAATCTTGCCGCCTTTTCTTCCGGTTAACGCAACCACGCTCATCTGGCGGTCGTGCGCGGCACGTATGGCTTCGATCACGTTCGGCGAATTACCGCTGGTCGATATTGCCAGCAAAATATCGGCTGGCTGGCCCAGGGCTCGGACTTGCTTTGAGAAGATTTCGTTGTAATGGTAGTCGTTGGCAATCGAGGTAATCGTGGAGGTATCCGTGCTGAGGGCCATGCCCGCGAGCGGCGGACGCTCTTTCTCGAAACGATTCAGCAGTTCGGCGGCAAAGTGCTGCGCATCCGCCGCCGACCCGCCGTTGCCGCACGACAGGATCTTGCCTTCCGTCATCAGGCACTGAACCATGTGCTCGGAGGCGCGGGCAAGCGGTTCCGCGAGCAACTCCATCGCCTGCAGCTTGAGTTGGGCACTGTCGGTGAAATGCTGATTGATTCGGCTGATGAGGTCCATTGATGACGTTTAAAAGCGTAACGGGAGAATTATTGCACAAAGCCCGGCCGGAATTCGCCCGGATATCGCTTATTCTCCAAACGCGTTTTCTATCCACTCGAGCTCTTTCGTGTCGCCATTCAGCAACACGGCATCGAAGCGACATGCGGGAAATTCCCGGCGAGCAGCCATGTAGTGTCGCGCGGCACGCAATAATTTTTCGCGCTTGGCGCCGGTTATGCTTTCGACCGCCCCACCAAATGATTTGTTGCGTCGATAACGAACTTCGACGAAAACGAGTGTGCGCCCGTCGCTCATGATCAGATCGATTTCGCCGAAACGGCAGCGGTAGTTGCGCTCCAGCAATCTGAATCCACGCCCGGTCAGAAAATGCGCCGCCGCCTCCTCGGCCAGTGCACCGCGCTCGCTCATCGAGCCGGCGGGCCTTCGAGCAACTTGGCGCTTCCCTGGGAAAACTGCGCCGGGACCAGGGTACGGACGAACTGGTGGGCGTTGTTCAGGGTGATCGTTCCGGTTACGCCGTCCAGCGGCTCCATGGTTTCATAGGGACGCAGCAGTTCCTGGACAAGGCGGTACGCGTCGATTCCGAGTGCGTAAAAGCGTTCCTGATCCAGCCCCGCTCGCTGCGCATCCGGGCGCGAATAACTGATGACCGCCGGGTGATCCGGCTGCAGCAGCCAGGGCATATCGAGGAACCGCACGCCTTCCAGGTCGAAATTCGCCAGAGCGTCGGCATTCGACGTGAATACCATCGAGGTTGCATAGATCGGAGTGGATGCGCCAAGGTAGGAGCGTATGAACCGCGCGCGCGCAGCGTCGAGCGACATGAATACGATATCCGCTTTTGAATTCGCGACTTGCTCACGCAATCTGGCCAGCGTCGCCGAATCGGTCGTATAGCTGAACTGCCCGGTGATTTCCGCGCCAAGTTTCTTCCATTCCTCCGAAAATGCCTGTGCTATTCGTGCCCCCAGAGCTGAGTCGCCCGCAATAATAAAAGCCTTGTTGCCGCCTTGGCGCAATGCGAGCTGTGCCATTTGGCGAGTTTCAGCTTCTATTTGCAGGCCATACACATAAAGATCGCGTGGGAGCGAAATTTCTCCCTCTGGAATGTTAAGCGCCAATGTGGGGACGCTTACGATGCCGCTTTGGGCCAACGACGTTACGCCGTTTCGAGTCAGGGGGCCGATGATTGCGCGCGCTCCCAGCGACGTGGCGCGCTGGTAGGCGGTAAGGATCTGCTGGGGATCCTCGCTGGTTGCATATACCTTGACTTTCAGGCTGCCGGGTAGTGCATTACCGGCCGCAGTGAGGATGCCGAGCCGCACGGAATCGGCATGCTTGCCATAGGAATTGGACTGCAACGGCAGAATCACGGCGATATGAGGCTCGGTGACGGGAATCTTGTCGCCGGTGTCTTCCGCGGCCGCGATGCCGGTGGCTAAGGCGAGGAGCGCCCAGTATAGTAATGACCACACCAACAATGAAAAGGCCGGGCGAAGTTGCATAGCGAAAGCACGGAAGTGGCCGAGCCGACATTATATGTGGTCGCCACCCCGATCGGGAATCTCCGAGACATCACTCTGCGTGCCCTCGATACGCTCAAAGCGGTGGATGCGATCGCCGCGGAAGACACCCGGGTTTCGCGCAAGTTGCTGGCTCATTTCGGAATACAGGCCGAGGTGATTTCAGCGCACGAGCACAACGAACGCGCGGCTGCACAACGGTTGGTGGAGTTGCTGTCGCAGGGCAAATCGGTCGCGCTGATATCGGATGCGGGCACCCCGGCGATCAGCGATCCAGGCGCAATCGCTGTTGCCCAGGTGAGGGCGGCCGGATTTCGGGTGGTTTCAATCCCAGGCGCAAGCGCGATTACGACTGCAATAGCGGCAGCAGGATTGCCGTCCGCGGCGTTCTGTTTCCATGGTTTTCTCCCCGGCCGCAAAGGTGAACGCGAGAAAATGCTGGACGCGCTGAAGCCCCGGTGCGGTCTGCAGGTGTTCTACGAGGCTCCGCATCGCATAGTCGAGTGCGTCGCCAGCCTCGCCGCCATATTTGGTGGCGATCGACGTGTCGGCATTGCGCGGGAGTTGACCAAGCTGTTCGAGCAGGTGCATGTGTGTCGACTCGATGAGGCCTTGGCCTGGCTGGAGCAGAACGAAAACCATCGGCGCGGTGAATTCGTGCTTCTGGTGGAAGGTTCCCGCGCAGCCCCGGATGCCCGGGCCGAATCCGACTCACAGCGCGTGCTTGAGATCCTCCTCCAGGAATTGCCGCTGAAGCAGGCGGTCGGCCTCGCGGCCGAAATTACCGGAACAAAGAAGAATGCGTTGTACGAAAAGGCCCTGAAACTGAAAAAAGAAAGCAGAAACGAAAAGAAATGATCCGACAGGAATACTTTTACCCAGAGCGCGCACGTACATGGACCGCATAACCCTGACCATGCCGGACGATTGGCACCTTCACCTGCGTGACGGTGACGCGCTGAAGGCGGTACTGGCAGATTCTGCGCGGCGCTTCGCCCGCGCAATCGTCATGCCGAATCTGAAGCCGCCGGTCACAACGGTCGACGCTGCCACGATGTATCGCGACCGCATACTATCCGCCTTGCCGCCAGGCAGTGATTTCGAGCCCCTGATGACGCTTTACCTGACGGATGGCACGAAGCCTGCGGAAATTCACAAAGCCAAGGCGGGCGCAGTCGTGAGAGCGGTGAAATACTATCCTGCCGGCGCGACCACAAATTCCGATTCCGGCGTAACCGATATCCGCAAATGCTTTGGCGTCCTTGAAGCCATGGCCGAAACTGGAATGCCCCTGCTGATTCACGGCGAGGTCACCGACCCGCAGATCGATGTCTTTGATCGCGAAAAAGTCTTCATCGAGCGCACCATGATTCCCCTGATACCGCGATTGCCCGGACTCAGCATCGTAATGGAGCACATCACAACGGCCAATGCCGTCAAGTTTGTGCTCAGCGCACCGGACAATGTGGCCGCATCGATTACCGCTCACCATCTTTTGATGAATAGAAACGATATCTTCCAGGGCGGCATCCGACCCCACTATTACTGCCTTCCGATCTTGAAACGCGAAGAACACAGGCTAGCGTTGATCAAGGCGGCCACCTCGGGCAGTTCGAAATTTTTCCTCGGCACAGACAGTGCGCCGCACGCCCGCCACACCAAGGAAACGAACTGTGGTTGCGCTGGCATCTACACGGCGCATGCTGGAATCGAGCTCTACGCCGAAGCCTTCGATGCTGCCGGGCGTCTGGAAAAACTCGAGGCATTTGCCAGTTTTCATGGCGCCGATTTCTACGGTCTTGCGCGAAATCGCCGGAAAATCACCCTTGTCAGAAACGCATGGTCGGTACCCGGTGAGCTACCTTACGGCGCAGATTCTCTGGTACCGCTTCGAGGCGGAGCCACGGTTGCCTGGAAACTCGAATAAATAAAAGGTGAGCGCAAACGCGCAGCGTGAGCATTCCTTCCGCGCGGAGGCGCGGTTTCTCGATCCAAAACGATCAGGCCCGGATTTTTTGAATTTCTC
>WNFI01130383.1_pt1 | contig 19061 bp, 12 predicted proteins | sample 5400471 | NCBI WGS metagenome assembly WNFI01 (sample SAMN13153348, study PRJNA577476) | soil metagenome | isolation source: 100 cm saprolite on Douglas fir-dominated hillslope | place: USA:California | collected 2013-09-17 | reverse complement strand
TGACGGAATTTTTGCAGCATGTCCGCTCGCAGCGGTTCGGCGCCCGGCAATTGCACGGTCTGCGGGTTCTTGTGCACACCGTTCACGAGATACTCGTAATGCAGGTGGGGACCGGTTGCGAGTCCGGTCATCCCGACATAGCCGATGATGTCGCCCTGCTGGACGTGTGTCCCGATGCGAATGTGCTTGGCAAAGCGCGACATATGACCGTACAGGGTCGACACGCTATTGCTATGGGCGAGTACCACCGCATTGCCGTAGCCTCCGCGCTGCCCGGCAAAGCTGATGCGCCCATCGCCGGCCGCGTGCACGGGCGTGCCGGTCGGTGCCGCATAGTCGGTGCCCATGTGCCCGCGAATGCGGTTCAAAATGGGATGCATGCGATGCGGATTGAACACCGAGCTGACCCGGGTGAATTCGACGGGCGCCCTTAGAAGAGCCTTGCGCAGGGGCAGGCCCTCCGGGGTGTAGTAGCTGGCGGTGCCCGTATCCGTCACGAAGCGCACGGCCCGGTACACCTTGCCGCTATTGACGAACTCGGCCGCCAGCACCTCGCCGTCGCGAAGGTATTTCCCGTCTTGATAGATTTGCTCGTAGGCCACGGTGAAGCGGTCGCCTTCGCGGATGTCGAGCACGAAGTCGATGTCCCAGGCAAATACATTGGCGAGCTTCAGCGCCACCACGTCGGAAATATCGGCCGCTTCGGCCGCCTGAAACAGTGAGGAATCGATGGCGGCGCTGGCGGTGCGAGTCCGCGTCTCCACCGGGTTATCGATCATCTTCGCCGCGAAACCGGCCTCTTTACGCACGACCTTGAGGGTTTGAGTCTCGCTCACCTTGCGGGTGAGTTCCTTGATCTCTCCGTCGGTATGCGTGAGCTTGATGGCGTCGCCGGGCTTGAGGAAATCCAGACTCTGGCGAATACCCGGCAATTGACGAATCGCCGCGAGGTCGGCTGTGTCGAGCGCCATTCGACGAAAGATGGCATCCAGGGTGTCGTTTCTGCCGACCACTACTTCGATGGTCGCGCCGACGCTGGCCTGCTGCGCGAGCCCTAAGGAGCCGGTTTGGACGGCGGGGGCGGCCGGGCCGCCCTGGACCGCTGCCTTGGCCGGCGTGGACGGTGGAGCGCCGCCGGCCGGCGCATGGGGGTAGATCAAGGGCGCGGGCGCAAACGCCACCGAGGCGGGGGTATCGCGCGCCGCATGCCAAAGAATCAACACGGAACTCGCCGCAGCGGCATAAGGCGCCAGCCGAGTCATCAGCCCTTTGAATCGCGGGGATATTTTTGAGGTTTCGAAGTTGTTGCGGTGCACCAGCGATTCCTACCGAGACGGCTGCTTAGGCTAGCTGCCACCCCCGGCCCGGTCAATCGAATGCGCTGCGTTTATTGAGCATGTTGGGATGTTCACAGAAAGAGGCGCCCAGGCTGATAGACTGCGTTCTCATTTTGCCGAGCGGTCATTGGGAGTTTAGGCCGATGCGAAGACATGGATGGACGAGTTCGCAGAAATTGCTTGCTTGGGTTGGAGTTTTCGGCGCCCTGGTCGCCGGCGCTCTGGCGGGATGCGGCGGCGGTGCTTCGGCTGGCACCATGTCGGCCGCCCCCGGACCGAATACGCCGCTCGCCATCGGTCAAGGCAACGCAACCGCAACGGCGGCGGAAGCGATTGTCACACCGGCAACGTTGGCCGACACCGCGACCACGGCGGCGGGCCTGGGCGCCGCGCCGGCCGCCGTCCCACCCTCGCTCAGCTCCGTGGACAGGCGTGTCGTGCAGCGCTGGTTCTCGTCCCAAAATGTCAATCCCGCCACCGCGGGCACGGTCACGATTCCGTGCGCGGTCAGCGGCAGCTTTACCGCCGTCACTTCCGCGGATGGTAAGACGCTGACCGTCACGTTTGCCGATTGCTCGGAGGTTGCCGGGACGTCCGTCAGCGGCAATCAGACTTACACGAATTTGACCCTCACGACGCAGAGTACGTTGGACTCGATATCGGCGAACGTCGCCGACGCCCTCACGATCGTCGTGGGTGCGGTGAGCTACGCGGAGACGGGTGATTACGCGTTTTCCTTTTCCGCCAGCAAAACGGCCGCCGGTATCTCGACGGAGACATTCGGCCTCACCGGCTCGAGTCTTTCGATTTCGGTGAGCAAGAGCGGCGCGGTCTCCGATTCGGTGACCCTGACCAACTTCGATTTCAATTTTGAGGAGGATCTGACGGTTTCTCCGCACCAGCTGTACTCGTCGTTCAACTACACGCTCGCAAGCTCGCGGCTCAACGGCCAGATCACCGTGGCGACGACGCAGGAGTTCAAGCAAATCGTCGATCCGGCCGAGACGCACCTATACCCATACGCGGGGCAACTGATGATCTCGGGTGCCAACAGCGAGCGCCTGCAGGTGACCATACTGGGCGACGAGACTTTCGTGCCGCCCGCGGGCGAAGGGCAAATCGAGCTGCAGCTCGATTCGGGCACGGGCAGCTTCGGACCCGCGGTTTGGCTGAGTTGGGCGACGCTATCCGCCGCCGGCTAGACTCCCGCGTTCCTTTGGAACTTCACGAACTGAGCAAAGTCAGGAGCTTGGAGATGTCGTCGGCCGGCAGCGGCCGGTTGAAGAGATATCCCTGGGCTTCGTCGCAGCCAAGCGCATACAGCCGGCCCGCCTGTTCTTCGGTCTCGACTCCTTCGGCCACCACATAGATGCGCAATGCCTTCGCGAGATTGATGATCGCCGAGACGATGGCCATGTGCTCGGTGCTGATGGTCATGCCTGCGACGAAGGCGCGGTCTATCTTGAGGGCGTCCAGCGGCAGGTGCGCGATCTGGCTCAAGCCCGAATAGCCGGTGCCGAAATCGTCCATGAATATCTGCAGTCCCGCTTCCCGCAAACGCAGGAGCTTCTGCACATTGGCCCCGGTGTTCTGAGCGATCATGGTCTCGGTGATCTCCACGTCGATGCCGGTCGCGTGATTCAAGGAGGGCCCCAGCGCTCCAAGCACCGTCGCGACGAAATTGGGATGCCGCAGCTGCACTTCCGAGACGTTGACGGCCACGCGCGGCACCTCCAGGCCAAGCGATCGCCACCGATTGGAATCGGCGACCGCTTGCTCGAACACCCAGCGGCCGACCTCCACGATCTGGCCCGATTCCTCGAGCAGAGGTACGAAATCCAACGGCGATACCAAGCCGAACTCAGGGTCGTTCCAACGGATGAGCGCCTCCAGCCCGCGAATGCGGCGAGTCGCCAAATCGACTTTCGTCTGATAATGCAGGACGAACTCTTTCTGAGCCACGGCCTTGCGCAGGCGGCTTTCCAGGTGAAGTCGCTGGGCGACTCGCGCGTTCATTTCCGGCGAATAAAAGAGATACGGATCGGCTGCATCCTTCGCCCGCTTCAGCGCGGCTTCGGCGTTCACGAACAGGCTCTCCGCGGTGTCCGCATCCGCCGGATACATGGCAATCCCTACTTTCACCGTCGTACGCAATTCAATGTCGTCGATGATGATCGGCTCCGCGAACGAGTCGACGATCCACTCGTCGATCCAGCGCGCCATGGATGCGCCCGCAAGATTGGGAAGCACCACGGCGAAGCGATCGCCGCCGATGCGCGCCGGAGTGGCGGACTCGCTGATCGTCCGCTCCAGCCGGCCCGCGAGTTCCTTCAGGACCTGGTCGCCCGCGTAGCGCCCCAAGGTGTCGTTGATCCTCTTGAAACGTTGCAAGTCGATGATCATCACCGCAAGCTGCCGCCGTTCGGCCCGCGCCGAATGCAACGCCTGCGCCAGGCGGTCGAAGAACAATTGGCGATTGGGCAATCCGGTCAATGTGTCGTAGTAGGACACGTAGGTCAGCTTCTCCTCCTTGCCGATGTAATCGAGCGCGAAGGAGATGTCGCCCGCGAGATCTTTCAGCAGCTTCAATTCCTCGTAATCGAAGAATCCGGTTTCCGCCGCATACAGCACCAGCACGCCCACCGCTTGGTCGTCGACCATCAGCGGCATCGCCATCTGCGAGCGAAAGCCGCGGGCCAGCGCCTGCTGCTTGAGGTGGGGCTGAGAGGCCGCCTCGATGTTGTTCACGACCATCATCTTTTTCCGGCGCAGCGCCTCGCCCACGGGGCCCGGATCCTCTTCGCGGTTCGCGAGCTCCAAGCTGAGCTCGTGCAAATACCCTTGATCTACGCCTTCCCAGACCAGCGGCGTCGCCTTCAGCGCGCCGGGCTCCACCAAGCCGATCCATGCCATCCTGAAACCGCCCTGCTGCACGGCGATGCGGCACGACTCGCGCAGCAATTCGCGCCGCTCCCGGACGCGCACGATGGTCGAGTTGATGCCGCTGAGCACGGCCTGAATGCGGCTCAAGCGTGCGATCCGCTCCTGCTGCAACCGATGATGCGTGATATCGCGGGCCACGCCGCGGTAGCCGACCACGATTCCGGAGGAGTCGAGCAGCGGCAGCGCGTTGCTGTCGAGCCAGCGAATACCGCCGTTCGCGTGCTGAAGGCGCAGCACCAAGTCGCGCCAGCCGCGTTTTTCTGCAATTCCACGTTGCAGCAGGTCGGCCAGGGTTTGCCGGACGCTCTGCGATAAAGTGTCGAGGCAGCTCGTTCCGATCAGCTGATCGGGTGGATAGCCGAGGATTGCCTCCACCGCCGGACTGCAGAAGGTATAGAGGCCGTCCGCGTCGATTTCCCAGATCCATTCCTGGGTGGCCTCGGCAATGGAGCGAAATCTCTCTTCGCTGGCGCGCAGCGCCCGCTCTGCGTTGACCCGGTCGGTGATGTCTTGAATTTGATAGATGAAATAGTGAGGCTCACCCGATTGCAGCCAGACCAGCGAGCCGCTCAGTTGAGTCCACACGACGCGGCCGTCTTTGCGGACATAGCGCTTGTTGGTCTGATAGGTCTCGATCTCCCGGTCGAGCATCTGGCGCACTTGTTCGCTGTCGGCGTCCCGGTCGTCCGGATAAGTGATCGACTGAACATCCGTGGCGAGCAATTCGTTCTCGCCGTATCCGACGATGTCGCACAATGCGGGATTGACGCCGAGCCACCGGCCATCCGGCGCGACAAGGGCCATGCCGACCGATGAAAAATGCATGGCAAAACGGAAGCGCTCTTCGCTCTCCTCGAGTTCGCGTTGCGCCCAGCGCCTGGCGTCGCGGTCTTCGGCTTCGCGCAGTGCGCGCTCGATCGCCGGCACCAGCCGCGCGCGGCTTTCCTTGAGCACATAATCGACGGCGCCCTGCTTCAGCGCTTGGATGGCGCGTTCCTCGCCAATCGTGCCGGAGACGAAGATGAAGGGCGTGTCGGGACGGCGCGATCTGGCGATCTGCAGCGCGTCCGTGCCGTCGAAACCCGGCAGAGTGTAGTCGGACAGGATCAGGTCAGGCGCGAAAGTAGCGAGCGCTTCTTCGTAGTCGGCGCTCGTATCCACCCGGCGGCTGACGACGTCGAGACCCTTCACGCGGATTTCGCGGAGCAGCATCTCCGCATCCTCCACGACGTCTTCCACGAGCAGTACTTTGATTTGCCGGGGCATGGTCATTGGTTGGGGATTCGGTTCATGACGGCCCAGTAAAGCCCGGTCTGGGTGATGACGCTGGTGAACGCCGAGAATTCGACCGGTTTGACCAGGTAGCTGTTGACCCCCAGCTTGTAACTGTCCAAGACGTCCTGTTCTTCCGCCGATGACGTGAGCACGACCACCGGGATCATCTTTGCCCGTTCGTCGGCTTTCAGGCGCCGCAGAACATCGATACCGCCCAGCCGCGGCATCTTGAGATCGAGCAGAATGAGCCGGGGCTGGCCGCCGCTCCGCTGGCTGAAGGCGCCCTCGCGGAACACGAATTCGATGGCCTCGACGCCGTCGCGGAGCCGCACCACCTTGTTGACCAGGCTTCTCTTGCGCAGCGCTCGAATGATCAGCTCTGCATCCGCGTCGCTGTCCTCGACCAGCAAGATTTCCACCGCTTCAAAATCATCCACTTTGATCTCCTCTAGGAGCCTGTCTGGCTAATGATCGCCGTCGCGAGGGGTGCGACGCATGCGTCGCACGGGTGGCCATGGATGGCCACCCCGGGCTTGCGCGCAGCAGGGACTGCGTAGCGCAATGCCCACGGCGAGCAGATTTTTGCGATCGTTTCGCGCGCATAGTGGGCACTATGTAAGCGAAAGGATCGCAAAAAGATGCCGCTGTGGGGCGGCCGCAGCAGGCGCATCATTAGTCAGACAGGCTCCTTGGTAGTGCGAACGAGAAAACCGCGCCGTGATCCACTTTGCCTTCGGCCCACACTCGTCCGCCGTGACGGGTAACCACGCGGTGGACGATGGCAAGTCCGACGCCCGTACCGCTGAACTCGTCGGCGCGATGCAATCGCTGGAATACGCGAAACAGCTGCCCCGCGTATTCCATGTCGAAGCCGACGCCATTGTCCCGGACGGAGTAGTGGGTTTCTGCGCCGACTTGGCGGCCGCTGACCTGGATGAACGGCCGCACCGCCCTGCTGCTGTACTTGACCGCATTGGCAATGAGATTCGCCCACACCTGGCGCAACAAACCGCGGTCTCCGCAGGCGGGCGGCAGAGGCTCTACTTCGATATGCGGGGCGATGGCCGCTTCACCGCGTTCGCCGAGCGCCTCGGTATGGAGAACTTCCTCGACGACTTCGCGCACCAGCGAGTCGACGTTCACCTCGCCGTGCGCCACCGGCTGGCGTCCCAACCGGGAGAATGTCAACAAGTCATCGATGAGCGCGCCCATCCGCCGGCTGTTCTGGCGGATCACCGAAAGATAGCGCAACCCTTCGGCGTCGAGCCGCTCCTGGTAGTCCTCCACCAGCATCAACGCGAAGCCATCGATGGCGCGGAGCGGCGCCCGCAGATCGTGAGATACCGAGTAACTGAAGCTGTCGAGCTCCTTGTTGGTGGCCTCGAGTTGCGCGGCCTTGGCGAGCAGCGCCGCGTTCAATTCGCGAATCGCGTGTTCCGCGAGCTTGCGCTCCGTGATGTCTTCCGAGATTCCCAATATGAATTCCGGCGTTCCGTGCTCGTCCAGAATCGGCATCTTCGTGGTGTGCAAAGTTCGGACACCGAGCAGCCGTGTATCAATCGGCTGCTCGGGAATGTCGACCACCCGGCCGGCGGCGAGGACTTCGCGGTCCCTGGCCTGGATGAAGTCGGCCTGCTCTGCGGGCAGGAAGTCACGGTCGCATTTGCCGATCACTTCGTCCCTGGAGAGGCCCAGAAGATTCAAGGTTGCACGGTTCTGCCGCACGTAGCGGAGGGTGCGCGCGTCCTTGAGGAATATCATGACGGGCAGATTGTCGATCAGGGAATCGAGAAAGCGGTTGGCCGCCGTCAAATTGGCTTCCGCGCGCTTGACCTCGGTGAGATTGTCGCGCAGAGCATGTTCGGCGCCGCGCCGCGCCCGCATTTCGCGATGAATTCCGCGGAACAGGACGATGAAGATCGCCGACGCCAGCGCGAGAGTGACCACGAGCGAGATCAGCGTGGTGCGGCGGACGTTGGCGGCTGCCGCCTGTCGCGGCTCCAGCAGCCGCGCTTCGACGGCGTCCATTCGTTCGGTGATGACGCGAACGTCTTCGGTGCCGTTGCCGAGACCGCCTTGGCCAAGCACCGCCCGTGCCGCCGGCAGGCCATAGCGCTGGTAGGTGGCGACGGCGCCTGCCATATCGTTCAAACGGTTCTGAACCGCGGATTTCAGCGCGGCCCAATCGCGTTGCTGCGTGGAGTTGTCACTGGTGAGCCGGCCGAGCTCCGTAAGATGATCTTGCACGACCTTGGCCAGACGCACATATTCGTCCAATCGAGCCTGCTGTGCCGTGAGCAGATAGTCGCGCTGCGCCAGCTCGGCGCCGGCCAGCGATCCATACAGATTCGCGAGGGTCGCACGTACTTCCTGGGTGTGAGCGACCCATTCGACGGAGTCCGCGAGCTCGACGCTGGCTCGGTATGTATAAATGCTGCCCAGCAAGAGCAGCGACACGGCCAGGAGGAATCCCGACAGGATCTTGATTTGGACGGTTGCGTGGGCCACGTGGCCAACGAGCGTCGTCACCGTGGCTGCCGCTCGGGCAGGCGCGGCGCGATTGCCCGAAGTTTGGCCTTTCTGAGGCATTGGTCGTCCCTTCTCCTTGGGTGTGAGCGTTCAGCACGCTAGCTGAAAAGAAGTTGCCGCACTGCGATACCGTACACAATCAGACTTGGCTTCTAAACCATCGGCTAGCGGAAATACCCTCAAGCTGTGGAGCCGGGAAACCCCCATTTACGGTTGAGCAAAACACTGCGATCCGTCGACCAAGGCGCACGTTCGGGCGTGGCCGTCACGCTCGGGCTTGGCAGTGAATGCGGACTCGCGTAACCCGCGATGCGAATTGCCGCGACAGCGCTTCGCCTCAATCGAACGGCGCATCCATCTCTCTCGCGAGCGCGGCGTCGGCGTTGACGATAGCTCCGGCTTCACCGGCATCACGGCAGGGCGCGACAGAGCCGCCCGCAGACGCGCCGGTCTCATGTCAATCATCTCATCGTTCGCGCGCGCATATCCTCGAGTGCCGAAAGTGTGAGGGCGGTTCCACTCGGCGAACACCGCCGGCGCATATTGCGACGGTACTCACAAATCCTTATTTTTACGGGTTTTTCCGGCTTGCGGGCAAGATCTGCGAAGCGCATTCTGCCTTCTGAATAGACCCGACACATCATGTGCTCAATGGAAACGGAGGCGCGCCTGCGGGGATCGTGAGGGACATCGCGCTCACATGGGCGCGATCGAGTCAGGACCGTTGATGGAAATAACCCGTGGCGACGACTATCACAATTTGCTATCGGCCGCTCCGCGTTCAAATGCGCGCGGTGATCGGCATTGCCGCGGCACTCCTGACGATTTCCATTTACTCCGCGCCGGCCGAGGCGGACGGCGCGTCAACCATCGGCGAGTTGAAGCGGTTGAACGTCGAAGATCTCATGAACGTCGAGGTCACGTCGGTTTCGCGGCATCCGGAAAAACTGTTGGCGGCAGCCTCGGCGATCCAGGTCATTACTCAGGAAGACATACGGAGGTCCGGCGCTACCAGCATTCCCGAAGCTCTGCGGCTGGCCGACAATCTGCAAGTCGCGCAGAAGAACTCCCACGATTGGGCCATCAGCGCACGGGGGTTCAATACCGAGTTGGGCAATAAGCTGCTGGTCATGATCGATGGACGGACGGTGTACACGCCGCTTTATTCCGGTGTGTTCTGGGATGTGCAGGATTACTTGCTCGAGGACATCGATCGCATCGAAGTCATCAGCGGTCCCGGAGGCGCGCTGTGGGGAGCGAATGCGGTCAATGGTGTGATCAACATCATCACCAAGAGCGCCGCCGACACGCAGGGACTGTACGCGGAGGCCGGCGGCGGCTCGCAGCCGCAGGATTTTGCCGGCGTGCGCTACGGCGGGGCGCTGGCTCCGGGTACTCTATTCCGCGTCTACGGCAAGTATTTCGATCGTGACAGCGAAATCCTGGCCAATGGAAATTCCGGATCGGACGCCTGGCGACAAGGCCGGGGGGGCTTTCGAGTCGACTCGGAGCGTTCCGCGCAGGACCGATTGACCGTACAGGGCGACTTCTACGGCGGTCGCGAGGAAATGCAGACCCGCGGCACTTCCCATGTCAGCGGCGACAATATCCTCGGCCGATGGTCGCATGATTTGTCGGAGCAATCCGATCTGAGCCTACAAGCGTACTTCGACCAAACACATCTGACCGACCCGATCGCCCCGCTGGCGTTCTCCGGTCAGCAGTACGCTCCCGCCGGGACATTGCACGACGATCTCGACACCTATGATGTGGATTTCCAGCATCGATTCCGGCTTGGGCCGGCCAACCGAATCGTGTGGGGTTTGGGCTTTCGCCGCACGCGCGATGTCGTCGGCAACGCGCCGGCGGTGGCGTTCTTTCCCGCGGTTCTCGATCACAACTTGTACAGTGCATTCGTCCAGGACGAGATCCTGCTGCGGAAGAACCTGTCATTCACCCTCGGCACCAAGCTCGAACACAATGACTACACCGGCTTTGAAGTCGAACCGGATGCGCGCCTGAGTTGGAACGTAAGCTCGGATCAGGCTCTGTGGGCCGCCATTTCTCGCGCGGTACGCACTCCCTCGCGCATTGATCGGGATCTGTCGGAAGCAGCGCCGCCGTACCTGGTAGTCCTGAAGGGAGGGCCGAACTTCAAATCCGAGACCGTGATTGCGTACGAACTCGGCTATCGCGCACAGCTCAACTCGAGGTTCACCGCGTCGATTTCCAGTTTCTACAACGAATATGACGACGTGCGGAGCGCGAGCATCACGCCCATCACCTTCTTTCCGTTCTACTTCGCCAACAATGTGGCGGGGCACACTGCCGGGCTGGAGTTCAGCGGCAACTACCAGGTGTTGGACGGCTGGTCGCTGCACGCGGGCTATACTTTGCTCGAGGAGCACCTGCACGTTAAGCCCGGCCAGTTTGACTTCAACAATGCGCGCAACGAAATAGCCGATCCCAAACACCAGTTTTCGTTACGCTCCTCCCTGAACCTGCCGGGGCGCGTGGAACTCGATGCCGGGCTACGCTGGGTCGACACACTCCACAATGATACCGGCACGGTGCCCAGCTATTTCGAACTGGATACGCATCTGGCATGGCATGCCGGCGATCGGCTCGAATTGTCGATTGTCGGCCAGAATCTGCTGCACAATCATCATCCCGAGTATGGTCTGCCGGACCCGACGCGAGTGGAAATTCAACGCAGCGTCTATGGAAGGCTTGCGTGGCGATACTGAGGAAGTCCCTTCAGGCCTTCCTTTGCGGCACGCTCGGGCTGACGGTATTCCTTCGGAGTACCTGCGGCGCGGAGGCACCGACCGAGTACCAGGTTAAGGCCGTCTTCGTTTACAATTTTTCGCGTTTCGTGGAGTGGCCTCCCCAGACATTCACCGCGCCCGACGAACCCTTCGTCATCGGCATCTTGGGCGGCGATCCGTTCGGGGCGCGTTTGGATGAGGCTGTGCGCGGCGAGCAGATCAACCAGCATCCGCTGTTGGTACGCCGCTTCCGCAATCTCGGTGAAATCGGCGATTGCCGGATTCTATACATTGACCGCTCCGAAAGCGCGCAGCTTCAACAAATTCTCGCCGCTCTGGATCACCGCAGCACGCTCACCGTGTCCGACCTGGACGGCTCTTCGCAGCGCGGGGTCATGATCCAGTTCACGACGGAAAACAATCGAATTCGGCTGCGCATCAATGTCGAGTCGGCGCGCGCCTCGGGCTTGACGATCAGCTCGAAGTTGCTCCGGTCCGCCGACATCGTCGGCAAGCGCGACGGGACCTGACGCATGCCCACGTCATCCACACCCATTCGCCGCACCCTGATGCGCATGATTTTCATCTCGAGCGGAGCGGTGCTCGCGGTGACTACCACTGCGTTTTGCGCTTACGAGTTCCTGACCTTCCGGCAATCCAGCGTCCAGCAGCTGCAGATACTGAGCCAGGCGATTGCCAGCAACAGCACCGCCGCGCTGGCATTCGACAACGCCGATGACGCCTCGGCGGTTCTGTCGGCCTTCAGGGCCGACCCGCACATCGTCGCGGCGGCCTTGTACGATGCTCGAGGCAAGGCATTCGCAACGTATCCGCAGGGGTTGGCCGCGGCGCGCTTTCCGGCCCAACCCGGCGCGCCGGGTTACACCTTCGGGCGCACCGAGCTGATCGGCTTTCAGCCGGTCGCGGAGGGTTCAAGGCAGCTCGGTACGCTGTTCGTCGAATCGGACCTCGGCGCCATGTATGCGCGCATCAGGCTTTACGCGCTGATCGTCTTTCTGGTGATCGGCGTTTCATTGCCGCTGGCCTACTTGATTTCCCGCCGGCTTCAGCACCAGCTCCTGCATCCGATTCTTGCGCTCGCGGACACGACCCGCGCGGTATCGGAGCGTCACGACTACACCGTCCGCGCGGTCCGGACCGGCGCGTACGAATTCGACTTGTTTACCGACACCTTCAATCACATGCTCACGCAGATACAGCAGTCCGAAGGGAAGCTGCGCGCTCAACTCGGCCGCCTCAGCCTGCTGCAGCACATCACGCGCGCAACCGGCGAACGCCAGGACTTGCCGAGCATCTTTCACGTAGTGCTCGGCAGCCTCGAGGAGAATCTGCCGATCGATTTCGGCTGCATTCTTTTGCACGACCCCGCCGCGCCGTCGCTGACCGTCGACGTGATCGGCGTCGCCAGCAGAGCGTATGCCGACAAACTCGGATTGAAGGAACGGGAGAATGTGCCGATCGACGCGAACGGGCTGTCCCGCTGCGTGGCGGGGCAGCTGGTCTACGAACCGGACGTTCTGCAGGTGCCCTTTCCGTTTCCGCGGAGGATGGCTGCAGCCGGGCTGAGGTCGGTGGTCATCACGCCGTTGATCGTGGAGAACCAGGTATTCGGGGTGCTGGTGTGCGCGCGCCGCATGACCGAAGCCTTCAGCAGCGGCGAGTGCGAATTTCTGAAGCAGCTCAGCGAGCACGTCGCCCTGGCAAGTCATCAGGCACGGCTTTACGGGGCTCTGCAACAGGCGTATGACGACCTGCGGCAAACTCAACACACCGTGATGCAACAGGAGCGGCTGCGGGCGCTCGGGCAAATGGCGAGCGGTATAGCCCACGACATCAACAACGCGATTTCGCCGGTTTCGCTGTATACCGAATCGCTGCTCGAGCGCGAACCCAATCTCAGCGAACGCGCGCGCGGGTATCTGACCACCATTCAGCGCGCCATAGAGGATGTGGCGAGAACGGTGGCGCGCATGCGCGAGTTCTATCGCGAGCGGGAAGCACAGCTCACCCTCGAGCGAGTCGACGTCAATCGCGCCGTTCGCCAGGTCGTGGAACTGACGAGGCCGCGATGGAGCGATCTGCCGCAACAGCGAGGGGCGATGGTGGATCTGCGAACGGAGTTGTCGGATGCCTTGCCGGAAATCATGGGCGCGGAGCACGAGATTCGCGACGCGCTCACCAATCTGATTTTCAATGCAGTCGACGCGATGCCCGCCGGAGGCACGCTCCTGGTGCGAACCCGCGAGGCCCCGGGCGGCGACGGCGGGGATCGAGTCCTGATCGATGTGAGCGATACGGGGGTCGGCATGGATGAAGACACTCGCCGCCGCTGCCTCGAACCCTTTTTCACGACCAAGGGCGAGCGCGGGACCGGGCTGGGGCTCGCGATGGTGTACGGCATGATCCAGCGTCACAGCGCCGAACTCGACATCGAGAGTGCAGCCGGCGCAGGCACGACCGTGCGCCTGAGCTTTCCGTCGTACACGTCTTCCAGTGTGACGACGACGCGGGTGATCAAGCTCCCGGCGCTGGGCCGCCGGCTGCGAATCCTCTTGGTCGACGACGATCCGATGCTCATCAAGTCACTGCAGGATACCTTGCAGGAAGACGGGCATCTGATCACGGCAACTCACGGGGGCCAGGCGGGCATCGACGCCTTTGCCGCCGCGCAGAAGCGGGGTGAGGGCCACGATATCGTCATCACGGATCTCGGCATGCCGTATGTGGATGGCCGCAAGGTAGCGGCCTCGATCAAAATGCTGTCGCCGAAAACGCCCGTCATTCTCCTGACCGGATGGGGCCAGCGGCTCGTGGCGGCGAACGATATCCCGGCGCATGTCGACAAGGTGCTGAGCAAACCGCCGCGGCTGAACGAACTGCGGGCCGGGTTGTCGGAGCTGGTTCCGTGACCCGCGCCGCCGCCCGGCTGCTCATCGTGGACGACGAGTCGGCCCAGATGCGCGCGCTGTGCGACACTCTGGTTTTGGAAGGGTACGCCACCCACGGCTTCAGCTCGGCACGGAAAGCCTTGGCGGAGCTACGCCCCGGCGAGTTCGACTTCGGAGCGCTCGACTACATCCTCAAGCCGTTCAAGCTCAACGTCATTTTACCCGTCATCTCTCGGGCGTTGGATGTGCAGCGACTGCGCCGCGAAAACGCGGAGCTGCAGGAGCGGGAACAGCGGCGATCCGAAGAGCTCGCCGCCGCCTATCAGGATCTCGAGTCCTTCTCATATTCCATTTCGCATGATCTGCGCGCGCCGCTGCGGACCATTGACAGCTTCGCGCAGATTCTGGAGGACGATTTCGCGCAATCGCTCGGCGAGGAAGGGCGCCGCGTCATCGGCATCATTCGCCGCGGCAGCCAGAAAATGGATCAGCTCATCGTGGGTCTATTGGAGTTTTCGCGAGCCGGGAGAGAGCGCCTCGATCTTGACCGCATCGACATGACGGCGCTTGCCGGTTCCGCCGCCGCCGAGGTCACGGCGGCGTACACCGGCCCCAAGGCACACATCGACATCGCCGAGCTGCCGGCCGCCGCGGGCGATGCGACGGTCATTCGTCAGGTCTGGTGCAATCTCATCGGCAACGCCCTGAAGTACAGCTCGAAGCGGCCGGAACCGCGGATCAGAATCAGCGGTCGAATCGAAGGTCGTGAGGCCATCTACCAGGTGGAGGACAATGGCGCCGGTTTCGACATGCGTTACGCGAACAAGCTATTCGGCGTGTTCCAACGGCTGCACCGGACGGAGGACTTCTCCGGAACCGGCGTGGGCCTCGCGATCGTGCATCGCATCGTAGTGCGCCACGGCGGACGCGTATGGGCGCAGGGGGCGCCGGATTCCGGCGCGTGCTTTCAATTCGCACTGCCGATCGCGGTGACGGAAAAACCCGCGCCATGAAGAAATTACAACTGGTGATGGTCGAGGACAGCGACGCAGACGCAGAGCTCGTGGCGAGGAACTTGGCCAAGGGAGGTGTGGATGCCGTGATTCATCGCGTCGACACGGAACCCGATTTCGTGCAGGCGCTGGAGTGGATAGCGCCTGACATCATTCTCTCCGATTTCTCTCTGCCGCGGTTCGACGGATTGCGCGCATTGGACATTGCCGTTGCATACGCCCCTGAGACGCCCTTCATATTCGTTTCCGGAACGATCGGCGAGGAGCGCGCCATCGACGCGTTGCGGCGCGGAGCCATCGACTATGTTCTGAAGACCAATTTGTCGCGCCTCCCCGCCGCAGTGGAACGCGCACTGCGTGAAGTGGCGCTGAAAGCTGCGAGAGCAAGGTCCGAGCAGCAGCGGCGCGATCAAGAGATCCGGCTGCAGCGACTCACACGAACCTACCGCATGTTGAGCATGACGAGCTCCGCGATTCTGCGCTTGCGCAACCGGAGCGAATTGTTCGATGAGGTGTGCCGCATAGCCGCCCATCAGGGCGGCTATGATCGGGTGGTCATCAGTCTGATCGATCCGGACGCAAGGACCGTGCGGCCGCGCGCTTGGGCAGGAATGGATTCGCCGACCCTGCGCGCCGTCGATTGCGTCGTGCTCGATACCGGCCCGGATTCCACCGGCATGACGGAGAGCGCGATCCGCTCCGGCGCGCCGTCCGTCCACAATGACCTCGTCCGCGAGCCGCAACCGCCGGCACGGAACGAGGTACTGATCGCCCTTGGGTTTCGGGCGGCGTCTGCGCTTCCGCTGCTCATCGACGGCACGGCAATCGGCGTCATCTCGCTCTTCAGTAGTCAGCAGGAAGTGTTCGATGCGGCGGAAGTGGACGTGTTGCTGGAGTTGACCGCCAATCTGGCCTTCGCTGTTCAATATCTCGAGAAGGACGAAGCCGTTCATTTTCTTTCCTACTTCGACAGTCTGACGGGGCTCGCCAAACGGCCGTTGTTCTGTCAACGCCTGGCCCAGCTCATGAGTTTCGATGGGGACGGCGGCGGAACTCTCACGGTCGTGGTGTTCGACGTGCAGAAACTGGGGGCGATCAATGATTCGCTGGGCCGCTATGTGGGCGATCGGCTGCTCGAAAAGATAGCGGACCGGCTGAAGCAGGCCTATGCGGACTCGGAGTCTGCGGCGTATTTCGGCGGCGGAACATTTGCCCTGAGCCTCACCAGCACCGGCAATACCGCGGATACGGGCCGGATGCTGCAGAACGCCGCCGCCCAGTTGTTCGTCGAGCCCTTCGACATAGACGGCCAGGAATTGCGTCCGGCGATCCGCTCCGGAGTCGCGTTCTATCCGCAAGATGCGGATACCGCTGATGTGCTGGTGCAAAACGCCGAAGCGGCGCTGAAGGCGGCCCGGGAAGACAACGAGAAGTACATGCTGTATGGATTCGTGACGCAGCGTCCGACGTCACGCAGCCTGGCGCTCGAGGCTCGCTTAAGCGGCGCTCTGGATCGCGACGAGTTTCGTCTTCACTACCAGCCGAAGGTCAATATCGACAGCGGCCGGGTCGAGGGTCTCGAGGCGCTTCTGCGCTGGCAAGACACCGAGGACGGTCTGGTGGCGCCGTCGCTTTTCGTTCCCTTGCTCGAGCGCTCCGGCGCCATCGTGGACGTCGGGGAATGGGTTTTGCTGCAAGCGGTCCGTGACATCCGCAGCTGGAATGCCGCCGGACTCGCCGCCGTTCGAGTTGCCGTGAACGTTTCGCCATTTCAGCTGCGGCGGCGCGACTTCGCGGATCGGGTGCTCGCCAGCATCGAGTCCACCGGCAAGCAGCCGTGCTGCGTGGATATCGAGATTACCGAGAGCATGCTGATGCAGGACTTGGAACTATCCATCCGCAAACTCGCGCAGCTTCGAGAAGCGGGGATTGGAATCGCGATCGATGATTTCGGAACCGGCTATTCTTCGCTGCGCCTCCTCGCGAGGCTCCCCGTCGACACGCTCAAGGTTGATCGTTCATTCATACAAAGCATCGCCGATACCCCCAACGTCGCGACCCTGGTATCGACCATCGTCTCGCTGGCGCGAGCCTTCAACATGCACACCGTCGCAGAAGGTGTGGAGACCAGCGAGCAGCTGGAAATTCTGCGCGCCATGAAGTGCGACGAGGCACAGGGCTATCTGTTCGGCCGCCCGACGCCGGCGTCGGAGGTCGCGGCTGCGATCGCCCGCCTTTCGCAGGCGGCGGAGCGGGAGGGATTGTAATATCGATCCGCCCCGCCGAAGGGGATCGGAAGCCTCTCTGCGCGGCGCCGCGCCGCACATTGAAACTCCGCCCCTTCGGCGCCGATTTTCTTTTGCGTCGGCCGTAGAGTGATTTATCGCAAGAGGTGGTGCTCGTGCATCCACTCACCCATCCACTTGCGTAGATCCGTATCCACGACCATCGTCCAAAGCGCCAACGCGGCTACAAGAAAACCGACGACGATGGAGTTGGTTCGTGCCGTCATGTGCGCCGCAAAACCGAGCGCCCAGGGTGCAACCATCAACCAAAGTCCGAGCACGGCGTTGGTTCCATCCTGCCAGGGACTCCATATTTCGACGACAAAGCGGCTGCCCGCCGTCACCAGTAGGATGGCCGCTCCAACCAGCCAAGCACACCAAATCTCACTTGATTGACCGACCGCGAAGTGCAACAGCCGGGGCGACACCAACATCCACAATCCCAGCAAGGCGATGACCCAGTCGCGCAACCGTAACCGCTTTAAATCCGTTAGTCCCAACCGCTTCATATCCATAAGCCCCCCTTATCCTTGCACTCCCGGCCATCAAAGCCAGAGCGCAAATGGCAAACGAGTCGATGAAGTGCGCACCCAGTACCCCGAGAGTTAGTAGGATTGCTAACTTAGAAAAGGGGCTGACGCTTGCCTGACAACGTGGAAGAACAACTCGTCGAACTGAAACGCGGCGCGGTCGACCTGATTCACGAGGCTGATCTGCGCAAGAAAATCGCGCGCGGCAAGCCCCTGCGGGTCAAAGCCGGGTTCGATCCCACGGCACCGGATCTGCATCTCGGACATACGGTGCTGATCAACAAATTACGGCAATTTCAGCAATTTGGCCACGATGTGATCTTTCTGATCGGGGATTTCACCGGGATGATCGGCGACCCGACCGGCAAGAATGCGACCCGGCCGCGCTTAGGACCGGAAGAAATCGCCGCCAACGCCCTGACCTATCAGGAGCAGGTATTCAAGATCCTGGACCGCAAGCGCACGCTGATCGAGTTCAATTCCACTTGGTTCGGAGCCATGAATGCGGCCGGGCTGATCGAGCTGGCCGCCAAGCACACGGTGGCGCGCATGCTCGAGCGCGATGACTTCGAGAAGCGCTACAAGGGCGGGCAGCCCATTTCCATTCATGAGTTCCTGTATCCCTTGGTGCAGGGCTATGACTCTGTTGCACTGCGCGCCGATGTAGAGCTCGGCGGAACCGATCAGAAATTCAATTTGCTGGTGGGACGGCAAATGCAGGAGGCCCATGGCCAGGAACCCCAGGTCGTGTTGACCACGCCGCTGCTGGAAGGACTCGACGGGGTGCAGAAAATGTCGAAATCCCTTGGGAACTACGTCGCCATCCACGACGCACCCGACGTTATGTTCGGCAAGCTCATGTCGATTTCCGATCCCTTGATGTGGCGCTACTTCGAGCTGCTCAGTCTCCGGCCTCTAGGCGAAATTGCGGCATTGCGCCATGACATTGCGCAGGGCCGGAACCCGCGAGACGTGAAATTCGAGCTGGCGCGGGAGATCGTTGCGCGGTTCCATTCGGCCGCGGCCGCGGAACACGCGGAACGTGATTTCACCACCCGGGTGCACGGCGGCGTGCCTGAGGATTTGACCGAACAGCTCATTGAAATCGATGCCCCGAGCGCTCGACTGACCGCCATTCTCAAAGACCTGGGCTTCGTTTCCTCGAGCTCCGAGGCAACGCGCAAGATCGAGGAGGGAGCGGTGCGGGTCAACCAGGAAAAGGTCGCCAGCCGCCGCCACGAGTTGCTTGCGGGAAACACCTACATCGTGTCGGTGGGCAAGCGCTCGCATGCGAAAATTAAGCTTGCAAAAGGTGGTTAATCCTGAGCCTGTTCAGGGTCTACGCAAAGATTCATGACCGGCGGTTGACAGAGCCAAACCCAGGGCTATACTGCGCGCCCTTCCAAGTGAAAGGCGTTTTTCGGGACTTTTCGTAGATTGACGGGCTCCGAATCTCAGCTATACTTGAAAGT
>WNFI01114617.1_pt1 | contig 19063 bp, 16 predicted proteins | sample 5400471 | NCBI WGS metagenome assembly WNFI01 (sample SAMN13153348, study PRJNA577476) | soil metagenome | isolation source: 100 cm saprolite on Douglas fir-dominated hillslope | place: USA:California | collected 2013-09-17 | reverse complement strand
TGGTCGACTTTCGAAGCCCCGCGCTGCAGCAACTCCACAATCAGTTGCTCGGCTTTTTCGAAGTTACCGCTCAGAAGCTCGCACTCCGCGCGTTCGAGCCACAGGCTGAACGTCAACTCGTACTGGCTGCCCCAGTCCTTTTCGTCCAACAGCGCCATGCCGGCCGAAAAATACGCGCGCGCCGACGCAGAGGCCGCCGACGCCTTGGCCTTTCGCCCGGCACGCAGATCGATCGTCGCCACCTGTGCTTTCTCGTCCCGGTCGATCAGCCGTGCGGCGCCCCGATTGAGCTGGTTCGCAACATCGAACAGATGCTCGGCGAGTTGGTCCGCCGTCATGCTTGCCAGCAGCACACGGCCGATGCGCAGGTGGATGTCGGCACGGTGCTCGTCGGGAATTAGTGAATACGCCGCCTGCTGGATCCGGTCGTGCAGAAATTTGTAAGCGCTTTCCAGGCGGAAGACGAGCCCGGCGTGGACGGCTTCCCAGAACGCCGCGTGCATCGTGTCCTCTGTTTCCCCGTGAACCAGGATCAGAGTAGCGATCTCGGCGACGTTGCCCAGGCAGGCGAGCTGTTTCAAGGCTTCCTGGGTGGGTGCAGACAACCGCCTCAGCTTCCCGGACATGAGATCCACTACGTTGTCGGTGTAGCTCTTAGCGCGGATGCGATCGATGTCCCATTGCCAGGTTCGCGCGACTGAGTCGAACGCGAGCAGCCCCTCTTCGGCCAGCGCCGTGAAGAACTGGATCGCGAAGAACGGATTTCCGCCAGTCTTCTCGTGCACCAGTTGCGCTAATGGCCGCGCGCGCTCCAGCTCACAACGCAGGGCATCGGCGATGAGCCGGTTGACATCATCGAGCCCGAGGGGCGCCAGCACTATCTCACGCACTCTCGCATCGGCATCGCGGATCGCATCGAGAGTCCGCAGAAGCGGGTGAGAGGGACTAACCTCGTTGTCCCTGTAGGCCCCGACCAGAAGCAGATGCCGCACCTCAGAATGCGTGACCAGGTGCTCGAGGAGGTCGAGCGTCGCTGTATCCAGCCATTGCAAATCGTCAAGAAACAGCGCGAGCGGGTGCTCCTTTCGCGCGAACACTCCCAGGAAGCGTCGGAAAACCATCTGGAAGCGGCTCTGCGCATCTCGCGGCGGCAGGTCTGGAACGGGCGGCTGTTTCCCGATGATCAACTCCAGCGCGGGGATGAGGCTGACGATCAGTTGGCCGTTCGGCCCGACCGCCTCCGCCAGGGCACGACGCCACTGGTCCACCTCCGCTTCGCTCTTGACGAGGATCTGACGGACCAGGGTCTGGAAGGCCTGTGCCAGTGTCGCGTACGGGATGTCGCGCTTGTACTGGTCGAACTTGCCCGCCGCGAAAAGCCCGCGCGGCAGGACAAGCACCTTGTGCAGTTCACTGACCACTGAGGATTTACCGACGCCAGAATAACCGGATACGAGCACGAGCTCTGGCGTACCCTGCGCCACGACCCTGTTAAAGGCCCCGAGCAAGGCGTCGATCTCGCGCTCCCGCCCGTGCAGCTTCTCTGGGATCAGCAATTGGTCCGAGACGTCGTGCGTGCCCAACGGGAACGGGTCGATGTGACCCTGCGATTCCCATTCCTCCAGGCACCGCCTGAGATCGGCCTCGAGGCCCACGGCGGTCTGGTAACGGTCCTCGACAGTCTTAGCCAGAAGTCGCACTATGATAGGCGAGAGTGGCGCGGGGAACTTGGCGCTGCCGTCAAGCGGCGTCGGTTGGCGCGCAATGTGGCAGTGGACCCATTCCAAGGCATCGGCGGCGGCAAACGGCAGACGGCCCATGAGCATCTGGTACAAGGTGACGCCCAAAGAGTAGAGGTCGCTGCGGGCATCAATCGAGCGGTTCATGCGACCGGTCTGTTCGGGCGCCATGTAGGCGAGCGTGCCGGCGATAATCTCGGGCGGTGCGGGCGACTGGCGCTCGCGCGGCAGTTGGGACGCAATCCCGAAGCCGGTGAGCCAGACGTTGCCGGCGTCGTCGACGAGCACATTCGCAGGCTTGATGTCCTTATGTATGAGGCCGTGCCGATGGACTTGGCCGAGTGCTGTCGCCAAGCCAATGGCGATGCGCAGGAAGCGAGTCAGGTCGAGCGGTTGCCCCTGATCCCGCTCAAGAACCAGATCCAGGGGATCACCGCCAGGGTCCTTAAGTAGGAGGATCGTCCGCCCTTCGTGACGAGTGAGCGCTAGAGGCCTGGCCGCCCACGCGGGATCGAGTTCAGCTGCAAGCGAGTATTCGTGCTCGAGCCGCTGGAGGCTCTGAGGCGACGGCTGTTCCGCTGCGAGTGCCACTGCCAGGACCGGCGATGCGTTGCCCTGCTGTCGGCCGCGGTAAAGGGTGAAGTCCGTCCCTTCGCGGAGGGGCTCCAGCATGTACCCACAGGGCCCGGAGATGGAGGACATCCTCGTAGCCACGGCTGCACGACCTCAGAATGTTGATTTTGACGAGAGGCTAGGAGGACGTCAACACCAATGCCGCCAATGCCCGCGCAGTCCGCAGAGCCTGGTTCAATCTTCCCGAGGTTGGTTTCCGGTTGCCCCGTCGCTCGGGAACAGTCTGGCTGCTCGCTAGCGAAAACAAACTCGATCATTTACATTACAGTCTCAAGCGGAACCAGTAGCGACTCGCACCGATCCGGTTTTCTTTTCATTGCGGATTGGTTTCCGATTTATCTAGTGGCGAAACGCATTTCGCTGAAGAGCGGGCTAATTGCCGTGTGGATTCCATTCGTGGCGAATTCCATGCCCGCGCAAGAGCCATTTCGACATATATTTCTGTCAGCGCCTAACATTCGCAAAATCCTCAGCGACGGTGAAACTCCAAGTTCGCGTGCCAAAGAAGCTTGTCGGGCGCAAAGCCTCTGACCTGTCCCTCGCCAAAACTTCATCCGCGACGAAGCACGGCGCGATTCTAGGTAGTGAAGGCCTTAATACGATCAGCATTGCTTTGACCGAGCACGGAGACTTTGGGCGCAGGGACCCGCACGCGCGTGCGACGCAGGTATATATAAGGACGGGCGGAAAGTTGGTCCGGACGAAGCCCGTCGAGGATTCATAGGACTCCTGTTTCGCCTCTCGGAGGTATCTGTGTTAGTATGAGCTTCGCATGAGCGCACGAACTTTTATTAGCGGTTTATTGGCGGTTTTGGCAGGGACAGCTGCTACCGTATGCACCGCTGGCGAAACGTGCGCTGTATGCGAAACTTGCAACGGCCTTATTCCTTAAGGTTTTACCGCAAGTTGTTGATTCCACGGTTGGGGACGTAGTTCAGTTGGTTAGAACGCTGCCCTCCAATCCCATCCGCTGTGTATCTTCCGCTTTATCAATCACTTCTGTGAGAACGCGAATTTCCGCATTCTAACCAAGTCGCCCATCGCGGCCCTGGCGTACCTCGTGCCTGTATATATCAAGGATGGAACGAAGGACATTATGGGAGGCACTTGGCTCCAAAAGCATTCGGTTCCCTGCCGAATGCTGTGGCGTGTCTCTAAAATTTCAACGGATTAGCCATATTGAAGTGGCGCCGATTTTGACACTGGAAAGTGGCCGGCCTGTGAACCCGTTGACGGGCCTCGATTCGAATCAAAGTCACGCCTTTCCCCTCTCGGCAAGACCATTCGGCCTCGGCAGAAACTCTCTGAACACATCCGTACTGGCTACGATGGACTTCCGCGTTCTGAAGTCCTTCCCGTTCGGCGGTGTGAGACGCCTCGACGTGGTCGCGGAATTCTTCAATCTGTTCAACAGCGTGAACGTGTCCCAGATCAATCCGGTGTTCGGTTCAGGTTTGACTCCGATACCAGGATTTAGGCAACCAGTTGCCGGAACCGGCTCCCGTCAAATACAGTTTTCTTTAGATTTTGAGTTCTGACATCTATCCATCCCAGCGCTTGCGGTTGAGAATGCATCCGAGTGTGTTAGGAGTTTGAAAACCATGTCGATCTATCGAATGACAAGAGCTTCACGGATTCTAGCGTGTTCTTTGCCCATTTGTGCCGTCGTCCTTTATGGCCCACGGATCGCATTCGCCCAGACGGGCGACCCGTCGGTGGAACGGACGCAAAGTGCTGAACTGCGCTCCGACACGGTAGGATTCTCAGAGCAGGACCCAGCGAATCAGCAACAACCACAGACGGAAGAGGCCGTCAAAGATTCGGGCTGCAGCTTCCGCGAGTTTGTCCACGAGACTTGGACCGAAGCCTCGCAATTCGGGAGTGGGTTGAAAGGAGTTCCCCGAGGCGCGGTTCGTCCAGGCAATCTGAAATGGGAACTGCCAATCTTGGCGGCAACGGGAGTGATGATCGCGAAGATAGACCGGCCCGCTGACAATCGCATTCAATCGAAATCCTTGCAACAAACCGCAGGGCAGTGGTCAAACGTCGGCCTCGGGCTTGAGCTAGGATCAGCTGCCCTCGCGTATGGCATAGGGTGTGGCAAACACCATTCCTATGGCGCAGATTTGGCTCTCAAGCTCGCGTTCGATCGCCAGTTTCCTTACACACCGAACAAACACGGGAAAGTTCTGGGGCGGCGGAAGGTCTTTTCCATCTGGGCATTCAGCCACAAGTTTCGCATTTGCGGCGGTGGTCGCTCGCCGCTATCCCCGAAATAAATGGGTCAAGTGGGGAGCATATGCGCTGGCAACCGGAGTCAGCCTCTCGCGCTATCCGGCGAAAAAGCACTACCCGTCGGACATCCTCATAGGCGCAACATTGGGGTATGTAACGGGAACCTACTTGGCTGGGCACTAGCCCTCTGCTATTTGGCCGTCATGGCGAAAAGTTCGAATGCCTGACGTGACGAATGAGCGGGAAAGCGAGGCTACGAATGATCCCCAAAGAAAAACCGAGCTTGAGGCCCGCAACCAGGAAAAGTCCAATCATATAACCGGTAAGTTCGCGCGTTTTCGGAGCCCCCAGCCGCAGCCGTGGACCGCAGCGATGGAGGCCACGGTGTTTACGGGGTGGATATACGATCATTTGCAACCACATGCCGCCGCGTTGAAGGTAGCGCATCCGTTGATGCTGCGAGCTATTGCCGCGGCGAAAAGGAAGAATGATCGGATCGATGCGAGCAAGATTTGCGATTGTCTGCGCTGCGATTTTCTGCCGGAGTGCTACATGGCCTCGACAGCCATTCGCGAACGGCGACGTACGCTGCGCTATCGCAGCCTACTGGTCCGCCAGATGGTGCAGATGAAGAACAAGATCGGCATGCTGCTGATGGAAGCGGGGGTGAGCTACAACAAGCAGAAACTGCACAAGGCCGGCTACTTCCGCGAACTGCTGGCGACGAATCCCGATATCGGTGAAGGGCATGCTCGCTGCTGCGACTGTGCCGTGAGACGGTGGTGCGCCTGCAGAAAACAGAGAGTGCCCTGGTGCGATCCCTGGAGCGTTTTCCTCGATCAAGAAAGCCATCAGCTACTGCGGGCTGTTTGGCGCAGAGAAGAGCTCGGGAATACGGTCCAACGCACGCCGCTGTCAAAACAGCGCAACAAACACTTACAGACAACGCTGGTCGAAGCAGCAAAGATGGCGCCGCAAAACAGCCCGGAGCTGGCCATGCTCTATGGACCGGGAAAAGCAGAAAGGTAATGCCAATCGCGCGACGCTGGCGGTGGTACGGAAGTTGGTGGCCTACCTCATGGCGATCGACCGTGGGCAGCGGAATTTTCAGGTAGTGGAGAAGAATAGCTGCATCGCTGCGTAGAGCGAGGCAGTGAACAAGGAGGATTTCCTCGGCGCATCAGCCTGCCAGGTCTTGCCGTCAAGCCGACTGGGCCAAGGAGCGCAAGCTCTGGATGCTCCCGTCGATAAGTTTCGAGACTGGCAGGAACACACAGACTCAATCTTCTGGTAACCGCAAGGTTGCGCCAGCAAATGGAAGTCTGGTTCTTCCATCAAGAAGGAACCAAGGCTGAGAGGCCAACACACGCGGCGAAGAATCCGAAAGAATTTACACCAGCGCTCCTCCAAAGCGCGTCAGGAGAACTTTTGCCCTCTTGACAAAGACCTATCATGGAAGTCGCCTTACAAGGACCTCGCTACGAGTCAGAAATGGTACTTGGCTGAAAGCTGCAATTGGCGCGGCGGATTCGCCGCGTTGGCACGCCCGAAGAATGGTGAGGTTAGTGTGCCGACATAGTTCTTGTCATTGGTGTGGTTAAAGACGTTGAAAGCATCGATCGCGATTTCCAGGCTGGAGACACGATCCGCACCGCCCTCCCCGCCCAAGCCCGACAATCCAGCCAGGCCTCTTCCAGCAGGCGCAGCATTACTACCGTTTTGGGCTTCGGTTTTGTGGAAGCTGAACCTTTTTGCAAGGTGAAAATCGACACTGGCGTAACCAGGGCCCACCCCAGTATTGCGTCCGACTCCCGGCGGCCGCGCTGTAGGGACCAAATCGCCGTTGTTTAGATAGCCGGTCGTGATATTGAAGGGTATTCCGGAGTTGATATTGACAACGGTTCCAGTTCTAAGGCCCCAGAAGAAACGGTAGGTACCAATTAGGTTGAGACGGTGGCGGCGGTCGTAGTCAGAGCGCCCGTACTCCGGGCGCAGATCGTAGTTGTCGGCAGGCAGCGAAGCATAGCCGTTAGTATCATCCGTACTTTTCGAAAAAACGTATTGGGCCAGGAGGTTCGCCCTCTTTCCCAGCGCAGTCTGCAATGAAGTGGTAAGGCTGTTGCTCCGCGACTTGCCTGACGATTCAAATTGATCGATATTTCCAAAATTCGGGTCTGGTACTGTGCCGGTGGCAGGCAGGGGAGCATTAATGTTTCGCGTGCGGTAGAGCTCCACGCTCCGCGTCGCAGTGTAATCGATCGTCAAAAAGTTTCTGCCTCGGCCAAGCTTGCGCTCGACTCCGATGCTGGCCTGCATCAGATAGGGATTGCGAATGCCCGGAGCAGTCCGCAGCAAACTCGGAGGTGGGGGAGCTGCAGGGTCAAAGGGAACCGGGTAACCTGGATTCGTTAATACAATCTGGTGGCCTTGCGTCCCATTGTAGAGAGTTGCCTGCTGTTGAATGATGTCGGGTTGACGGTCGTAGAAAATTCCCACCCCGCCGCGAAAGACCGTGGGACCGTGTCCGGGAGCAAAGGCAAAGGCCAGGCGAGGCGCAAGGTTCCTTCGGTAATCCACATTAGATTGCCACTCGTAGCGCAAACCCAGTGACAGCGAGAATGAGGGGCGGACTTGTACTTCGTCCTGGACGAACGTGAAGTACTCCTTTTGTGCGAAGGAGATCTGAGGATTCCCTTGATTCATGGTGAACAGTTCCGGCTGCCCGGCCGAATAAGCAGCCAAACTGGTAAAGGTGAAGGTGCCTGCGGAGTTCGAACTGTCGGTCACGTGAAAGAATCGGGATCGCGAGCCTCCTCCAAACGTGATTGTCTGCTTTCCCCAGCCCACCGTGGCGATATCCTGAATCGAGGCAGCCCTTTCTTGTTGTTGCTGTTTGATTTGCGCCCCGCCGGAATTGAACGCTCCGAGGACAATGATCGCCTGCTGGTCCGAAATGCTCATTGTTCGTTGAGGCTCGTCCTTGTACGTCAGGCGTAGATCGTTCAAAAACCGTTCCGAGAAGATCGCCCGCTCAAATAACTTCACTTCATTTTCGTGAATAGAAAAATCGGTTGCGCGCTCGGGAAGGTCGAAGCTGTGTATTCCCTGATTCTGTTGAGCCTTGTTCTTGAACTTGTAGATGAACGTCAGAGTATGCTTTGGGCTCAAGTCAAACTCGAACCTGCCGAAAAGCCGAGTGTTATGTTCGGGAACGTCGACGTTTTCCACCAGCAAGCCCGATGGCGTGTGAGCGTGGACTACGCTGCTGTCGTCACTCGTGAAATAGCGGCCCGCCACAAGAAACCTTGCTCTCGCGCTCAGCGGTCCATCGAGTTCTGCTTCGGCGATTTCTCGTTGTGACGGCGGCCGCACCGCTGCGAAGGCATTGCGTGCATCGAGGACGGAGTTGCGCGCCAGGAACGTCACATTACCGTGGTAATCGCGGAGATTGCCCTTTCGTGTAAACACTTCGATTCGGCCCCGTCCTGGCCGTGCAAACTCGGCCGAATACGGGCTCTTGTTTACGAGAATCCGCTTAATGCTCGTTGTCGGCACTTCCAGCCCGCTCGATTCCACTCCATCAACCAGAATCATCGGACCCATCGTGCCGGAGGCCGCTGGACTTAAAAAGAGCGAGGGCACCGCGAGGGGATCCGCTTCTTTCGATGGAAGGTTTTCCATCCAACGCCGGTCAAACTCGATGGCGTCGGCATTTTGCGATGCCAAAGGTATCGTCGCGTCATTCGCTGAGACCCTCACAGTCTCGGCGTCTGAGGCGACTCGCAACAAAACGCTCATTGGATTGTCATGATGCTCTGCAACACTGACCGCAAGCTCGAAGGTCTTGAAGCCTGGCTCAGTGACCGTCAGGGCATATTCACCGAAAGCGACGCCTTCAAATTGGAAGCGCCCTTCCTCGTCAGAACTGGTCGAAAGTTCCTGGCCAGTTGCCTGGCTTCGAAGTTTTACGTCCGCTCCGAACACCAGTTGTCCGGTCGGGTCTTCTACGGTGCCTCGCAACGCTCCCGTGCTCTGTCCAAGCGCAAAGGTTGCCAGAAAGGCGCAACAAACGATGACGATGACTAATGTCCTGAATACCGAAAATCGGTATTGCGCCCGACTGCCGCACCACCGGCGTAACCACCAGCGGCGCGCAAGCCTCATGGTCCGCACGGGACTTTCTGATTTCAAAGATGTGCCAAGCATGCCAATCGTTCCGTGTCGCAGTAGAATTCGCGATACCATTGCACGAATTTCGGTAATCCTTCCTCAATAGCAGTTGTGGGGCGGAATCCGGTTGCTTCACACAGGTCGTCCATCTGCGCGTACGTGGAAACGACGTCTCCGGGCTGCATCGGCAGAAACGTTTTGCGGGCCTCGATGCCAAGCGCCCGTTCGATGATCTCGATAAACTTCAGCAGCTTGACCGGCTGATGGTTCCCCAAGTTGTAGACTTTGTAGCGCGCGTCGCTGAGAACAGCTCCGGCCGTCTCTTGTAGAACGCTGCGTTCTGGCGGATGTTGGAGCACGCGCAGAATCCCTTCCACCACGTCATCGACATAGGTGAAATCCCGCTGCATCTGGCCGTGGTTGTAAATTTCGATGGGCTTACCCCGGACGATCGCCTCGGTGAACTTGAAATAGCCCATATCGGGACGGCCCCATGGCCCATACACCGTGAAGAAGCGCAGGCCGGTGACAGGTATGCCATAGAGATGGCTATAAGAATGAGCAATAAGTTCGTTGGATTTCTTCGTCGCGGCATACAGAGAAATCGGATGGTCAACGCTGTCATCCTCGGAGAAGGGCACCTTGCTGTTGGCTCCATAAACGGAACTGGACGAGGCAAACACAAAGTGGCGCAAGCTTTTGGAGCGTGCACAGGCTTCCATCAGATTCACAAACCCGACGAGATTACTGTTCACATAGGCGAGCGGATTCTGCATGGAGTAACGCACCCCTGCCTGGGCCGCCAGATTTACAATTACTTCCGGTTCGAAGTCCGCAACCAAACGGCGGAGGTTTTCGCCATCAACTAGGTCCAACTGGTCAAAGATGAATCGCGAGGTCCGCGGAAGTTGCGCTAGGCGAGCCCTTTTCAGATCCGGGTTGTAGTAATCATTGAGGTTGTCTATTCCCAATACTTGACAGTTTTCATCCAACAGCCGCTTCGATAGATGAAAGCCGATGAAGCCCGCCGTTCCTGTAACCAGTACTCGCATGGCCTACACGCTCACCAGGCTTGGAATTACTTTCAACATGTTCACGGCTTGCAATACTGGAGGAGCTTCACTTCCGGGCAGATGCAGCGAAGTAATTTGGAGTGGGCGCAAGTCCATTGATTCGGCTGCAGCATCCGAAATGCTCAGTTGTCGCCGAAGTGTTTGCCGCAAAACCGGAAGTGGACCAAGGATAGCTACCTGTCGAAGTTGATCACCAGAATCGTTGCGAAGAACCTGGTCAACTACAGTATCCGCTGTAGCCTCCACCTCATAGGAATCGAAGGTATATGAATGGAGCTGACTCGCCACACTTCCTGCAGCTGAGCCCACCACAAAGAAATTGTCTATGACTGTGCCCTCAAGAGCGGCAGTGAGACGCTCGATGTCCGCACAGTTTTGGTTGCTCACGGGTATAAGAAGCAAGCGCACCCCGCGACGTCCTTCTTTCAGTTTTGGGAGCCGTTCGCCAAGGTGAGAAGTGTCATTGAGAAGCTCCAGTCTCGCTTGCTGCGCATCAGACGGAAAACGAAACCGGCTGACACCGCAATTCGATTGCTGGAAACTGTGAAAGTGCAGCTCGTTGAGGCCGAGAGCCGACGCGATGAGCGCGCGAATGGTTCCACCATGCGACACCAATAGAATGGATTTGCCGGCGTAAGCAGTGAGGAGAGAATTCCAAAATGAGCGGACTCGATCAAAGAGACTGCGGACCGGGTATAGAACCTCGTCATGAGCCGATTCCATCCGGAACTCCGCCGGCCGAAGACGCCAATCGCGGTATTGCTCGCGACAGCAATTACGTATTTCCTCGAACAGCAAACCTTCCCACCCGTAGAGTTCGATCTCTCGCAACCGGGCGTCGGTTTCGAACGTAATTTCGCGGCCCCGCCGGCTGATTGCGTTCGTAACTTCCCCAGCCGTATCGCTGGCTCGCCGCAACGGACTGCTTATGACCACTTCAATCCCTTCCGACGAGAGTCGCTTCCCGCTAAGGCCGGCATCCTCGCGCCCCTGTGAGGTCAGTTCGGGTTCGTCGCAACACCCTTGGCACCGATGTTGGACATTGAAAGTGCTTGCGCCATGACGCAAAAGCCAAACTCGAGTTTCAGACGTTGCACGCACAGGCCACCTCCCCGTGCAGGTTGCAAAGCCCCCGGCGGTGAACCACTGCAGCGTACTCACGGTCCAGGCGCATCAAGCTCTCGTGCGTGCCGTATTCCACAATGCGGCCCTCCGAAAGGAACAGGACAAGGTCTGCGTGTTCCGCAGATTGAAGATCGTGAGTGATGAGCAATGTCGTGGAATCTTCGCTAAGACGATCCAGAGCGGCTGAGACTTCCTGTTCGTTCTTCCGGTCCAGTCCAGTCGTGGGCTCATCCAGAATAACAATGGGGGCTCGGCGGATCGCTGCCCGCGCAATCGCGATGCGTTGGCGCTGGCCACCGGACAAGGTGGCGCCCCGTTCGCCAAGCACGGTGTCGTACCCCCTCGGCATTCGAGTCACGAAATCATGTGCATTCGCAATTCGCGCAGCCGCGGTAACTTCTTCGTAAGTGCCGGACGTTTTGCCCAAAGCAATGTTGTCCCGCACGCTCAGCGCGAATAGTGGACTATCCTGCATCACGATGCTGATGTGAGAACGCAGGGACTCCAGCGTGTACGAACGTATATCCCGTCCATCAATCAGAATTCTGCCCTCGCACGGATCGTGCAGCCGTAACAGCAGGCTGGCAATTGTGGATTTACCGCTGCCCGAGGGCCCAACCAAGACCGCCTTTTGGCCTGGCTTCACCTCAAAGCTGACATTTCGGAGAGCCACTCGCTCCGGCTCGTACTCGAAAGACACGTTCTCGAAAACGATGTGTCCCTTAAACGGCGTCGCCACCTCTGCATCCGCTTCGTCCTTAATTTCCAGAGGCGTGCCCAGAAGGCTGAGGATCCGGTCTCCGGAGGCGAGTGCACGTGCAATCTGCCCCAGGTATTTTGCGAGTTGGCGGATGGGCTTGAAGCCGGTTCGCAGGTAGCTGGTAAAGACGATTAGGTCGCCCGGTGTGAGTTCACCCTTCAACACATTCCGAACTCCGAACCACAGCACCACCGCCGTGGTGCAGGTGGCCAAAAGATCTATGACTCGTTCCAGCCCGGCAGAGAGCTGCTGCGCTTTGTTCCCCGCCTGCAGACTTCTGCGGTTGGCGACGGAAAAGATATTCATGAATCGAGGCTGCAACGACAGCGCCTGAACGGTGCGAATGGAACTGATGGCCTCGGCCGTCGCCGAGGCCACGGATCCTTCCCGGCGACGCTGCTCCCGCGCCACTTCTCGAATGCGCATCATGAGCCGGTCCACCGCGAGGAAGAACACGGGAAACACAATTGCCACTAGGCAGCCTAGTTTCCAGTTCATCCACAGCATGACTCCCAGCATTGCTGTGAGGCTCAGCACGTTCACCAGGAAAGGGAGGAGGGAAGAGACCGTCACTTCGCGCATGCGATCCACGTCGTAAGTCACGTGAGTGATGAGGTCGCCTGTCCTGTTGCGTCCGTGAAAGGAAACAGAAAGATTCGCCAGGTGCCGGAAGAGGTGTCCGCGAATATCCGCCAGGATGCGCGAAGCGGCCACACCCATCGTCACAGTGCTCACGTACTCAAAAGTCGCCGCGAGCCCGGTAATCACAACCATGCTCGCGATGTAGATGGCCACCTGAACTTCGGGCGAGAAGCGCTGCAGAACGGCCAGGGACATCCCGTGCTTGTGGCCCAGAAAAAGAGCGTTATAGATGAATTTCAGTGGCCATGGCTCGAGCGCGCGCAAGACCACACCTCCGAGCACTGCCGCGGCGGATATCCAAATTAGCCGCCGCTCGCGCGCAATCTCGGCGTGGAAGGCGCGGATTAACGTCAGCCAGCCCGCCACTGTCCGTCGTGAAGTTGGCGTTGGGCGCTTCATCCTTCTCCGTATTCCGGAACTGTGATACCGTCCGCCTTCGCCAGGACGCCAGCGGCCCCCGAAGTATCCAGCACCGACGAAAGAATGTTGTAAACCGTTCTCGCACTGGACTCCCGCGTGAATCCTTCAAGCACCGTTTGTCGTCCCTTGCGGGCCAAATCGCTCCGCAAACGCGGAGAGCTGATCAGGAGTTCCATGGCGTCAGCGAGAGCCTGCGCGTTGCGCTGTTCCACAAGAAGGCCGTTTTTCTGATGTTCGACGAGCTCGCGTATGCCGGGGATCTCGGTGGAAATTATCGGTACCCCACAGACCATGGCCTCGAACAGAACATTAGGAATTCCGTCTTGATCTCCATTTTCCAGAACCTTACAAGGAAGCACGAAGAGTTCTGCTTGTGGATACAGATTTGCTAGCTGGTCCTGAGTCATCTTTCCCAGCAGCAAGATTCTGTCTTGCAGAGCCAAATCGACGATCATCTTTTCCAATTTGTCCTTGAGCGGCCCATAGCCCACAATCTGGCACTGAAAGGCAACGCCGCGATCAGCCAGGATTCGGCATGCCTGGATGAGGAATTCCAGACCTTTTTTCTCGCAAAGACGCGCGACGCTCAAGATAAGTGGCGCTCCGTCCTTCTCAGGTGGATCGCCCGAGCGGAGTGCGCAAAATCGGCCGACATCAACGCCATGGTAAGCCAGCCGTACCGGCGTGCTCTGATCCGCGAGTCCGGCCAAGTACTGTTGATTGGCCGCAGTGCAGGTCAACACGCATTCCGCTCCCTTAATCTTTCTGGCCAGCTCCGACGGTGGCGTCAGATAGACGTCCTTCGCGTGCGCTGTGAAGCTATATCCAATCCCGGTAAGGTGTTTTACGATTTCGGCCACGGTGGTCGGCACGTTGGCGAAGTGCGCGTGCAAGTGCGTGAATTTGCCTTTACTCAGAGCCCGAGCGAGATAGCCTGCCTGCAGGAAATCCTTAAGCCGTGGACGGTTGCCGGAGCCGAAATGAGACCGCGCCGCCGCGAAATATCGTTGCGGTGCAGCACACAGAAGCGCCAAATGAGACGACAGCAGCAGGGCCAGACCGGGAGGCCAAGCAGGCCGGACCAACGATGGGATGTATCTGACCGGCGCTTTGATCTTGGCCACATCCGGATGTACCGGTTCGCTTGCCGGCGGCAGCTTGCGCAGGGAGAAGATCTCGAGCTCCAGGCCGAGATCCTCGACACCCAGAATCTCATTCAGGATGAACGTCTCCGAAAGCCGGGGAAACGTTTTAACAAGATAGGCAACGCGCAGACGTTCGCTCACCACTCACTCCCCGTCGGGGCCAGCATCTCCCGAATGGCCTCTGACTCGAGATTGCAAACGGTACGCGGCGCCGCACTTTGCAGTATCGTGATGATGCGCGGAAGTGCGCCGAGATCAATGCACGCGGGCACCGGCACTGGGCTGTGCGCTAATTGCAGGTCTTCCTCGATTGCCCTTTCCAGAATGCTAGGCTTGAGTTCATCGGGAAGAATGATCCGAAACGCCCCGAAGCCGGCCAGTCGTTCCGCGCGGATCCTCTGTTCCTCGACTGGCCTGACTCGAGGAACCACGATGGCTCTCTTTCTAAGGCTCAGCAGCTCGCAAACCGTATTGTAGCCAGCCATGGAAATGACCACGTCTGCCGCGCTCATGTAACTCATCAGATCGTCCGTGAACTCAATGAGCCGCAGATCGTTCCTGGACTGCGCTGCCTTGCAAATCACTTGAGTCCTCTCGGCATCGAGCTCGGGGCCGGTAACCAGCACGGTCTTGAGCGGAAGCCTTTGCCCAAGGCTGCTGGTGGCTGCTAGCGACGCAGAAAACATCTCATAGCCATCCTCGCCTCCACCTGCCGTTACCAGGACCAGGCTCTCTGCGTCCCCGACGCCCAGCTCCGAACGAATCTCGCAGCGCGGACGCCCTGGAGGTTGACGCTGAACGTAACCACAGTGATGGACCTTTTCCCGCAGTCCCGGCGGGAATTGATATTCCTCGCAAACGTCGAAGATGCTTCGGTCGCCAAGGACCAGAACACCGTCGTAGAACCATCGCACGACGTTGTAATAACCGCGACGCGTCCAGTCGTCCACGGTTGCGCTGGAAGAATCCAGGATGTCGCGCAGCACCAGGTACATTCGTGTTTGCGACAGACTGCATTTAATGTGCCGCAGGCTCGGCTCCAGCTCCCCGGCGAGACCGTCGGGCTTCTTATCCACGAGTACGACATCCGGGCGATAGCTCATGACGGTGGAAAGAATCAGCTCGCGCCGGAGGCGGACGATTTCACTCACATCCAAATCCAGGAAGCGGACGCCAAGGTCCCCCAATTCCGTGCGCTTCAGGCAGGGCAGCTTGATGTAATCGATGCCCGGCTCCACGCGGAAACTCTGCAGCATGGGAGATCCGCTTACGATCAGGATGGAGGAATCCCGGATAGACGAATGCACGTGTTTACAAATGGCGAGCATCCGCCGGATATTTCCGAGCCCGAACGTATCATGCGAATAAACCATGAGGCGCATATGGATTCCCTATTCGAAGTTTCCCGTTCCTGCTGAGTCGGAAATTTGCCGCTGTCTGGCGCTTCGTTCTTGCGAACAGAACCAGCTCTCGCGAACGTCTAGCGAGCACTCCCGATGCGCGGCGAGATATTTTTTCAATATCAGAGCGCTGTTCGTGGCTCCGTCGCGATTCACAGCGAAAGGCGTTCGCGTCTTGCCTAGAGCTTGCTTAAGCTTGTCTGCCAATGTTTCCGGTGTGAGCTCTTCCGTCCTGACTACGTCGATGACTCCCGCTCTGGCCAGGCTTTCCGCGCGCACCCATTGTTCTTGATCGCCGTTCGACGTGACCGGGTAAACCAACGCGCGCACACAGCTCGACAAAACGTCCATGATCGTGTTGTATCCACCCATGCTCACCGATATGTCGGCAAGTTTCAGCATCCCGGCGAGATTCGGGGTGTAGCGCGAAAGAGTTACGTTCGTCGATTCCTGCGCTAAAGTTTGCAAACTTCTGTACGCGTCTTCTGGCATCAGAGGACCGGCAAAAACGTGGAACTCATGGGGGATCTGGCTTTGCAAAATCCGCGCGGCCCGCAAGACTGTCTCCATGAGTAGCTGGCCGGTCAGGTACTGCCCGCCGCCATTGCTCGCGACGATTACCGGTCGCTTTTGTTCGGCCAGCGGTAGATGGCACTCTTCCGCCGGGCTGGGTCCCTTCTGCTGAGCCACATATCCCGTATAGGCCACGGAGCATCGCAGATCGTTCACGCGCGAAAACGTCTCATCAAGCTTCAGAAAGTTTTTGTCGCCATGGACCAGAATCAAATGGTAAAAAGTATTGACAAGATCGCAGACCGCTTGCTCGTACCCTTCCTGATCTTTTCTGGTAACAAGGACGTCCCGGACGCTGGAAACTACCAGCGCTCTGCGGGACTGCTGTCGCACCTGCTCCAGCAAGGGGAGCAATTCAAAACGGAATTGCTTGCGGCCGAATGGGAACAGTTCGGTCACCAAAACATCCGGCTGGAACTCGGCAAGGGCTTGCAGCAGCAGTCGCCGCCGAAATGTCTTGGTTTCGTCCAGGCTTCGCGAGGAATTGCACACCTGCAGATTTGAGAAATCGGGGTCGGTCTTCAGAGGTGGAAGCTGCAGAACTTCAATATTTTTGTTTTCCGGGAATCGAAAACCGTCCGGTTTCTCTCCTCCTGAGACGAACAGAACCCGACAATCGCGGGACAGTTCCCTCACGATCTCGGCACTGCGCACAAGGTGCCCGATTCCGAGAACGTGCTGGCAATAGAAGAAAACGCGATCCATCACTACGGCCTCCACGAGGACACGTACGCACGGGCAGCCACAAAGAGCGTAGCTGGGAGAACAGAACTAAAGGCATGGGCGTGGGTGATGCGACAGCTGAGAGTGGTGGGTTGTCGCTTCCGACCTGGCGACCTCTCAGCCGTAATTTCTGCAATCCAACCTAGCAACGGCCGTGGCTCAAAAGCAAGCGCAAATTCTTTCTGCCATGTATGAAAAACCCTTTTTAACAGTAATTTCAAATCGAGTTTCTCTGGACCATGACGTTAAACCCGTTCCGTATCCCAATCTACTGACCTTCGGGCCACAAAAGGTACAGAGGGAAAAGTACAGGCCCGAATTGGCTCACCCTCGACCCGAATGGCTTGGCAAATCCAAACCATTTGTTGGACTTATCGGTCCGGGCCGCTCCGCGTAATTGATCCCTTTTCGCACCTTTTTACCGCGCCTGTACGACCCATACTCTCTGGCATTTCCACGGCCACTGCGTGCAGCATATAAGTCCTGCAATTTCAGCGCGTACAGTTCGGTGGCATTGTGTGGTGCCAACTCAGGGCTGTATCCGTTTCCCCCAAGTTTCGTCCTTAAATCAAATTCCTCCGTCGAGTTCGGCCCGTTCGAGAATAGTCTGGCCAGCAAACGGTCGAAAGCGACTTGGCAGCGGAGCCGTTGGAGGTCGGTTTTCTCGTCCAGCGCACGCGTATGTAACTGTGCCTCCAATGCCGCGCGGAACGCGCTGGCGGTCTTGTATTGTTTTATTTCGTCCATCAGCGCGCTCGTCCCGCAAGCTTCCGCAGATCGCTTCGCACTTTCGTGTCGTACAGTGCGGCTATTTATTTGTGGGTGAACAGTGCGCGCTGGAGCGCTTCTTCGACGGCCTCCCGAAGCTGGCCTCGAGCTACGCGGCCGGTCCTAGCGAGATCCGCAATCGTGCGCAGTGGACGCGTCGCTCGCACCCCGTGCACCTCCTGAACGTCTTCTCCGGCCAGGTCCGCCCGGTGAAGCTCCAGAATTTCCGGAATCCGGCTGTTGCGGCGGAAGTGTTTCGGAACGGTCAGCCGCAGTTTCGAAGGCATGATGTCGGAAAGTTCGTGATGGCTGAGCCGTTTCGTGACTGTAGGTCCCTTCGGGAACTTCCTTGCGGTTTTGCGACCACAGGTACCACAGCATCAGATCGGGCCGGTCACCGGTCGGGAAATTGGCCATCCGGTAAATGCCGCGATACTCCCGAATCCAGTTTCGGGCCCGCACATGGTAGGCGTGGGTTTTTTCGGGTGAAGCACATGATGATTTCCAACGTGAAGGGGCACTTTCCAACTGTCACGGGAGTGCTAGCCCTGGACGAAACCGATCACAGCAACTCGCGTGTGGAGGCTTCCATTGACGCAGCCTCTACATCAACACGCGCGATTCCCAGCGCGATGCGCACCTTAAGAGCGAGGACTTTTTCCACGTGGAGAAATTCCCCAAGCTGACGTTCAAGTCAACTCGTATCACTCGTAACGGCGAAGGAGAATTGCTGGTAGGGGGCGACTTGACCATCCGCGACGTCACTCGCAATGTGGTATTCACCGTGGATGGACCGACCCCGCCCGCCAAGGACCCCTGGGGCAATACGCGCTTGGGACTTTCGGCGACCACGAAGATCAACCGCAAAGACTTCGCCCTGACCTGGAACGCCGCGCTGGAAACCGGCGGCATTCTTGTCGGCGATGAAGTGACCATCGCCCTCGATGTCCAGTTCGTGAAGGCCTGAGTCCTTCGCGGCCGCCATACAGGCTCGGAGGCGACTCCTCGGGGAAAGGGACCCTTCGGGTAAAAACCGAAGGCTTGCCTGGCTTCCTCTTTGAAGACGAACACCAGCGCACTTGAACTACAGTCCTCCCTGCGGTTCCGGACACTCTGGCACGATAAATTCGGCAGTCACTGGAAGTCGTCTCGCTTGCGAGTCGCCTGCTTCGGCCCGCTTCGGAATGCCGCTTCGGAATGCCGCTTCGCCTCTTGAAGCGATCTGTGTTAGTATGAAATCGCATGAGAGCACTGATTCTTACAGGCGGTTTACAGGCGGTTTTGCCAGGAAGAACTGCACTCGTAGGCAAGCCAGGCGAGCAGTGCGCTGGATGCAAATCTTGCAAAGCCCTTGTTTGCAAGGTTTTACGCTAAGTTGTTGATTCCACGGTTGGGGACGTAGTTCAGTTGGTTAGAATGCTGCCCCGTCATTGGTTAGAATCCCGCACTGTCACGGCCGGGCCGCAGAGTCAGCTCCCGCTCATCGATTTCTCCTTGCTGACACTGTTAGGTAAGCCTCCTGCTGTCTTCAAACTTTGCCAGAAATGAAGTGTTGAATGCGGCGGTTTGCTAATTCATTCTGCCCTGTTTGTACTCACACCCTTTCATTTGTTTTGAACGACTTGCGGCGCTCTCATTTGCGCCGAATCACCTCATT